>Ga0187860_1003878_pt1 | contig 11563 bp, 18 predicted proteins | sample June2016WEW_10_4_FD_132981 | JGI IMG/M metagenome (GOLD analysis project Ga0187860, IMG submission 132981) | Peatland microbial communities from SPRUCE experiment site at the Marcell Experimental Forest, Minnesota, USA - June2016WEW_10_40 | ecosystem: Environmental > Terrestrial > Soil >... | reverse complement strand
CTTCGCTGACAATCCCGAACGATGTGCCGAGGAGGCTCGCGCTTCGTCGCTCGTGACCCATACGCACCCCGAAGGCGTGGCCGGGGCGATGGCCGTGGCCGTCGCCGCCGCAGCCGCGTGGGAATTGAGAAAGGATTTAGGCGCTGACCGTATCCGGGGCTTCTTCGATGCCGTGCTCCGTCACACTCCGGAAAGCCAAGTTCGCCGTGCCATACTCCTGGCGCGCACCACATCGCCGGAAACACTCGAAACGGACGCAGCCCGGGCTCTTGGCAACGGCTCGCTGGTGACCGCGCCCGATACCGTTCCGTTCTGCATCTGGATGGCAGCGCATCATCCACGTCATTTTGCCGAAGCGATCGGCAAAACCATTAGCGTAGGCGGCGATTGCGACACGAACGCGGCCATCGTTGGCGGCATCGTTGCATTGAGTGCCGGGAGGGAGAGCATTCCGGGAGAGTGGTTGAAGGCCAGAGAACCCATTCAAGTTTAATGAAACCAATTTTGCTCACAGCCGCGGGAAATCCTGAGAACCAAGACCGTGGACTTATCGTCCACGACTGTCAGCGAACCGTCCTTTGTGTCGCGGATGGTGCGGGCGGTCTCAGTGGTGGTGGGGAGGCGGCGAGCATCGCCGTGGAGTTGGCTCGCCAGAATGCCTCCACGATAGGAAATGCCGACTCGTGCTTGGAAGTGCTGCGCAAAATGGACGCGGCCATCGCCAAGGACTCGATTGCAGGAGAAACAACTTGTGCTCTCGTGATCGTAGCACCCCAGGAGGTTTTTGGAGCGAGTGTGGGAGATTCGGGCGTTTGGCTGATTCCGCAGGACGGGGTTCACATGGATCTCACCCACGGTCAGCAACGCAAACCGTTCATTGGCTCTGGCAGCGCATGGCCTATTTCGTTCAGATGTCCGAGGCAGGCAGGTAGCGTGCTGCTTGCAACTGATGGGTTGCTCAAATATACCTCGGCAGAACGGATTATTGCCACCTGCCGGGAGCATGCACCCGACGTTGCGGCCCAGCGGTTGATTGAACTGGTGCGGTATCCGTCAGGCTCATTGCCTGACGATGTGACCCTCATCTTGAGTGGAATTTGAAAGGATTATTCCCATGACGGAAAAAGAAACAATTAGAACGAGCAAGTTCCTCAGCCTGATTCTCCGCCACGAACCGGAACGGGTGGAATTGAAGCTCGGAGATGCGGGTTGGGTAGGCGTTGAGGAATTATTGCAGGCCGTGAACCGCCACGGTGTTTTACTCACATTGGACCAGCTCAAGCATGTCGTTGCCACGAGCGAAAAAAAGCGGTTTGCGTTCAGTGAGGATGGCCTCCGTATTCGTGCAAGCCAGGGACACTCGATTGAGGTGGATTTGCAATATCCGCCGCAGGTGCCACCAGAGGTTCTGTATCACGGCACCGCCGTGCGATTTCTGGACAGCATCCGGGGGAAAGGCTTGCAGAAAATGGATCGGCATGACGTCCATCTCTCTGCGGGGACACATGTCACGGTTCAGGTCGGCAGTCGCCACGGTAAACCCGCGTTGCTGACGATTCGCGCCGGCGACATGCACCGGGCGGGCTTCGTTTTCCGTTGCTCTGCCAACGGTGTCTGGCTCGTGGATCACGTCCCGCCGGAGTTCATCGAGTTTCCGGTAACGTCAGAGGGAGCACAATGAGCGAATTGCCACTCAACCCAATTGACGATCTGGTCGAGGCCCTTGCCGAGATCGAACACGAGCAGTGGATGCATTGGTCACAATCCGTGGCAGCCGAGGTTACCGAAGCGACCAAGGTTAAATGGCAACGCTCGTGGGCTGATTATGTCAAACTGGCAGACGACTTGAAGGAAGCCGACCGCATGTGGGCACGCAAGGTCGTGACGATCCTTCGCCAACACCGCTTGATTCCATGATTTATGAAAGCACTCATCCTGGTTGATATTCAGAACGACTTCCTGCCCGGTGGCGCGCTGGCGGTATCGGCCGGCGACACGGTAATTCCCGTGGCGAACACCCTCCAAACGGTATTTCCGCTTGTGGTCGCCACGCAGGATTGGCATCCGGTAAACCACGGCAGTTTCGCCGCCAATCATCCGGGCAAAAAGGTGTTTGAGCAGATTGTCCTAAACGGTTTGCCGCAGACGCTCTGGCCGGTGCATTGTGTGCAAGGGAGCTCCGGTGCAGATCTCGCGTCGGGGTTGGGGCGGGAGCGCATCGCCAGAATCTTTCCAAAGGGCATGGACGTTGGGATTGACAGCTACAGCGGTCTTTTTGACAATGACCATCGCAAATCCACGGGACTGGGCGAATGGCTCAAAGCAAAAGGTGTCACGGAAGTTTTTGTGTGCGGATTGGCAACGGACTACTGCGTTAAATTTACCGCGCTGGACGCGGCCCAATATGGATTCAAAACGCACTTCATTGAGGACGCCAGCCGGGGAGTCAATCTCCAGCCCAACGATGTAAAGGATGCTATTGCTGAAATGAACCGCGCGGGCGTTGCCACGGTGCAAAGCGCAGATTTACTGAAAATCAAATGAATCAACCCGTTCAAACCACGCTCCATGCCGGCAAGTTCCTCACTTTAATTAAAGAGGGCCACTGGGAATACGTGGACCGCGCCAACGCATCCGGTGCCGCCGTCATTATCGCGGTGACTGAAGAACAAATGCTTCTGCTCGTGGAGCAATACCGTATTCCTGTCCATACACGCACGATCGAACTTCCAGCCGGCATTATCGGGGACGAACCTGGCAGCACAAACGAATCCAACGCCGATGCTGCCCGCCGCGAATTGTTGGAAGAGACCGGATATTCCGCCACGCACGTCGAGCTGTTGACCACTGGCCCATCCGGCGCAGGACTCACTTCCGAGCGCGTGACTTTTTTTCGTGCTTCCGGGTTGCGCCGCACTGGGGAGGGCGGCGGCGTGGCCCACGAAGACATCGTGGTTCACGAAGTCCCGCTGGCTGAAGTGACCGCGTGGCTGGAGTCAAAGGCTCGAACCGGAGTTTTGATTGACCCCAAGATTTACGCGGGACTCTTCTTCCTCGCTCAAAACAAATGAACACGTCGGAAACCATTTCTCAGCGAACTAGAATCCTTGGCGGCCTGTGGGGTTCGCTTGTCGGTGATGCCCTGGGTGTGCCCGTGGAATTCAAAGATCGCGCCACCGTGAAAGCGGATCCCGTCACCGACATGCGGGAATACGGAACCCATCGTCAGCCAAAGGGGACATGGTCGGATGATGGGGCTCTGATTCTTTGCACAACAGATAGTTTGGCAACTCACCAGTTCGACCTGGCCGACATGGGTGGACGATTCGTGCGATGGATGAATGATGGTCTGTGGACAGCTAACGGTGAGGTATTCGACATTGGCTCGACCACAAGCACAGCGCTGCTCCGCATCGCCAACGGAACATCCACCGATCGGGCCGGTAGCCAGCACGAAGACAGCAACGGGAACGGTTCCTTGATGCGGATTTTACCGGTGGTGTTCCGCTTTGCCGCTGAACCCATCACGTTGTTTGCCAACCGTGTGGAAAGTGTTTCAGCCGTCACCCACGGTCATGCCCGGTCCCGAATGGCCTGCGTGTTTTACGGCTTGGTCGTCCGGAAGCTTTTGCTTGGCTTACAGCCTCTTGTGGCTATCGATTCTGCACGGGCGGATTTTTCCAGCTTTTATAAGCAGGCGGCAGAATTACCACATTTCCGCCACATCCTGAAAGACGATTTGGTTTCCTTACCGGAAGACGAAATCGTTTCAACTGGTTACGTCCTCCACACGTTGCACGCCAGCCTGTGGTGCCTTTTGACAACGGAGAGTTTCCAAGAATGCGTGCTCAAGGCCGTCAACCTCGGCGGGGACACGGACACCACGGGTTGTGTCGCTGGCGGTCTGGCTGGAGTGGCCTGCGGGATGAAATCCATTCCCGCTGACTGGATTGGCCAACTTGCCCGCAAAAACGACGTGGATTGCCTGTTTCAGAAGTTCGCCGACGTTTGCGAGGGCACCGCGATGAAAACAGCGACTTAAGATGCCTCCAACCGGGTCAAATATTGAATTACAGGAGCGCATTGCTGGCCTATTGCTCGGCACCGCTGTTGGCGACGCGCTTGGCCTGCCCTCAGAGGGTCTGACGTCCGATCAGATTCGCCGACGCTGGAAGGGCCAATGGAAGATGCGTTTCATTTTTGGAAGAGGCATGGTCAGCGACGACACCGAGCACACGTTGATGGTCGCGCAAGCTCTGCTCTCTCACCCAGAGGACGGCGCGGCCTTTCAACGCACCCTCGCTTGGAAATTTCGATGGTGGTTCGTCGGCCTTCCCGGTGGGGTCGGCTTGGCGACAGCAAAGGCCTGCCTCAAATTGTGGATCGGCTTCCCTGCTGGCAGATGCGCCGTCAATTCAGCGGGCAGTGGTCCACCGATGAGGAGCGCCGTCCTTGGAGCATACTTTGCGGCTGAACCCGACCGACGTCGGGAGTTTGTTTTGGCTTCGTCTCGTTTGACCCATCGAGGTTGGCAGGCGGAAACCGCCGCACTCGCAGTGGCCGAGTCAGTTGCTCTGACAATGATGAACCGCGCCCAGCCGACTTCGTCGGAAATCATTTCCGCGCTGCTGCGACTCTCCCCGGAAGCGGAGTGGAGAAGGCTTCTCATCGCGATCGAGGCTTCGCTCAATGCGAAACATTCGGTGTCGGAGTTCGCCGACGGACTGGGTTTGAAAAGGGCTGTATCAGGTTATTCGCTCCACGTCGTTCCGGTGGCCCTTTATGCATGGATGCGCCATCCAGGCGATTTTCGCACGGCTCTCATTTCCGTGATGGAATGTGGCGGCGATACCGACACCGCTGGAGCCATCCTGGGTGCATTGGCCGGGGCCAGCGTCGGTAAACGTTCAATTCCCGCTGAATGGCTCAACGCCCTTTGGGAATGGCCACGCTCGTGTTCTGTTGTTGAACGAATCGCGGCACGCTTGGCAGAACAGAAATCGTCCGGGCAAGCACTCGGCCCGGTTCGATACCTTTGGCCCGGCCTCATCCTGCGCAACCTTCTGTTCTTCGTAGTAGTCCTCGTTCACGGATTTCGTCGATTGCTCCCACCGTATTAATCTACCAGCCGTGCCCCTCTCAAACGTCGCCACTGTTCCCCATTTGGAGATTACTGCGAATGCAACGAAACCAGCCGGAAGGGCGGCGATCAGACAGGCAGATCCGAGGATGATCTTAAGAGTCCGCATTCGGTCCACCCTGCAGGTTGGGCGTGCTTCGCTTACGCCACGACCAGATAATTAAAATCGTCCCTCCGATCAACCCCGAGGCATAACTAGCCAAGTGCGCCCACAAGTCGGTGAGAAAAGCCACATGGCGTTCAGATGGCACGAGTGACGCCATGGGCTCGGTGAGCCATACCACATGAGCCGAAGCTACCATATGGCCGGCGAGGCCTGCCGCAAGCGCGGCGCAAGCCATGCATCCGAGCAGGACCAAAATTGGACGAATTAGACGGCGTGCCGTGACGGTGGGCCGACTTCCACACCGCGAAACGATAGCCAGAGGCACCCCGAGGATCAGCCCGACCCACCAAGTTGCGACAACGCCCCAGCCGATGCCAAGCAATGTCGGTGAATTTGTCCCAAAAATCTGGGGATGGCCAATGGTGAAATACTCCACGCAAATCCGTGCAGTAATTTGATCGTGAACAATGCCGTAAACAATCGCGGCTGCAATACTGAGAAAAATTATAGCTGCCGACTGCATGTTACGTTTCTGCTGGTCAAACGACACCCGCCAATTCTTTGGGCAATTGCCCATGGCTTATTCCCTCTGCGAGCGCCAGAGGACGACCCCCCAAACCGTAATGCCGACCCCACAAGCCAATACCAAATCATAAAAATACATCTCGGTAAAATCAACGCGGCTGCCGTTCCGCTCATAGTCAAGGTGCCACCGACGTTTCCGGATGCGAGTGCCAACGGGCATGCTCCTCGGCAATGACCCATCGGTCGGTCCTGCCCAAAACTCCTTTTGGTTCCCATCAGGTCCACGAACGGTATATCTCGTCGCGTATCGAGGAGCCCCCGTCGAAGGAACGTCCTGGCTTCCGACGATGACACCGTCGACGTCGGTCTGAAGGCGGCGTCCTATCGTCTCCCATCCAAAGCCCCAGAGGATTAAGAGGCCGAAAGCAATCAGCACCCACGGTTTCGGTTTCTGGGGAGCAGGACTAGCTGGCTTTTGCGGCATGGCGGACACGGAATGTTGATGGATGTCATCGCCCCTTTGGGTCCCAATTCGCCTTCCCATTTATAATGGACGGCTGGGAACATCAGACCTAAAGTCGCCTCCAACTGATGAGTATTCTCCGCGATTTATTTGGTCCTAGCCGTGACGAAATCTGGCAGCAATTCGCCGCTGCCGTCGGTGGCAATATGACCGAAGGCGGCTTTTGGGGCCGCAGCAAGGTGGAGGCCGCGCATGGCCAGTGGATCATCACGCTCGACACTTATACCGTCTCCACCGGCAAATCCTCCATCACCTACACCCGGATGCGCGCGCCCTATGTCAACCCGGAAGGATTTCAGTTCACCATCTATCGCCGCGGCGTTTTCAGTGACATCGGCAAATGGCTGGGGATGCAGGACGTGGAGGTAGGCGAGCCGAAGTTCGACGAAGACTTCATCATCAAGGGGAATGACGAGGCCAAGTTGCGCCAGCTCTTTGCTGATGCCAAGCTGCGAGAACTTGTGAGCGCCCAGCCGGACATCCATTTTTGCGTCAAGGATGACGAGGACCGGTTTTGGGGCGGCCGAAACTTCCCGCCGGACGTGGACGAACTGTATTTCCGAGTGACCGGCGTCATCAAGGACGTGGACCGGCTGAAACTGCTGTATGACCTGTTTTCCGAAACGCTCGATGAACTCTGCCGCATGGGCGCAGCCTACGAAAAACCCCCCGGTGTGACCCTCTGATCTGATTCTCACGGTCATGACCAAACAACTACTAGTTTGTAGGAGGAAGTGATCCCGGGCTGTCCTGGTGTGCCCGTTTCAAATCTGCCTTTCACCTGAATTGCTTGCTTCGGGTCACGGAATGTGAAACTCAATCTCCCGCGAGCGTTCAGTGCGGGCTGCGGTTCGTGTGCAGTGATTTGTCCCGGTGGATTAGCCTGCGTCCAGTGCTCCTGCCGAATAAACGACCTCGGTCTCGTGGGCCAACCCGCATCCGCAACTCAATAACGCCACTACCGCTGCCGATGTGCGTTGAGCGTCAGGCACAATATGAAAAGGTCAACGACCAACTGCCCTGTATCTCCTCGTCCTGCAAAGGACGAAAGGCAAACTCTGCGGCAGCACCACGTATCGCCGCCAGCCGCCGCCTCCATTCCGTGCTCTTCAGGTTGAAGCAAATCATGTGCGGGGCAACGCCCATGCCGTCGTGCTCCGTGAACTCAATGTGAAGCAAAAGCTCGTCCTGCGGCCTCGGCAATCCGAGGAAATTTTCGACGATGGGCTGGAAAGCGCTCAGTGGGGCACGGCTCTTAGTAAGCGGTGGTCCGCACGGCCCAACGAATACACAACCCAGCATGGAAGCTGGCAGTCGAGCGCTTCTGTCCCAAAGTGACCGTCTCCGGTCACGACCATAAAACCCCCATTGAAACGGGCACCTGGATAGAATGGCACGGGGAAACTGCCTGTCTCAACACAGGTCAGGAGGACTGGTATGCGCGTTACTGCGTCATCGAGTTCGAGTTTGCGGAACGAGACTGCTCCGGATTGCCTTCAAAGGTCACGGCAACCATCTACCCTGATAACCAAACAATAGCTCTTCATCCGCATTAGACTACCACTATGAGCGAGAACACGGAGAAGCCTGAAAGAAAATTCCGCTGCCGCGCGCGCGGTAAGGTCTGGGAGGAGTCGAAACTCACCACGAATCCGCGCTCTGCAACTCCCACCTGCGGGGATGCCTTCTGCGGAGCGTCGTGCGACCCGATTCCAGAGGCTCATCAACAACCCAAGCCGAAACCATGAATCTCGACACCTTGAAGTCCGGACAACAGATTACCGTCCAGGATGCCTCCATTGTTCAGGGCCAAGCACCAAAGTGGTCAAAAACGCGCGGCACCAGGGTCGGCATCTCCACGAATTACGTTCATCCTCGGGTGCGAGACATTTCCATCAACATCAGCGGAGGGCCCTGTTACAGGGCCACGGAGTGGGACCCTCATCTCAAAGCGCTCATTCGGCACGGCCAAGCCACCAGAATAGTCGGCATCGACGGGCCTTGGAGGGAAGTACGGCATCCCGAGCATCCGCAAGATGCCAGCAAGAGGCTGGCAATTCCGGTCCGGCGAGAGGGAGACCAGGAACGGCAGCTGCCCTGAGCAAAACCGCGCCGATTCCAGCGTTATTATCGGTACTTGGGCGAAGCAGTAGCTCTTGGGCCGTATAATATGTCGTGAGGGAAAAGCGATCAAAACACAAAAAGGTGCAAACCAAGGAAGCGTCCACCATAGAAGCTAACGGCAACGGGGTGGCCCCCTATGATTCCCTGCAATCTTACATGCAGGAAATAGGAAGGGTACCGCTGTTGTCGGTTGAGGAGGAGCGTAAGCTCGCGCGAAAAATCAAAGCGGGCGACGCACGGGCGCGCGAGCAGATGATTCTGGCCAACCTGCGGCTGGTCGTGCATATTGCGCGGCAATACGAGAATTTCGGGATCCCCCTGAGCGACTTGATCAGCGAGGGCAACATTGGGCTGATGAAGGCTGTGGAGAGGTTCAACCCCCGCAAAGCCAAGTTATCCACCTACGCTGCTTGGTGGATCAAGCAGGCCATCAAGCGGGCTTTGGCTGAACAAGGGAAGACCATCCGTCTCCCGGTGCATGCTGTGGAGAAGGTGCTCAAGCTTAAAAGGGTGCAACTGCATCTGCAGGAAACGCTGGGCCGGGATCCCACCGACAAAGAGCTTTCCGACGCCACCGGTATTCCGCCCGAAAAGGTCAACTTGCTCATGGAGGCGGCTGTAGTGCCCGTTTCCCTCGAAACCAAACTCGGGGACAGCGACGAAACTGTAGCCGAGGTCATTGCTGATGAATCCGCCATCACCCCGGCCGTGGCAGCCGAGCTGGCAGGAAACGCTCAGGTCGTGCAGGACCTCATCAGCCAGCTGCCGGAAAGGGAGCGGATCATCGTGAAAATGCGTTTTGGCTTTAGCGGGAACGGAAAGGACACCCTGGAAAAAGTGGGCAAGAAGTTAGGCGTTACGCGCGAGCGCATCCGCCAACTTCAGGATCAGGTGCTGGATAAGCTCCGGCTGGCGATTGCCAGGCTCGAAGAACCTGAACGCATCAAAGCCCGGAACCTCCTTTTTTCCCTGAGAAACGTGGAGCAACCCAATGGGCATGCTTGAAAACATCACCGGCGGCACGCTGGAAGCCGTCCTCATTACGGCGGTCATCGGGATCGCGGGAGGGATCCTGATCGCCTGGAAGACGGTCCGACGCTGCTGGAAGTCCCCCCTGGCAGGGGGCCAGCGAACCCTCCAGTATCAGGCCGGCACCAAAGTAGTACCTCTCCATAACGAATGGCTGAAGATACCCGCAGAGCAGGGCGACGCTTCCGAAGAAGGCGTTTTCCCCAGGAGAGGAAACGTTTACGTCGTCCGAACAGCCCGAATCATGCCTGATGGCAACGTGGCGCTCCAGCTCATCGGCGTCACCCTCTCCAAGCCGGGAGAAACCCTTGAGCCGTTTTGGGAGGCAGGGAGCTTCCGCACCCTGGCCGAGCTGCAGCAGAAAGCTCGAAGCACTATAATTTAGTACTATGTGGACGCTTATTGCATCCTTTTTCTGGGGAACCATTGGTTTCGCCCTGCTGGTGTACGGCAAGAAGGCCGATGAAATGATCCCCTTGGTCATTGGCTTGATCCTGATGGTGATTTCCTACTTCCTGTCAGCACTCTGGCTTACCCTGATTTCCATGGCTTTGCTCGCCTTCTACGTGTGGCACATCAAGAGCTCTTGAGCTACCGCTCAAAAGATCAACGCCGGAGATGAAGAAGCCCAAACAACAAAAGGCCCAGCAAATCAACCAGGATTTGGCCAAAGTACGCGCAATTCTGCGGCATGTCCGCAATGTGCATGAAGCATGCCTCCTGCTGGGCGAGCGGCTCATCGAGCGGGGAGAGTCCCAGCTCGGCCGGCGGCTGATCACCCGCGGATTCCAGCATGACCTGTCCAAGTTTTTCGGAATTGAGTGGGACCTGATGGCGCCTTGCGATCAGCCTGGCCGGCCAAACAAAAAGTTGCGCATGGCCGTCTCCCATCACAATACCACCAACGACCACCACCCTGAGTTTTGGGGAAGCATCCACGAGATGCCGCGGTGGGCCGCAGCGGAGATGATCTGCGACTGGAAAAGCAGGTCGGAGGAGTTTGGAACCAGCCTTCACGCCCACATCAAGGAAAACGCCACAGAGCGCTGGCACTTCTCAGAACGGGATCCAATCTATCGGACCATCATGGAATTCGTTAACATGCTGTGCGACAAACCTTTTGCCCGACTCTAACCTATGAATTTGCTCAACATCCTCTACGTCGCAGCAGTCGTCATGCTCCTGTTTGGCGCTTGCGTTTTCGTCCATGAGTTCGGCCATTTCTGGGTGGCGCTCCGCAGGGGCCTGAAAGTGGAGGCATTCGCCATCGGCTTTGGGCCGCGAATCCTCTCCTGGCGCCGCAACAACGTTGAATACTCCTGGAGGGCCATTCCGCTGTGGGGATTTGTGCGCCTGCTGTGGACGGCGGCGAGGACTGGATGCATTTCGGGCGGTTGACAATGGATCGGGTCCTTTTGTTAGCGCCAGCGTGAAAATACGGATGGGGCGCACGGGTGCGATCCGGGGGGACTGGATTTTTGCATTTCATAGATGATCCTCAAATTGAGAACCCAAAGGCCCTGGAAGGGAATGCGCAGAACGCCGCTCTGCCGGCGGTGACGCCGTTCTCCAAAATCCTGGTTGTGCTGGCTGGGCCACTCATGAACATCGTTTTTGCATTCTCCATCGCGTCCCTCCTGTACGTGGTAGGACTGCCCGTGGCCGTGGACCCTCCCATCATCGGCTACGTGGATCCTTCCTCGCCTGAAGGGAGAATAGGAATTGCCGTTGGCGACCGGATACTCTCGGTGGACGGCAAGGACGTGGCCTCCTGGGATGACGCGCAGATGGCGGCCGTCATGGCATGCACGAACCCTATCGCCGTAGTCATCCGGCACGGCACCGAGATTGCCCACTACCAGCTTACCGCGACCGTGAACAAAGACCTCAACCTGAAGTACCTCAATCTCTACCGTTCGAACCTAATTGCTCGAAGTTGAGCATTCGGTTTTTTGCTGCGGCGCTTCGCAGACGGGCACAACGGGGTGCCATAGGCCCGTTGCCGGACCCGACCTTTTCCAGCAGACCGGGAGCGCCTTCTCCATGTAGAGATGCGCTCCCATCGCCTTACTTAGGTCACTTATTGCGCGGCCAGCGCGGTTTTGAAACCAATGAG
>Ga0187860_1003877_pt1 | contig 11563 bp, 11 predicted proteins | sample June2016WEW_10_4_FD_132981 | JGI IMG/M metagenome (GOLD analysis project Ga0187860, IMG submission 132981) | Peatland microbial communities from SPRUCE experiment site at the Marcell Experimental Forest, Minnesota, USA - June2016WEW_10_40 | ecosystem: Environmental > Terrestrial > Soil >... | reverse complement strand
CTTCCATCGTTCACCCTCCGGGTGTGGGTCTAGATTTTCTCGCAAAATCTCTATAACACACATCCCGTGAGGGTGAACGCCTTTTCTGCGGTCTCCCGCTCGTACCAATCGCGATTCTTGGGTTTGACGCCCCGGTCCCCGTCATTGCGCCTTGGCGTGAGAATGTTTTTGGTATTCCGGTATTCCTTAGAGGTAAAACAACCTTACGCAAAGGCGATAAGGCGCAGAGCATCTCAATAACCGGCCTAATTCTCCGACGGCCTCTCGATATGATCGATGACGAGGACTTCCACCGGCCCTTTGGTTGATTCCAGCTTTAGCCCAAGCTGTTCCTGAATCGCCGTGAAGATCGAGGGCCCGGAAGAGTCGGGCGGGGGTGCAGCCCCAGGGCTGCTTCCTTCCAGTCCCGCGGGCATCGCAGCCGTGCCGTCGTCGGGTGTCCACTGGAGAGTGACATCATATTTTCCCTTCAGCCCCGTCTGATCCAGAACGGTGCGGTTTAGCTGAAATGACAAAAGCATTACCAGGGTCCCCATGGGAAGTCCTGGACCCGCTATATGGCCTGTAGCGACGCTTATCGAGTCGCGCCCGACCACGTGCCCTTCAGGATCTTTGATCACGTTGGGATTGGTGGCGCCAGGTTTTTCCTCCTGAAGTTTGGGACCGCCCTTGGCGACAACCAAGGCATAAACGGGAAGTTCTTTGGTATCGTGACTCACTTTAAGTCCGAAGCGATCTGCAAATAGTGACTGAAGCAGCAAACCCATTTTCTCCCTGGCCTGGTCGGTCCGAAGTTTTTGCAGTTCTTCGGCGAGCGCATCCGGCTCCTTTGCCTCAATATCGAATTTATCAGAACTCATCCAGCTTGGTCCTCCCAACACCTGGAAGGGTTTAACGTGGTAAGCAAATGCAATGAGGCGTTTTATCGTCGTGGCACTGGCGGTGAACCTGCCGGGCTGAAATCCCGCGCTCATCTGCTGACCGACGGAATGGTTCGGCTTAATCGTGGCAACCTCGAAGGACGGCGAGGGCTCACCGATCGTTTGTGCCGCTTGCGCACGAACCTGCGGGGCGCATACGAGGCCGAATACCATCGGTCCCGCGATAACTGTTATGCCGAGAGCAGCCAGCAACAGTTTTCTGCCGAAACTGAGCCTGTTCGCCAAGCGCTCGGTCATGATCCGGACAATCCGCTTCTTCAGATCGGCGCCGGTAACTCCCGACACGCAGGCCAGCGGAGACTCCGCGCAGAATTGACAAGTCTTCAGAATGCTTTCGGCATAGAGATGCCGCTCGCTGCCCAATTCCAGAACCCCTTCGTCGCAGGCGCGTTCGCGCTCTTCCATCAGCCGCGCACTGATCCACCAAACCAGAGGGTGAAACCAGAAGACCGCCTCGACGATCATGTGGACCGCCGCGGTCAAGTTGTCGCGGCGCTGGACGTGGCACAGTTCATGCGCAAAGACCGCCTGCAACTGGCTCGGGGTCAGGCGCTCCACGATACCCGCGGGACACAGCAAAATGGGGCGGAAGAATCCAACTACGCCAGGTTGAAGAAGGGCCGCAGATGAGCGAACCGGAACTGGAAAGGGAATGTCCATGGGGATGCTGGAGCGCACCGCCGCCCGAACGCGTAGCCAGCCCCGAAGCCGCATCAGCACGATGCCGGCGAATCCGCACGCCCAGAGACTCAATACAGCAATGGGGATCCAGTCGCCGTGGCTCCGGGTCGACGGCACCATCGCAGGGGTTTCGTAAAACGGCTCCGCGACTTGTACGACAGTGAAAGTGATAGCTGGCACATCCATAACCTTCGTCGCTGGCGACCTGCCCAGATAACCGCCGAGGGCCAGCAGTAGCGAGAATGGGATGAGGAATTTGAGCGACGCGCTGAACCACAGCCAGTAGCGGACCTGGGCGCGGTTCTTGCGGAACGCAAGGGTCAGAATTCCCGCCATAATCGCGACCACGGTTGATTGCCAGAGATGATTGCTCACTGCGCTAATCATTGGGATGGCCGCGTCCTTTCTGACTTGACGTAGAGGCGGCTTCACGCCGCCATATGGCGAGGTAAACTCGCCGCTACGAAATCACACTTCACCCTTACGCCTCTCTGCTTTCTTTTGCACCTCGAGCTTTTGCACGGTCTTCTCCAACTCGCGAATGTCGTCCCGTGAAATCTTCCCCGCCTCCGCGAGTTGCGCCATCATGGGGAGAGCCCGTCCTCCGAAGAAACTCAGGATCTCATCAAGAAGGCGGAGCCGCGCAGCCTCTCTTGGGATGGTCGGCTCAAAAATATGGGCATTGCTGATCTTCCGTACGCGTCGCACGGCCTTCTTCTTCTCCAGCCGGTACACGGTAGTCTGAATCGTGGTGTAAGCGGGGCGAGGTTCCGGAAAAGCTTCCTGAATCTCCCGGATGGAGGCCTTCCCTTGCGCCCAAAGAGCCTCAAGGATTCGGAGTTCGAGCTTGGTTAATTTGGGTTGCGTCATGCGATTCTACTATCCGGTCATGGAAACTACTACAAGATAGTAGGCCTGTCAAGCCGAACATTTCGAGCGGCTCTTCCCTTGCCTCACGCCCACAACTCTGGGGGTTGGCGTAGGCCCTTCGAAGTTACCGTATGTTTCATGTGAAGAACCGCGGACCCCAAAAACGGGGGTCCGCGCTACAAGCGTGTGCGCTACGACCTGCTTATGCTATCAACCATGGACAACGCAACCGTAGCGCAAACCTCCGCCTTTGAGGTTTGCGGCTCTTCCCTTGCCTCACGTTCCCAACTCTCGGGGCCGGCGGGGGTCTTTCAAATTTACCTTCATTTGCGTAGGAAGAACCGCGGACCCCAAAAGCGGGGGTCCGCGCTACGGCACGCGGCCGTTCGGCCGGATTTTCAGCAGCACCTATTGGGGCGGGTATAGCGAGCCTCGATTTGGGAAAGGAAGAAATCGTCACGGCTGATGGGAGTCAGGCCAGCGCGTTTGGCCCATGCCAGGTAGTGGTCATAATCCCTTTCTCCTGAGGCTTCTTGCAAATACTCCCAGATTCTCAACAAAACTTTTTTCCAACCCGCCATATTTCACCTTCCCCTCTGGCTGTTCCTTGGCAAAAAACATCACAACATTTCCGGTGCCTCCGAAGGGACAAATCTCGAAACTATGGCGGCCGATTCCTTCAGGACCGGGCGCTTGCGGCGCGTGGCGTATAACCACCAGTGGCGCGCGGACTCCGCCAGAATCACGACGACGAGGACCGCGAAAATGCCGGTCACGGCGGCATCCAGCCGGTCGTTGAGAATCAGGCGAGAGGTGGCGGCGGCCTGACTGGCGGTTATGGCTCCCGAACCCACCTGCGCCGCGAGGGCGCGAGCGTGGGATAGGAATCCGACGCGAGGGTTCTCCGCAAAGATTTTCTGGTAACTCGCCGTCATGGTGACGGCCGCAAGCCAGCCCAGCGGCACAAACGTAACCCACGTGTACCGCCATTTGTCCATCTTGATCAGAATGGTGGTGCAGACGCACAAGGCTACCGTCGCCAGTAGTTGGTTCGAAATTCCGAACAGAGGCCAGAGGCTGTTGATTCCCCCCAACGGATCGGTGACACCCTGGTAAAGGAAATATCCCCAAGCCGCGACAATCAGGGCGCTGGAGAGAATGACGCTGGGGTACCAACCCGTTCTGCCCAGCGGTTTCCAGAAATACCCGAAGACCTCCTGCAACATGAAGCGGCCCACGCGCGTTCCGGCGTCGAGGAGGGTGAGGATGAATAGGGCTTCAAACATGATCGCGAAGTGGTACCAGATGGCCATGACGTCGTGGCCGCCCAAAACGTGGGAAAAGATCTGCGCCATGCCGACGGCGAGTGACGGCGCTCCACCCGTGCGATTGAAGAGGGTGAGTTCACCAACGCGCGCGGCGAGGTCCGCCATTTGTGCCGTGGTGACCGGGAAGCCCCAGCCCGAAATGGTGGCGACCGCGTCGGCGGGACGGGTTCCCACGATTCCCGCCGGACTGTTCACGGCGAAGTACGTGCCGGGTTCCAGGACGGCCGCCGCCACCATGGCCATGATGGCGACGAAAGATTCCATCAACATGCATCCATATCCTACCAATCGAGCGTGACCTTCCTGGCTGAGCAGCTTGGGAGTGGTGCCGGATGAGATCAACGAATGGAATCCTGACACGGCGCCGCAAGCGATGGTGATGAAGCAGAAAGGGAAGATCTTTCCGGCGAAAATGGGGCCGGTCCCATCCACAAAGCGCGTGAAGGGCGGCAAGAGCATTTGCGGATGGGCAGCGAGAATTCCGACGGCCAGAAGGAAGATGACACCGAGCTTGACGAAGGTGCTGATGTAACCGCGTGGGGCCAGCAGCAGCCACACGGGAAGAACCGAAGCGGCGAAGCCATAGAAGATGACCATGAGAGCGAGAGCCGGGCCGGCATAAGTAAACAGCGGCGCGACGGTGGGTGAATCCGCGATGTAACGCCCCCCCAGCACGGACACGAACACCAACAGAAAGCCGATGATGGAGGTTTCCAGGACACGCCCAGGACGCAGGTACCGAATGTAGATTCCCATGAGCACGGCGATGGGGATGGTCATGGAGACGGTGAACAATCCCCAGGGGCTGGACTTTAGCGCGTTGACAACCACCAGCGCGACCGCGGCCAGGAGGATGACGAGGATGCACAGCACGGCGAAAAAGGAAGTGAATCCGGCGGCGGAGCTGATTTCTTCCTTGGCCATCTGGCCCAGAGATTTTCCGTCGCGGCGAACCGAGCAGAAAAGCGTTACGAAATCCTGAACGGCGCCGCCCAGAACTCCGCCGATCAGGATCCAGAGTGTGCCCGGCAAATATCCGAATTGGGCGGCCAGGATGGGTCCGACCAGTGGCCCCGGACCGGCAATGGCCGCAAAGTGCTGCCCGAAGACCACCCATTTGTTGGTCACAACGAAATCGCGGCCGTCTTCCAACCGTTCCGCCGGGGTGGCGCGACGGTCGTCTAACTGCACGACCCGGAAGGCCAGAAATCGGCTGTAGAAGCGATATCCGAGCATGTAGATACACCCCGCCGCGACGACCAGCCATACGGCGTTCAAGTGCTCTCCGCGCGCGGAAGCGATGATTCCGAGTGACAAGGCTCCCACAAGAGCGACGAGTACCCAAACGAGTTTCTTCAGAAGGTTCATAAGATTCGCCCGGATTGGCGAAGTTGCCCCGAAGACGCGAGGAAAATATAGCATGAGTGCAGCAGGCATCGAGCGCGAGAATGGCGCATGATGGCAAATTTCGGAGTGCGGCGACTCGTCGCCGCTTTTGCTCGCCGCAACTCGTCGCGGCGAATCCACCGCTGACAAGTCAGCGGTAGAAAAAGCGGGAGCGAGCTCCCGCACTCCAAAAGCGGTTCGCATCGCCGGGGTGAGAAGTTCGCGCTTGACGCGGGGAAGAGCCCCAAGTCGCGGTGGATTCAGGAAGTAAGAAATTCGCTGATGTCGTTCAGCACCTGTTGAAACATTTCCGGAGTCAGGCGGCCGGACTGAGTGTTTTGCTGGCTGGGGTGGTAGGAGCAAAAAAGGCGGGGCGGATCCGCGGGAGGATTCAAGCTCGCCGAGTGTGAGAAAACCGGTGGCAGCGTGAAGCTCGCACCGTGGGAAAAGACCAAGGTCGCTCGGCGGGGGAAGCCCTCGCGCTTGGCGAACACCCGGAGGTAAGCCTCAAACGCGATGCGCCCCAGCACCAGAACGGCGCGGACGCGCGTCAACACTTCCAATTCCCTTTCCAGGAACGGCTGGCAGTTGCGTAGTTCTTCCGGGCTCGGTTTGTTCTGGGGCGGTGCGCACCGAAGCGGTGCGGTGATGTAACAGTTGCGAAGCTCCAGGCCGTCGCTCCGATCGCGCGAGGTAGGCTGGCTCGCAAATCCCGCCTCATAGAGGCCGCGATAGAGGAATTCGCCCGAGCGGTCACCCGTAAACATTCGCCCCGTGCGGTTGGCGCCATGCGCTCCGGGGGCCAGGCCGAGGATCAAGAGTTCGGCCCGCGGGTCACCGAAGCTCGGCACGGGCTTTCCCCAGTAATCGCAATCGCGATACATGCGGCGTTTTTCTTTGGCCACTTGGCGGCAATAGGCGATGAGGTTCGCGCAGCGAGTGCAGGCAATCACCTGCCGCTGGAGCCGGGCGAGTTCGTGAGCGGCGTGGGGCATGAATTCCGGTTTTCTTCTCACCGTGGATTGGCATGAGCCAGAGGCTCTCCACCGTGGATGAAAATGCGCGCAGCACCTTGGAGTGCGGTAGCAGCAGCTACCGCCTTCCGCCTTCGGTGCGTACGGCATATGCGCATGGGGCGAAGGGTTAAGGCGGTAGCTGCTGCTACCGCACTCCAAGGTGCCTTCGGCACAGTTGATTTCATAGCGGTGAGGACGTCTTGGCCATCGCCAGGATGGCATTCCATTGGGCGTCGGAAACGGGCATCACGGAAAGGCGCGGCAGCCGCACGAGATCAAACTTTTTGAGCGCACTGGATTTCTTGATTTCGTCGAGGGACACTGGCCGGCCCAGTTTTCCTTTTGCCTGTAGATCGATCACCACGAGGCGCTCGTCTTTAAGTTGGGGATCAGGATAGGGATCACTCGCGGCCTCCGCCAGGCCCACTGCCGCACGTTCATCGCCGGTGTGATAAACCATGATAGCGTCACCGCGACGCACGTTGCGTAGGTTCTTGAGCGCCAGGTTATTCGAGATTCCGTCCCAAACGGTTTTGCCGTCGCGCTCCAGGTCAGAAAAAGAATAGTGCTCGGGATCGGATTTCAACAACCATTTTGCCGCCATGGTATCCTCTCTGTTTGGTTTTGATCTGCTCGGATGGACAAATGCTATTGTACGGGAAATCGCCTGGGTCTGCACAGGGTCTCATCGTGTGGAGGGTCCCCCCAAGCCCCGGATCATCCGTATCGATTTGCACTGGGTTGCATCTAAAATTGCGGGAGGTAAAAGGAGAAAACTATGGAAAAGGTTCTACATGTTCAACCCACCGATTGGCAGGGAATCGAAACGAGCGCCAAGCCGGTATTCTTGGACTTCTGGGCGGACTGGTGCGGTCCCTGCAAAATGCTCGCGCCGACATTCGATCGGCTGGCGGAGAAGTATGGCGAGCAAATAACCTTCGCCAAGATCAACGTTGATGAGCTGCCCGATGTTGCCAATAAGTTCGGGGTCCGGTCGATTCCGACCCTCATCTTGCTGCAAGGCGGCAACGTGGTGGAGAAGGTGGTAGGGCTGCGGTCGGAGCAGGAACTCGCGCAGGTGCTCAACCGTTACACGAACAGCAACGGCAGTAAGTAATCCCTCTTCCGCCTGACCCCTCCTGACCCGGGAGGGAAGAACAGTCGCCCCCACAAAAAGCAAGGGTGCCCCCCATTGGAAGGGCACCCTGAATTCCCGCCATATGCGGCCACGCGCCGCTGCCGCACTTGTGTCTATGTCCCCGGCCGCGCACCAAGCACATTCGTAGTGTTGGGGAAGAAACCTTTCGGGGTACTCATATACCCGGACACGGTATCCTTACCCAATTTATTGACCACCAACTCCAGCGCGCTCGAGGCCCCCTGCACGTAGAAGAACACAGGTTCGTTCATGGCCTTGTTGCTGCGCTCGGTCCTCTTGTCGTCAAAAAGCAGGAATACGCTGAAGACGTTCCGTTTGGGGTCGGTCTTTTCCAATTGCAATGTTACCGTTCCGAGTTTCTGCTGAGCCTTCCTGTTGGGCAAAGTAAACTCAAAATAGTCGCGATCGCTTTTGTGCGCCAGGGCAACCAGTTCGTCGTGAGTGCGGGCGATGGCGCCATTCAACTCACCCTTGGTGCCGGTGAGGGCATTAGCAAACTCGGATTTGGTGTTGGATAGATCCTGCTTGGTTCCCTCCAAATCCGTGCTCAGGCCTCCGATCTTGGCGTTGGAGTCCGCCTGAAGCTTGTTCACTTCATCGGCGCTGGCTTTCTTGGCGATGGCTTGATTCAACTGGGCCACCGCGGACTGCTGTTGTTTTTGGACTTGTGCGGCCAATTCATGGGCGCGCGCCAATTCCTGTTGGGTCATTCCGAGCCTCTCCTGGGTGACCTGGAATTGCCCGCGCAATTGCGCGTAACGCTCGTCGCCGGAGTCCAAGCGCCGGGTCATCAGGTTCATTACGTCAGCCTGTTTCGTCGTATAGTCGTTAAACTGGGAGCGCGCCATGAGCACCAACACCAGGTTGGCGATGGCCAGGACGCCGAGTGCCGCCACCAGCCAAGGCAGCGCTTTCCCGCCTCCGTTGGGAACTGCTTGTGGGGGCTGCTGAACCACAACGTACTGCGGGACTCCGGGTTGAGTCGACGTGGGTACCTGCTCGGGAGAGGGCACCTCTCGCGTAGGAGCATCGTTCAAGCCAAACATCGAGTGGCCAGGACTAGGATCTTTGTCAGCCATACGTTCTCCTCTGTTAGCAAATGCCGGTTCATGCGAACCGCCGTTTCAACTTAATCTATGATGCCACTTTCGCCTCGTAAGGTTTAACCGTAAAGGCATTTTAACTCTTCTTAGAACCACCATAGTATCCCACTAAAAGCATGCGTGTTCAAGCGCTGGGGAACGCATGCTATCTGCGGGTTTGAATGAGCGCCACGGCGTCAGCACGGATGGCTTCACCGCGGCCGACGGCGTCCACGCCTTCCCCAGTTTTGGCTTTAACGCTCACTTGGCCCGGCTTGAGCGCAAGGGCCGCGGCCACTTTCCTTTCCATGAGCGGAATGTGTGGCGCCAACTTGGGCCGCTCCAGCCCCACCGTTGCGTCGATGTTGACGATGCTAAATCCCGCGGCGTCGAGCAACTCGCGAACGTGGCGCAGGAAGCGCAAGCTGGAAGCGTTTTTCCACTGGGGCGAGGTGCTGGGGAAGTGGCGTCCGATGTCACCGAGGCATGCTGCGCCCAGCAAGGCGTCGCAGATGGCGTGGGCCAGCACATCGCCATCGGAGTGGCCCACCGGACCTTTGTCGAAGGGAATGCGCACGCCCCCCAGGATTAGCTTGCGTCCCTCCGCCAGGCGGTGGAGGTCGTTTCCCATTCCCACTCGGCACCCTAGTAGAGGTGGGACGTGGTCCGGCAAGGCGCCCTTTGGCGTACCGGGCGGGGACAAAATGTCGTTGCTACTCGATTTCCGCGTGTGGTGTGAAGGGGTCATTTTGTCCAAATCAGGCGTCATCCCGGATGAGTTCGCGCTCTTGGGCGATGTAGAGGCGGGCCAGGGGCAGGTCCGAGGGTTTGGTGATCTTGATGTTCCTGTCCGAGCCCATCAGGACCTTCACTTCGTGGCCGTCGTGTTCCACCAGGCTTGACTCATCGGTGCCGTAATAGCCTTCCCCCAGGGCGCGGTCAAACGCTTGCCGCAGAAGGGCATAGCGGAAGGCCTGGGGTGTCTGGGCCAGGACGATTCGCTCACGCGGAATGGTCCCCAGAATGGTCTGCCGCTCGACCTTTTTGACCGTATCTACGCTGGGAATGCCCAGAATCGCCGCCCCGTCCTGGCGCGCGGCCTCCACGATCTGGCGAATCATGGTGAGTTCAATGAAGGGGCGCACCGCATCGTGCACCACCACCACTTCGGTATCCATCGGGGCCTGGTTGAGGCACCGGGCAACGGTTTCCTGCCGCGAAGCCCCTCCCGCGACCAGCCGCACGGCTTTGGCAAAATGCTCCGTCGAGATCTCACTCGAAGCGCGATCCATGTCCTCCGGCCGCACTCCCAGGAATATCTCGTCGATCGCCTCGGAAGCGGCAAACTTCCTGAGGGTGTGGACGAAAATCGGCACGCCTTCGAGGGAGAGAAATTGTTTGGGTGTAGCTCCACCCATTCTTATGCCCGTACCCGCCGCCGGAATGATGGCTAGAACGCTCATACCGTCTCCGTCGTCATGCGCCACGACGCCTGGGGACCCGTCCCCGCGCCCTCCCGATCACTTCGCCCCCAGGGTGGGAACAGAAAGGCGACGGAGCGCGCCAGGCCGCCGTCGCCTTACTAGCATTGAGAACCCCATTTACTGGTGAACCGCCTCGACCAAAGCCCGCCGTTCATCGTACTTGCCGAAGATCATTTTTCCCGCCGTAGTCTGCAAAACGCTGGTCACGGAAATATCGATGGTCTTGGAGATCATTTTCTTGGCGTTGTCCACCACCACCATGGTACCGTCATCCAAGTAGGCTACTCCCTGGTTGTATTCCTTGCCTTCCTTCAGAATGAACACCCGCATGATTTCGCCGGGCAGGACAACGGGCTTCAAAGCGTTGGCCAGTTCGTTGATATTGAGCACCGGCACGCCCTGGAGCTGGGCAACCTTATTGAGATTAAAGTCGTTAGTGACGATCTTCCCCTCGTAAGCCCGCGCCAACTCGATGAGCTTCAGGTCAACTTCGCGGACCTGGGGAAAATCCTCCTCGGTAATCTGTACCGTGATGTTGCTCATTTTCTGCATGCGCGCGAGGATGTCCAACCCTCTCCGCCCGCGGTTGCGCTTCAGGGGATCGGAGGAATCAGCCACCAACTGTAATTCGTGCAGCACAAACTGGGGAATGACCAGCGTGCCGTCAACGAAACTCGTTTCGCAAACGTCAGCGATACGGCCGTCGATGATGACGCTGGTATCGAGCACTTTGTAATTCTTACGCGGCGCCTTTTCCGTGGCAAAAAGCCCACCCAGCGCCCCGAGATTGAGCAAGTCACCTTTATTGGCGCCCAGCACTAATCCCACGTAAGCCATCAAAAGCAGCAAAGTTACCTGGAAGAATGAATTCGCGGCTCGGTCGATCGCCGTCAAGCTCAGCAGATGGCTGATCATGAAGGCGCCGAGAATGCCCAGGATCGAACCGAATGCCGCACCCATAAGACGCTTCAGGCTCGCCTTTTCCAGGCGAATCTCAAAGACAATGAAGAAAATCCCTAGGGCTAAGCCTAAAAATGCAGATTTGAGTTCGGTAAAGCCAAAAGGATGAAGATGCATTGCAGCGGCGGAAATAATGATAACAAATATGACGCGGACTGCTCCCATTTCCCACGACATCAGGCCTGACCTCCTTCCGGAACCAGTTCACCAGAGTCCACATGATTTTACCGGCCCCCTCTTCGCTCGCGGTATATCAGGGGGAGTATACCATCCCCTCATCCGGCGGGAAAGGCAAGTTAATTAGGCGTGTGTTTACTTGCTGATAAAGGTTTCCAGGAGAAATAAGCCGCCGCCTGCCGAATGTAGGGCCAAGCGGCGCTCGGCCTGTAAAGAATCACGGCGACCGGTTCCCCACCCGGAAGGGGCCAAACTACCCCTCCCCAGCGGGCCGGAGGGGCCACTTGCCACTCCCCTCTAGCGCATTCTTTCCGACTGGGCGACCGGACGCGTAAGGCGGCTCTAACTTGCCCTCCGAATTGCCAGCGACACTGCGGCGCCACTTCCATGGGTAGGCGCGACAGGAGGCGCCGGGAGTGGCGATCGAGCTTAGGCTGCGCGTCTTGGGAACACGGGTAGATCGCTTGGCGGCGCGGGGT
>Ga0187860_1003872_pt1 | contig 11569 bp, 14 predicted proteins | sample June2016WEW_10_4_FD_132981 | JGI IMG/M metagenome (GOLD analysis project Ga0187860, IMG submission 132981) | Peatland microbial communities from SPRUCE experiment site at the Marcell Experimental Forest, Minnesota, USA - June2016WEW_10_40 | ecosystem: Environmental > Terrestrial > Soil >... | reverse complement strand
TGCCCCGACCGGGAGCGAGCTTCGATCGCCGTCGTGGCAGCACTGATCATTTTATTCAGCACCTCTTCGGTCGCACAGATCGGCAGCATCCTCCTAGGCGGGGTCGCGGGCCTGTGGCTTTGCCGTGGGGCGCCCCCACTGGTGGCAGGCCACATTGCAATGCCGGTCTCGCGCAAAACAGGACTTGCAGCGCTGACGGTCTTCTTTGGTCTGCTTGTGGGCCTGCCGATCTTGCAGACCTTTGAAATCTCTCAAAGCATATCGATATTCGAAGCGTTCTACCGATCGGGCGCGCTCGTCTTCGGCGGCGGCCATGTAGTGCTGCCGTTACTACGCGAGGCGTTTGTGGCGCCCGGCTGGGTGAGCGACGATGTGTTTCTTGCCGGCTATGGCGCAGCGCAGGCAGTGCCCGGGCCGCTTTTCACTTTCGCGGCCTACCTTGGCGCCGTTGTAACGCCATCCCCGCATGGCATGGCCGGGGCGGCGCTGGGACTCTTTGGCATTTTTCTTCCCGGCATTCTAATCCTTCTTGGCACGTTGCCGTTCTGGGATGCCTTTCGCAAGCGTGCAAGAGCACAATCAACGATGCGCGGCGTAAATGCCGCTGTCGTGGGTCTGCTCGGTGCAGCGCTTTACAACCCGGTCTGGACGACCTCGGTCAAAACGCCGGGCGATTTCGGGATAGCCTTGGTCGGCTTCGTTCTCCTCACGGTCTGGCGTGCGCCGCCGTTATTGGTTGTCATCGTCGGCGCGCTCGGAGGGATTGCCCTAGCTCTGGCCAACAAGTAACGAGATCACTCTTCCGGCAAGGGACCGCACCATCCCGGCAGGTAACCGGCCTCCGCACTCTTGGCCAATTGCAGCGCCTTCTCGATCGCGTGATCGAAGTCCGCCTTGACCGCCTTGACCTTCATGCGCCGGCGCAAGAAATCCGCCCAGAGAAATTCGCTAAAGGGCGTCGTGTCCTTGGCGAAGCCGCCGGCTCGCCGCAACTCGCCGGCGAGCGAGCGGAATGGGTCGTCAACAAGACCGGTCACGGATTTGGGAATGTCGCGGTAATGCCGGCGTCGGCCTGCGTCGTCGAACGGATGCATCCAGTTACGATTGTCCATCACCGTCCAAAATACATCGCGATCGAGGCCACTCAGATTGGCGAAAACCGCCACGGCGACGTCCTTGACGCCTTCGTCGTGCAGGGCACGGGCGAGATGGTGATGATCGACGACGTAGTGCCGGTGGTTGGGACCGAGGATCACCGGGATCAAGTGCTTACCGAGAAATTTTCCGCCCTTCTTCGCGCCGGTCTCGCGCCAGCGCTTGCGCTTGGCGAGGACCTCGCGCATGCCGACGGTGATCTGGGTCGGGCGCAGATCGACAATAGCGACTGTCGTCAGTACCGGTTCGCGAACAGTCATGTCAGTTCGCCGACGCGTTGACCGCACCGCTCAATTTATCGAACAGGCCCGCGATATCCCTGCGGATCGTTGCCAGCTTGGAAAACTGCTCGGTGAGGCTCGATACCCGCTCTTCCAGTTCCCGCTTGGTCTCGCTGAATTTCTTGACACGTTCGGCTAGGCCGCCATCTTCATCCTCGTCGATCTGCCTGATCTTGGCGAACAGCCGGTCGCGAATCTGCCGCAACTCCTCGATGAGCGTCACCACGCCGCCTTGATCGGCTTCCAGCGGCAGGAGCCGCGATTGCAGCTCGCCGAGCTTCGTCTTGAGCTGGCCGAACGCGCCGGCGCGGCGCTCGATCTCGTCGAGATGCGCCTGCGTCGCCTCGATGAAGGTCGCAAGCTCCTCGATGCGGGCGTCGATATCCGCCGCGCCAACCTCCACCTTTGGATCCGCGAGCGCGTCGAGCGCGTGGTCGAAGTGCGTAGACAGCGAGGCAATATCGCCACGCAGCGTTGCCAGCTTGGAAAATTGCGCATCGAGCTGCGACAGCCGATCGTCCAGCAGGTTCCGATCTTCGGCAAATTTTTGCACGCGCGCGGCCAGTGTCCCTTGCGGCGTCTGCTCAAGCGAGCCGACGTCTTGCGCGAGCCGGTCGCGCGTCGCGCTCAACTCTTTGACGCGCTTGACGATGCCGTCATCCGGCGCCGCGAAGGGCGCAAGCCTGGTTTGCAGCTCGGCGAAGTCCTCATGCAGGCCGGCGATCACTTTCGATGCGCGCTCGATATCGTCGCAGCGTTCGTGACTCTGCCTGACGAACTCCATCATCTTTTTCAAGCTGATATCGAGAGCGACGGCATCGTTCCCGCCGGAGATCTCGGCAAGCGTGTGCTCGATATCGTTCTGCCGGCTATCGAGCTCGGTGAAAAGCTGATCGATCGAGCGCCTTTTCTCCAGAACCGGCGCGAGCCGCGCCTGTAGAGCCTGCTGCTGCGCGCGGATCTCCTCGACCCGCGAGCTGAGATCGCCGATCTCGTTGCGGCCCGTCTGGATTTGCGTGAAGCGCTCGGCCTCGGTGAGCCGCTGCTTCATCGCGCTCATCGCGTCTTCCGGATCGGTGCGGGCCAGATGATGCACGGCCGCTTCGGCCTCGACCTGCGACTTCACCAGCGTCTTGACGCCTTGCCTTACGCCGTCGAGCCGTAGTTCGAGAGCGTGTGCCGCCTGGCGCTGCCGCACCAGCGTCTCGCCCAGCCAGACCGCGGCCGGAACAAGGATGAGCGGCACCAGTACGATGACGGCCCAGGCGAGCTTGGATACGAGCGACTGCGACCGGAAGGCGTTCAGCATTTCGCCGGCTTCGCGACCCTCGGCCAGGACAAGGAAGGCGAGCGCAAGCACGAAAAGCGCGCCGCAAACAGCCATAACATTACGCACTGAAAAATACGTCACTTGACTGCACCCCGCTCGCCTTTTTGGTACGACAGGAGCGGGTCCCGCACAAGTGCGCGCCCGATAAGTTCCGGATTCGGCGCGCGCCACCGCGGCAATCCGCAACGGCGGCGGCGCGCGAACAAGCCAGACGAAGCTCGCTATAGGCATCGACCAGCCATTATAGTGTCGGCGTGTGGCGGGAACCGCGGATCATGAGCCTGTCATGAGCAAGCTCCTGCATGCCGGAGCGGCTTGCCTCTTCTTTATTCTTGTTGTGTGCGCCGCATGGCGTCCGGCGCGCAGCGAGGAGCCCGCGCCGCCCGCGCCCAAAGCCGCGGCCTGCCAGCGTTCAGCCTTCCGCGTCGTCGTCGACGTCGGCCACACCGTCGACGTGCCGGGCGCGCTCAGCGCGCGTGGCGTTGCCGAATATACCTTCAATCTCCAGCTCGCCGACGCAGTCAAGCAAGCCCTCGTCGACGCCAGGTTTGACAAGACCGTCCGGCTTGTCACAGCCACGGCGCCCTGGCCTGGTCTGGTCGAGCGGGCGACCCGCGCCAACGACATGCACGCCGATCTCTTCATCGCTATCCATCACGATTCGGTGCCGGATTATCTGCTCGAGACCTGGCAATACGAGGGAAAAGAAAACCATTTCAGCGATCGGTTCACCGGCTACGCCATTTTTATCTCGAACGACAATGCCGACCGCAAAGGCAGTCTCGCGTTCGGCCGGGTTTTGGGCGAAGAGCTACAGGCGCGCGGTTTGCACTCCACGCCCCATTACACGCTGCCGCTGATGGGTCGTTACCGCCATGAGCTTATCGACGCCGGTTCCGGCGTTTACCGGTACGATCAATTGATCGTGCTGAAGGAGACCCATATGCCGGCGGTACTCTTGGAAGCCGGATCGATCGTGAACCGGCAGGAGGAGCTGCAATTGGCGAGCCCCGAACGGCGCTCGATTGTCGGCAAGGCCGTCGCCGCCGCGGTTGAGGATTTCTGCGCGGCGCGGGCGCGGACGAGCGAAGACCGGCCGATCAAGCGGCCCAGTTCAGCCAAGGCGGCGGCGCCCGGCCGCGCCAATCCCACTCCCAGCGCGCGCTGAATTTTCCGATCTCCGCCGCCGAAGAAAATTTCGTAGCGCGGGAATAAATCGCCGCGTTGCCCGATCTCGTCCATGGAAGCCGTCGAAGATCAATTTGGCGGCCTCGAAGTGGCTTGGCGCCACGATTACACCAAAAGGACAATCAAAATGTTGAACATGCGCAATGCGGCCATCGCCGCGATCGCCGTCGCCTCGCTCTCGCTGTCCGTGATGTCGGTGGCGCAGGCCCAGGGCGGCAAAGGAACACCGGTCCATCGGGCAATCTATAACACCACTCGGGAGACGCCGAAGGCGGACGCGGCGGTCCACAACTACCCCACATGGCCAGCAGGAGAGCCGGATTATCACGGCTCCAACGGCGGCTCAGCGACCATCAAGATCGATAAAGACTTGTTCTACGTGAAGTCCCTCGCGCTCCCCGGCGCGGGGGGACTCTCTTAACAATGCTGACGGTGGCCGCGCCCGATAGCGCACGGAATTGCTGGGCAATATCCGTAACATCCGAGCGCTCAGAGCCGTTGGAGGCTTTTGTCGTCCTGCAAGAAAATTATGAGCGAAAATTTTTCAAGTCCGGGAAATAAATCGCACTTTGGCCCGATCTCGTCCTCGGAAGCCGCATTGGCTTGGCTTCAAGGAGAGACGCAAATGAGCGAATTCGACAGTGAGGACGGCGTCAGCCGACGCAAAGTCCTCGAATGCATGACCTGGGTTGGCACCGGCGTGCTGTGGACCATTTCCGGCGGCGTTCCCCACTCGCTGGGCCTCATCGATGAGGCAGTCGCGCAAGAGTCGCGCGGCCTGACGTTTCTGCAAATCAGTGACAGCCATGTCGGCTTCGACAAGCCGGCCAATCCCAACGCGCTCGGCACGCTGGAAGAGGCCATTAATGGCGCAGCAACTGGGAGCCACGGTGCACGGTGAGAAGCGCGAAACGGTGCATGGATTTAATGTCCGGCATTGGACGGAAGGCGGTCTCGACTTCTGGGCCGTCAGCGATATCAATGCGGGCGAGCTCGACGAGTTTTGCCAGAAATTGACCGCCGCCCTCCACCCCCCCCGCCCCGCCTTCGTGACTGGTTTCCACGGTCGTTACCGGGTAAACCAAAGCCGATTCTACGCATTGAACGCGCCGCCCGCGACGGGCAGACGGAAACCCGCTGGGCGCGCCGGACGTTTATCCCAATATGGATCAGCGCACCGATAACGAACGCCGCCAGGACACCGCGCCGGGCCGTTTAGCAAGCCCCGCGATCGGCGAAGCCCGGAAGCCCCAATCGTGGCTCGATCAGATGCGCCAGCGGCGGCGGATGGTGCTGATCGTCACGGCGCTGATCATCGCCGCCATTGTCGCCGGCGTGGTCTATTGGCTCAACACCAGCGGCTATGAAACGACCGACGACGCCTTCATCGACGCCCGCACGGTGTCGATCAGTTCGCAGGTCAATGCCGCCATCGCCGACGTGCCGGTGACGGACAATCAGTTGGTGGAGCCCGGCACGGTATTGGTCCGGCTCGATGACCGCGACTACAGGGCGCAAGACGACCAAGCCATCGCGCAGGTCGCCCAGGCCAAGGCCAATATGGCCAATATCGACGCGCAAATCGTCGCGCAACAGGCCCGCATCGATCAGGCCGAGAAACAATCCGCGCAAGCGCAAGCGGCGCTCGCTTTCGCCCAGCAACAAGAAACGCGCTACTCTGGACTGGTCAAGAACGGTGCGGGCACGGTCGAGCAGGCACAGCAATACGCCTCCGGTCTGTTGCAAGCCGAGGCGAATTACGCCGCGGCCCAGGCCAACGCGATCGCGACGCAAAAGCAGCTTCCGGTCCTCCAAGCGCAGCGCGAGGTCGCCAAAGCGCAATGGGAGCAAGCCCGCGCCGCGAAGGAACAGGCCGACGCCAATTTGTCGCGAACCCTCATCACCGCGCCGGAGGCCGGCCGGGTGGCGAGACTAACCGCCGCCAAGGGCAACTATGCCGCCGTGGGTCAGGCGCTGATGATGTTCGTCCCGCGCGAAGTTTGGATCACGGCGAATTTCAAGGAAACGCAACTGTTGACGGTGCGGCCCGGCGATCCCGTCGATATCAGGATCGACACCTATCCCCACCGCAAATTCAAGGGTCACGTCGACAGCATCCAGGCCGGCAGCGGCACCGCGTTCAGCCTGTTGCCGGCCGAGAATGCGACCGGCAACTTCGTCAAGATTGTCCAGCGCGTGCCGGTCAAGATCGTATTCGACCAGCTGCCCGACGTGCTGCTCGGTCCCGGCATGTCCGTCGTGCCGACCGTCCATACAAAATGAGCGACCAGCGGCAATATTCCGGCCCCGAGAGCCGCTCGGCGGCCGGCGGTCGCAGCCCCTGGCTCATCGCCATCGTTGTTTCCATTGCCACTTTCATGGTCGTGCTCGACACTGCCATTGCTAACGTGTCGCTGCGTTATATCGCCGGCAGTCTTGCGGTCAGCGTCGACGAAAGCACCTGGGTAGTCACGACGTATCTCATCGCCAATGCGGTAATCCTGCCGGTGAGCGGTTGGCTGTCCAACGTAGTCGGCCGCAAGCGCTTCTACATGATCTGCGTCGCGCTGTTCACGATCGCGTCGCTGTTGTGCGGGCTGGCGTCCAGTCTCAGCGCATTGATCGCGTTTCGCATCCTGCAGGGCTTAGGCGGCGGCGGCATGCCGACCAGCGAGCAGGCGATGCTTGCCGATACCTTCCCGCCGCAACAGCGCCCGCAAGCCTTCGCGATTTACGGGATCGCCGTCATCGTGGCGCCGACCGTCGGTCCCACTATCGGCGGCTGGATCACCGACAACTATTCCTGGCACTGGATCTTCTTCATCAACGTGCCGTTCGGCATCGTCTCGCTGATCCTGGTGCAGTGGCTGGTAGTCGAACCGGACGTGCTTGAGCGCGAGCGCCGCGAGCGCCTTGCCGGCGGGCTCAAAATCGATTGGGTCGGATTTGCGCTGATCGCGCTGACTTTCGGCAGCCTCGAGATCGTGCTCGACCGCGGTCAGATCGAGGACTGGTTTCACTCGACCACCATCGTAACCTTCGCGACGATCTCCGCCTGCTCGCTCATATTCTTGGTTCCTTGGGAGCTCACCCGGGACGACCCGATTGTAGACATACGGCTGCTCTGCCGGCGTCAGTTCGGCATGGCGTTCATTGTGATGCTCGCGGTCGGCGCCCTTCTGTTCGGCTCGAATCAGATCGCGCCGCAGCTGATGCAGATGAACTTTCCCTACACGGCGATGCTTTCCGGGCTGGCGATGATGCCCGGCGGCCTGGCGATGCTGCTGCTGATGCCCCTTATCGGTCAGATCGCCGGCCGTGCGCAGCCGAAATACATGATCGCGATCGGTTTCGCGATCATCGCGCTGGCGATGTGGTACTCGACCTCGCTACCGCCCGATGCGAGCTTCAGCTACTTCGCGACGGTGCGCGTCCTTCAGACCATCGGCATGCCGTTCATGTTCATTCCGGTCAATACCGTCGCCTATACCGGGCTGCCGCAGACAAAGACCGCCGAGGGATCCGCACTGATCAACGTCGCCCGCAATCTCGGCGGCAGTATCGGCGTTTCGCTCGCCAACACCGAACTGGTTCAACGGTCGCAATTCCATCAGGCACGGCTTGTCGAAAATTTGAATCCATCATCGCCGGCATTCCAATCAACGTTCCATAGTCTCACGCAACACTTCACGCAGTTTGGATCGCCAGCGAGCGCGCAAAGCCGGGCAATGGGCTATATGAGCCAATTGGTCGCCGATCAGGCCGCGCTCATGGGCTATATCGACATTTTCTACAGTTGGTCCATATTCGCCGCCGTGCTCGTCCCGATCGTTCTCTTGCTGATACGGCGCGTGGGGCCGGTGAGCGGCCAGGCGCCTGTCGGCCACTGAAAGCCGGCAGCGAACAAATCGGCCGCCGCCTTCGTCGCGGGCAGGCCGATGAAAAAATACACCCGGCCCGAACGTTCCGCCGAGCAGTGCGTTGGCATCGCGACGGCGCTCAAGGAGAGCAGAAACGCTGCCGGCGAGGCACAAAAGCGTGGGAAACGGCCGACGCCTCGATAACGCGCTTCCGCGGTCAAATTTCTGCCGCGCATCGGCACCATTCTTGCTTGATCTCGTTACCGCTGGGGTTGTGGGGGGTATGAAAGCCCCGGACGACGTTGCCGGGGGAAAGGAGTCGCCAATGTGTGACTTTAGCCTCCAAAGCGTGCGATCGCGACCCGCCAAAGTCGGCGACAAGCTTGTGACGCGTGATTTCGGCACTGGAACGCGTGGCTTTGCCGCTTCCGACGATGTCGGCATGGCGGTGTGTTTGTTGCCAGGCACGGAGCTGGCATTCGCGGGCGAAGTCGCTTGCCTGCCGGCCGGGCTCCTCGGCTGGAAGACCAAGACCATCAACTATCACACCGCCATCTTTCGCCAGGTCAACAAGGAGAAGTTGGCCGCGCATCACGATGCGCTCGAGTTTCCGGATGGGCGCACCGTTTTGCTGACGCTGCTATGCGAGGGGCAGTCGGCAACCGTGCTGCAGTTGCCGGCGCAGCCGAAGACCGAGGCCGAGGCGCGCGAACAGGAACGCGTCGGTTTCATTGGTTGAGGCCTAGGCGAAAACCGCTCCCCTCCTGCCGCCAAGGCAGGCGGGGAGCAGGAAATACCAAGCCGGCCGCCCCAAGGCGGCCGGTATTTTTTTGAGCGGCGCTCCGAGCACCCGTAATTCAGGTATTGCTTTATTAGGCTTCACTACCGCCTAGCACGAGGACGGCATGCGCCATCAACCCATTGTCCGCGCGTTCTTTGACGAGCCGACCAACACTGTGAGCTATATCGTCGCCGACCCGGCTACCCGGCAGGCGGCGGTCATCGATCCCGTGCTCGACTACAGCCAGAATGCCAGCGGGGTTGACACCCGTTCGGTCGACGCGATGCTTCGCGTTGCTGGCGAGCAAGGCTACGCCATCGCATGGACGCTTGAGACGCACGCCCACGCCGACCACCTCTCCGGCTCGCCTTACGTCAAGGCCAAAACCGGGGCGAAGATCGGCATCGGCGAGCACATCAAGGACGTGCAGCGAATCTTCAGGCCGGTATTCGACGCCGCCGATCTCAAAGCCGACGGCAGCGATTTCGATCATCTTTTCAAGGACGGTCAACGCTTCAAGATCGGTGAACTCGATGCCGAGGTGATCTACACGCCGGGCCACACACCGGCAGACATCACCTACAAGGTCGAGGACGCAGCCTTCGTCGGTGATACCCTGTTCATGCCCGATTACGGCACGGCGCGCGCCGATTTCCCGGGCGGCGACGCCCACCAGCTCTACCGCTCAATCCGCAAGCTGTTGGCCTTCCGCCCGCGACCCGGCTGTTCATGTGCCACGACTACAAGGCGCCGGGCCGCGACGCTTACGCGTGGGAGACCACGGTACAGGAAGAACGCGAGAAGAATGTGCACGTGAAAGACGGCGTAAGCAAAGATCCGTTCGTCGCGATGCGCACCGCACGTGACTCAACGCTCTCCGCACCGCGGCTCCTGCTGCCGTCAATCCAGGTCAATATACGCGCCGGGAAATTCCCGCCGGCTCACGCCAATGGCGTGAGCTATCTCACCATCCCGGTCAAATTCAAGAACGCCCAGACACATCTGAACTGATGGAGGAGCATTTTGGCTTTGCGGCTTAGCGACGCGAAGGAATTGGCGGCGAAAGCCGCCGAGGCGGCTCGTCTTCTCGGCGCACTCGCCAACGAGCGGCGGCTGGCTATTCTGTGCGAACTCGTCGACGGCGAGCGCTCGGTCGGCAGACTGGTGGAGGCCGTCGGCCTCACGCAGTCCGCTCTGTCGCAGCATCTCGCCAAGCTGCGCGCCGCCGGCATCGTCACGACGCGCCGCGACGCTCAAACCATTTACTACCGGCTTGCGAGCGACGCTGCCGGCAGCGTCATGAAGACGCTTGCCGATATCTATTGCGGCCGCCGGCCGCGCAAATCTTCACACTAGAACTGGAGAAAGTCCGATGCAGATCAAATCCATCGACCCGGTGTCTTTGAAAAAACGCCTTGACGAAGGTAAGGCCCTGCTCATCGATGTGCGCGAAACGCATGAACACGCGCGCGAACATATCGAAGGAGCGCGCCTGGCGCCGTTGTCGCGTTTCCACGCCGAAGATTTCAGCGAACACCATGACAAGACGGCCGTGTTCTATTGCCACAGCGGCGGACGGACCGGCTCGAACGCTCGGCTTCTGGCCTCGAAGGGCTTCCGCGACGCCTATCACTTGAGCGGCGGCATCATGGCATGGAAGGCGGCCGGGCTGCCAACGCAATCCAAGCGTGACGCGGCCGGCGAAGGCGGCCGCAAGCGTTTCGGTTGGCTGTTCTAGGCCGCGTGACCGCAAAAGCACGCCATGACTCATTCCTGGATACAGGATGTGCTGGCGGCGCTTTCGTTGGGATCGCCAGCGGCGGCACGTGGGCGCAACATCGCCATACCGACCGCGATCATCGCAAACGCGAACAGGAACAGTAGCTGCTGGCCATCGACAAGCTTTCCGAGCGAGGAACCGATCGCGGCGCCGACGCTTACTTCTACGTTTGCGGGAGTGATCTTCGCTGCCGCCATTTACATGCTGGCGCGCATTGGCCTTCCATCCTGGCGGTAATCATCGAGAGCAACCATGGCTTCCACCGTCACCATTCCTTGTCCGCATTGCCACACGCTCAACCGGGTTCCGTCCGAGCGGCGCGGCGAAGGCGGCCGATGCGGCCAATGCCACCAACCGCTGTTTGCCGGACGTCCGATCAATCTCGACGCCGCGCATTTTGACCGCCACGCCGGCGCTGCCGATTTGCCGCTGCTGGTCGACTTCTGGGCTACTTGGTGCGGGCCGTGCCGCGCCATGGCGCCCGTGTTCGAAGGCGCGGCAAAGGAACTCGAACCGCGTCTCCGCCTCGCCAAAGTCGACACCGACGCCGAGCCCGCGCTCGCCGCGCGCTATCACATCCAGGCGATACCGACGATGATCCTCGTGCGCGGCGGACGGGAACTGGCGCGCCACAGCGGCGCCATGCCGGCGGGCGCGCTCCGCGCCTGGATCGAACGGCACCTCCACGCCTGAAATATTGCGTTGACCGTCCGACTTGCTCACGCCGCCGGGCGCTTGATCTTGCCGATGTCGAGAATTCGCATCACGAGCTTCTCGTAATACGGTTCCGTCACGCCTGCGCGCACCTTGTGCAGGAAGTATTTCTCGAACGCCACCTTGGCGACGTGGACCCAGCGCCCGCTCGATGCCCAATTGACGTTGCGCGGCGGATTTTGCGGCATGGCAACAAAGGCCACGCCAGTGTCGCCGAAATCGGCGAGACAGATCGCGTTCCAGGTCGCTTCGTGCGTGGCCACGTTGCCACGAACGAGTTGGCCGATGTTGAGCGCGGTTGCCGTCACCATCGATTCGATCATATAGCCGGTCTTGGGCACGCCGACGGGCACCGCCGTCTGCTCCAGCGGCGCGATGGCGATGCAAACGCCGACACCGAACACATTGGGGAATTTCGGATTGCGCTGATGCTTGTCGACGACGATGAAGCCACGCGGATTGGTCAGGCCCTCGATGCCG
>Ga0187860_1003864_pt1 | contig 11585 bp, 17 predicted proteins | sample June2016WEW_10_4_FD_132981 | JGI IMG/M metagenome (GOLD analysis project Ga0187860, IMG submission 132981) | Peatland microbial communities from SPRUCE experiment site at the Marcell Experimental Forest, Minnesota, USA - June2016WEW_10_40 | ecosystem: Environmental > Terrestrial > Soil >... | reverse complement strand
TTGATCCGCTCCGGGTTGGCCACCGAGGTCCCCCCATATTTTTGTACTATCAGCATTTCGGGCCAGTTCATTGACTGGCGGAGGGCCAGACTAGCCGGGCTGTCCTCGCAATGCAACTGCGAGATCATAAACCGCTTCCACACCGGATCCTGTGACCATCACCCACTCCATGCGCATCTGCCGCCGGAACCACGTCAATTGCCGCTTGGCGAATTGCCGCGTGCGGATCTTCACCAGTTCGATCGTCTCCGCCAGTCCGCGCTCTCCGCGCAGATGCTCGACCACTTGCCGGTAGCCCAGCGCCTGCATGGCCGTCGGGTTCTGCGCCAGGCCGCGTTGCAACAGCGCTTGGGTTTCGGCCACCAAACCGCGCCGAAACGTCTCCTCGACCCGCCGGTGAATGCGCTCCACCAACTCGCCCGCCGGGCGGGTCACCCCGATCAAGCGCGGCCCGCCGTCCGGCCCCTTGTTCCACGGCGCGCGCTGCCCGGAAAAGGGCCTGCCTGTCAACCGCAGGACTTCCACCGCGCGTATGACCCGGCGCGCATTGCGCCGGTCGATGGCCTGGAAGGCCACCGGGTCCAGTTGCGCCAATTCCTCCAGCAACTCCTCCAGCGGCGCCGCTTCCAATTGCGCGCGCAGTTTCGCTTCGCCCGGCGGCGCTTCCCCCAAACCCTCCAGCCAGGCCTTGAAATAAAGTCCCGTGCCGCCGCAGAATACGGGCGTGTGCCCGCGCGATTGGATATCGTTGACAGCGGCGGCCGCCAGGCGGACAAATTGCGCGGCGTCAAATCGTTCCTCCAGGCCCGCCACATCGATCAAGTGATGCCGCACCCGCTCCCGCTCCGCCGCCGAGGGTTTGGCCGTGCCGATGTCCAGTCCCCGATAGACCTGCATGGAATCGACCGAAATGATTTCGCCGTTGAGGCGGCCGGCCAGTTCCAGGGCAATGGCCGATTTGCCGGCGGCAGTCGGGCCGGCCAAAAAGACAGGTCGCGGGCTGTCCATTCCTTAAACCGCCCCCTTGGCGCTGGGGTGCAGGCCCGGATGGTTTCGCGGCAGCCTCCATAGGAGGATCAATCCCACCAGCACGGTCGCGATGCTCACCATCTGCCCCGGAGTCAGCCCGCCCCAATAATGGACCGGCGTATAATCGCCCCGGAAGTGTTCCACGAATGAACGCAGCACCGCGTAGCAGATCAAATAAAGAGCGAAGACCTAACCGTCGAACTTCTTGCGCCGGTAGAGCCAAGCCAGGAACGCGTAGAGCGCGAAGTTCAGGAGCGAATCGTAGATTTCAGTGGGATGGACGCGGTTGGGATAGGTTTCGTGGCCGGGTGGAAATTGGACGCCCCAAGGCAGCGTGGTGGGCCGTCCGTAGCAACAGCCGTTCATCAGGCAGCCCCAGCGTCCGAAGAAGGACCCCAGCGCGATGCTCGGGGCCAGAATATCCGCCAGCTTCCACAGCGGCAGTCGTTTGGCGCGCGCAAACACGACGCACGCCAGCGAGGCGCCCGCCAGGCCGCCGTAATAGACCAGCCCCCCATGCTGAACCATGAAAATCTCCGTCCACGGTTTCCCGGCGAATGATTCGTCCCAGTAAGAAACAACGTAGAGCGCCCGCGCGCCGATGATCGCGCCCCCCAGCAGCCACGGCATCAGATCATAGATCGTGTCGGCGGATATATTTTGGCGCAGTCCCCGCCGGCTGGCCGTCCAGATGCCGGCCAGAAACCCCACCGCCAGGAATATCCCATACCAGGCCACCACAATCGGCCCGAATTCAAAGGCAATCCTATGCACTCTGTTTAATGGTAATGGCAAGAGGGGGAAACATCAAACCTTCAATCCCCTTGAGATGGGGTCGATTTTGAATGTTACCAAACTTTGTCCCAGGTGGGTCAAAGTTTTGCAGGGGTTCGCGGGATGGTCGAGGGTTCGCACCTTTCTTGCGTGGTTGGCCTTGACCATGGAGGTCGAGCCGGAAGGCGGGGCTCAAGTGGATTTTTGGCAGGGTGCGTGGGTCGTGGTGGACGGCAAACGCAAGCTTGGGTGAGCGGGCGATTTATCAAAGTTTTGCGAGGGATTTAGCCGCGACCGTCGTGTATCCGTATGAAGAACGGTATGGACAACAAAAGGAATACTACATGAAAAAAGTTATCTATGTCATCGCCTGCTCCCTGGTATTGGGCCTATCGCCCGTTTTTGGCCAGCCGCAGACGCCTTCCAACGCTTCGGCAGCGGGGGCTCTCGCCACGTTTGATCTCAAATTCCCCGGCGGCGGGCCGAGGGACTTAGTCAAGGCTATCGAGGCTGCTTCGGGCAGGCCGCTCAACGTAATCATCAGCAAAGAAGATGAAGATATCGAACTGCCTCCACTCAAGATGACCGGCGTAAATGTGGCGCAATTGTTTCAAGCGCTGGAACCCATGAGCGTAAAAAATGTGTCTGTGCTCACGGCATCACCCTTTTTCGGACAGGGGCCACAATACACGACCATGACGACAAGTTATGGTTTTAAAACAACAGGCGCCCCGACGGAGAATTCGATTTGGTATTTTCATGTCCAAAGACCGACTGTTCCCCCGCTGGTTTCATCGGGAAGGGTCTGCCGTTTTTTCTCTCTGGCGCCTTATTTGGAACACGGATTCACGGTGGACGATATCACGACCGCGATTCAAACGGGCTGGAAAATGGCAAAGGACCCTTCTCCACCCGAATTGAATTACCACAAGGAAACGAAGCTCTTGATGGCCTTTGGCGACCCGGATGAATTGAAGACGATTGACAACGTGCTTCAGACGCTGCCGGCGTCAAACGCAACCCGCACGGAACTTGATTCGTTGCGCCAGACAATCAAAGATTTGCAAGCGAAAGTGAACGCGCTCGCTCCTCCAGCGCATTAGAACGCAAGGCGACCCGCCGGAGGAAATATCTGGATAATGAGCCTTGCTTGGCAGCTAATGAGCAAACTTTGGGCGAAAATCTTCAATCCTCCAGCCCGTGTTTCGTGCCGGCAGATCGAGGCACGCTCGAACCATTGCAGGTTGAAGCGCTCACGAGGCGGATGGCGGAAGGAGACGAAAAGGCATGGCGGGATTTCTACGACCAGTATTTTGACCGCTTGTGGCGCTACTTGCTTGTCGCCGCCGAGGGTAGCGAAGACCTGGCGCGTGAATCGCTCCAGGCGGCCCTGGTTCGAGTGGCGCGCCACATCAAGGTTTTTCGCGACGGCGATGTCTTTTGGAGCTGGCTCACGGTTTTGGCACGCACTGCCTTCGCCGACGAAAGGAAAAAAAGGCAGCGATACTTTTTCTTCCTGGAACGGTTTAAGCGCCAGGCAGAAGTTGAGGGCCAAGACGCCAATGACGATCAGGCCGACGAACGCCTGAACGCATTGTTGAGGCGTCGCGTCGCGGCGCTGCCGCCCAACGAACAAAAGTTGATTGAACTAAAATACATTGGGCGCCGCACCGCTCGCGAGATCGCCGGCGAATTGCAGATGACGGAAAAAGCGGTGGAATCACAATTGTCGCGCATCCGCCGAAAATTGAAGGATGCAACACTGAAGGAATTAAACCGTGAAACGCGAGAGTGACGACGAGGCATTGCTGAGGGATGTGTTCGGCGAAGCCGCGCCAGCGAGCCTTCGCGAAGCGATGCTGGGCGAAAGTTTGCGCGTGGTTCGTCAGCGCCATAAGATTCGGCGAGCGGGGCGCGCGACAGCATTGCTCGTCGTATTAGGATTGGCCGTCGTTTTGATCCGGCAAAGCACTCCGCGCCGTCCAGATGTTTTATCCAAGGCGACACCAGCAATGGTCGAAAAAAGTTACACGCTGGTGCGCAGCCAGCCCCTTGTTGCAGCGGCGATGGTAACGACGAGGCCGCTGTCGTCCGGACAATTTATCGGGGCGACGGTGTTTGCCGGAATCGTGCGAACGAGAGCCGATAGTTTTCGCGTGATCAACGACGATGAACTCCTGGCACTCCTTTCTCCGCGGCCCTGCGCGCTGATACAGGTTGGCCCGAATTTGGAGAAATTGGTTTTCGTCAATCCAGATGACGCAAAAGGTTTTCCGGTGAATTGACTTTATCAAGGTCCACAGTGGCTTTGCAACGGCTCGCAGCGAGGATTGGGGGAAGTCAACGATGGACAGTTTTTGTGGCGTTCTGCGCGTGTTCCTGCGCGATTTATTCCTTGAGAACTTGGTTCCGCAGGACCTCAGCCAGAGTACGCGCAACTTTCTTTGGGGCAAGACGACCCCGATTCAGAGGGCTTTTAGGCCGCATTGCTTGGCGGCGTTTTTTAAAGCCTCGTAGCGTGATGCGAGCGGCAGCGATCGACGCAACGCCAATTCGAGGTAGGTGGCATCATAAATGGTGAGGCCATATTTTTCGGCCAGTTCACTGGTTTTGCCGAAGGCATTGCGAGTCCCTTCTTCGTCCACCGTTAATTGCAGGGCGGTCAATTTCTCCATCGCCGCCTTCCGCTCTCCAGCCGTCAGCCGGTGGCGGCGTTGTGCCATCAACAGAACATTCGACATTTCCAAAAACCACAGGGCGGGCACGATCACCGTGGCACCGGCGGCGACTTCATTCAGCAAATGATCGGTTTCGGGCGTTGCCTGACCTTGATAGACCCAGGCAAATCCGACGGACGCATCCACGATGAAACGGGCGCTCACCGCCGCCCCTCTCCAATCCAGGCCTTGACTTCCGCGGCGGTGAGTTTTGGTTTCCCCCGGTTCCGGTGAAGGATTTGCCGGCGCAACTCGAAAAGGCCGGCGACCGCCTCGCGCACGGATTCCAGATTGCGACGGCCTTCGGGCACCAGGCGCGCGACCGGCTTTTCGTGCCGGGTGATGATGACTTCTTCGCCTTGGGCAACCCTTTTGAGGAGTTGACCAAACCGGGTCTTGGCTTCCAACGCAGTGACACTTTCCATAGTTTTGTCCCAGTTAAATTGACCAGTCATTAGCTACTTTAGCACGGGCCTACCGCGGTGTGCAACGGAAGATTCAGCCGCCCGCTTCCGGCGTCTGTGCGGCATGTTTCCCCCCACTCCAAAAGTGTTTGCAATTCGTGAGGTCTGCCGGGCAGCCTGCCGACTGCTGAGTATGCCCCGCGTCTTGCATTGAACGGCGGCTTTGAGCATTCTGGGGCCGATGAAAGAAGAATTTCGCACTGAGACGGATTCGATGGGGGCCATGCAGGTGCCGGCCACCGCTTATTACGGCGCCCAAACCGCCCGCGCCGTGGAGAATTTTCCCATCAGCAATCTGCGTTTTCCGCGCCAGTTTATCCGCGCGCTGGGATTGATCAAAAAGCACGCCGCCCTGACCAATCAGGAGTTGGGAGGGCTGAAACCCGAATTGGCGGACGCCATTGTCAAGGCGTCCCAGGAAGTCATTGACGGCAAATGGGACGGGGAATTTGTGCTGGATATTTTCCAGACCGGCTCGGGGACCTCGACCAACATGAACGCCAACGAGGTCATCGCCAATCGCGCCAGCGAGTTGCTCGGCGGCCAGCGCGGGGGCAAACTGGTCCATCCCAATGACCACGTCAACCAAGGCCAGTCCAGCAACGACGCCATCCCGACAGCGATTCATTTGGCGGCCTTGGAGGGCTTGGAACGGGTCTTGATCCCGGCGCTGGCGCAGTTGCAGGCGGCACTGGACAAGAAGGCGCGGGAGTTCAACGACATTCTCAAGATCGGGCGCACGCATTTGCAGGACGCAACTCCCATCCGGTTGGGACAGGAATTCAGCGGCTATGCCAGCCAGGTCCAGCACGGCATCGTGCGCCTCCGCGCGGCGGAGATGAATTTGGGCGAATTGGCGCTGGGCGGCACCGCGGTGGGCACGGGGATCAATACAGACCCGCAATTTGCGCGGCGAACCATTGAGCGCATCGGGCGCGAAACCGGCCTGGCGGTGCGCGAGGCCGACAATCACTTTGAAGCCCAAGGCGGGCGTGACGCGGTGGTGGAGACCTCCGGCGCTCTCAAGACCGTGGCCGTGAGCCTGATCAAGATCGCCAACGACATCCGGTTCCTCGGCTCGGGGCCGCGGCTGGGATTGGGGGAATTGAGTCTGCCGGCCACGCAGCCCGGCTCTTCGATCATGCCGGGGAAGGTCAATCCGGTGATGTGCGAGATGCTCTTGCAAGTGTGCGCGCAGGTGCTGGGCAACGACGCGGCGATTACCTTCAGCGGCAGTTTCGGCAATTTTGAGCTTAACGTGATGATGCCGGTCATGGCGCACAATTTGTTGCAGGCCATCGAACTGCTGGCCAAAGGCAGCGAAGTTTTCGCCCGCCGTTGCGTCGGCGGGCTGGAGGCCAACGCGGAGAAATGCAAGGCCAACCTGGAATTGAGCCTGTCCAATTGCACCATCCTGGCGCCGGTCATTGGCTACGACAAAGCGGCCAAAATCGCCAAGGTGGCTTACCAAACCAACCGGACGATCCGCCAGGTGGCGTTGGAGATGTCCGGCTTGGACAAGGACAGGCTGGAGGAATTGCTCGACCCGGCCCGGCAGACCTGACGGCGGGACCGCTCGTGCGGCCAGTTGGCGAGCAAGAGCAACTTTTTGCTGTCATTGCTGGCTAAGTTTTGGCACAGTGGAGACGTTGTAACGGAAACGAAGCCGGAAAATGAGCCACCGACGTGAACATTTGCGCCGGGAATCGAGTCCAAGCCAATAACTGGAACGCGGGTTGCTCTGGCAACAGCTTCCAAGGAGAGACGCACGGGCGATCTCATTTTCTGGAAACATTGGAATAACTAAATATGAAAACGAAAAAAAGCGCGGCGCGTGCCGCCCTGAAACCGAACGAAAAAACACCCACACCGGGAACCGGAATCGTTCAACCGGTTCAACAAATGCAAGCCGCCCCGAAACCGATTGAAAAAACTACGGCAACGGCAACGGGAATCTTTCAACCGGCTAGAGAGGTGCAAGCCGCACCGAAACCGATTGAAAAAACTCCCGCAACCGGAACGGGAATCTTTCAACCGGCTAGAGAGGCGCAAGCCGCCCCGAAACCGATTGAAAAAACTCCCCCAACCGGAACGGGATTCTTTCAACCGGCTAGAGAGGTGCAAGCTGCCCCAAAACCGATTGAAAAAACTCCCGCAACCGGAAGGGGATTCTTTCAACCGGCCAGAGAGGCGCAAGCCGCCCCAAAACCGATTGAAAAAACTCCGACCCGGGGAGCTGTGACCGTGATCGACGTGAAAAAGGACGTGGGCTTTGGCAACGCCATTTATTTGCGGGGCAAAGGTTCCGGCCTGACTTGGGAGCGCGGCGTGCCGCTGGTCTGCGTGGATGGCTCCACGTGGCGCTGGTCGCAAACCGTCACCGACACGATCACCTTCAAAGTGCTGCTCAATGACCAAGTCTGGTCCGCCGGACAGGACCTGACAGTTGCCCCGGGGCAAAAGGTCGAGGTGGCGCCCAGTTTTGCATAGGAGATGCGGATGCGGCGGCGCTTGATTGGGTGCAGCCGCCGTAATTTCCCGATCAATCCCTGGCGTCGCGCTGTTGGACGCCCGCTCAAGTCTGGCTTTCTTGGAAGAGAACCGGAGGAGTGGTTTTTTTGTGTCATGCCGTCCTTGCAGGCCTGAGAGATTTGTGTTCGACCCGCGCCTGCTCGACTGATCCCGCGGGCAACGGAGAATAACTTTGCTTTTTGACAACCGCTCAATTATTTGCTCTTCCAGTCAAAAGGCATTTGCGGAACATGATCGATCAAGTCAAATCGGAATTGCTGGTGCTGCTGAGGGAAAAATCGGTCTTTCACGGGGATTTCGTGTTATCATCCGGAGCCCACAGTAAATACTATATTGACTGCAAGCTGACGACATTCGATTCCAGGGGGGCATGGCTTGTGGGAGAAGCGATGTACAACTTAATCCGCCAAACAGAGCGGTCTCTCAACTGCAAGGTGAGGGGTGTTGGCGGGTTGACGATGGGCGCGGACCCCATTTCATTATCGGTCGGCATGATGTCGCACCGCGAGGACGCCTCGGAACCGTTGAGAACGTTCTCGGTGCGCAAGGCTCAGAAGGACCACGGCCAGGCAAAACTGATCGAAGGCAACTTCAAGGAAGGGGACGATGTTGTTGTAATTGACGATGTGATTACCAAAGGCGAGTCAACGCTGAAAGCAATCCAAGCGGTGGTTCAGGCCGGAGGGAAAATCGCCTTTGTCGCGGCCTTGGTTGACCGTGAAGAGGGGGGCAGAGCGAAGATCGAATCGCTGGGCTATCGCGTGTTCCCCCTTTTCCATAAGAAAGACCTTCTTGGCCTTGGAGAAGGCTCACTGGAGCCGAAGGATCAGGCCAAATAATTGCATTGCTCAGTGACGGTCCGGTTTGGGCGTCAATTGAACGAATCCAAGCCTGCCCTGTCGGGTTTTATGACTATGCGGAGGCCACAATCAATCGGGCGGCGGCTGGCGCGAGTTGTCGCCGCCAGCGGCTTGGCGCTGTCGGTTTTGACACTGGCGCCGGGCGTTGGGGCGGATGCGGATATCCGGCGCGACGCCGTGGTGCAAGTGGTGGAGGAAGTCATGCCTTCGGTGGTGAATGTGGCGACGGAGAGCATCGTCCAGTCCCGGGACCCGTTTGAGGAGTTTTGGCGGCGTTTTTACGGGCAGCCCAGGGTCAGCGGCGCCCTTGGGTCGGGAGTGATCATATCCGACGACGGGTACATCCTGACCAATCTGCACGTGGTCAAGCGGGCCAACCGCATCCAGGTCAAGCTTTCGGAGGAGGCCGGGGGAGGGGTGTATGACGTGCAGGGGGTGTACGTGGGGAGTCCTCAAAACGACGTGGCGTTGCTGAAGATCATTCCGAAGAAGAGCGGGGAGAAATTCAAAGCGGTGCGCTTCGCCAAGGATGATGATTTGTTGCTGGGAGAGACGGTCGTGGCGCTGGGCAATCCTTTTGGATTGGGTCAGACGGTGAGCAAGGGGATACTGAGCGCCAAACGGCGGGAGGCGCCGAAGGAAAACGAGGACTTGAGCATGGAAAACTGGCTGCAAACCGACGCGTTGATCAATCCGGGAAACAGCGGCGGCCCGCTGGTGAACCTGCGCGGCGAATTGATCGGCATCAACGTTGCCATTCTGCAAGGCGCCCAGGGCATCGGCTTTGCCATCCCCATCAAAGAAGTGCGGCAGGCGCTGGGGGAGATGTTTAATCCGGAAACGGCATTGCGTTGGTTCGGCGCCAGGGTCAGCATTGGCACTCCCCTGGTGGTGCGCAAGCTCGACGCCGACGGTCCGGCGGAGCGGGGCGGGTTGAAGATTGGGGACACGATCCTGGGCGTCAATGGGCAGCCGGCGGGGGATTACATTCGATTCAATCGCACGCTGCGAGAGGGAACGAATTTGACCTACGACCTGTCGGTGCAGCGGGACGGGCAATTGCGCCGGGTGACTGTCCGCCTGGTGCCATTTTCCGAATTATTCCGGCAGCGGCTGGGATTGGACTTGCAGGAATTGACGGGGGATTTGGTCGAACAACTGGGCCTGGGGCGGCTGGGCGGGGTCGAGAGCGGGGTGTTGATCTCGCGCGTGGAGAAGGGAAGCCCGGCGGACAAGGCCTCGCTGCAGGAGTACTTCCTGATCAATGGCATAGGGAACCAGCGGGTGCGAAACTACCTGGACCTATTTCAGGCGCTCTCAGCGTTGAAGGCGGGCGGCACTGCGGACCTTTCGGTGCTTGTGCCAAAGACACGCGGCAATCTCATTTTTGGCTATCAAGAAGGAGAAGCGCGGATTAAGCTCCGGTAGTCCGGGCCGATTGCGGGCCGGAGGAACAAAGACGATGATGATCGAGGTTTGCAACTTGACCAAACGCTACGCCGGCAGAACCGCCGTGGCGGACGTGTCATTTGCGGTGGAACGCGGGGAAATTGTCGGGTTGATCGGCCGCAACGGGGCGGGCAAGAGCACGACGATGAAGATCCTGTCTTGTTTCATGCCGGCGACCAGCGGGACGGCGCGCGTGGCGGGACTGGATGTTTTTACGCAATCCGACCAGGTGCGCCGCCGTATAGGTTACATGCCGGAGAACAACCCGATGCACCATGACATGAGAGTGCGCGAATACCTGAAGTTTCGAGCCCGGCTCAAGGGCTTGAGCCGCGCGCGCTCGCGCGAGCGGGTGGACGCGGTGATCGCGCAATGCGGCTTGGCGGACGTGGGCAAACGGATCATCGGCCAACTGTCCAAGGGCTACCGGCAGCGGGTGGGGCTGGCCGACGCGCTGGTGCATGAGCCGGAGTTGGTTATCTTGGACGAGCCGACGCTTGGACTGGATCCGAGCCAGATTCGGTCGGTGCGGCAGATGATCAAACAGTTGGCGCGGCGGCACACGGTGTTGCTCTCCAGTCATAACCTGCCGGAAGTGGAGATGATGTGCCACAGGGTATTGATCATGCGGGAGGGGAAAATCCTGGCGGCCGGCACGCCGGAGGACCTGGAGAAGATGATGGGAAAAAGCGGCCACACCATCACCGAGATCGCCGCCCCGCTGGAGGAGTTGAAGGCCTGTTGGGACCAAATGCCTGAAGTGCTCCATTACAACATTGCCCCGGCCGAGGGGGAGTATTTTCGTTGCTCGCTGACGGCGGCGGACGGACAGGACCTGCGGCCAAAGGTCTTTGCGCTGGTGCGGGAGCGGGGCTGGAAGCTGCGCGAACTGTTCCGCCTCCGCCATTCACTGGAAGATGTTTATATGCGGCTGACACGGCCGGAAAGCGAGGAAGAGTCAACCTGATGCAGGCTTACCTGACGCTGACCCGGCGCGAGCTGGGGAGTTTCTTTTTATCATGGATCGGCTACGTCGTGATTGCGGGGGCGGTGTTTCTGACCGGACTGAGCTTCGTCAGCCTTGTGGACAGATTGCAAGGCGAACCGACGCCGCAGCCGATCACGGAGGTGTTTTTAAATTTGTGTTTTTGGCTCATCGTGCTTTTTTCCGCGCCGATCATCACCATGCGGCTGTTCGCGCTGGAGAAGCACACCGGCACGTTCGAGACGCTCATGACCGCGCCGGTGGGGGACGCCGAAGTGGTGCTGGCCAAGTTTACCGCCGGGCTGATATTCTTCATGGTGATGTGGCTGCCGTTGCTGGGGTGCATCTTCATTTTGCGCTCCTTCGCCCGGGGGTCCAATTTGCTCGACCCGGGAACGCTCGGCAGCACCTATCTGGGGATTTTCCTCGTGGGCGCCCTTTACATCGCCATTGGATGTTTTGCCTCCGCGCTCACCCGCAGCCAGATTGTGGCGGCGATGGTCAGTTTTGCCATCGGCCTGGCGTTTTTCCTGACGAGCTTTTTGGCCGACCAGTTCGCTCTGACGAAGACTTGGGAGGTCGAGGCGCTGAATTGCGTTTGCATCCTGGAACAGATGAAGGATTTCGCCCGCGGAGTGGTGGACACCCGCGCGATTGCTTTTTATGTCAGCGCCGCCGCTTTTTTCCTCTTCCTGGCCTGCCGCGTAATCGAAAGCCGCCGCTGGAGATAAAATGGCCGAAACCGACACCCCCAAACCGAGCTTTTCCAGCGGAC
>Ga0187860_1003863_pt1 | contig 11588 bp, 14 predicted proteins | sample June2016WEW_10_4_FD_132981 | JGI IMG/M metagenome (GOLD analysis project Ga0187860, IMG submission 132981) | Peatland microbial communities from SPRUCE experiment site at the Marcell Experimental Forest, Minnesota, USA - June2016WEW_10_40 | ecosystem: Environmental > Terrestrial > Soil >... | reverse complement strand
TCGCAACCCCTCCGAGAAACAAGCGCAGCTCACGAGCTGCTTTTAGAGCACAAATTGCAACGATAAGCTGTTGCTAAAATATCACACATTAAACAAATCGCCAGATTAGTGCTTCGTCAAGACGCGGATTTGCTGGAAACAGGGGGTTGGGATGACCGCGCCGGCGGCGTGATCGATGCTTGATATTCGTCGTCGAGCTCCTTTCTGACGGTTGCGAGCTGGCGTAGCTCGAACTCGGTGAAGCGCAGGCCGCGCCAACGCTCGGCGGCGCGGATGAGAGCGCCGAACATGAGTTTGAGCACGGGTTTCTCTCCAAAGCCGTTGGGGATGATCTTGAGGCGCCGGCGCTCCTCGACGAACAGCCGCTCAAGCAAATTGGTGGTTCGAATGAGGCGGCGGTGCGTGACCGGCAAGCGCGGATGAACGATGCAGGCCTCGAAGTCGTCCTCAAAACAGGCGAGCGCGCTCGGCAACAGATCAGCGTAGTCGGCGCGAATGCCGCTGGCGAGTTGACGGGCGATGGCGCGCGAGGGCGCCTGATAGCAGGCGGAAACACGCGACTTGAATTCCGGCCACAGGTCGGTCGGGACCTTGACCGAAAGGTTGCGCATGCGGTGCGCCAGGCCAGCGCTGGCGCGCCGAGCGCGGGAAGGCAGTCCTCGATCGCCCGAATGATCCCGGGCGCGCCGTGCCCGCGGGCGCGCATGTCCTGGAAGAAGGCGCGAACCGTTTCCGCGTCCTCCTTCGAGCCGGCCATCAGCGCCAGCAGAACCTTGCGTCCGTCGGCGCCGACGCCCCAGGCGGCGAGCACCGCTTCGCGCCGCTGGCCCGGCGGCAGCCGCTCGGCGATGCCGTCGATGAACAGATAGACGATGTCATGCTCGGAAAGATCACGCTGGCAAAAGGCCTCATACTGCGCCCACAGCCGTTCCGTGATCTCGCTCACCGTCGTCCGCGACAACAGTCGCTGGGCCGCCTCGTCGGTGAACGCGTCCTCGATGTCGCGCGTCGACAATCCCCGCGCGTAACGTTCGACCGCCAGCCGCTCCAGCTCCTGCGTGCGCCCCGAAAGCGCCGCGCGCAGCCGCGAGACGAAGGGCTCGCTCGTCTCGCGAACCTGCGGCGCCGAATAGTCCACCGCCCCTTCCGCCGTCTTCACCTTGCCGGTCCGATAACCGTTGCGATAGCCGCTCTTCTCGCCGTCGCCGCGCGCGTAACGCTCGCGCCCCAGAACGTCGGCGACCTCGCCTTCGAAGGCCTCCTCGACGATCAGCCGCAGCGCAAGACGCACCAAGTCGCTGCGCCCGGCGGGGGCCCGTCCCCAGTTCTCCATTCATCAAGGCGCGAAGCTCCTCGCGCGCGCGCGAAGGTGCGGATAGTCTCTCCATCGCAATGCTCCCTGGGGCCCTCGGCGCCAACCGAAAGCCCGCTCTACCTGTTGCGATTCAGGCAGGGTGCATCCCAACCCCTTTTTCCAGCAAGCCTACGCCTTCACCTTCGTGCTTCCTTGGGACGTCGGGTGCGATCCGCACTGTTATCAGATTGTCGCATACGCCTTTCGGATTAGGAGGTTCATCCGTTTGGCTGAGGGCTCGAATTCCAACTGGCGCCTTTCATTCACCATGTTTTTGAGTTTATATTCAAAAAAAGGTAAGGAACTCGGGCGCTTGCAATCGACGACGAAAAGCGTCGAAGCTCCGCCAAAACCCGGATCAGCTGCATGACTTTTCCCAGCCGTCGTGCCGTCGGCATCGCGTGGTGCTTGCGCGAAGACTATCCCCGCTTCCTCGAAATCATGGGAGGGGAAAAACGCTTCCCTCCGAGCTTTGATGCGTGGCTCCGCTTCGCCGAAGACCTGGAAGCAGAGCTCTCCGATTCCGCCCTGCTCATCGTCCGCGTGCCGATCGGGCCGGAGACCTTTCTCGCCTGGCGCGCGGCTCACGATCTTCCGGCTGACGCCACGGCGCTCGATTTATTGGCCAGCGAATATGCCTTCTGGCAGGGCCAGCCGCAGGGAGAAGGCGCGAAAATGGCAAATTGATTTCCAAACCCTCTTTTATATATAGTGTTTATATATAATGTTGCAGAGGAAGAGGCCGGCGCCAGCGGGGGTGCGTAACGCCGCGACGTTCAATTTCCTAATTGCTTCACGCCAACGGCCGGAGAACCTCCCTGCGATCTCGGTGTGGCAATAATGCCACAGGTGATTTTTTAATTGATTTAGGGCTTCATGGACTCTCGGGAACAAGTTAATTAGCTTCATGCAGAGCCGGAGAGAGCCGTCGTTTCGAATGCAGAGGGCGCCGACCATGACCTATTTTATCGTGCCTCCGCCGTTTCGGCTGTGGAGGCGTGGTCGGGCCGTACCAGCGTGGCTTTTCTGTCTGGGCATTGTGCTGTCGCCTGGCATGGCCGCCGCCCAGGTGGCCAACCCGACCACGCTTGCACCGTCGGCCCAACCGACAACGGGCGGAGGCGTGAGCGTGACTGCGCCGGTCGAGGAGGGGCTCAGGGCGCCGGCTAATGCCGACAAGATGTTCCTCACCGTTCGAGGCGTGAAGGTCGATGGCGGATTTACGGAATTGCAGGAGCAAACCGCCGCGTCGATCGGCGAAATCCAAGGTCGCCGTATCAGCGTTGCCAAGCTCTTCGAATTCGCCGAAGCTCTCCAACAAGCTTATTTGAATGCGGGCTATCTGCTAGCCCGCGTTACGATCCCCCGCCAGAACGTTCAAAGTGGCTCAATCCGGATTGTCGTCATCGACGGCATTTTTGAAGATATCGACCTCTCTGCCGTGCCAGAGCGGGCACGCAACCTGGTCAGGGCGCGGCTGGAACCGCTCATCGGCAAAAAGCACGTGACAACGGCGGAGCTCCAGCGTCGGGTTCTCCTGATGGGGGATATCGCAGGCATTACCGGGGCCAGCGAGATCAAGGCGGGCTCGGCTGGCGGCACGATTCTCGTAATCAAGGCCACGGAGAAGCTCGTCTCATCTGCGACAGCCGCGAGCAACCGACTGCCTAAAGAGCTCGGCACCTGGGAATTTACCCAGGCGGTGGATGTGAACAACGCGCTGGGATGGGGGGAGCAGTTCTACGCAAACGCCAGGTCCAGCAGCGACTTCGATCGTTTCTTCGACGGAACGTCGAAGTTTATGGCCTACGGTGGCGGCGTCATTGTGCCGATCGGCTCCGATGGGCTTCGCGCGGAGGCGTCGTATACGTCAGTGCGCCAGCGGCCCTGGCACACATTTGGCGCGTTCCCGATTGAGGAAGAACTTGCGGGAGAACGGACGGCAGCCACGTACGAGCGCGCTTCTGTGTCGGCGATATATCCAATAATTCTCACGCTTGAGCATAGTGTGCGAGTGCAAGCGACTTACGACTACACGGTTAATGCCCAGCGCGTAGGGCCAGCCCCCGTTTTTGTTCTCCCCCCTTTCGAGCCTGTCTATGGTCTGGCTGACGATCGATACAGCGCCGTCAGGGCCGCGGCCGACTGGAGCTTCCAATTTCCGTGGTCGTGGGGAGGCAACGCGACAACCACGGCCGTTTATTCACACGGCCTTGGCGGTCGCACGGCGTGGGATAGCCCGCTAGTGGGCAACCCGCTTTCGCGCCCGGGGGCAAGTCCGAACTTCGATAAGTTTTATATTGACACGGAGATTCGTCAGCCTTTGCCTGAGGGATTTCAGGTTTCGTTTATCGCGAAGGCCATGACGAGCTTCGGCGCACCGCTCATGCTTCCGGAGGAACTGTCTCTAGACGGCGCTAATGCGCTCTCAGGTTTCGCGTCTGGCACACTGAACGTCGACCGTGGCGTGACGGTGCGTTCCGAACTGTCGCATCCATTCAACATCGACCCGGGGATCATTCAAACATTCAACCAAACATTCAACACCAACCCGGGGATCATTCGAAATGCGGTCGCCGTCCCATACATTTTCGGCGCATGGGGATCCGGCGTCCACGAGTGGCCGCTCTACTCGCCACTCTACGTAGTCGAAGTCAAAACGATTGGAGCGGAGTCGCTCGGAGGCGGTATTCGGGCCGACACAAACATCGCCAACTGGCCTTTTTCGGAATCGCTCGCCCTCGAGTTCGCGAAGGACTTCTCCAACATACCCTTCAAGAGCAGCGGCTACCGAACCAATTTTAGTTTCGTTGTGAGATATTGAGCGAAAGATCTTGAGGACAATCCTCGCCAAGCAGGGCCGATAAAATCGACAAAGCAGGTCGAAGCGAGTAAGCGCTGCGATCGCTGCCGCCAAGATCATGTAGCGATCGGCGACGACGACGGGCGCCCGATCTCTCCGCCGTGTTCATGGACACGACGAGCCTGTCGTTCTACGGCGAAGGCGGCGAGACGCTCGGCGAGCACGGCTATTCCAAGATCCTATGGGGAGGTGGATAGCGGCCAACGCTCTGGCAGAGTGAGGTTGCGAAACCATCCACTCTGGAGACGATCATGCCAACCACAGCCGACCGCGCCGAAGCGCCGAGCGCTATCCAACCCCATCTTGTTGCCATTTTCATCTCTTTGGAACTCAGCCGCTCGATCTGGCTCGTTACATCATTGTCGCCGGGCGCTGGCGAGAAGATGTCGAAACCATCCGTACGAGCCGGGGACGTCGCGGCGCTGCTGGCTCGGTTTTCGGAGCTGAAGCAAAAGACGTTAGCGCGGACCGGAAAATCCTTTCCGATCGCGGGGAGGGGAAACGGAGCACGCCACAGCGCATCACCGCGCCCTTCCTCGACTCTCCTGACGGGGCGGATCAAGTGGCAGATCTGGCTTCGCGGATCTCAATTCTGGAATGTTACGCCTTCGATGATTTTCGGCAACTGTTTTTGTCTTGCAGAACCCGAAAGGACGGGTCGCCCTTAAACCTCGCCATCATCCGCCATGCCGCCCTCAAGGCCTACAAAGGCTCTCTCCGTCGAAAACGCCTCAGAGCCTGCATCGACCCCAAAGTTTCGAACCAGACTATTCGCCGCTTAACGATTTAGGATTTTGCGCTGAAACGGTCCCCAACGAGGGGGCCATCACGCAGTTCGTTCATCCTTCTGGAGCAAAACGACGAATGGGCGTGCAGCGCGGTCGTTACATGATGCATTTATCAGGCTCTCCGCCGTGACCGCCTGATCATCCCGGCCACGCCGGGAATTCTCGGTGTTTCCGCCGCCCAGCTACACCACGCCCAGGGAAGGATAGCGAGCGTCACGCCACATTCTCCCCGGCGTTAGTAGCCGACGCTTGAACACCGGAAACCGACAAAGTTGCCGTAGCGGTAAACGGGAACCCTGGTGATACAGACTCGACCCAAGGAAAAATAAGGCGAGGCATAGCCATAACTCTCATAAACGCTCATAGCGCTTGCACGAGGCGCAAAGCTCCCCGTGCTCCGCATCATGTAGGGCGAGGCGTAAGCCTGGGTCGGATTGAACTCTCGCCCCGCTGCCGCTCCGGCTGACAATGAGCCGCAAGCTACCGCAAACAAAGAAGCTGTGCCCACCAGCCAGCAGCTTCGCCTCAATTGCCTACTCATAGCCGACGCTCTAGTTGGGTCTTCGCGACTCGATGTAACCTTAGTTCTCGCGCCAACAGGAGCAATCAAGATACCGGGGCAATACAAACGTATGGCCCCGCCGCGAGCCGCAAGGCGTTGCGCGCCGTCGTCACACAAACGCCGGCGCGCGACGCGATCTCGCCAAGCGTCATCATGCAGGCCCCGCGGTCGCGAACCGCGTCGGCGACGATCCGCAGCGCCGCTAGCTCCCCCGTCGTGAACCGCGCGGCAAGCTGCGGCGGTATGGGTCCCGATGCCGCGAGCGTCCGCCGCCGCGGGATCGACGCTTGACGATCCGGCGATCTCGGCGCCCGGCGCTTCTTCGGAAAATGGCTCGCCCGTCCTGCGGCCTTCGCCTCAGCGACGATCTGCGGGGCGCGGACGGCGAGCCGGTCGGTCCCGCGCAATTCGCGGCGGCGCGCCTCGATCGCCTCGGCAAGGCGCTCCGCCTGGCTGTCGTCGATCCTCCCGGCGCCCCACTCGCTCCAAAGCGTCCGGCAAATCCCGTCGATCGCCGCTAGCGACTTCACGCCGCCGATGGCGGATACAAGATCCAATTCTGTCAAAGGCCCCTCCTCGGGGCCGCCCGAGCGGTGAGCGAGGGGTCAAAGGGGGCGAGGCTCATCCAATAGTGCACGTCGGTCCAACGGCTAACACAATCCCAGCTTTGGGAGCTGGCGCTCGCGCCGCTCTTGATGGCTTCGTTATTGCTAGGCTGATGGTTGCGCATGTCCGTCTTTCCTTTTTTCAAAGGAAACGGCTGTGCAAGGGTCTCAGGGGGGTTGCTTTGAATACGAGGAGGGGCTATACCTCATCTGAGGTTGTATTCCTACGCTACAGATCATTGTGCACAGCCGATCCGTAGTGAAAGCCGCCCCTTCCGCCGGGGGGCGGCTTTTTTCTTTGCTCTCAAGATAAGCTCTTTGGTTCGGGCGGGCAAGATGCGCCGCGCCGGGATGTCTTGCGCGTAAGCAGCCGCCAAGAAATCGTTATTTTAGGTCACGCGACGTGTTGTCTTAGTAACGAGACGGTCGCGCGACTATGCTTGGTTTCATCAGGAAATTCGCGGGTTTCGACTCGCTGGTGCCGTCACCTGATCTTCGGCGCGTTCGAGAAATCGGCTCCCGCGCGCGGGAGCATTTCGTGGCTTGGTCTCGTGGGCTGTCGAGGCGCGTCCCAGCAAAGCCGGGACGCCCGCGAGGAGCCTGAAGCCGCCATGATGGCGGGAACATTATCGCCCGTGCAGAATTTTGACCAATCGTCCATCAGGGCGCGCCGCTTCGCCAGCAAGACGCCGCGCCGATAGGAGGCTTGGCTCATAAATCGTTCTGGGCTGCGGCGCATATGGGGGTCAGCGCAAGGTCTGTTACTTTTTGTACGGTAAGTGGGACAAACCATGAATTCAGCCCTTTGGCTTCCTTGGCTATCCGCAGCGAGCCCTCAGGACTTGTCCGGGCTCGTCCGTTTTCTCGTCCGACAATCATCCCGTCCGGGTTGCCATCCTCAAACACTGTTTCTGGACAGATCGGCAATCGACCGCCAAACAATCGATTGCCAGACAACCGCAACCACTGGGGTTCGGCCCGCTCCACATTGCCCACGAGGCGGGAGAGCTTGTGCCCGTTCACCATTCGTCCAAGAAGCCGTACAAAACGGGGCCTGAGTAGCAACGGAACAGAAAACCTACACAAGACTCGCGGGGGCCTATTTGGCCTCAGTTCATTATCGGGTCATCGCAGAATCTGTTCCAAATCGTACGCTAAGGCGTCAGGCTTTGGAATTTGCTTGGATTTCTCGATACAGGGTTGATCGCCCGAGGCCGATTTGACGTGCGGCTTTCGTCGGTGGGATGCCGGCTTTCATCAGCAACATGGCGGCATTCAGTTTTTCCTGATCGAGTGGTGGTCGTCCGGGTTTTCGGCCTTTTGCGCGAGCGGCGGTCATGCCGTCGCGCGTGCGTTCGGCGATGAGACGGCGCTCGAATTGAGCAATTGCCCCGAAGACATGGAACACCAGCTCGCCGGCCGCCGACGACGTGTCGATTTTCTCTTCCAGGGACAGAAGCGCGACGCCCTGCTTCTTGAGGGTCTCCACAACATCGAGAAGCTCGCGGAGCGAGCGTCCCAATCGATCCAAGCGAACGACAGCGAGGGTGTCGCCGGGGCGAATGTAGTGGAGTAGTTCGGCCAGGCCGGGACGTTCGAAGGTCTTTCCCGAAATCACATCCTCGAAGATCCGAAACGCTCCAACCGATTCGAGGCGTTGTCTCTGGCCGGCGAGGTCTTGGTCGTCGGTCGAGACGCGGGCATAGCCGAGAATGTGGGGCATGGGCCGGCGACTTTCATTGGTTGGGCCGTCCCTAAACCGATCGGTTTGTGGACGGGAGAGCGTCAAACTAAATTGACGGCCGACGCCCGTCCATAAAATACGTCCATAAATTATGTGGCGTCCACAAAATAATCAGACCATTAATGGACGCATTCGGCGCTGGTCTAATCGCTCATGACACCTCGGCAAATCCTCTCACCTCAATCCCGCGCGGAGCTGTTTGATCCGCCGGCCGACCCGACGGCGATTGTCCGGCACTACACGCTATCGCTCGAAGACCTGGCGATGATTCAGTGCCGCCGCCGAGAGGCAAATCGACTGGGGTTCGGTGTGCTGCTTGCGTATTTGAGGTTTCCTGGCCGCGCTCTTGGCGCGGAAGAAGTCCCTCCTCCCGACATGGTGGCCTTTGTCGCCGGTCAGATCGGGTGCGCGCCCAAAGTCTTCAACGAATACGCGCAGCGTGATGAAACGCGCAGGGCGCATCTCGGTGAACTCCAGGCGTATCTTGGGATGCGCCCTTTTCGGCGAGACGATTATCGAGCCGTCGCTGGAGCCGCGCTTGAGCAAGCGACAGGGACGGATCGCGGTGACGCCATTGTTTCCGCAATGATCGAATACTTGCGTGAACGAGGCATTTTGCTTCCCGCGTCCGTTACTTTGGAAAAAATGGGCTTAGCTGCGCGCGCTCGCGCCCGAAAGCGAGCGTACAAGAACCTCGTCGATGGCTTAGAACACGAGACGATTGCGGGACTGGAGGCGTTGATCGCGGTCGGCGAAGATCAAGACCGAACGCCGCTCACGTGGTTGCGCGAATGGCCGGAAGCGCCGACCCAGCGGAACCTGGCCGGGATCGTCGAGCGCTTGCAAGTCATCCGAAGGCTTGGCGTCGGACAGGATCGTGAGCAGCGGATTCATCGCGCACGCTACACCGCGATTGCTCGGGAAACGGCCATTCTCAGCGCTCAGCATCTTTCACGATTCGACACGCAGCGCCGATTGGCTGCGCTGGTTGTATTCGCTCGCGAGATGGAGGCGATCCTCACGGACGCCGCCATCACGATGTTCGACAAAATGCTCTGCGGAGTGTTTCGCCGCGCAGATCGTGCACACAAGGAAAATGTTGTCGATCGAGCGAAAGCGCTCGACGCGTCGACGCGGGCTCTGCTCGGCATGGCGAAAGCCATGTTGGCCGCCAAGGCTTCCGGGCAGGATCAGGTCGCGGCCGTGGAGCGCTCGCTGGGATGGGAACGGCTGAAAACTCTGGTCGCCGAAGCTGACAAGGTTGTGACGGACACGCGCGAGGACAATCTGAGCGAGATTGTCGATCGATATCCAGCCGTGCGGCGCATGGTTCCGATCCTGCTCGACGCGTTCGTCTTCCGGTCATGGAAATCCGGGGATTCGTTGCTTGCCGCGCTCGAAGTGTTGCGCGGCCTTTACACGACAAGCGCGAGAGTTCTGCCGCCGCGCCCGCCGACGGCGTTTCTGAAATCGACATGGCGCAAGCTCGTCGGAACCGGCGCCGCCGTCGATCGCCGGGCTTATGTGGTCGCGGTCATGATGACGTTGCGTGATCGCTTGCGCTCCGGCGACGTTTGGGTCGAAGGCAGCCGCGTGTTCCGCGCCTTCGATGATTTTCTTTTGCCGCCGGAAACATTCGCAACGCGGCGGCGGGACGACGAATTGGGGCTCGCCGTCGCCGATCGCTTCGACGATTGGCGCGCCGAGCGTATCGGTCTCCTGGAATCCCGGCTTCGGGAAATCGATGTGTTGGCGGCAGCCGGCAAGCTTGCCGAGGCGGTCATTACCGCGGAGGGACTTTCGATCAGCCCTATCCGCAAGGACGAGAGCGAAGAATCCGATAATGTCGCGCGGCGGCTCTATGGCATGTTGCCGCGTCTGCGCATCACCGAGCTTCTCGCCGAAGTGCATGGCTGGACGGGATTCGCCGAGCGGTTCAACCATCTGCGAACCGGCGCGCCACCAGAAGACAACGTGGCGTTGATGACGGCGCTGCTCGCCGACGCCACCAATCTCGGACTCGCCAGAATGGCCCGCAGCTCAACGGTTTTCAGCCATTCGAAGCTGCTCTGGATCGCCGAATGGCATATTCGCGACGAAACCTATCAAGCGGCTCTTGCGTGTCTGATCGAAGCGATTCACGCGCAGCCCTTCACGAAAATCTGGGGCGATGGCGACACGTCATCGTCCGACGGCCAATTTTTCAAGGCCGGTGGGCATGGCGAGGCTCGCGCCGATTACAACGCAAAATATGGCTCAGAGCCCGGCGTGAAGTTCTACACGCATGTTTCCGATCGCTATGCGCCGTTTCACACCAAGGTCATCGCCGCCAACGCCAGCGAGGCCGTGCACATTCTGGACGGCCTGCTGCATCACGAATGCTCTCTGGAAATCCGCGAGCATTACACCGACACGGCCGGCGCGATCGATCACGTGTTCGGTCTGTGTCACCTCGCGGGGTTTAGGTTTGCGCCGCGCATTCGCGATCTCGCCGATCGCCGCCTCTATGTCGCCGACAGCCGCGTCGCCTACGCCGCTCTGACCCCAATGATCGGCGGAGCCGTCGATTTCCGCGTCATCGGGGAGAACTGGGATGAGACGCTGCGCCTCGCGGCGTCGATAAAAGCTGGAACTGTCGCGCCGTCGACGTTGATGCGTCGGCTCGCCGCCTATCCCAAACAGAACGCGCTCGCGAAGACGCTCCGGGAAATTGGTCGTCTGGAGCGCACCCTCTTCACCCTCGACTGGATCAGCGATCCAGCTTTGCGTCGGCGGGCGAACGCCGGCCTCAACAAGGGCGAGGCGCGCAACGCACTCGCCAGGGCGGTGTTCTTTCATCGTCTCGGCGAAATCCGTGACCGGACCTTCGAAAACCAGAAATACCGGGCTTCCGGCCTCAACCTCGCCGTCGCCGCCGTAATCCTCTGGAATACCGTTTATCTGAGCCGCGCCGTGACCGAATTGCGCTCCCACGGCGAAGCTGTCAGCGACGATCTGCTCGCCCATATCGCCCCGCTCGGCTGGGAGCACATCACCTTCAATGGCGATTACATTTGGCCGACAGAGCAGCTCCAAAATGCCTTCCGACCCCTCCGAGACCCGCGCTCAGTCTTCCTCGGCGCCGCTTAGCGTACGATTTGGAACAGATTCTGCGATGACCCGCTCAAGGCTTCCGCGGCGATGTCCCCTGCCCGCGCCAGCAGTTCGACCGACGGCGCGACCAGCTTTGGGCCCCCGCTCGCCAAATCGACAATCTCGGTCAGCGCATCCGCCAAAATGGCGAGTTGCGCAGCGGCGTTTGGCGTCATGGGCGGCTCTTGCACATTGGGATTCTAAGGTCGCGCAACAGGTTCATCGAGTGTCGGAGGGTAGCCCAGCCTCTGAGGAATGCTGGTGGCGCTTAGCCGCTCCTATAAAGCCCGTTACACAAAATTTACCGAAGACAAGGTATCCGCAACGCGCCCGACGCGCGTCAGGCATAACCATACGAGACGGCATTCGCCTCCTCTACACAGATTGGCCGTGTATCGCTCTATTCGGCCATCAGGGGAAAATTCCTCAAGGCTGATGTGCTCGACGCGAGCGTCGGCGCCGTATATTTCATGCGCCTTGGCTTGGGCGAACCGCAGGGCCGCATTCTCGGCGCATGTCGCATAAACGGGTTCGAAGCCG
>Ga0187860_1003861_pt1 | contig 11589 bp, 5 predicted proteins | sample June2016WEW_10_4_FD_132981 | JGI IMG/M metagenome (GOLD analysis project Ga0187860, IMG submission 132981) | Peatland microbial communities from SPRUCE experiment site at the Marcell Experimental Forest, Minnesota, USA - June2016WEW_10_40 | ecosystem: Environmental > Terrestrial > Soil > Wetlands... | reverse complement strand
CCGGCGTTGAGATTCCGAATCCAACGGCGATGGGCAGATCGGTATGTGTACGGATTTTTGACAGTTTCTGTCCGATCGTATCCGAAACTTTCTCTTGCATGCCGGTCACTCCCTCGCGCGAAACGTAGTAGATGAAGCCCGTGCCGCGCTTCACAATATATTCGACACGATCCTCTGGAGTCGTAGGGGCGACGAGGTAGATGTTGCACAATCCGGCTTCGCGCATCAGCGTTTCGTAATCACCGCTCTCCTCAGGCGGCAGGTCGAGCACGAGCAGACCATCCACGCCCGCCTCGGCGGCGTCCTGAATGAATCGCTCGACTCCGTAGCGATGCACAAGGTTGAAGTAAATATAGAGCACGATTGGAATCTGCGATTCCTTGCGAATGGCCGCGACGGTTTCCAGGACTTTGGGCGGCGTGGTGCCGGATTCCAAGCCGCGCTGTGCCGCCAATTGATTCACCAAGCCATCGGCGAGCGGGTCGCTGAACGGCACGCCCAGTTCCAAAATGTCCACGCCAGCCCCGTCGAAAGCCAGGGCGAGGTCGCGCGTGGCCCCCAGATTTGGATCGCCCGCGCCGATATAGACGATGAACCCTTTTTTGCGTGAGCGCTTGAGCCGCGCGAAGCATTCCTCAATGCGATTCATGTGCGGGAAAGTTTCAAGTTTCGGGTTGCGGGTTGCAAGTTTGGAATCATCATCCGGCGTCAAGGCCCAGGGCTCATTCATGAAGGTGGCGATATCGGGGTGGGGACGGCCTCGTCCCCACTGAGGGTGCAGGAACTCAAGGGATGGCGGGGACGAGGCCGTCCCCACCCCGTCATGAATTGGCCCTGCGTCAAGGCCGCCCTGCACGTGGGCGATTAACAAACGAACTTACAGGATGAGAGGCTTGCCGAGGCTGCGTCAGACCGTGCGTTCGATGTGATTTCCCAGCCAGGCAAGCCGCAGGCCTTCCAGGGTGAGGTCGGGCTGGACTGCGGTGATTTCAGGCAGTTTCGCAGAGATCAAGGGTGCGTAGCCGCCGGTGGCAACCACTGGAAGCCGCCGGGTCTTCAATTCCCGCCTCAATTCATTCAACAACTCGCGGATCAACCCACGATAGCCCTGCACCGCGCCGATCAGCATCGCCTGTTCGGTGCTTTTGCCGATGACGCTGCGGGTATCTCGAATGGTGATCCGCGGCAGCAGGGCGGTTTTCTCATGGAGATACTCCGTGATGGCGGCCAGGCCGGGTGCGATGATGCCGCCCGCGTAGTTGCCGGCGCGGTTCACCACGTCGAAGGTGACGGCGGTGCCAAAGTCCACGACGACGACGGGCGCGCCGAAGTGATGTCGGGCGGCGACGGCGTTGGCGAGGCGATCGGGGCCGATCGTGTCCGGTTGTGGATAATCGATTCCCAAGCCGCGAAGGGTTCCTGCGGTCAGTTCGAAGACGGTTAAATGCCAGAGTTGATGGACAACTTTGCGCGAAAGCGGCGTCGCCCGTGGAACCACGCTGCAGAGGACGGCGGCTTCGATTTCGGCCGAGCCTGCGAACTTGCTGATCCGGGCTTTGGCTCGGCCGGCAAACCACAGGGTCGTTGGGAGATCGGCTTGCCGGGTCACACGCCGTGCATTGGCCAGCCCCAGGTGGGTGTTCGTGTTGCCGATGTCGAGCAGGAGAATCATGACCCGCGGATCAGGCAGCCAAACACAGATCCTGCCCGGCGCGTGCGCCGGACATAATCGATGGCGGAAAACCGTTCCGCACAGGGGTTTCAGGACTTGTTCTCATCAATGAATTCAATCCAACTGACCACTCCGGCGCCTCCGCGTCAATGCGCGTGTTGCGCGGAAAACTGCTTCTCGAGCGTCACATCCCCGCCGGTGACCCGTTCCAGACGTCCGTGGTCCGTGCGCAGCACGAGCGAGCCATCCTCGCCGAGGGATTCGGCCCGGCCGCGAATCTGGTGGTCTCCGGTGCGGATCACGACCTCATGGCCGAGGGTCGAGCAGTTCGCCTCCCATTCATCGGCCACGGTCCCAAACAGACCGGCGCCGATCCGCGCGTAATCTTCATCCAATTCCCGCAGAATGGCCGCCGCGAGCTCGGGACGCGAAATCGGCCTGCCGGATTCGATTTTCAGGGACGTCGCCAGCTTCCGCAATTCGGCCGGAAACTCGCCGGCGCCCAGGTTCACGTTCACTCCAATCCCAAGAATGATGTACTTCACATGATCCAGCTCCGCGCTCAACTCCGTCAGAACGCCCGCAACCTTTTTGCCGCCGATCAAAATGTCGTTGGGCCATTTGATCTCGGGCTTCAAGTCTGTGACGGATCGAATGGCGCGCACCAGCGCCGTGGCGGATGCCACCGTCAGTTGCGTCGCTTCCTGGGGACGCAAGTCCGGGCGGAGCAGAACGGAAAACCAAAGGCCCTTTTGGGGAGGCGACATCCAATTTCTACCCAATCGGCCGCGGCCTTTGCTCTGGGATTCGGCGAAAACCACGGCGCCCTCTTTGACGCCATCGCGGGCCAGCTTTTCGATCACATCGTTGGTCGAGGTTGTTTCCTGAAAAACGCGGATGTCGCGCCCGATGATTCGTGCCGGCAGGGCGGGCGTCCCCGCGGAACGTTTTCGTGTCGCGGGAGTTGGCTCGCGAACCCGATCGTCCGGACCGGCGCGGTTCCTGCCGGCAAAGACGTTCAACCGCGAAATCAAGTCATCCGCGTGCAGGACGTCGGGATCATTCAGGAGGCGGTAACCCAGGTGCGGGCTGGCTTCGATGTCGTAGCCCAGCTCGCGGAGTTCTTCGATGCGCGCCCAGATTGCGGCGCGGCTCACGCCGAGCTGGTGGGAGAGATCGGCGCCGGACACCGAGCCGGCGCCCGCGCTCCGCAACGCCGTGAGAATTTGTGCGTCGGTTGTCACTGTTCGAAATCCAGGCCGATATCCACCGCGCGCGCCGAATGGGTGAGCGCGCCGACGGAAATAAAGTCCACGCCCGTCCCGGCGATCGCGCGCACGGTCGCGAGGCCCACACCGCCGCTGGCTTCTGTCTGCGCGCGGTCCTTGCACTTTTGCGCCGCCAGCCGCAACTGCACCGGGTTCATGTTGTCGAGCAGGATCTGGTCGGCGCCTGCCTCCAGGGCTTGTTCCACCTGATCGAGCGTGTCCGCTTCGACCTCGATTTGGAGGTCCGGATAGCGGGTTCGCGCCTGGCGGATCGCGGCGGCCACGGCGTTGGGCCTGGCGTGGCGAAGCGCGGCCAGGTGGTTGTCCTTGATGAGCACGCGGTCGAAGAGGCCAAAGCGATGGTTGTGTCCGCCGCCGCAGGTGACGGCATATTTCTCCAGTCGCCGCCAGCCGGGCGTGGTTTTGCGGGTGTCGAGGATTTGCGCGCGCGTGCCTTTGACGGCGTCCACAAACTGCGCCGTCAGCGTGGCGATGCCGGACAACCGCTGGACGAAATTCAGCGCGACGCGTTCGGCGCTCAACAGCGCGCGAGCGGGGCCGGTGATTTCCATCAGAACGGCGTTTGACTGCACGCGCCCGCCGTCCTCCACAAGCCGTTGGATTTGCACGGCCGGCGACATCTCGCCGAAAGCAGCGGCGGCGAGTGGCAGGCCGGCCGCGACAAGCGGCTCGCGCGCCCGCATCACGGCGCGCGCGACGGCACTTTCCGGCACGGTGGCCAGCGTCGTGGCGTCGCCGGGGCCAATGTCCTCGTCCAGCGCCAACTTCACGGCGCGGCGGATTTCTCCGGGATCGAGCGATTGCACGATGGAAACGATGGCGCATCGGGCGGGCGCGGAAAAGGCGAAAGATGCAGCCACCGCATCCGTGCTCATCCTGTCACCGCCAACGAACCCGGATGCCGCGCGCGCCTGGCAGTTGCCTTCGTGGTAGTGTTTAAAACCGCCCCAAAGCAGGTTCACCCCCAGAGGTTCAAATCTCGGCAGGGCCAATTCATGAGGGGGTGGGGACAGCCTCGTCCCCACTGAGGTTGCAGATACTCAAGGGATCGCGGGGACGAGGCCGTCCCCGCCCCGATATCGCTACCTTCATGAATCGGTCCTGAATCTCGGCCCGGAACCTGCATTCGCAACGGAGAGAATGTTCCAAGCAGGGCGTATAAGCCCGTGAACAAACGATTGTGTTGTGAAATGTAATTTGCTTTTGATGGCCGGTTCGCTGGTGTTCGGTTTCTCCCTGCTGGCAGGCGCCGGGGGAATCCAGCGCATCGGCCATACGACTCTGACACCGCGACACAACACCATCACGAATGCGGATGGGACCCTGATGGCGGATGACAAAGGGATGTATGCCGCCGTCATCGATCCGGCAAACGGCTATGCGTACTTTTTCGGGAATTACCTGGTGAAGCTGGACATCAGCGGGAATTTGCCGGTGAAAGTCGGCACCAACATCCTGACCGGGCAGTACGCAGAAGGCGCCATCGACCCGGCGGCGGGTTATGCGTATATGCCGAAAGGGGGCTCACTGTTTCGCTATTCGCTCGGAGCCGGAACCAATTCCGTCAGCGCCGCGGGCTCGCTCTCGCTTCCCTCCTGCATGTCCGTCGCCGTCGATGATTCCGACCCCAATCCCGCCAACCACTATGGGTACGTGATCTGTTCCGGGACTCCCGCCACGGTGTTCAAGGTGGCCCTCTCCACCTTCAGCGTGGTGTCATCGGTCTCTCTGAACACCAATGAAAACACGTTTGCGTGGGGACAAATAGATGCTCAGAAAGGCTATGCCTATTTTGCGAGTTACATGATTTACACAGCCCCGGCCATTCCGCAAATCCTCAAGATCAAACTGACGCCCGGCACCAATGCCCCCATCCGCATCGGCACGGTCAACCTGGGCTCAGTTCCCGTCCCTCTTTGGACTTCTTCCATCGATACGGTGCACGGCTATGCTTATTACGGAACGGACAACGGCACCACCAATGTTCCGGAGACGGTTTTTAAGGTGCAGTTGGGAGAGGGTGACGCCTTTCCAACGCCGGTGCCGTTCGGCGGGGTAAGCCTTCATACGAACGAAGTGCAGTTGATTTCCCAGGTGATCGATCCTCAGGGAGGTTACGTTTATTTAGGGGACGACAACACCTATCCCGCCAAGATCTATCAATTCAGTTTGAATGGGACGAATCCGCCGGTGGAAATGGGGTATTTGCAGTTGCAAGCGGGATTGCAAACGCCTCCGCCTGATGGCGTCACCACCAACAACACGACGACGAACAGCGATGGCATCCTCCCTTTCGGGGAGGTCATGCTGCGATCCGCGGTGTATGATCCGGTGCGCGGTTATGCGTATTTTGGACAGGACAGCCGGCCGAATCAGGTGGTGAAAGTCAGGCTGTCGCAGCCGACGATTCCCTTCACGCTCACCGGAGCCCAAACGCCGGCCAACGGCTCGTTCCAATTTGGCTTCACGAACAGCCCGGGAGCGGCGTTCAGCGTGCTGATGACGACGAATCTGGCGCTGGCGTTAAGCAACTGGACGGCGCTCGGCGCGGTGACGGACAGTCCGCCCGGCCAGTTCCAGTTCAGCGACCCACAGGCAACGAATGGCGGCCAGCGATTCTACCGCGTCAGTTCGCCGTGAACCATGCTTGCCTCAGGTCAGGGTGACTGCTGTCCGGGCGCAAGCCGTCGCCGAGCAGGAACCAGCGGCTCGTCCAGGCGCGCGCGTCAGGCGGAATCGTTGTGTGCGGCGCCCGGAAATCTCCGCACCACGAAATCCTTTCCTTCCTTCATACCCTGCCCGGCCGGCCACGCGGCAGCCTTGGATTGCAATAGTCTCAGGTCCAGCCAACTCGTCGGCGGGAACGTTTCAGTTTTGTCCTTGAAGCGAGAGGTTATTTCGAAGGAACGAGTATTTAGACGGGCTGCTAAGCGATCCAACTTGGGACTCCCAGTGGCTGCGTCCCCTTACGGTTTGCCTCCGGCATCTCCCGGGTTCGGGCACAGATTGCTCCGCGTGTCGAACTCCGTGTTCCGCGTGCCGTCGGGGTTCAGGTAATAAAGAATTGACAGCGTTGGTTGGCTCGGATTTTGAAAGCCTGGTTCGAACCCAATCGGATGATAGATCTTACCATACATTGCTGAGGTTATCTCACCCTTTTCGTTCCGCTTGGTTCGCACTCTCAAATAATAGTTGTCATCTTCAGTTGTATTCTCTGTTAGCTCACATTGCCCCGTTGCCGGATTCAATTTCCCGTCCCCAAAGAATTCCCACCTGTTACTGTAACCGTCTGCGGGAGCGATCGCAGGTAGCCGTAGGCCATAGTCATCACGCCGATGAACACGACGCTGGATTAGGCCGTCTCCAACGTTAGAACATTCCACAGTTAGTCGGCTTGTGAAATTATACCGGTCGATGACCGTGCCATTGACGGTGAACACAAAGTCGCTGACTCTACCCCCTCCATTTGGAGATACCCAGTCGCCCGCGAGCAAATCAAAGCCGAAGGGTTGACCTTTGCCTGGGACGGACGAACCCTTCAGGCACTTCACCACCATCGGCACCGGATCACCGCGCCTTCGTAACTGCAACTCCACGATTGGATTCCTAGGTTCCCACCAACCATTGGTCTGGCCCATGAAGTAATAGCTAACCCATCCGATTGTGTAGAATCCCTCCTTCCGCACCACGAAGTCCAACTGTCCTGTTACGTTGCGCAGCCTCGCGGGGAAGAATCCAGATCCATCCGTATTGCCCTCCTCTTTGGTGCTATAGCCCATGACGACGACCTTCGCATCTGGCACCGGTTGGTTATCGTCGTCCACCACCTTTACGGTCACCTGCACTCTCGAACCGCACCCTGCAAGAAGCCATGAACAAAACGTCACCAACAGAACATATCCTACCCGTCTCGACATCTCCGCGGATCCAGTCCTGCGCGTACCAACCCGCAAACCGGGACAGCTCACGTTTCGTGACTCCGGCATGATACGCTCAAGATGCTTCTTCATCGCCGGCCTTCCAGTTCCACAAATTTGTCGAATGCCATTCCAGTGTAAGGATATGCCATATCGTGGAGGTCGCTGTGCTTCCACCGGGACAGATCGCGCGAACTTTGCAGCCTCTCCTCCGGCCAGCCGCGCTTTTGGAATTCTTCGTTCATGTCGAACTGATTGTTTTGCGGTATGATGAAAGGCTTCTCAGGAAATCCATTGGCCCCGGCCGCGAAGGTTCTTGCCGGGATGGCTTCGGCGAGCAATTGGGCGCGCATGTCGGAGGCCACCGGTCCGCCTGAGGAAGTTGTGAGTCGCGCATCGAGGAATGGCAAGAAGAATGGGTTGCACCACAAATCCACGTCGGCGATGCCTGCCGCCTGGGCGGGGGCTTCATGCCCGCTGGAAATATAGACCGGGGTCGGGATTGGGCTGCCAGTGATGGTGACAATCGAGCCGGCCGTGTCCCAGTAGGAATTAAATCCCCATCCTCCGTATTTGCTTCCCACCAGGTTTCCTGCCCACACATCGGAGAGGCGCAAGGCCAGGAGAACCGGGAGGTTTCCGACGAGATAACCTTCCGTGTAGAGGGCATTCACATCGCTGGCCCGGACCCGGCCTTTGAGAGTTTCCTGCAAAACCCAGGCGTAACGGCCAATCAGCCAATTGACCGGCAATTTGAAGGTCGGCCATTGAAGCTGGAATGAGGCGACGTCGCTTATCCAGGGATCGCTGTCGTCCTGCCGGTTTTCCAGAACCTCCTCGCCGCTCGAGTAGAAATTGTACAGGTCAGTCAGTTGTGGAACGTCCTGGAACCGGCCGTGCCAGGTCAATGCGTGGCGTCCGTCGTCGTCCGGGAACAAGCGGAACCATTCGCTGGCGTAGAGGCGCTCGGGGTAATCGCGCCAATCGGGGTGCGTCATGAAAGGCTGGTTGGTCAGCCCGGCGTCGAAGGCTTCCATCGCCACGGCGGCGTCCAGCATGAAGAAGCGGTCCGGCAGCGCGTCATAATCCTGGATGGCCGAGCAGGCGGCCATGTTGCCGAGGCTATGGGCTGCGAGGGTGATGTCCTGTCCGGCCAGGTTGTTGTTGAGAAAGAACGCCAGGGCCGGCGCCGTCTCGAACGCATGTCGCACATTGACGTGATAATTGATCGTGGTTTGCCCGGCCACCTGGGACTCTTCGCCGTACCAACTGACGGCGTAGAAGCGGCGGTGAGAGCCGCTCCACCAGAGGCGTTTGAACATTTCCGCAGCCCAGGCGCGCGATTGGCGTTCGTTTACGTTGTAACCGTGGAGGAACACAAAGGCCTGATCCTCCTTTGCGAAGCGGGGCCAGTTCTGCGGGAACAGATCCGCCGGCCGTTCCACCTCCTCGCCCGCCGCTCCGCGCAAGTTGACCCAGGCATACATGGATTCGGCGCTGCTGATCCGGAGCGGCAATTCCAGCGCGGTCACCGTCCTTCTGCGATTGCGCACTTCGAGCCGCAACGGCTGTGTCGTCGCCTGGCGCGCTTCAAAAAGCAGGACACCGCCCTCGCCGCGGGAGATTTTGTCGAGGAATTCCGTGGAGAGGACCACGCCGTCCGCTGTGACCTGCCGAACGCCTGTGGCGCTGGCGGCGGGCTGGTTGAAATTCGGGCCGAATCCCAAGGCCGAGGCGTTGGTCAGGTAACTTCCGGCTTCCTCGGGCCGCAATGCGGTGTAGAGAAAATTGAGAGCGCCCTCGCTGTGGACCAGGCGGTATTCATATTGGGCCGACGGAAACACCGCGAGCAGATTCGAGATGTTCAGCCACACGGGAAACCAATCCACCAGATCCGCGGCCTCATTGACCTTGTTATCGGCGTAATCCGGGTCGCGTCCGTCGAACTCGAACGCGCCTGAGCGGGCGCCAGGGAGATCGCTGATCCCGAGGGCAGATGCCGTCGTGCTGTTGTCCGAGTCGTCGTTGATCCAGAATTGGTAGGGTTGCCGGTCGGGCAGATCATCCTTTTCGTCCAGCTCGATCCGGCCATCGCGATTATAATCCACGGCGAGGGAAGCATTTGGCAGAAGCAGAAAGGCGCGCGGCACCATCGCGGTTTGCGATGCGCCATTGTCGAGCACGATTTCGGTGCGGTGAAGTCCGGAACCGACCAGCAGGCCGTGGCTGTTGATGGAACGCGCGGTGAGCAGGTTCCAATCGGATGAGGAAACCAGGTTGTTGAGGGTGACAAGGTCGTAATCCAATCCGTTGGCGGCGGGATTCGGTTTCCAAAGGACGGCCTGTTGCATTCCGTTGGTATCCACCGCCTCGCCCACGATCTGGTTATCGTCATTGATGGCCCGCGCGTAACTCAGCAGGTTGTCGCCGTAACCCGGCAACTGTCGTGGCTGGGATTCGGTGGGCAGCCAATAGACGGCCCTGGCATTCGTGATGGCATCCGCAGGCAGGCGGGTGCTGTAACCGACCGCGACACCTGCGTTGTTTATGGCGAGAGCGGCGCTGTAAAATCCGCCCAGCGTGCCAAGATCGGTCAATTTGTTGTCCGCGGCATTGGCCAGAGAAGCATGGGAACGGACTGCGTGGGTGATTTGCGCATCCGGCAGGTTCGGATCGTACACCGCCGAGACGCCGACGATGTCGCCGGAGTCGTTAATGGCCTGGAAAGCCGATTCAGAAATGCTGTTCAACTCCTGCAGAGCTCCGAAGCTGGCGGGGGGCTGGTTGTTTCCGGGCCAGAAAGTGGCCTGGCGCACCGGGCCAAGAGTGATGAAGCTGGTTTGCCCATCCAATGAAGTGACCCAGACCCAGGAGGCGGTGCCAACGCCCGTGCCGTTGGAATTCATGTCCGAAAGAACGTCGTAGGTGGAATAGGGCATTGACGCGGGAGGAAACGACATCGGGAATCGGAGGGCCCGCACATCGGGCGTCAGATCCACAAACCCTTGGCGCCAGAAACCGGCGTGCATTTGTGTGACCACGTTCATGGGGCCGGCGGGGACTTGAGTCCACCGGGTGCCGACGGGATAGCCGGAGCGCGTCATCCGGAACGGGAAAAAGTTGGTATCATCCAGCACCTCATGCGCGCCTCCGGGAGACCAGACATAGGTCTTCACACTTCCCACCACCAACACGGAATCGAGATCGCTGATGCCCAAGGTGGAAAACGCATCCAGTGGGATCACGGCGGCATCGCTGTCTGATTCGGAAACGAAACTCGCGAACAGTGGGCCTGGCTTGGCGCGATCGCATCCTGGACTGCGGTTCCGCCTCGGCGGGACCGCTTTTGAAATATCATCACGCGCGAGGAAAGCGCCAACGTGCTGTCGCACTCCTGGCGAAGGTTCATGGGCATCCATCAATCCCAAAACTGGGCGCGCATTGGGACCTTGAAACCTTGCAGCCGCCGATGTGAATTGGCGGACCCGCCCCGCAGCGGCCATCTCCGCCGTTTCACAACGGCGGCTACGAAAGCCCGGTTCATTGCCCTGGCCGGAAGCCGCGTCGAAGGCGCCCGCGTCCTCGAGATTTTCCGCGATGTCCAGGACGGCGAATCCAGGGATGCAAGCGCGGGTGCGGGTGACCACGACAGTGGAATCCGGGGAGCGATATCCCGCGGCATTGCGGAGGTATGCGCGATAGCGATAAACCGTTGTTGCGTGGAGGAAATGGTCCTCCATCACACCCGTTTCCACAGGCACTTTGCCGGCAACTTCCCAAATCTCATTGGTGCTCTCGGCCCGTTCGACGACAACGAGGCTGGTCGCTGTTCCGGAGTTGGTGTTCCAGGAAATCCGGATTGTGTTGCAACCCAGCACCTGGGCCGAAAGGTCCTGGGGAGGCAGCAAATCCGACGCGAAAGGGCAGTCCACGACAATCCGCACTTTGGCCTCACCCGTCAGTCCCTTGTCATCGGTGGCGACGGCGGTGAACTGAAGTTCGCCTGCCGGCAGATTCGTCCAGGCGCAGTTCAGCGCGTCACCGGCGATGGAGACCCGGGGCCGGCTGTAGCGGAACAATGACAGATTGGTCACGATGCCGTCCGGATCAGTCGCTTGAACCGAGAACGGCACGGGTTGGCCAAAGGAAAACCGTGCCATGGGTGCCGGCGACAGGAAATGGACTTCGGGGTTATGGAGCGAGGCTGAGCGCAGGGTGATTTCTTCGCTGTCGTAAGTATTGCCGAAGCGATCATGAGCGCGGGCGCGCAGCGCATACTCCCCGGCGGCCGAAGGCGTCCAATCCAGGAAACAGAACGGTGTGCTCCCCAGCACCACGCCATTGGCGAGAAACTCGATGTGATCGAAGATGGATCCGGGATCATACAATCGCACCCCCAATGTCTTATGGGTGCCGACGGGCACCCATTCGCCTGCATGGACGCCTTCCCACGACACTCCAAGCCGAAGGTTGTTTTCGATGCAGATCGGCGTGCTGTCGGTCGCCGCGCCATACCCGGTCGTGACGCGCGCGGTCAAGCAATGGGGGCCGGGGTTTGTGGCAATGTAAGGGAACAGAAACGGCGCGTTCGTCATTTCGCCGAGGGACCGGCCATCGGCGAAGAACTCGACTTTGGCGACGGGCACCGGGTTGGTCATCGAAATGTCAGCCACCAGCAGCAACGGGAAACCCACCAGCAGGTTGGTTCTGG
>Ga0187860_1003858_pt1 | contig 11591 bp, 10 predicted proteins | sample June2016WEW_10_4_FD_132981 | JGI IMG/M metagenome (GOLD analysis project Ga0187860, IMG submission 132981) | Peatland microbial communities from SPRUCE experiment site at the Marcell Experimental Forest, Minnesota, USA - June2016WEW_10_40 | ecosystem: Environmental > Terrestrial > Soil >... | reverse complement strand
GGCTTATTGCTTACTCAAGTATCGCCCACATGGGCTACATAATGTTCGGGCTCTCGCTTTTCCCTGCTAACGCCTCTGCAGGAACTGTCGTGTTGCTATCGTCTGCAATAGCGATTACGGGGACGGTGCTTCATATCATCAGTCACGCCTTAAGCAAAGGGCTGCTCTTCCTTTCCGCAGGCGGCATCATGCATCAAACCGAAAAACGAGACATTCGCAGGATGGGCGGTCTAGCAAGCAAAATGCCATTCACAGCCGTTTCATCAACTATTGCGGCTCTAAGCATCGGTGGAGCGCCGCCGTTTGCGTGTTTTATCAGTGAATTCCTGATTTTCGTCGGGGCTTTCGATGTTATGCGGGTTGACTCATTCTACATATTACCAACAGCCTTGATGCTTGTTGCAACAGTTTTGTCGCTGGCGTACATGCTAAGATTCGTTTCAATGATTTTCTTCGGAGAACCAAAAGACGAGCCCGTTGAAGCTGAGGAAGCTGAAGCAGCTGAAGCGGCAAAAGACAGCGAGCATCACCACAAAGTCTTCGATGTGCCGAACTACATTAAAATTTCATTCGCAATCCTTGTGGTCTTAATTGTTTTCGTCGGGATTTACCCGTCGTTCTTCATACATCTAATTCAAACGGTGAGTATGGGTGGAAGGTGACCTGAAATGGTTCAAGTTATAGACATATTATTACCGATACTGACTCTCGTCATTGCAGCGCTCTTAACAATCCCAGTGTTTAGACTGATACGAAAAAGCTCCAACCCGACAACCCTAACCGTAGGTTGGTTCGTCGCCGTCTTCGCGATTGCAGGAGCCACCGTAGCAAATCTCGCTTTAAGCTACTACAGTGTTTCCTCGCCAGGTCTCATCAACATAGGCTTAAACGGCGCTGTTTCGACAAACCCAAACGGAGCTTTCTCAAGCGCCTTCCTGATAGACGCTATCTCAATCTTCATGTCAGTAATCATCGTCGGACTTAGCGCAGTAGTCGTGCTCTACAGCGTTTTCAGCGTAGGCAACAACGAACGGCCATCCGAACGATACTTTGCCATCATGCTTATGACTGTCGCAGGCTTGCTGGGCGCCGTCCTTGCAGGCGACCTCTTAACCCTCTTCATATTCTGGGAAGCCGCAACTGCAGGAGCCGCTTTCCTGATGCTTTTCAAGAAAAACGCATTCAGCATCAACGCCACCCTCAAGTACCTCGTCATGATAGTCATCGCCTCAGCCTTCGTGGTTTTAGGCATCTCAATAGTTTACGGATTAACAGGAACCCTCAACTACATCGCTGTGGGAACGGCTCTTCAAACTGTGGGCTCCAGCAACCACCTCCTCATTATAGCTTTCATATTCATCGCGGCCGGCTACGCCATTGAAGCGGCCATCGTTCCATTCCACTTTTGGCTGCCCGACGCATACACCGAAGCGCCAGCTTCATCTGCATCCTTCCTATCTGCGCTAGTTGACCAAGGCAGCTACTATATCCTCATCCGGGTGCTCCTATACATCATAGTTCCAAAAGGTCCAAACGCAGTGTTAGATTGGACCTTAATGTTAGCGGCGTTAGCATCAGTAACCATGGTAGTCGGCAACCTATTCGCACTCATACAAACCAACGTGAAACGTTTAATCGCGTACATCTGCGTAGCAGACGTCGGCTACAACCTCGTAGCAATAACAAGCGTAACCGCCTTAGGCATAACAAGCAACCTCTACTTCTTCCTAGTCGGAGGCATAACAACAGGATTAGCCTTCATGGCAATAGGAGTCATCAACAGCCATGGATTCAAAACCATAGACGACATGTCAGGACTCGGCAAAAAAATGCCTCTCGCATGCTTAGCATTAGTGATGGCTAGCTTATCATTCGCCGGAGTCCCACCGTTCGGAGGCTTCTTCGCCAAATTCTTCGTCTTCACCGCCGCAATACAAGGCAACTTAGCATGGCTGGCAGTCATCGGAATAATAACAAGCGTGCTGCAAACCGCTTACCTGTTCCGCTTAATCTACGTCTTCTACGGCAAGAAAGCCACAGACGAAACCGCAATAAAAGAGCCAAAACGCATCCTCGTTCCAATCTTCATCATGGCGGGAACACTGATCTTCATAGGCATCTTCCCATCCGTCGTGCTCAACCTAATCCACCCAGTCGTCAACCAACTACAAACAATAATCCCAACAATACCCACACTATAAGAAAAACAGCCCACCAACAAATGCTGGCGGATCTGTTCTAAATTACTTTCTTATTTGTCCGCTGCCCAGCACTACATATTTTGTTGTTGTGAGGTGCTGCACGCTCATAGGTCCCCGTGCGTGAAGCTTCTGTGTGCTTATGCCGATTTCTGCGCCCAACCCGAACTGGTTTCCGTCAGTGAACCGTGTTGAAGCGTTCCAGTAAACGGCAGCTGAATCAATTTCCCGTATGAACCGCATGGCTTTGTCGAAGTCTGCTGTAAGTATAGAGTCTGAGTGGTGGGTTCCGTATTTGTTGATGTGGGCAATTGCTTCGTCGAGGCTTTTGACGACTTTCACACCGATTATTAGGTCAAGGTATTCGGTGTACCAGTCCTCTTCCGTTGTTGCTTTAACGTCGGGAACGATCTTGCGGGTTTCCTCGTCGCCGCGAACTTCAACGCCTTTTTCTCTAAGAGCCGCAATCACAACTGGCAGGTATTTCGCAGCGATTTTGCTGTGAACTAGAAGCTTCTCGGTGGCGTTGCATGTGCCGGGTCTTTGGCATTTTGCGTTTATGACGATAGGTGTGGCTTTTTCGAGGTCGGCGTCTTCTTCAACGTAAACGTGGCAGTTGCCTGTTCCCGTCTCAATCACGGGGATACGTGAAGTTTCAACGACCGTTTTTATTAGATCTGTGCCTCCTCTGGGAATAAGAACATCAATGTACTCGCGCATCCGCATCAACTCCTCAGCCAAATGGCGATCAGCCGACTCTACAACCTGCACAGCATCAACAGGCACTTGGGTTCCTAGCAGTGCATCCCTTAGAACCTCGCCGATCGTGACGTTGGAGTTCAACGCGTCAGAGCCTCCTCGCAGGATGACGGCGTTTCCTGATTTGATGCAGATTCCCGCTGCATCAGAAGTCACATCAGGCCGAGACTCGTAAATTATTCCGATAACGCCCAGTGGCACGCGAACTTGACTAATTATCAACCCGTTGGGGCGTGTCCATGTGTTTAAGATTGTGCCGACGGGGTCAGGCAAAGCCGAAACTTCTCTTAGACCCTTAGCCATGGCTTGAATTTTGCGTTGGTCAAGCGCCAAGCGATCAATCAACGCCGCTTTGAGCCCGCTGTGCATGGCAGCATCAACGTCCGTCAAGTTTGCGGTCAAAATCTTCTCGGTATTCGCCTCCAACGCATTTGCCATTCTGCAAAGCGCCATGTTCTTAGCTTCAGCCGTAAGCTTAGCCATTTCAACTGAGGCAGCTTTGGCTTTTTTACACATTTCAGTTATCATTTTTCTTCCCCGATAAGATGGATATTCCTATGCTCTACAGCTTCTTTAGGTTTATCTGACCCAAGCTTCTTCTGCACTTCAGCCGCCTGGCAGCCCATAATCAGGTTCAACTCGCCGCTGGAAAAGTTAGGGTTCCCTTTGGCGAACTCAACTTTGCACTCATCCATGATGCTGACGACATCGCCAACGTTAAATTGCCCCACGACGCAGGTTATGCCGACCGGCAAAAGACTTGAACCATCAAGAATGGCTTTTTTAGCGCCTGCATTAACGTAGATCTCGCCTTTGACTGCGGCTCCGTAAGCTATCCAACGTTTAACCGCCGACATAGGGTTCTGGGCTTTGAAGAATGTACCTGTGTCTTTTCCCAAAAGAATGTCTATGATGACGTTTTCTCTTCGGCTGTTCGCAATGACCACTGGGACACCGCACGATGTCGCGATTTCAGCCGCTTTGATTTTGCTTTGAATACCTCCCCTGCCCAGCTTACTCTTGCCGCTAAGCGAGTTTTTGAGTTCAGGCGTTATGGCTTCAACAGTTTTAATCAACTCTGCACCTGACTCTTGGGGGTCAGCAGTGTACAAGCCTTCAACGTCGGAGAGTATGATGATCATGTCTGCGCCGATCGCATTCGCCACCAAAACTGAGAGGATATCATTATCACTAAAGTTTACTTTGTACCCTTCTTTTTGTCGCAACTCAGCTACAGAGGTTACGTCGTTCTCGTTGATTATTGGGGTAACACCTATTTTCAAAAGCATGTTTAGAACGTTACATGTGTGCACATAGGATGCCCGGTTCGAAAGGTCTTCCGCGGTAAGTAGGATTTGCGCAACCTTTAGCCCATGCGCCTTGAAGAGTTCACGGTACTTCGCCATCAAAACGCTTTGCCCTGTAGCCGCCGCAGCCTGCTGAAAAACCACATCGTTGGGTTTGGGAGGGATACCGAGCTCCGCTATGCCCGCCGCAACTGCTCCTGAAGTTACAAGGACGACTTTGTCACCCTGTTTTGTTGCAGTTGCAATTTGGCAGGTCAATTTCTGCATCTGTTCCTGGTCGAGGTCTCCCGCAGAGGTTGTTATGCCGCTGGTTCCTACCTTGACAACTATCAGTCTTGAAGGCATCAGATAATCCCTTTTAAAGGTTAGAATTGAGATACGCGGCGGTTGCTTAAAAATGCAACCAAAAAAGCTCAAAGAATATTTCGATTTTTTCAGTAAATTTCCAATTTAATCATACCATTACCAAAACGCATTAGAAAAACATATAAGGAAAATGGACATGGCTTGTAGAACATGCTCATACCCTTACAGGCATTGGTAACATCATCTGTTAGCTCAGTTTCTACCCTTGTATTTTGGATAGCACCTATTGCAGGTGTTATCGCTGTTCTTGCTTCACTTTTGCTTATGCGTTACATAGGCAAAATGAGCCCCGGCGGACCAAAAGCCCAAGAAGTTGGAAGTGCAATTCGGGAAGGCGCGTATGCTTTCCTGAAGAGGCAATACACAACAATCGCGATAATCACTGCTGTTGTCTTCGTATTGCTTTGGGTTGCCTTACCAACCGGGTTTCTTGGCTTAGGCACGGCGGCGGCTTTCCTTATCGGCGCAGTTGCTTCATTGGCTGCAGGCTACATAGCCATGGATAACGCTACCAAAGCGAACGTTCGCACTGTTGCGGCGGCAAAAGAATATGGTGCAGAAAAAGCGCTTAAAACCGCTTTTTACGGCGGCGCAACAATGGGTATGGCTGTTGTCGGTTTATCTCTTTTAGGCGTCAGTTTTCTGTTCCTGTTTTACGGCGGTTATAACATTTTGTTCAATCATCTTGACGCCGTAACCTCCGCAGCGCAGATAAAAGCGTTTTCAATAAGCGGCATCGTTGGTATGGGTTTTGGAGCTTCATTAATTGCATTGTTCGCCCAACTCGGCGGCGGAATCTACACTAAAGCTGCAGACGTAGGCGCAGACCTTGTAGGGAAGGTTGAAGCTGGTATCCCTGAAGATGACCCACGCAACCCTGCAGTAATTGCTGATAACGTCGGCGACAACGTCGGTGATTCGGCTGGAAGAGGCGCAGACTTGTTCGAATCTGCGACTGGGGAGAACATCGGCGGCATGATTATCGGTGGCTTAATCAGCATCGCCACTGGGAACCTCATATTCTTGGTTTTCCCGCTTATCGCTCGTGCATTAGGTATTTTTTCAACCTTAGTCGGCATGCCCTTCGTGAAGCTTAACGAGGCAGAAGCTAAGCACCCAATGAAAGCGCTAAGAAAAGGCCTAATGGTAACCACCATAGTGTCTGGCGTTCTGTTTCTATTCGCGACAATTTTCCTATTAGGCAACGGGTCATTCTCACTGACTTTCTTTTACCTGTACTTCTGCCTGCTCTCAGGCTTAGGCGCAAGCGTAGCGATCGACTACATCACAGACTACTACACGGGAAGCGACCGTGGTCCAGTTGGACGTATCGCTAGAGCGAGCCAAACAGGAGCCGCAACAAACATAATCACTGGTCTCGCGGTAGGACTTGAAACTACAGCGCTGCCTATTGTTTCACTGGTAGTTGCGCTGATTGTGTCCTATTACTTCGGAACGCAATTCGCAATTTCATGGAACGTCAACCACGTTGCCCAAATTACTCCGTTTATAGGCGGAATCTACGGAACCACACTCGCCACAATGGGAATGCTCGCAGTCATGGGCATGGTTCTCGCACTCGACGGCTTCGGACCAATCGCTGATAACGCAGCTGGCATAGCAGAAATGTCAGGTGAAGGCGGCGCAGAAGAAACAATGGAAGCGCTTGACGCAGTTGGCAACACCACAAAAGCACTAACCAAAGGATTCGCACTTGGCTCAGCTTTGCTTGCGGCGCAACTGCTGTTCCAAACATACGCTTCAGAGGTCACCACACGCACAGGCAAACCCTTCGTCGTAGACATCTCCAACCCAGCCGTACTAATCGCGGGCTTCATTGGAGCAATGCTACCCTTCTTCTTCTCATCACAAGCCATCAGCGCTGTGGGCAAAGCAGCATCTGAGATGGTGGAAGAAGTCAGACGGCAATTCAGAGAAATCCCAGGAATCATGGAAGGCACAGGCAAACCCGAATACGGCAAAGCCGTAGACATCAGCACAAAAGCTGCATTAAAAGGCATGGTGCTTCCGGGACTAATCCTAGTCATCGTTCCAATAATAGTCGGTGTCCTTCTGGGACCTGAAGCTGTAGGTGCATTCGTAATCGGTGCAACAATATCAGCTGTTCCTCTAGCACTGTTCATGAATACTGGCGGTGGAGCATGGGACAATGCAAAGAAGTTCATTGAAACCGGCAAATACGGCGGCAAAGGCTCGCCAGCTCACGCAGCAGCAGTAGTAGGCGACACAGTCGGCGACCCATTAAAAGACACTGCAGGACCAAGCCTTCACGTACTGATAAAACTGCTCAGCACACTATCAATCGTCTTCATCCCGCTGTTCATCAACCTGCTGCACCTAATTTAGGCAGCAGAAAAACGGGAATTTTTTTTCCCAAACTCTTCTTTCTTTTAGAATAAGATAGCGCTTTGTTTTATTGCTGCAGCTTTGTCTGTTCGCTTGCGGATCCCGCAACTTGGAGGCTTTGAGGAATATTCTCCGTGTAATTTTGTTCCTTGATTTTCTCCACCATTTCCATGCCCAAATCAGTCAGATAAAACAGTTCGTATCGGTTGCGGCCGTCCCGAGTAGTTTTGACTTCTTCACGGAAAAGCCCAGCATCAGTTAGCAACTCGCAGTTCTTGACATCCATCGAGGGGAGAGGTGTTCCCATACTCATATCTAAGTAGCAGAGAGATTTGTCCTGGCTGTCTAATGCTGCTAAAAGGTATTTTTTGAAAATGGCTGTTTGACCCTGAATATATTTGCACATGAAACCTTCAAACGTTTCAGACATAAAACTCACCTAGAAATAGTTAACAGATAAACTAGGGAAATGGAAAATTTAAGGGTTGTCCACAAATGCGCTTGCTTGGAATATTTTGTTTCCAAACAAAGCAGTAATATGTTTTTATTTCTATGTGCGCAATTAGCCTCACTAGAAGTGCGTGTTGTGAAGATTATCGAGAAAAACCTGCGGCAAGGTTTCGTCAAAGTGGTTCCTGACTCGCCGGATGACTTGTGGCACCTCTACAATGTCATTTACAAAAGCGATGAGGTCTACGCATACAGCAGTAGAGCCATAAAAAGCGACACTGAAACAAGTCGTCCGAAAAGCGCCGAACGTGTGTCCGCTTTTATGGGGGTCAAAGTGGAATCCGTCAGTTGGGACAAGTTCCTCGGCAGGCTGCGCGTCCACGGATTAATCTGCCATGCACCTGACATCATCCCAACTGGAGCCCATCACACACTCAGTATTTCGCTCGATAAACCTGTAACAATTGTAAAGACCGAGTGGCCAAGTCACCTGCTCGGCAGACTTGAGAAGGCAAGCCAAACAGAGAAACCTATGCTAATAATCTCAATCGACGACGAAGGCTTCGCAATAGCAGAAACCAAACAGTACGGATACGAAACCCGAGTCGAACAACGTATGCGGCTCCCAGGAAAACATGAAGCTGACAAACGGGTGGAAGCAACAAAAGCATACTTCCGCTTGGCCTTGACCAGCCTAGAAAAACTTTGGACCGCAAACCACAACCCAATCGTTATCATAGGCGCTGGTTATGTCAAAACTGACTTCGTACGGTACCTCAATGAAGAGGCCCCTGAAATATCCAAATGTGTCGCTGACATAAAAAGCGTCAATAACGGCGGAACAGCAGGCATCGACGAAGCATTGCGCAGCGGCGTCTTGTTGAAGGCTTCCCATAAACTCCGTTTTCTTGATGAAATAGAGGTCATCGAGGAAGTCATGAAGCGGCTTGGCAAAGGCGAAGGCACAGTAACCTATGGGTTAGATGCAGTGGAGAACGCAGTCAATTTGGGTGCAGTTGAGAAACTTGTGATTGCAGACACAGCTATTCGCGATGCAGACGAGGCGCATCGGCTAAAGCTTGAGGGACTCATGCGTGAAGCGGAGAGGCGCCGTGCAAATGTAACCGTGATCAGCACGGAACATGAGGCAGGAGCAAAACTCCTAAGTTTAGGAGGCATAGCAGCCTTGCTGAGATTCCCGCTTTATCAATCAGACACTTCACAAAGGGCTTAGTCAAGAAACCTGAACTAAAAAAACCGCAGTTAGTCAAGGATTATGGACAAGAATCCTTTTGTCACTTTTCCACAACATCACAATCTACGCAAACGACGCATTCGGAAACAGTGTTGCATCGCAAACCATAAACTTCACTGTAGCCAAACCTTTACCTGTGCTTGCTGAGACAACCATTGCCGCTGTTTTAGGAGCAGTAATTGTTGTTGCCATCTGCATTGGCTTCTTCATATACAATAAGTGGCGACGCCGAAGAACAATCTGAGGATCCGATCTTTTGACTCTAATTGGCGGCGGCTCGCCATATATAAAGCCTTTATAAAGGGATTACGTTATATACCTCCTGTTCTATTTAAATAGTCAAGCCCGTGAAAAGTCATGAGTAAACGTAAACCAATTATTAACATACAAAACATTGTAGCTTCTGTTTCATTAAATCAGAAAATTGATTTACAGAAAATAGTTGAAAAGTTCCCTCAGACTGAGTACAACCCAAGCGTTTTCCCAGGCTTAGTTTTCAGACTTAAGAAACCCAAAACTGCAACTTTGATTTTCGGGACTGGCAAAATGGTTTGCACAGGCGCAAAGTCAGAAAAAGAATCCCGTAGCGCGGTGGAAAAAGTCGTGAAAGAACTTCGCGGTGAAGGCATTCAAATTACCGAGAAACCGATAGTTAACATTCAAAACATCGTTGCTTCCGCAGAGCTCGGCGGCGAAATTGACCTTGAAAGCCTCGTTTACAAGCTAAGCAAAGTCATGTATGAGCCTGAACAGTTCCCAGGCGCAGTTTACCGCATGGATGAGCCAAAAGTCGTGTTCCTAATTTTCTCAGCCGGCAAACTTGTCTGCGTAGGAGCCAAAAAAGAAGAACAAGTTTACGAAGCAGTCGACAAAATCCAGGCGTTACTCGAAGAAAAAGAACTCATCTACTACCCAGCCCCTCCCTAAACCTATTTTTTCATTCTGCGTCTAACTGCAGGGTTCAAGTCAGCCAATTTTTTGAGTGCTAACTCAAAGGTTTCGTCAGGCGTAAGTTCCTTTTTGATAAATACACCTGTTCTTCCCGTTCTGTCCCGTTTCATCAGCGTGTGAACCCTGTCACGAACAGTTTCGGCAGAAACGCCCAGAACTTTCGCGGCAGTTTGTTCCTTGCCGATTACGCTGCTTTCTACGTGACCCGTTTTCGTCGGTTCAATAAGCATCAACCTCTTATCGACGCCTGGAACCCGAACGTTTTCTTTGAGTTGTCTGAGGTCTGTCTCTCCGCCGAAACGGTAAAACTCCCGTTCAACCGTTCGCATCTCCATCAGGGGAAAAGTGACCGTGATCCGCTCACTAACTTCAATGTGTGCCTTCATAGCATACGTCGGGGTGGCTTGAACAATACGTCTGGAGTTAACCGGAACCCCTGCTTTTTCCAGGGCAGCTTCCACAAGGAAGCTGTTCTGCACTTCGCCAATGAACACGTCAACGTCGCTTCCCTTCTTAACGTCGCCTCTAGCTAAGCTTCCATGCGTAATTGACAACAAATGAAAAACGTCCAAAGCTGACATAACCCACGCCGCTTCGCCCCGCAGCTCGCGCAATAGCTCCCAACGTGCCGATGTGTAATTTACTTCTTTATAGTCCGCGGGTTTAGTCGGCTTGACAGCCATGTTCTTCCAGCCTTTCTAATGTTTTAAGACTGCATTGTTTATTTACCTTAACCGTTAATCAACAGTTGATTACCCTTAAGCTTGGGAAGCCGATGAGTGCCACGCTCTGCAGTTTCTGTAAAACCCGAGAAGCCTTCTTTCACAGGCAATACTCAGGGGAGACGCTGTGCAAAAAGTGCTTCACGGAATCTATCGAAGACAAAGTGCGGGCAACCATCACTCGCTACCACATGCTAAACTTCAATGACCATCTTGCAGTGGCAGTCTCAGGAGGCAAAGACAGCCTAAGCCTACTACACATTTTAGCGAAGATGAATCGGTGCCGCCCAAAAACCACGCTCACAACCGTAACAGTCGACGAAGGAATCGCCGGGTACCGAAACGAAGCCCTAACAATCGCAGCTGAAAGCTGCCTGCAACTTGAAATTCCCCATCACGTAGTCTCCTTCAAGAATCTATATGGATTTACGCTTGACGAAATGATAATGAAAGCCCGTTCCAGAGGGCAAAAAGAATTGACTGCGTGCGCTTACTGTGGAGTTCTTCGGCGCAAAGCAATCAACATTGGTGCAAGACAAGTACACGCCAACAAGGTCGCAACAGCCCACACCCTTGATGACGAAGCCCAAACCGTGCTCATGAACATCTTCCGCGGCGACATCACCCGCCTCGCGAAGGAGAAACCCGTCACAAGCGAAGTGCATCCACTCTTGGTGCAGAAAATCAAGCCTTTCTGCGAAATTCCAGAGAACGAAAGCGCCCTGTACGCATACGTGAAAAAAATCAAGTTCCAAGATACTCCGTGCCCATACGCTTCCGAAGCCCTGCGTAACGACATGCGTTGGATGCTGAACCGCATGGAGTCGAAGCATGCGGGAACCAAATTCACAGTGTTAAGAGCAATGGATCGGTTGAGGCCAGCGTTAGAAGAGACCGCGTCTAAGGAAGCGTTTAAAACCTGTGTTGAATGTGGTGAGCCGTCCGCTGGGGATTTGTGTAAGACCTGTGAGATGCTGCGTCAGATACGTTGAATTGTGGCTATGTGAATCCTTTTTCGCTTTTTAGTTTTCGAAGTAGCGTCGAAGCTTCGAAGGGGTTCTTTGCTGAAGCCACTTTCTGCGCCTTCGTGGTCAACATTTAACCTTGGCATTGTGTGCATTTTACAATTATGGTAGGATTCATTTGTGCTGCGCTTCCAAAAGCTTTTTCCACGTACGAGTTGATAAGGGTATGCAGGGAAGAAGCGCGAGCGGAT
>Ga0187860_1003856_pt1 | contig 11593 bp, 8 predicted proteins | sample June2016WEW_10_4_FD_132981 | JGI IMG/M metagenome (GOLD analysis project Ga0187860, IMG submission 132981) | Peatland microbial communities from SPRUCE experiment site at the Marcell Experimental Forest, Minnesota, USA - June2016WEW_10_40 | ecosystem: Environmental > Terrestrial > Soil > Wetlands... | reverse complement strand
GGGCGGCATTGTTAAGGCAAGGCCGGCTAGAGGCTCCACCCGGCGCGGTACTCGTTGCGGAGGAATTGGTTTGCCTCCTCCAGGTTCGTGAACCTGAACCCGGCCGGGTCCCAGAGCAGCTTGCACAGCGTCAGGTCTTCGCGGAGTTGAACGCGCAGCGCCACGTTGCCCAGCAGCACGGACTCCGTCAGCGGTCCGGCCCAGTCGAAATTCGATCCGGCCACCTGGCCGCCTTTGCACGCCTCGATCCATTCCCGGTAGTGGCCGTCAGAACGGGGAAGGGTCGTCGGGATGTCGCCGGTCTCCCGCGCGCGCGATTCCGGATAAACCGCGTTGCCGAGGATGAACCCCTTCTCGCCAACCAGCATGTGGCCATTGTCCCCCATCTGCTTCCCGTCGGGCAGGCCCTCAGGCCGCGGCGGGCGCAACCCGCCGTCGTACCAGACCAGTTTGCAGGGGGGCATGGCCACGCCGCCGCCAACTGCGCCGGCCAACCCCTTCACGTGGCAGTTGTTGGCCTGCGGCGCCGCCGGGCGCGCCGGGAATTGGCAGGTCACCATCGAACCGAGCGGGTAAGTCTCTTCGTTGACGCGCGTGGAGGTGGCCTGGACACTGAGGGGCGCGCCCAGTTTCAGCGCGCGGAACACGGGGTCCATCGCGTGGCAGCCGATGTCGCCCAGCGCCCCGGTGCCGAAATCCCACCAGCCGCGCCATTTGAAGGGCAGGTAGGCGGGGTGGTATGGGCGCAGGGGAGCCGGGCCGAGCCAGAGGTCCCAATTGAGCGTCGCGGGCACGGGCGGCGTGTCCTTGGGCCGAGCCAGCCCCTGTGGCCAGTACTCGTTAAACAACCCCTGCGACGGTCGGTCGGTCCAAATATGGGCTTCAAGCACTTGGCCGATGGCGTCCGCCCACACAAACTCGCACAGGCGGCGCGTCTTTTCGGAAGCCTGGCCCTGGTTGCCCATCTGCGTGGCGACTTTCGCCTCGCGGGCCGTCTTCGCCAGGCGCCGCGCTTCCCACACTGAATGCGTCAGCGGCTTCTCGCAATAGACATGCTTGCCCCGCTTGATGGCCTCCATCGCCGCGAAGGCATGATGATGATCGGGAGTGGCGATGACGACCCCGTCGATTTGCTTCATCTGGTCGAGCATCTGCCGGTAGTCGGTGAACTGCTGTGCCTTGGGATACTTCTTGAAGATATGCCCGGCGTAGCTCTTATCCACATCGCACAGCGCCACGATGTTCTCGCTCTCCATCTGGCCCAGATCGTGAGCCCCCTGCCCGCCAATGCCGATGCCCGCCAGGTTGAGCTTCCCGTTCGGCGACGCCGCCCCGCGCAAGCCCGGCGCCACCATGAAGGCAGCCGTGGACAATGCGGCCCCGCGCAGGAATTGACGGCGGGTGAGCGCGGTGTCAGCGGAGCCGACTTTCGTTTTCATAAGCCGAGATTGCAGGAGACGGCGCAAAAAGGCCAATGCTTAGTTGCGTAAATGACCGATACCAGGGCCGCCGCGCGCCCACGCCGCACTATCGCTAATCTTTGCAATTAGGCCCGCTGCCCGTTATTCGGATTTCAGACTTCGGCCTGCCTTGGGATTTCCCTTCCCCTCCCCGGTCATGGGCACGAAGCTGACCGGCAGCACGGCATGTTGCTCGACCTTGCCGCCGCGCTTGCGCAGCAGCACCAGCTCTTGATTCCAGGCCGCCCCGATCGGGATAATGATGCGCCCGCCCTCCTTGAGCTGGTCAATCAGCGGCTGCGGCACCCGTTCCGGCGCGCAGGTGACGATGATCGAATCGAACGGCGCGGCCTCGGCCCAGCCCTGGTAGCCGTCGCCGGCGCGCACGTGCACGTTGGTGTAGCCGAGCCGCTTCAGGTCCGCGGCGGCTCGCGCCGCCAGGTCCTGGATAATCTCAATCGTATAGACCTCGGCGACCAGTTCGGCGAGCACGGCGGCCTGGTAGCCGGACCCGGTGCCAATTTCCAGCACGCGGTCAGTCGGCTTCGGTTCGAGTTGCTCCGTCATGAAGGCTACGATGTAGGGTTGCGAAATGGTCTGCCCCTGGCCGATGGGCAGCGGTTGGTCTGCGTAAGCGTCCGCGCGCAGGCGCTCCGGCACGAACTCATGGCGCGGCACCTTGCCCATCACGGCCAGGACGTGGACATTGGTGATGTCGCGCCCCGGTCCGACAAGCTGTTCGGCCACCATCCGCTGGCGCGCGAGGGTGTAAGGATCAGTCCCCACGACCGCCGGGGAGGCGGGCGCGGTTCCGCGACCGGTGAGGCCAGTCAGCCACCCGGCCATCAGCAGGGCCAGTTTCCGCATGTTCCTAGCTTAAAACGGACGGCTACCCGACTTCAGGCTACGCCTTCTTATCGCCGATGCGCACGATCGAATAGATGCTGCCTGAAACACTCAGGCCGAAACCCCATAAAGTCAAGCTCTGGTGGGGGGGCCGCGGCGAACCCCCAACACCGCGCCACTGTCACGCAAAATGAGTGAGATTCACGCCAAGCGAAAGGCAGGCGCGGCCTAACGGCCCATTTTGGGCCAAAATCGGTGCTGGCACTCGTGATGCTGGACTAACCTTGGAACTTAAATTCAGTATGAAAGCCTCTCTCAAAAGGCTGCCGCTCTTGTTGCTCCTGGCGCTGCCCGCCGCGGTGCAAGCACAATTATCTTACACCAACAACGGCGACGGCACGGCCACCATCACGGCATGCTACCAAAAGTATGTCGGTGCGGTGACCATTCCCAGCTCGATCAATGGCCTCCTGGTCACCACCATCGGGGACTATGCGTTCAACTGGTGCACCGGCCTGACCAGCGTTACGATCCCCAACAGTGTCACCACCATCGGGGACTACGTGTTCAACTGCTGCACCGGCCTGACCAGCGTTACGATCCCCAACAGCGTTACCACCATCGGGGACTATGTGTTCGATGCTTGCACCGGCCTGACCAACGTCTCGATCCCCGACAGCATTACCAACATTGGCAGCGCAGCGTTCCAATACTGCACCCGCCTGACCCGCGTCACGATCCCCGACAGCGTCACCAGCATCGGCACCCATACGTTCATCTATTGCCAGAGCCTGGCGAGCGTCATTATAGGCAATGGCCTCACCAACATCGGGGACTATGCGTTCGATCAGTGCACGAGCCTGGCCAGCGTCGCGATCGGCACCAACGTCGCCGGCATCGGAGACTATGCGTTCCTATTTTGCAGCAGCCTGACCAACATCATTATCCCTGACAGCGTCACCAGCATCGGGACTTGGGCGTTCGCGGGATGCACCAGGCTGACCAGCGTCTCGCTCGGCAACGGCGTTGCCTGCTTCGGAACTTCTGCGTTTTATTACTGCACCGGCCTAGCCAGCGTCACGATCCCCGACAGCGTCACCAACATTGGGGCACAGCCATTCGCTTGGTGCACCAGCCTTGCAGGGATAACGGTGGGTGCGCTCAATTCCGCCTACAGCAGTCTGAATGGAGTCTTGCTCGACAAGAACCAGACTACGCTCGTCGCATACCCGGAAGGCAAAGCCGGAACCTCCTACACGATTTCCAACAGCGTCACGAGCATCGGGGACTATGCGTTCTATGCCTGCAACAACCTGAGCAGCGTCACCATAGGCAATGGCGTCACCAACATCGGGATTTGGGCGTTCGCAGAGTGCACCAGCCTGGCCAGCGTCGCGATAGGTACCAACGTCACCAGCATCGGTAGCGATGCGTTCGTACTTTGCACCAGCCTGACCAACATCATTATCCCCGACAGCGTCATCAGTATCGGGAGCTATGCGTTTTTAGAATGCGGCGGCCTAGCCAGCGTCACGATCGCCGACAGCGTCACCAGCATCGGTAGCAATGCGTTCTATCTCTGCTACAGCCTGACCAGCGTCACGATCCCTAATGGCGTTACCAGCATCGGTAGCGATGCGTTCTGTGGCTGCTACAGCCTGGCCAGCGTCACGATCCCCGGCAGCGTCACCAGCATCGGTAGCGATGCGTTCTATGACTGCAGCAGCCTGACAGGAGTTTACTTTCAAGGTAACGCCCTCGGTCTTGGTTCGGGTGTGTTCTCCGGTGCCGGCAATGCGACCGTCTATTACTTGCCGGGGACCACGGGCTGGAACCCGCAGGTGCAGACCAGCGATGCCAGCTTCGGCGTGCGGACGCATCAATTCGGGTTCACCATCACCGGCACCAGCGGCCTGGGCATCGTGGTGGAAGCCTGCACGAACTTGGCCCAGCCCGCCTGGTCTCCGGTGGCAACCAACACTCTCTCCGGCGGCTCATCCTATTTCAGCGATCCCCAGTGGACGAATTATCCCGCACGTTTCTACCGCCTCTGGGGCCTGACGTTTGCGGGTGTTCCGGCGGTTCTCTGGAACCCGCAGGCGCAGACTGGCGATGGCAGCTTCGGCGTGCGGACGAACCGGTTCGGGTTCAACATCACCGGCACCAGCAACCTGGTCGTCGTGGTGGAAGCCTGCACGGACCTGGCCAATCCCGCCTGGTCTCCGGTGGGCACGAACACCCTCACCGGCGGCTCGTCTTATTTCAGCGATCCCCAGTGGACGAATTATCCCGCCCGGTTCTACCGCCTCCGCTCCCCGTGATGGCAGGGCGCGCTGTCCTCAGCGCGCCGGGGGAGGCGGCCAAAGCCCGCGTGTTTCGGACTTCCTCTTGACGGCGCTAACTGACCAGCCAGCTTAAGATCGCTTTCTGCACGTGGAGCCGGTTTTCGGCCTCATCGAAGATGGTCTGGGCGTTGGCCTCGAAGGTGGCTTCGTCAATTTCCTTGGCGCGATAGGCCGGCAGGCAATGCATCACGAGCGCGCCCGGCCGGGCAAGGCCGACCACGGCGGAGTTGATTTGGTATCCGCTCATAAGGCGGAGGCGCTCGGCAGACTCCTTTTCCCGGCCCATCGAGACCCAAACATCGGTGTAGAGCAAATCGGCGCCCGCGGCGGCCGCCGGGACCTCTTCGGTGAGCACGATCTTGCCCCCAGCCCGCTTGACGACGTCGGCTGCCGGCTGAAAGGCTTTGGGCGCAGCGATGCGCAATTCAAACCCGGCTTTGCCGGCGGCAAATGCCAGCGAGGTGGCTACGTTGCCGGCGCCGTCGCCGATGAAGGCGACGACTTTGCCCCGGATGGAGCCGCGCTTTTCCTGGAAGGTAAAGATGTCGGCGAGAATCTGGCAGGGGTGCTCGTGGTCCGTGAGGGCGTTGATGGTGGGAATGGCGGCATAGTGGGTGAATTCCTCCAGGTCGCTCTGGGCGAAGGTGCGGAACACGGCGCCGTGGACCATCCGGCCCAGCACACGCGCAGTGTCTTTGATGGGTTCGCCGCGGCCAAGCTGGATTTCGCTGACGGGGAGGAAGATGGCCTGGCCGCCCAGCTCGCGAATGCCGACCTCGAAGGACACGCGGGTGCGCGTGGAGGATTTGGAGAACAGCATGGCCCAGGTTTGACCGGCCAGCGGCAGTTGGGCATGACGCCCGCGTTCCTTTTTGAGGTTCACCGTGTCGGCCAGGATGGTTTCCATGTCCGCCTGCGCCAGTCTTTCAATGCTTAAGAGATGTTTCATATCTATGTCAGGCCGCCAGCCCGGTCAGAACCGATTCAATTAGTTTGAGCCCTTCCTCCGCCTCGTCCTGCCGCAGGTTGAGCGGCGGCAGGAAACGCATGATTTGCGCGCCAGCCGGAATGGCCAGGAGGCCGGCGCCATGCAGGAGATTCGCGAAACGGACCGCCTGCGTTTTGCTGCGGTCGCCGGGCAGGTTGGGAATGTCGGATGCCAGCTCGATGCCCAGCATCAGGCCCAGGCCGCGCACGGCCTGGATGACAGCGGGATATTTTTGCGCGAGCTGCTGCAGGCCGCTCTTGAGATAGCCGCCGACCTGGCGCGCGTTGTCGGCCAGCTTCTCGCGCTGGATCACCTCCAGTATCTTCAAGGCGACCGCGCAGGCGAGCGGGGAGCCGCCGTAAGTCGTGCCGTGGGAGCCGGCGCCGAGCAAATCAGCGTAAGGCGCCCTCACCCAGAACGCGCCGACGGGGAAGCCGCCGCCCAGCGACTTGGCCATCGAGATGCCATCCGGCAGGAACCTCTCGGCCCCCGGCACACCTTCGAGAATGCGCTGAAAGCTCTGGAAGCGGCCGGTGCGGAAATGACCGCATTGGACGCTGTCCATGAGCAGCAGCAGCTTCTTTTCATCGCACAACTGGCGCAAGCCGAGGAGGTAGTCGGGGGAGGCGGGCGTGACGCCGCCTTCGCCCTGGATGCCCTCGATCATGATGGCGACGGTGGCGGGCGAGAGCGCGGCGCGCAGGGCGGCCAGATCGTTGTAAGGCACTTGCCGGAAACCGGGCACCATCGGGTCAAATCCCTTCTTGACCTTCTCCTGACCGGTCGCGGCGATGCCGGCGAGCGTCCGGCCATGGAAGGAATTGAGGGTGGTGAGGACCTCAAAGCGGCCTTCGTCGTGGCCGAACTTGCGGGCCAGCTTGAACAAGCCCTCATTGGCCTCGACGCCGCTGTTGCAGAAGAAGCACTTGCCGGGGCCGATGAGGCTGACGAGCGCCTGCGCCAGCCGGCCTTGCGGCTCGTGGTAATAGAAATTCGAGGTATGGATGAGCTTGCGGGACTGCTCGACCAACGCCTCGGTGATGGCCGGGTGCGCGTGGCCGAGCGAACTGACGGCAATGCCGCCACCCAAATCCAGGTAACGCCGGCCCGTGAGGTCGTAGAGGTGGCTGCCCGAGCCGTGGCTAAGCACGATGTCGAAGCGGCCGTAGCTGGGCACGACGTTCTGCTGGAAGAGCGCCTGCACGGCTGCCGCGTCGTTGCGCACGAGGGGCGGCGGTGACGGAACGATTTCTTTCATGGTCTGGGCGTCAAACGAAACGGGGACATCATTAGCAGGAGTTTTGACAGAGGGAAGCGGAATGTTGTGGGGGGCGATTGGTGATTGGTGATTAGCTCACCACTTCGGTGCCCACGCCTTCGTCGGTGAAAATCTCCAGCAGCACGGCGTGGGGCACGCGGCCATCCACGAAGGAGACTTTCTCCACGCCTGCCTTGATAGCGGCCACGGCGCTATCGACTTTGGGAATCATCCCTTTGTCAATGACCCCGCGCTGCTTCAGGCCGTCCACCTCGCCGAGCTTGAGGCGGGAGACGACACTGTCCGGCTTGTTCGGGTTTTGGAGCAGCCCCGGCACGTCACTCATGAAGACCAGGCGCCTGGCGTGCAGCGCGATCGCCGCCTGCGCCGCGGCGACGTCGGCGTTGCAGTTGTAGATTCTGCCGTCCTCGCCGCGCGCGGTTGGGCTGATGACGGGCGTGATGCCTTTTTCGATACATTCGAGCAGCGGGGCGACGTTTACGCCTATGACCTCGCCCACGTAGCCAAGGTCCAGCGCCTGGCCGTCCGGCCCTTTTACCCGAGCCTTGCGGCACCGGAATACCTCGGGGCCGGCAAACCCTTTGGCGAGGCCGCCCAGGGAATTGATGGCGGCAACCACCTCGGGGTTGATTTCGCGCGACAGCACGTCGTCCGCGATCTTCACTGTGGCTTGGTCGGTGACGCGCTGGCCCTGGATGAAGTTGGCCTCGAGGCCGGCCTTCTCCATCGCGCGGGTGATGGCCTTGCCGCCGCCGTGGACAACCACCGGGTTAATCTCGACCGCTTCGAGAAAGACCAGGTCACGAGCGACGCTGTTGCGCCTCTCCGGGTCAGGCGAGTCCATGAAGCTGCCGCCGTATTTGATGACGAAAGTGGCGCCGCTGAACCGCTGGATGTAAGGCAACGCTTCCAGCAGGGTGGCGGCTTTGGCAATGATGTTTTGCATGTGAACTCATCCTCCCAGCGAGCCGGGATCACTCACATCGCCCTTGTTGAACTCCACGTAGGCTTCGGTCAAGTCCGCGGCATACATGAGCGCGCCGGCCCGCCCGAGGTTGAGATGAATATGCAGGTCAAATTCCTTGGGTGCGACGGCGGCACAGAGGGCTTGAAATGTGGCTTTGGTCGGCTGGCCGCGCTTGAGGCTCCAAAGAATCCGGCGGCTGCCCGGCGCGCTGTAGCCAATGTCCACCTTTCCCTCGAGGATGGTCGCCGGGCTGTAGCCCAGCGCCGCGATGATGCGGCCCCAATTGGGATCGCCGCCGTGCCAACTGGTTTTGACGAGTGCACTGTTCGCCACGGCCCGCGCGGCGGCATCGGCATCGGCGAAGGTCTTCGCGCCATTGACCCGCACAGTTACGAACCGCGACACCCCTTCGCCATCGCGCACGATCATCTTAGCCAGTTCGAGGCAGACGTGGCTCAGAGCGGCTTGGAATAGTCCAAAGTCCAAAGTCCAAAGTCCAAAGTCCCGGTTGGCGGCGAGGCCATTAGCCAGCACCAGCACCGTATCGTTGGTGCTCATATCGCCGTCCACCGTGATGCGGTTAAAACTGTTGGCGACGGCCTCGCGCAACGCGGCCTGCAGCACCTTTGCCTCAACCGCGGCATCAGTCGTGATGAAGCACAGCATCGTCGCATGGAGCGGCACGGCCCCGGGGCGCACGCCCGTGGCGCTCATGCCGGGCTGGATCATGCCGGCCCCTTTGCAGATGCCGCCGATGCGGACGACCTTGCCGCCGAGCTTGAACTCGACGGCGATTTGTTTCGACCGCGTGTCGCTAGTCATGATGGCTTCGGCGGCCTGCGCGGCGTGGCCCGCGGTGGACCCAAGCTGGACTGCGGCTTCGATGATGCCGGCGCGGACATTGTCCATCGGCAGCGTGACGCCGATACGGCCAGTGGACCCGACGAGGACCGAGCGCGGCGGGAAGGCGAGCGCCCGTTCCGTGAAGCGCGCCATCTCCAGCGCGTCCTGCAAACCTTGCTTGCCGGTGCAGGCATTGGCGTTGCCGGAGTTGATGACAACCGCCCGAGCGCGGCCTTTTTTCACCCGCTCGAGGCAGACTTTGACCGGCGCGGCGCAGGCCCGGTTGGTGGTGAACATACCGGCCACGGTGGCGGGAGCCTCGGAGACGATGAGCGCAAGGTCGCCCTTCTTCCCCTTGTCCGAGCCTTTGCCGGTGCCCAGGCGTTTGATGTCGCAAAAGACGCCGGAGGCCTTGAAACCCTGCGGCGCAACCACCGAACCGGAAATCTCGGAAATCTTAGCTTTCATTTCAGGGGTCATAGACCACACCTGATCCGAATAGCCAATGGGCCGTGGATTTACAAGCCTTTTGCAACCCTTTTACACTTCCTTGACATCCCCAGGCCGCCAATGGATAGCTATTCCACCCAGCGGGGCACGCTGGGCGGGACGGTTTTGAGTCGCGGGACTCGAATCGCCCGCGTATGGTGCCTTTGAAACTTCAACAACGGACAACGATATGAAACACATCTTTCTGGCAAACGCCATCAGCCTGGCCGTCGCGAGTGCAACTTTGAACAGCGGCGCCGCCGCCGCCGGCACGAACGCGGTTCCGAAAATCGAGCGGCTTGCCCTGTTCAAGAACGGGCTGGGTTACGCGACCGCGACTGCAACGCTGCCGGAAAAGACCACGAGCGTCCGGCTCGGCCAGTTGCCCGTGCCTTCTTACGGCACGTTTTGGGTCGGTTACCCGAAAGAGGTGAAAGTCCGGAGCCTCACCACGGCGATGGAGACAGTGGATGAACTGCTCCCAGTAACGGGGGTGGACCAATTGCTGCGGTTGAATCCGGGCCGCAAGGTGGTGCTGCACATTTCGGGCGGGACAGGCAGCGAGGCGGTTGTGATCGAAGGGGTGGTGCAACCGCTGCCAGCGACACCTACCGCCGCAGAGCCGCCCAGTCCGTACTTCATGGATTTCCGACGCACGCCGGAACGTCCTTACTACTACGGTTACCCGCCGCCGCCGCAAAACGGCGTTCTGCTGGTGAAAACCGAGAAGGGGGTGGTTGCGCTTACCCCGGGGGCGGTTCAGCGGGTGGAGTTCGCCGGCGCGGAGCCGCTCTGTGTGACGACGAACCAGCAGAAGCGCCCCGCCATCCAGATGGAATTGGAAAAACCGGCGGGCGGGCAAAAAGTCGCCGTGTCCTACCTGGCACGGGGCATCACTTGGGTGCCGAGCTATCGCATTGATTTGTCAGACGAAAAAAGCGCGGTGTTTTCGGCGCAGGCCCAAATCATTAACGAGATGACCGACATCGAGGCGGCGCACGTTGATTTGGTTACCGGTTTCCCGAACATCCAATTTGCGGAGTTGCCGAATCCGGTGGCGATGAGCCAGAGCCTGGCGGAGTTTCTGAAGTCGCTGGCGGCCGGGCGCGCCGAAGGGGGGGAACGTGGCTACATGATGCAACAGCAGGCGCTCGTCAACAACAGCAGAGACAGTGGCTATGACAATGCGCCACTGCCATCGTATTCGACCGCTGCCACCGGACAGACGGCGGAAGATTTGTTCCTGTATCCGTTGCCGAAGGTTTCGTTGAAGAAGGGCGAGACGGCAACCATCCCGCTGTTCACGACCGAGATGCCGTACCGCCACTTGTACACCTGGAAGATCGGCGACCAACTCGACGGGGACACTTCACGCCAGCGCGGCGACGGCAAGAGCGCGGAAGAGGTGTGGCACATCTGCCGGTTGGTTAATGCGGCGAAGATGCCGCTGACGACGGCGGTGGCCGAGTTCGTGAAGGACAGTCAGTTTGTCGGACAGGACACCTGCTTCTACACCGCAGCCGGCGCGGAGGCGTCCATCCGGATCAACCACGCGCTGAATGTGCAGGCGGAGCAGGCGGAGGTTGAGGTGGAACGAAAGCGCAATGCCGCAAATTTCAACGGCGCCAGCTACGACCTGGTGAAACTGACCGGGGAACTCAAGCTCCGCAATCGCCTCGACAAAGCCATTGATTTGGAGATTACCAAGGAGCTTTCCGGCGAAGTGCTCGAAAAATCCGAAGACGCCAAAGACGTGCAAACCGCCAAGGGCCTCAAACAGATGAACCCGAAGCACGTTCTCACCTGGATGACCCCGCTCAAAGCCGGCGAGGAGCTGAAGCTCACGTATTCCTATCAGCTTTACATCCGATCATAGGCGGAGAGTCACCGTTTCCACTGCTGATCCGCGAAGTTCATAAACACAGTCCAGTCATTCGTCGTCATCGAGTGGTTGCCCTCGCGCACATAATAGCCGAGGGGGCTGTCCACCAGTTGGCCGCGCGGAGGCATTTCTTGAACGGCCAATCCTTTCATGCCGAGGAACCGATAGACCGGGTCAGCGGCCCGGAGCACTTGAAACTGGCCGGCTGGGTTGGCCCATTGGTCTCCTTCGGCGGCGGAGAACAGCACCGGCCGCGGCGCGCAGAGGGCGACCAAGCAATGCTGGTCGAACGGCAGCCGCTCCGGCGCATCGTTGAACTGCTTGAACCGTGCGTTGAACCAGTGTGGAAAATGGTCGTTGATGGCCTCCACGGACTCGCCGGTCTTGCCGCGGCTCGGCGCGGAGCCGCCGCAGCCGGCCTGGTGCGGGAATGCGATCGCGATGCGCTCGTCAAACGCCGCCGCCAGCAGGGCTGTCTTGCCGTTGCGCGAGTG
>Ga0187860_1003852_pt1 | contig 11601 bp, 9 predicted proteins | sample June2016WEW_10_4_FD_132981 | JGI IMG/M metagenome (GOLD analysis project Ga0187860, IMG submission 132981) | Peatland microbial communities from SPRUCE experiment site at the Marcell Experimental Forest, Minnesota, USA - June2016WEW_10_40 | ecosystem: Environmental > Terrestrial > Soil > Wetlands... | reverse complement strand
TCCCGATGTACCTGTTCCGCAAGCGTGTGTTCACCGCTGCCAACGCGGCCGGCTTCATCGTCGGTCTGGCGATGTTCGGGGCCATCATCTACCTGCCCGTGTACCTACAGGTCGTGAAAGGCGTGTCACCGACGATCTCCGGCCTGATGCTGTTGCCGCTCATGCTGGGGATGCTCATCACGTCGATCGCAAGTGGCCAGATCATTGCCAGGATCGGCCGCTACAAGATCTTCCCGATCGTCGGCACCGCAGTCATGACGATCGGCATTTACCTGTTCTCCACCATGGGAGTGGACAGCTCGGACATCACCAACTCGTTGTTCATGTTCGTCGTCGGCGCTGGTCTCGGCTTGGTCATGCAGGTGCTCGTCCTCGCCGTGCAGAACGGCGTGGACTACAAGGACCTCGGCACGGCGACCTCGATGAACGGTTTCTTCCGGTCGATGGGTGGCGCATTCGGGACGGCGATCCTCGGGGCAGTGCTCACCGACCGCCTCGACGGGAACCTGTTCAACGCGCTCCCGTTGTCAGCCCGGCCCCACGTAGCCAGCATCGCCGCCACCATCACGGGGACACCAGCCGCCTTGAAGAAGCTGCCTGCGCCGATCTACTTGGCTGCACGGCAAGCCTACGTCCACTCGATCGACGAGGTGTTCCTCGTTGCCGTGCCCATCGTGGCATTGGCGTTCATCTTCGCCTTGCTCCTCCCGGAGATCCGGCTGCGGTCGACGGTCCGCTCCTCGCACAGTCACACCGCTCCAGCGGAGGCTGCGGAGGCTGCGGAGGGCGGCGTGGACGAGCCAGGCCCGAGGGCGGCCGAGGCCATGGTGATCTGAGGCGGTGACGAGCCTCTTCGTAACAGCTCGAGTGTCACCAAGGTCGTTCGGATCAGGAGAACACCGGCAAACACCGGAGAACGGAACATTCGCCAAGCCAGTGCTCAGCTGGTTCTCAGGAAACGCGGCGACGATCCGCCCGGTGCCGAAACTCGTAGTCTCCTCCCATGTCCCGGTCCCCTAGCCGACCTTCGGCACAGCCGGCCGTCGGATCGGCTGCCGGGCCGGCCGTCGGATCGGCTGCCGGGCCGGCCGTTGGATCGGCTGCCGGGCCGGCCGTCGGATCGGCTGCCGGGCCGGCCGTTGGATCGGCTGCCGGGCCGGCCGTTGCAGCGGAGACGCGCTCGGAGCAGATGGCGCGCCCGCCAGCCGACCCGCGCCGGTGGGCGGCGTGGGCCAGATCCATCCCGGGCGGGCAGCTCCTCTTGCTGCGGGCGTTCCTCGGCGTGACGTTCTGCTTCGCCGGGCTCCAGAAACTGGCCAACCGGGCGTTCTTCGAAAAGAGCAACCCGTCTTCGATCTACGCGCAGCTGGAGGCGTCAGCGCACAGGACGCCTTTCGGCCACTTGATGTCACCAGCGGTGCACGTCGCGGTCGCCCTCGGGATCGTGATCGCCTTCAGCGAGCTCGCCATCGGGATCGGGACACTGCTCGGCCTGTACTCCCGGCTGGCGGCGACCGGCGGGATGCTGCTGTCGCTCATGTTCTTCTTGACCGTGAGCTACAACACGACGCCCTACTACTACGGCTCGGACATCGTGTTCGCGTTCGCCTGGACGACGCTGGCGCTCTACGGCGCCGGCACGCTCTCGCTCGACGGGTACTTCGCCCGGGAACGTGACGCAGCACTCGCCCGCGAGAAAGCGCTCGCTGCCGCCGGCACAAGCGGCCGGCGCGGCGGCGTGGCGGGTGCGGGTGCGGGTGTCGGTGTCGGTGTAGACCGCAGGATCGCGATCGCGAAGCTAGGGGCGGCGAGTGTCCTGGGTGGTTTCGTGCTGTTCTGCGGCGGGGTCGCCGCGGCGGGCGGGCGGGTCTTCGGTCGCAAGACGAACGTGCTGACGGGGCCGACATTCCCGACGTCCTCTAGGCCCGCAACCACGACCGGCACGGGCGCCGGCACCACGTCCGGCGCCGGCACCACGTCCGGCACGGGCGCCGGCACCACCTCGACGACTGCACCGGGTCCCAGGCCCGGAGGGAAGCTTCTCGGCGCGGCCACAGCCGTCGAGGTGGGCAGCGCAGTCGGCTTCACCGACCCGTACCAGGGGATACCGGCGTACGTCGTGCAGCCGCAGACCGGTGACTTCCGGGCGTTCAGCGCGATCTGCACCCACGCTGGTTGCACGGTCTCGTTCGTGCAGTCGGTCGAGCAGTTCCAGTGCCCGTGCCACGGCTCGATCTACTCGGCCGTCACCGGCGACGTGATCCAGGGCCCAGCCCCTTCGCCCCTCCCGTCGATCGGCGTCGAAGTCTCCGGTGGCGACCTCTACGTGATCGACTGATGTCCGTGACCGGCGGTCGTCGCCGGGTCGTCGCCGGGGCGCCGGGCGTTCGGGCGCCAGGCGGTCGGGCGTCGGGCGTCTGGCCCCAGGCGGTCGGGCGGTCAGGCGGTCGCTGCCTATTGGCAGCCAGCTGCGAGGAACGTCGCAAGAATGGCACAGAAAATGGCGGTTGCACTGCCTGAAGCCCGCTCGGCGCGGCTACCATGTGGTGCCGCCGGCCGCTAGCCGGCTCTCTCAGGGGGTGATTCCACTGCCAGCGCCCGACACGAAGCGACGCGACGACACTGCAGCCGCCGACCACGAGGATGGCCGGCGGTTGCGTGCTGAGCGCAATCGGGCCGCCGTCGTCCAGGCCGTGCTCGCGATTATCAAGCAACAGGGAGGCGGCCACTTCCCGAGCGCCGGCGAGGTAGCAGTGCGCGCCCGCGTATCGGAACGGACAGTCTTCCGCCACTTCGCCGACCTCGACTCGCTCTTCCTGGCCGCGGCCGCTCTCCAGCGCCCGGTGCTCACGACGTATCTGGCTCCCCGCCCGGATGCTCCTGAGCTCGACAAGCGCATTGCCGGTCTCGTGAAGCTCCGGTCCAAGCTGTACGAGGAGATCGCGCCGGTCCGCCGCATTGCGGTGCGCCTGGCTACCCGGCACCAGACGCTCGCCAACCAGGTCGGTGAAGCGAACCGCGCCGCTCGGCTGCAGGCAGCCGCCGTGTTCGCGCCGGAGCTCGTCCGGGCTGGCCGTGCCAAGTCGACCCTGCTCGACGAGCTCGACCTCATCTTGAGCTGGGCGGCATGGGACAACCTGCGCGGCGCCCAGGCCTGCTCGATCGAACGGGCTCGCAAGCTGGTCACGGAGTTGTTGACCGTGGCCTTGACTCCATACGCCGCCCCGAAGGGCCGGCGCCGTTAAGCGGCGGCCGACCGGCACCCCGGCGGCGGGCGGCGCTGCGCCAGCTGGTAGCTATTGGCAGTATCACTGTCGACTCTTGAGGGTGTCAAGATCGGCACCATGGACTACGTGAGGACGCCCGAGGAGTGTTTCGACGGCTTGCCCGGGTACGCGTTCGAGCCTCACTATGCCGAAGTGCAGGGCTTGCGTGTCCACTACCTGGACGAGGGACCCGCCGACGGGCAGGTGGTCCTGCTGCTGCACGGCGAGCCGTCTTGGTCATACCTGTACCGCAAGATGGTCCCCCCGCTCGTGGCGGCGGGGTTGAGGTGCGTGGTACCGGACCTGGTGGGTTTCGGGAGGTCGGACAAGCCCGCGAGCCGCACCGACTACAGCTATGCCCGCCATGTCGAGTGGATGCGCTCGGTGCTGTTCGACGCCCTCGGTCTCTCCGGCATCACGCTCCTCGGCCACGACTGGGGCGGGCTGATCGGCCTCAGGCTCGTGGCGGAGCACCCAAAGCGATTCGCTCGGGTCGTCGTGTCCAACACCGGCCTGCCGACCGGTGACGGCAGGATGTCCGAGGCGTTCGCGAATTGGCAGAGGTTCTCCCAGGAGGTGCCCGAGCTGCCGGTAGGGGCGATCGTCGCCGGCGGCTGCAGCGTGCGGCCGAGCGACGACGTGATCGCCGCTTATGAGGCGCCGTTTCCGGACGAGTCGTACAAGGAGGGCGCGCGCATCTTCCCCACCCTCGTGCCGACACGGCCGGACGACCCTGCCTCGGGCGCCAACCGGCGGGCCTGGCAGGTACTCGAGCGCTTCGATCGACCCGTGCTCGTGGCGTTCTCCGACTCGGACCCGATCACCAAAGGCGGCGATCGGGTCTTCCTTGAGCGAGTGCCCGGCACGAAGGGGCAGCCGCATCGATTGATCGACGGGGCCGGCCACTTCCTCCAGGAGGACAAGGGCGAGGAGCTCGCTGGCATCGTCGCCGCCTTCGTGGCGGCCAATCCGCAGGAGGGATGATGGGACTGGGCAGCAGGACCGTGTTCACCGGTGGGCGGGTCTTCGACGGAACGGGTGCGCCGCTCGCCGACGCCGACGTCGTCATCGCCGACGGCCGGATCGTCGAGATCGGGACCGGCCTGGACGGTGACGCACAGGTGGACTGTGGCGGAAAGTCCATTCTGCCGGGCTTGTTCGACTGCCACGTGCACCTGACGACGAACGGGATCGACCTGGTCGAGGCACTCAACAAGCCATTCTCGTACCCGTACTACGAGGCCGTCGTGAACCTGCGGCGGACGCTCGACGCCGGCATCACGACGGTCCGGGACGCCGGGGGCGCCGACCTCGGCCTGAAAGAGGCGGTCGAGCACGGCCTCGTCGAGGGTCCGAGGATGAAGATCGCCATCACGATCCTCAGCCAAACCGGCGGTCACAGCGACCAGTGGATGGCCTGCGGCATCCACCTGAACGGCGAGCCCACGCCCGGATCGCCGTGGCCGATCGTCGACGGCGTCGAAGCCGTGCGTCACAAGGTCCGCGAGCTGGTCCGTGCCGGTGCCGATCAGATCAAGGTCTGCACGTCCGGAGGCGTCCTGTCACCCCGCGACGATCCGCGACACGCCCACTTCCGCCTCGACGAGCTCGAGGAGTTCGTCGCTCAGGCGACCGCCTCGCACACCTACGTGATGGCGCATGCGCAGGCCACTGATGGCATCAAGAACGCCGTACGGGCAGGGATCCGGTCCATCGAGCACGGCGTGTTCCTCGATGACCAGGCCATCGCGATGATGCTCGACCGGGGCATGTGGCTCGTGCCGACGCTGTCGGCACCGCTCGGCGTGCTCGAGGCCGTCGAGGCCGGTGCCCGGATGCCGGCGCAGATGATCCGCAAGGCCCATGAGGTGGTCGACATCCACCGGGACTCGATCTCCCGTGCAATCGCAGCGGGTGTCCGCATCGCCATGGGCACCGACTCCGGCGTGGGACCGCATGGGACCAACCTGCGGGAGCTGCAGCTCATGCACGAGGCCGGCATGAAACCCGAAGAGGCACTCGTGGCCACCACCTCGTCGGCCGCTGAGCTGCTCCGAATGGACTCCGAGCTCGGCACTCTCGAGACTGGCAAACGAGCCGATCTCGTGGTGGTCGCCGGCGACCCGCTGGACTTCACCGACCTGCGTGAGCGCATCGAGCAGGTGTGGAAGGACGGCAGGCTCGTGGCGGGCGGCGCCGCGAGGTAGAACGGCCGTGGATCGCCGCGCCTGGCTCGCGGAGGTGATGCGCCGGAAGCTCGAACGCTTCGACGTGCTGTATGCCCCCGTGTACGACGGGGGTTGGGGTCGTATCGGAAAGAGCCACGCCGCCTATGTGGACCGGGTGGTCCAGTCGGTGCAACCGGATGGTGTGATCCTCGACGCCGCCTGTGGCACGGGCCGGTTCTTCTCGATGATTCTCGGCAGTGGCCGCGACGTTGTCGGCGCCGATTGGTCTGAAGGGATGCTGGAGCAGGCCAAGTTTCCCGACGTCGTGACAGAGCGCCGGCAGCTGCAGAGCCTCGGGTTCGCGCATGGATTCGACGCCGTCATCTGCGTCGATGCTCTCGAGAACCTTCCGCCCGAGGACTGGCCCATCGCGATGAATGCCCTCCGCCGTGCGGCGAAACCCTCCGCTCCCGTCTACATCACCGTCGAACTCGCCGACGACGACAACGACCTCCGGGCGGCCTACGACGCCGCCCGCGCCAAGAGTTGGCCGATCGTGCCAGGCGAGTTGGCGGAGGACGACGGGTATCACCACTACCCAGAGCGCAGTGCCGTACGAGGCTGGCTGGCTGAGACAGGGCTCGCGGTCATCGAGCAGACCGACGGTGACGGCTACTGGCACCTGCTCTGCCGGGCCAACCCTCTCGAGACCGCTCGACCGGCGCGGCGTACCCGTAGCGGTCACGTCCCGTGGCACGCTGTAGGTGGTGCAGCGGGTTGCGGTCGTCGGGTCGGGTGGGCGGGCAAGTCCACCTTCGCCAGGGATCTCGGACGGCGCACGGGGATTCGCGTGATCCACCTCGACTGCTACTACTGGAAGCCCGGATGGGTCGAAACCCCAGCCGATGAGTGGTGCGCCGTTCAAGCCGAGCTCACGGCGGCCGAGAGCTGGATCATCGACGGCAACTACGGCGGAACCTTTGACGTGCGATTCAGCCGAGCCGACACGGTCATCGTGCTGGCGCTCTCGAGACAGCACTGCCTCTCCCGCGTCCTGTGGCGGGCATTGCGCTACCGGGGTCGCGCGGTCCAGGCTGACGCCTGCCCCGAGCGTTTCGACCTCACTTTCTTTCGCTGGGTATGGCGCTACCCAGTGGACAGCCGGCCGCGGCTGGACGCTGCTCTTGAGCGACACACCGACACGGTGCGGCTGATCGAGCTGACTTCGCCCAAGCAGGTCAGGGCGTTTCTCCGGGCGCACCGGTGAATTGTCACAAGTGACGACACCTTGCGGGCGGTGTTGAGGTCGTAGGCGCAGAAGGCGCAGAAGGCGCAGAAGGCGCCGATTCCGTGGTGGAATTGGCAGGTGCAGCAGGACCGGACTTACGGGATGGGCGGTAACCAACGCTCCTTGAGGACCCTTCGATGGGTGATGGTCGCCGGCACGTTGGCGATAGCAGCCGTCCTTCTCCTCCGAGGGAACTACATCCTCGGGCTGCTGATCGGAGGGCTCGCCATCGTTCGGGTCGTGTACATGGTGACCTTTGCCCGAAGACGGCGGGCGTTTCGCTCTTCGTACGGCGCCGGTGTCGGCGCCGGCGCCGGCGCGCACGGCGCCGGCCCGGTGCGGGAGCTCTTGCGTGGCTTGGCCCGCGCCGAGTTCCCGGTGGCGGCCGGGATCATCGGCATGGACCCCGCCCAGGTACGTACCGCCTTTGAGCAGGGCCGTTCGCTCGCCGAGCTGGCGACTGGCGCGGGCGTGCCGGTGGAACGAGTCGTCAACGGCGTCGCCAGCGACGCGGCGGCCAGGATCGACCAGGGTGTTGCCGACGGGAGGGTGCCGGAAGAGCGGGCACTTCAGGCCAAGGCACAGCTCCCCGTGTGGGCAAATCGGCTCGTCAACTTCCACAAGGGCGATTTCCAGCGCACCAGGGGCTGGACCTGACCAGCTTTCGCGTCTCGACCCGTCAACGGGGTCCTCGGCGGTGCGGTCCGGGTTGCAAGAGACCCAAGACGACGGAGTCGTCGTCGCGATCCGCAACACCGGCCCGGCCGCTTGCCTCTTGACGGGCACGCTCAGAGTCGTGGCCAGCGCGCCGGGGCGAGCGACCGTGGTCGCCACCTCGGAGCCGATGCCGTCCTACGGCGAGATAACCGACACCGCCCTGAAAATAATGTGTCGGTGAGCGTCGACGCCTGGAGCACCAAGCGATCCCGACAGCATCCGGCGCAGATGCGGCACGACATCGCCGGTAGCTTCGCTGGTAGCAGCCAAGCAGACGAGAGATGGGAACCCGATGACCGCGCTGGACACCGCCGAGCGGACCGCCAAGGCGATCGGCGATCTTCCGGCGAATTTCATGCTCGACTCGGCGACGTACGACACGGGGAACTCGTTGGGTTTCGATGGTGTCGACTTCTACGTGGTCGGGCGGGGTGCGGCCCTCGGACAGGTCAGCGGCGGCGTCGTGGCAGCGGCGTTCGTGTTCTTCAACCCCGCGATGATCCAGGAGCGCTGGGAGCGAGGCATCCGGGTCATGGATGCCGCAGGCGCCGCCCGGGCATTCGCCGGCTGCCTGCACTCATGGTCGCAGAAACACCTCCCTGCAGGGGTCGACTACGCCCGGCTCGCCGAGCTCACGGGCAAGGTGATCGCCGCCGCCAGCCCTGCAGGAGCGCCGTTGTTCGCCGGATGGCTGGCACTGCCCGAGCCGGAAGAGCCGAGTGCCCTGGCCATGCATCGGATCAACGCGCTCCGTGAGCTGCGGGGCGCTCTGCACGGCGGCGCGGTCCTGGCGGCGGGGCTCGACCCTCGGGTCGCGCTCCTCATCAAGACCCCGTTCATGGCGGCGATCTTCGGCTGGGAAGAGCCGCACCCCGAGGTAGGTCTCGGCAAGAACGCATGGGACGCGGCCGAGGCAGCGACGAACCGGGCGATGGCCAGGGTGTTCGGAGCGCTCGACGCGGCCGAGCAGGCTGATCTCATCGAGTTGCTCGACGCCGTGCACCAGGGTGTCCACTAACGCTGAGAGACAGGAGAAACGGGATGAAGATGGAGTACCGGCGCCTTGGCGCCTCTGGTCTGAAGCTGAGCGTGCTCTCGTTCGGTTCGTGGGTGACGTTCGGGCCTCAGCTCAACGACGACATGGCGATGGAGTCCATGACGGCGGCACGCGACGCTGGCGTCAACTACTTCGACAACGCAGAGTCGTACGAGGGCGGTAAGTCCGAGCGCATCATGGGCCGGGTGCTCGCCAAGCTCGGCTGGCCCCGGAAGTCCTACGTGGTGTCGACGAAGCTGTTCTGGGGGTTGTCGGATGACGTCAACATGCAGAACACGCTGAACCGCAAGTACCTGATGCAGGCGATCGATGGCTCGCTGGATCGTTTCGGGTTGGACTTCGTCGACTTGCTGTTCTGCCACCGCTCGGATCCGGGTACACCGGTTGAAGAGACCGTCTGGGCGATGCACGACATCGTCACCTCCGGCAAGGCGATGTACTGGGGAACGTCCGAGTGGCCGGCCTCAGCCCTGCTCGAGGCGTACGAGATCTGCGACCGCCACCACTTGCGCCGTCCGACGATGGAGCAGCCGGAGTACAACCTGTTCAGTCGCGAGCGCGTAGAGGAGGAGTACCGGCCGATCATCGAGCGCCACGGGCTGGGCCTCACGACCTGGAGCCCACTCGCTTCGGGCCAGCTCACAGGCAAGTACCTCGACGGCATCCCCGAGGGCAGCCGTGCGGCGGTGCCGGGTTACGAGTGGCTCCGACCGTTGCTCACCGACCAGGCCCGCAACGAGAAGGTGCGGCGCTTGAAGGATGTCGCCGACGACCTTGACTGCACCCTTGCTCAGCTGGCTCTTGCGTGGTGCGCGCGCAACCGGCACGTCTCGACCGTGATCACCGGTGCGTCACGGGCGTCCCAGGTGACCGAGAACATGTCGGCGCTCGAGGTGATCGAGCGTTTGGACGAAGAGGTGCTCGCCCGGATCGATGCGGTGACCAAGTAGGGGCCGGGCCGGGCCGGCTGGGCTGGGCTCACTGGGCTGGGCTCACTGGGCTGGGCTCGCTGGGCTGGGCTCGCTGGGCTGGGCTCGCTGGGCTGGGCTCGCTGGGCTGGCCCGGTGGCTCGGCAATACTGGCGCTGTGGGGTCGATCGACGTCAACGGGGTGAGCTACTCGCTCCCGGACGGCAGGCCGTTGCTCCGGGACCTTTCGTTCCGCGTCGACGAGGGATCGGTGACCGCATTGGTCGGCCCGAATGGCGCAGGCAAGACAACGCTGTTCGGTCTCATCGCCGGTGACCTCGAGCCCGATGACGGATCGGTCTCGGTCAACGGAGTCCTGGCAGTGATGCGCCAGTTCATCGGTTCCATCCGCGATGAGACGACGGTCCGCGAGCTCCTCATGTCGATCGCACCTCCGGTCATCCGGGCTGCGGCCAGCCGGCTGGAAGCCGCCGAGGACGCCATGATCCTCGCCGACGACGAGCGCCGGCAGATCGCCTACGCGCAAGCGCTCGCCGACTGGGGCGACCTTGGAGGCTACGACGCCGAGATTCGATGGGACGCGTGTACGACTGAGGCGCTCGGGCTGCCGATGGCCGAGGTCGGCCGCCAGCGGGTCTCCACGCTGTCCGCTGGCGAGCAGAAGCGGCTCGTGTTGCACTCCCTGCTCTCGGATCCATCCGACGTACTGCTGTTGGATGAGCCGGACAACTACCTGGACGTCCCTGGCAAACAGTGGCTAGAAACCCGCCTCGCCGAGTCCCGAAAGACCATCCTCCTGATCTCTCATGACCGCGAGCTACTGCGGAACGCGGCGACGCGGGTGGTCACGCTCGAGTCGAACCCGGCGGGTTGCTCGGCTTGGGTGCATGGAAGCAGCTTTGGGACTTATCACGCCGCGCGCGAGGCGCGTCAGGCGCGGCTCGACGAGCTTCGCCGGCGGTGGGACGAGGAACTGACCCGGCTGAAGGCCATCATCGTCGAGTACCGGCGCAAGGCTTCATACAACTCCGACTTCGCCTCCAAGCTCCGTAGTGCTGAGCACCGGCTGGACCGCTTCGTGGAAGCTGGGCCGCCTGAGGAGGTGCCGCGCGCGCCGCGGATCTCGATGCGTTTGAAGGGCGGCCGGACGGGCAAACGGGCGCTGGAGTGCGCTGGCCTCGCCCTGTCCGGCTTGACGCAGCCCTTCGATCTGGAGGTGTTCTACGGGGAGCGCGTGGCGCTGCTCGGGGCAAACGGGACAGGCAAGTCGCACTTCCTGCGGTTGTTGGCGGAGGGCGGCGGTGACGGGACCGGTGTCGGTACGGGCGGGAGCGAGGTCGGCGTGCGCCACTCGGGTCTGGCCAAGCTCGGTGCTCGGGTCTCGCCGGGCCACTTCGCCCAAACCCACCATCACCCCGAGCTCGCCCAGCGCACGCTCACCGAGATCCTCCGCAAGGAATTCGACCTGCCGACTGAGCGCGCCATTGCCGCACTCGGGCGTTATGAGTTGTCACGGGCACGCGACCAGGAGTTCGCGACGCTCTCAGGCGGCCAGCAGGCCCGCCTCCAGATCCTGATGCTAGAGCTGTCGGGCGCGACGATGCTCCTGCTGGATGAGCCGACGGACAACTTGGACGTCGAGTCTGCCGAAGCGCTAGAGGCAGGTCTCGACGGGTATGAAGGGACCGTGTTGACGGCGACGCACGACCGCTGCTTCGCTCGGTCGTTCGATCGCTTTGTGCTCTTTCGGGCCGATGGTGTCGTCGTCGAAACAGATGGCCCGGTGTGGTCGGAGGCTGACGTGCCTACCGGGCGGCGGACCGCGTCAGGCGGGGCATCGCTCAGTCCGGCTGCGGCCGCTGTCCGCCGGCGCTAGGCAGCTATGTGCTGGCGTGCCAGCGCCACGAGTTGCCAGCCGCTTGCGCGACTGTTGGCGTCGGAACCCGCGGCCCTAGGCCTTCGTCTCGACTCACGGGTGCCGCCGGATGGCTCGCTCCTCGCTCCCGCTTCGCCGCCGGATGGCTCGCTCCTTGGTCCCGCTTCGCCGCCGGACCGCCGGCACCTCCCTACGACGCGGCCGCGGAGCGGCTAGAGGTCGGTGAGCAGGCTGCCTTGCTCCGGCAGACGGTCGGCGCCTAGGACGGCCTTCTTGTCGGGCTGCGGGGCGCCCCCGGGT
>Ga0187860_1003850_pt1 | contig 11606 bp, 7 predicted proteins | sample June2016WEW_10_4_FD_132981 | JGI IMG/M metagenome (GOLD analysis project Ga0187860, IMG submission 132981) | Peatland microbial communities from SPRUCE experiment site at the Marcell Experimental Forest, Minnesota, USA - June2016WEW_10_40 | ecosystem: Environmental > Terrestrial > Soil > Wetlands... | reverse complement strand
GCCGCCAAGAGCCTGGAACAACGCGGCAGTGTCGGCATAACGATTCGACTGAGCCTGCACCAAGTTAATCAGGGCTTGCTGATAGGCTTGTTCCGCGCTCAAGAGCGCGAGGTAATTGGCGTAGCCGGATTCAAGCTGTTTCCTAGTCAGGTCGAGGGTGACGCTGGCGGCGTCTTTAGCGGCAGCCGCGGCCTTCAAGGCGTCGGCGTCCTGTTGGAGCGCATTCAGCGTGTCCGCGACATTCTGAAAGGCGGTCAAGACCGTGCTGCGATATTGTTCGGCGGCCTGAGTATAAGCGGCTCTCGCGGCGCGCTCCCGATGTAGGAGGGTGCCGCCTTGAAAGATGGGCTGCGTGACGCTTGCGCCTATATCCCGAAAGCCCGTGCCGGACGCGAATATCCGGCTGGCAGTCACCGCCATGCTGCCAACATCGCCAGTCAGCGCAAAGTTCGGGAGGCGATTTGCACGCGCAATTCCAACCTGGGCGCTGGCTGAATGCAAGTTTTCCTCGGCCTGGCGCACATCCGGGCGTTGCTCCACGAGTTGCGAAGGAAGGCTCAGCGGCAGTTCCTGAGGCAGCTGCAGACTCGACAGCTCAAACTTTTCGGTCAAATCCTGGCTGGGGAATCCGCCTGCCAGCACAGCCAGCAGGTCCCGTTGTTGAGCCAACTGCTTAAGCAGCGGCGGCAAGGTGGCAGTGACTTGCGCGAGCTGCGATTCCTGCGCCGCCACGTCGAGCTCGCTCGCGTACCCCTTTGCATGCTGGTCCCGCAGAATCTGCAGCATGTTGGTGTTGATGGTGATGAGCTCGCGGGTCGCGTCAATCTGCCCCCGCAAAGATGCCTCTTGTATGGCTCCGGCGGCGATGTTTGAACTTAATGTGATATGGGTTGCGGCCAGAGCAAAACGCTCCTGTTGTTCTTGCGCTTGCAACGACTCCACGGTTCGCCGGTTCAGACCGAACACGTCTGGCACAAACGAGACGCTGACCTGCGGCGTGTAGAGGCTGTAATACAAGGCACTGGTGTTGGTTACAGGTGAAAGGTCACTCGATGACTTCGCCCGGGTCGCTGAAAAACTTCCCGAAACACTGGGATAGTAAGCGCCCCGTTGGGCCAGCATATTCTCTCTTGCAACTAACAATGCCGCCCGCGCCGCCTTGAGGCCGGGATTGGCTTTGAGCGAGCGCTCAATCAAATCGTTGAGCGGCTTCGAGTGAAACAATGTCCACCACTCTCCTGGAATGTCGCGCCCATCAACCAAGTGTTGCGCCTCCCCACCGGCGACGTTGCTGGTGCTGCTGGCAGTCGAAATTGGAGCGGGTGTATAACCGCCGACATCCGGAGCAGCAGGCTTCTTGAACCTAGGCCCAACCATGCAACCTGTGGCGAGCAGTAAGGCCGAGGCCGCGATAATGCGGGTGAGGCGCGATTTGGTGGTCTGAATCATACGAATTAGTTCCTTAAGGCTTGCGATGCATACGGGTTCCGTTGATCGCCCCGGTAGTCCTGCTAGCTGAGTTCGCCGATTCACCAACGACCGGCGGGTTAGGACCGCGATGGCGAACATTATTGAGCAATGGGTCGGGCACATTGTGGAGCGATGTCACGGTGGGTCGGGCGACACTTGGTGGCCGAACGGCCAAGGCGTTGTTGGCTGTTTCGTTCCGGATTAATCCGGCTTTTGCAGCACCGCCGGATTTGTCTGAACCCGGCTGATGAAGATTCATGGCATTTTCAGGCATGGAACGTTTCCGGCTACTCGGAAGCTGCTTAGTGCGATTTGCCGGGGTTAGGCTTGCACGGCTGCGCGGGTGATTCTTGTCAGGAGCGTTCGCAGAACTAACGGCAGATGTTGGTTGCGATGGGGCCGCGTAACTTGTTCCCTGCATCGACGCGGCACAGCTCGTCGTTAAAAGTGGGATTAGGAAAAGAAGACAGGCAGCCTTCATTTTGCTTCTCCCGATGAGTGGTTATTGTCGCGGCCTAGAAATATCATTCTCAGGGCGGGCACAGCGAGAAGCAGCATAACGGGGCCGACCAGCATGCCGCCCACGATCACAGTGGCGAGCGGACGCTGCACCTGGCTGCCGATACCCGTGGAAATTGCCGCGGGAAGGAGACCAATGCACGCCGAAAGCGCCGTCATCAGCAGTGGGCGCATGCGGGTGGAGGCAGCGCGGTACATCGCGTCCACCGGTGGGAAGCCGCGAACCCTTTCCTGGTTGTAAAACGTAATCATCAGGATGCCGTCCATGACGGAAACGCCGAAGAGCGAGACGAAGCCGATCGCAGCGGAGATGCTGAAATTGAGACCGGAGAGATAGAGCGCCAATACACCGCCAGCAACTGCGAAGGGAATTCCTGCGAGCGTCAAAAGGCAGTCGCGCAAGTTATTGAACAAGGTGTAGAGTAACCCGATAATCAGCACGAGGCTGATCGGCACAATGATCTCCAGGCGTTTTCTGGCTTCCTGAAGGTCTCCGAACTCGCCGGCCCAAATGAGCCGGTATCCAGACGGAAGTTGCACGTTCTTCGCGATGCGCTGCTGCGCCTCTTCGACCGTGCCGCCAAGGTCGCGGCCACGGACGCCGAACTTGACCGGGATGAAGCGCTGCACGCTCTCGTGATAAATCCAGGCCGCTCCTGTATCCAATGTGATCGTGGCCAGTTCGCTCAACGGTATATAGGCATTGGCGCCGCTGCTGGTTTGGTAGGCGACTTTGATGTTGCGAATTTTATCGATGCTCTCGCGGTATTGAGGCGTATAGCGGACGACGAGATCGAACTGCCGGTCACCCTCCAAGACTTCTGTTGCTATCGCTCCGCCCATGGCCGCTTGAATGACCGTGTTAACATCGCCGGAATTGAGGCCATAGCGCACGGCCTTGGCACGGTCCACCTTGATGTTCAGGTTGGGCTGACCCAGTACCGGGAAGATGCCAAGGTCGGCAATGCCCTGAACCGCGTTCATTTGGTCGCGGACTTGCTCGGCCAGCTTCGTCAAAACTTCGAGATTGGGGCCGACGATCTTGACCGAATTGGAGCCTTTGACGCCCGAGATCCCTTCCTCGATGTTGTCCTCAATGTATTGGGAGAAATTGAAGACGACGCCTGGCAGCTCGTTGTTAAACTCCGTTTGAATCTGGTCGGTTAACTTCTCCTTGGTCAATCCTCTTGGCCATTCGTCAAACGGCTTCAGCGGCGCGAATAATTCGACATTCGAGAATGGCGAAGCATCGCTGCCGTCGTCTGGCCGACCATGCTGTGAAACCACCGTAATGACTTCGGGGTGTCGCAGGAGAATCTCGCGCATTTTTCTCGATGCCGCCTCACCGTCTTCGAGCGAGAGCGTGGTCGGCATGGAAGCACGAATCCAGAAGTTGCCTTCTTCCAAATGCGGAAGAAACTCGCTGCCGAGCCGCAATCCCAGAAATGCGGACACGGCAAGAAAGGCGATGCCGATGCCAACCGTGAGAGGACGGCGATTCAGCGCGAAGCGCAGCGCGGGATTGTAAAGACGGTGTAACAGGCGGACAACGATCGTTTCGGTTTCCTTCACGTGCGCAGGGAGCAACATGGAAGCGATCACGGGCGTGATGGTGAAGGTTGCAATTAACGCCCCTGCCAGCGCGTAACCGTAGGTGCGCGCCATGGGGCCGAAGATCTGGCCCTCGACTCCCTGCATGGTGAAGAGCGGCACGAAACCGGCCACGGTGATGAGCGCCGAGAATAGAACCGCCTTGTCCACCTGGAGCGCGCTGATCAGAATCAGCCGCAAACGATCCGTCCATGCGTGAGCAGATGTTATTTGTTCTGAGGTTTTCGTCGGATCGGGCCCCCAGGCGCCTGCCGACAGACGTTGGAGCAGACCCTGTCTTTCTTCCGGGTTTCGTTGAAAATTCCGGAAGATGTTCTCGACCAGGATCACGGCCGAATCTACGATGATGCCGAAATCCACCGCGCCCACCGACAGCAGGTTTGCGCTTTCCCCCAGAATCACCAGGAGAATGGTGGCGAAGAACAGCGCGAACGGGATATTCAATCCAACAATGACCGCGCTGCGGAGATTGCCGAGGAAAATCCATTGAATCAAGAAGACCAGGAGGCATCCGAATATCAGGTTGTGCAGAACCGTGTGCGTGGTGATGGCGATCAGCGATGAGCGGTCATAAAAAGGAACAACTTTGACTCCCGGCGGCAGACTTCCGTCGTGATTCAACTTGTCAATTTCCTCTTTGACCTTCGGAATCATGTCGGCGGTCTGTTCCGTGCGCCTCATCACCACGATCGATCCAACAACATCATCCTGATGGTCGCGGCCCAGAATGCCGAGTCTTGGCCGGTAGCCGACCGACACCTTACCGACATCCTTCATCAACACGGGGACGCCATTGACCTGGGTCAGGACCACATTCTCGATGTCGTCAACCTTGTACCCCTGGGCCAAATCATCATTGCCGCCGTCGTCCATCAGGCCAACGCCTCGGATATTGACGGACTGCTGGCCAATGCGGATTTCGCGTCCGCCCACGTTGATGTTCGCGTTGCCCAGCGCGGTCAGGATTTGCGGCACGGTGACGCTGTAGGCTTCGAGCTTGTGCGGGTCCACCTCGACCTGAAATTCTTTCGTGGGGCCGCCCCAACTGTTGACGGCTGCGATGCCGGGAATGGTCAACAGCCGGCGCATGACGATCCAATCTTGAACCGTGCGGAGATTCGTGATTCCGAAATGCTTGGGGCCGACGACCTGATAACGATAGATTTCCCCGGTCGAGCTGTTAGCCTGGATTGTGGGCACCAGGCCGCCTGGCAGGCTAACGTTCTGTTGCATCGCGACCGACGCCTGGGCGTAGGCGAAGTTATAGTCCACCCCATATTTGAAGCTGACGCGAACAAAGGACAGGCCATAAAAAGAAGTGGAGCGGATGACGTCGATGCCGGGCGTGGTGTAGAGTCCAATCTCCGTGGGGCGCGTGTAGTAACGTTCCATCTCCTCGGCAGAGAGGCCCGGCGCCTGCGCGGTGATTTCCAGGATCACGGGCGTTGGGTTGGGATACGCCTCGATGTTGAGCTGCTTAAAAGCGATGAGCCCGGCACCGGCAAACAGCAGCAAACCCGCCACCACAATCGGACGGCGGCTGAGGCAAAATGCGATGAGAGACTTGAACATGGCGGTTTGTCTCTTAGTGAATGGAAGCCGGCATCAGACCTAATCGCTTGGTGGCGCCTGCAACATGTTGCTAAGAAACACGGCGCCGTCCGCAACGACCAGTTCTCCGCGCTGCAAACCATCGAGAACTTGAACCCGGTCGTCGTTTCGCAGGCCGATCTTGATGATTCTTTGTGCAAAACGGCGGCGATCAGTGGTTACCCAGGCCGTCATGGTGCCATCGGCTTCGCGGACCACGCCATTCGCCGGTATAGCGATGGCTTCCACCGGGCCGTGGACGCGAATGACGAAGTTAGCGAGCATTCCGGAATGCAGCTCATCGTTGGGATCCACGATCTCGGAGCGGATCGTTACTCGATGAGTGTTCGGATCAACCGTCTCGTAGATTTTCGAGACCTTGCCTTGAAACACGCGGCCGGGGTAGGCCATCACCTTGACTTGAACCGGCTGGCCCAAGTGAAACATTGAGAGCTCACTTTCGCTAACATTCGCCAGCATCCATTTAATCGCCACGTCAGCGACCGAGTAAGGCGCCGGTGGATTTCCCGGCTGCACGAAAAATCCGGGCTGGGCGACCTTGTATGTGACCTTGCCGGGAATCGGACTCCGCACGACCAAGGCAGGATCGATCTTGCGCAAGGCGATCATTTGATCGATTTCGGCATTCGTCTTGCCAAAGACGAGGACCGCATCTCGCGCGGCTTTGAGAGCGCCTTCAGCGGTTTGTTGATCCGAGGTCGCCTGTTCCTTCTCGCGCTCGGCAATTCCGCCAAGACCCTGGACACGCGCCAGTTCTTTATTGGTCAGTTCGAAAGTCGCCGCCGCGCCAATCAGGTTCGACTCCGCCTGAATGAGGTCGGGGCTCTTGATGGTGTAGAGGGGCTGGTCTTTCTGAACCCTGGCGCCAAGTTCCGCAAAAGTCTTGAGGATCGTTCCCTGATAAGCGGGGAAGACTTGAACTGACAAGTCTTCGTCAAAATCAATGTTGCCGACCGCTTCCTTCTCAACGGGAAACAGGTAGCTTCCCACCGGTTCGATCTTGATCGAGTTCAGTTGGCTGGGTGACAAGTCCAAGGCCGCTTCGGACCCGGACGTGTTGGATTTTGCACCCGATTCCTGCGGCGCATTCGCGTTTGCAGCCTGGCCACGACTGCGGCCGGATTCCAGAAGTCCCGTTGCGACAATGATCGCTGCGGCCGTCACAAACACAACGGCAACTCTTTTACTGATGTAAACGGGATACTTCATCATTTTCGTTCGACCGTCACGCTTCCAGGGTTCGCCCTAGAGGGCAGCCGCGATTGCTCCAACTCGACTCCCCTCTCAGGCCTCTAAAGATGCCGTGCTGGACGCGGCAGTGATCATTGTGCAAGCCACTGTGCGCGAAGGGGAATCCTATCTTCGAGTCTCAAACACTATCTTTTGGTGAGCGAGGGGGTTATCTTTTGGCTAGGGTTTGAGAAAGCAGTTTTCTTGGCACACGAAGATAGCGCACCATTAACGTAGCCATGAAAGACGTACTGTCCATGTACGCACCGGCCAACCGCACCAGACTGATCGTTGTTGCCGGTCTCTTGATATCAGCCATCGCGGTGGTCGACTGGGCGACGAAGCCCTACATCTCCCTGGGATTTCTTTACCTATTTCCCATCATGATTCTCGGGGGGTTCCTGTCAAGGACTCAGATTGTGGGGGTTGCACTGGTTTGTGCAGTTCTTCAGGAAGCGTTCAGCAATTTGCCAGAAAATGAAGCGGTGCTTCGCTTGCTGTTTAGCTCAGCAGGATTTGTCGGTACGGGACTGTTTATTTCAGAGTTGATCCGCAATCGCCGAATTGCGATAACGCACGTCGAAGAACTCGAAGGGCAGATCAAGCTACGCGAGGACGCCGAGGAGCAATTGCGTTCCCTCGTCGAAAGCAGTCCAGCTGCGATTGTCACGATTGACTCGGGCGGCAGCGTCTTGTTGGCAAATGAAGCAGCTCAACACTTGCTCGCTCCTGAAGGGAAGCCTTTGCAAGGCCAGGGAATCAACTCTTATCTCCCAGCTTTGCAAACGATTCTCAAGACTCAACAACCACGAGTATTCCGGACCACTCTGCAGTGCACAGGGAAAAGGAGCGATGGGGAAGTCTTTCTGGCCGGTGTTTGGTTTTCGACCTACGGCACGATATCGGGCCCGCGCTTGGCAGCCATCATTGTGGACCTTTCTGAGGACCTGCGGAATCGCGAGGATCTCAGTCTGGACTATCTATTGAAGAACACGAGAATCCTGATGAGCGCTGTGGCCCATGAAATTCGGAACCTCTGCGGCGCAGTGCTTGTCGTGCATAAGAACCTCTCCCGAGTTAAGGAGCTTGGGTCGAACGAGGACTTTGAAGCCTTGGGGAACTTGATCCAGAGCCTGGAAAGAGTGTCGGCATTGGAATTGGGTTCCACCACAGCTCAGAATGGTGAGGTGGTTGAACTTACGTCTGTACTGGACGAATTGCGAATCCTGATCGAAACCGCCTATCACGAGTCCGATATCAAAGTGCAATGGGATGTTCAGGAATCATTGCCATTGGTTTGGGCTGACCGGTACGGACTCATTCAGGTTTTCTTAAACCTGGCGAAGAATAGCCGCCGGGCCATGGCGTCCACCGGGGTGAAGCAACTTCGAATTGCGGCGCGAGAGGAGGACGGGACTGTCGTAATTCGATTCGAGGATACAGGGACGGGAGTCGCTTCGCCAGAAAACCTGTTCCGGCCGTTCCAGCGTGGCGCCAAGTCCAGCGGTCTCGGGCTCTACGTTTCCAGGGCGATTATGCGCAGCTTCGGGGGGGAACTTTCTTACGAGCCGAGATCGGAAGGTTGCTGCTTCGCTGTGGTCTTGCCCCTAGGTGTCGGAGAGGAGGAGGTGGCAAATGCATGAAACTGCGGCGAGCACCGTCCACCTCTTGTTGTTAGACGATCACACGTTGTTTCGAGAGAGTGCAAGTCGGCTCCTCGCTGCGGAGCCCGGGTTCGAGGTTGCTGCTCACTGCGGCACAATTGGAGAGGCTCTGCAGATTCTGCGGCGAAAGGCGATCGACGTCGTGCTCCTTGATTTCGATCTTGGCGAGAGCGATGGCCGGCAGTTCCTCCGATTGGCAAAGGAAGAGGGATTCCAGGGAAAGGTCCTCGTTGTGACTGCAGGGGTGGATGCGGGGGTGGCTGCGGAGCTGATCCGCTCCGGCATTTCTGGAGTTTTTCGAAAACACGACTCTGCCGCATTGCTGGCACAGGCAATTCGTGACGTAATGGCTGGCAAGGTGTGGCTGGACCGGGATCAGCTGCAAACCGCCCTCAATAGCGAGGCAGCAGTGCCGGGGGAAACCCGAAGCAGACGATTCACGGAACGAGAACAGCAAGTGCTTTCGTATGTATTCGAGGGCCTTGCAAACAAAGAAATTGCGGCGCGCATCGGAGTGTCGGAGAGTTCGGTCAAAGCCGCTCTTCAGCAGCTCTTTTCCAAGACTGGTGTCCGGACGCGGAGTCAATTAGTGCGCATCGTTTTAGAGCAGCATCGAGATCAGATCTAGAAAAACACTTGTAAATGTTACTGTCGAATCTTGCGGAATTGTTGGAATATCAAGAGAATACTGAGCATGGCATTTCATCAGGAGTTGGGGCAGGGGGTCTTAGCTGTTGTGCTTGTCACAGGTGTTTTCCTGGTGGCGATCGCTTACGCACAGGGCACAGAACCTCCGCCTGCTTCGTCAAGTGAATCCCCGCAGATCGGCAAAGTTCTCAGCGTACGAAAGGTCCTGCGTAATCCGTACTTTTTCAGCCGCTATCCGCGAATCCACTACTACCTGCTTTATTTTGCGGTTCGGGCTTCCGGCCAAACATACTGTAGCGAGTACGAAACACCTGTTCTCGATGAGATTGACGATCTGTTTTCTGCGAAGGACAAGGATGTCGAGTTTGTACTCAAGGGCAAGAGTCTCACGCTGAGAACACCGAAGGGCCGGAAGCTCAAGGCTCACTTAGTGGACGAAAAGCAGTGTTAACCTAGCGGGGGCATTCAGGTCGCTCGAATCCGCTTGCGCCCGCATCTTGCTGATGTGTGCGGCCCCGGTCCGAGCACAAGACCCGTTTGAGGCTCACGTCTAAGGATATGAACCGCTTGCACCCGGAAAATTCACTCTCGAAACGCACCTCAACTAAGTAAGAATAGGCACCAGGACTCCCCAAGGTATAGTTGCGCCAATGAACGATCAGTTACCCACGACTTTTGAATTGACCGGAGGATTGACGAACAACATTGCCTTGGGAGTGATGCTGATCACCGCTGGATAAACAAACGCACCAGATTTATCCCGGTGGGGACGTGAAGCTCGGCAAGAGGCTGCCGTTGAACGTTGGTGTGGGAGTGAGCGAGCATAACACGACACAATGTGTTCTCTTCCCAGGAATTTTTGAGCGTCCGGTGGCTATCGCCCGCGTTATTCCGGGCGTAATCGGGGACTGAGAGCTCGGGCCGTCAGCTCCGCAAGGAGAGTAGGATTTCATGGAGATGGAGAATGATCCGAGGAAGCTCCGCCCCATCGAGTTGTGCACTGAAGGAGGCATGTCGTGACTACCTTGGCCCTGTATGAGGGGCTTGGGTCTGATCGGGTCTAGACCCGATACCAGTCTTCGCGGGTCAGCGGCAAACCACTCTGCCCGTGCAACGGCTTGACAAGCAGGGTTTGGTATACGCTCAGACGACCGCTCCGGAATCCATGTGCCGCGCCCGCCATATAGAGGCGCCATGTGCGGTAAGCGGTATCGTCGGTGATCCGACGCGCCTCCTCTGCATGGGCCTCCAGCCGCCGGACCCAGTGGTGGAGTGTCAAGGCGTAGTGCTCACGCAAACTTTCAACGTCCCTCACCTCAAAGCCGCTCAGCTCCGCCGCTCGAAGGCTTGTGCTGATCGGCAGCAGTTCGCCGTCGGGAAACACGTAGCGATCAGTAAACGACGCTCCTTGCCTGCGATACGTTGCAGAATAAGCAATCCCGTGGTTCAGAAATACACCGCCCGGCCGCAATAAGTCCCAAGCCCGGCGGAAGTACTCCGGCAGGAGTTGTTCACCGACGTGCTCAAACATGCCGACGCTCACAATCTTGTCGTACTGCTGGTCGTGTTCGAGGTCGCGGTAGTCGCAGACCTCCACGCGGCATCGATTATTTAGCTCTGATTCGTGCAAGCGTCTTCGTGCCACCTCCGCTTGCGGCGCACTCAGCGTGATCCCCACAGCGTCCACCCTGTAGTGTGCGGCCGCGTGCATGATCAATCCACCCCAACCGCAGCCGACATCCAGAAGACGCTCGCCGGGGCGCAGCCGCAGCTTCCTGCAGACGTAATCCAGCTTGCGCACCTGGGCGGTATCCAAGTCTTCTTCCGGCGTGGCGAAGTAAGCACAGGAGTAAATCATGCGCTGATCCAGCCAAAGCGCGTAGAACTCAACCGGGAGATCGTAGTGATGCCTGACAACCTGTCGGTCCCGATCCTTGGAGTGGACCGGTCCCCAGAATCTAGTGGGATGCAGGCTTGTTCGCGGGAGATCACTCCCCGGCAGCTTCTGAAGCCGCGCCGTGAGATCTAGACTCTCCCACAGGCTGCGCTTCTGACTAAGAAGGTAGTCGGCCAAGTCGAAGGCGGCTTCGATATTACCCTCAATGTCGAAATCGTCGCAGATAAAGGCTTCTCCGAGCGTGAGTTCACTGGGCGAGAGAAACATCGCACGCAGCGCTCCCGGGTGCTTGAGAACCAATGTGAAGCGCGCCTGCTCTTCCGCTCCCCACGTAGTGCCATCCCACAATCGAACCTGAAAGTCACGCCTCGGGTAGTCCGCCAAAAGCGTCTCCAAGAACTCCGTGCTGACCAGGGAAGGCGTCTCCCTGAATAGAAACTTCGCCAACATTCCCATACCCTCCTCCTTTGCGCCGTTGCAGCGTGGCGCCAGCCTACCTCCAGCGCGATTCGGCTCCGGTGGCAGTGAATACGACTAAACACTAGACCCCTGCCCGGTTCTAAATAGCCTTCTTCCGCTGCGCCTTCAGCTTCGCCCACCTTGCCCGCTGTGCCGCCGCGATCTTCCTGCGGGCTGATGCCGACATGGTGCGCTTCGCAGGGGCCGAACCAGTTCTTTTCGCTGGGTGCGATTCCTTCCGTACCCTCGCCCATCGTGCTTTCTGCGCTTGCGCCATTCTGCGCCGTGAAGCGGCCGACACGATTCGGGCCGGCCGGGTTGCCTCGCGGGATACTCCTGAACCGTTCAAAGACTCGATCACGGAAATTGCTCGGTCTAGTGTCCCGTTTCTAACGCTTCGTTACAATGTCTAACCTTGCGAGCAATCGAGTGCGCGGAGGCAGTCCACATGAAAGGTTGGGGACTGCGGTTGCGGCAGCGGATGTAATCGAGGATGG
>Ga0187860_1003849_pt1 | contig 11606 bp, 13 predicted proteins | sample June2016WEW_10_4_FD_132981 | JGI IMG/M metagenome (GOLD analysis project Ga0187860, IMG submission 132981) | Peatland microbial communities from SPRUCE experiment site at the Marcell Experimental Forest, Minnesota, USA - June2016WEW_10_40 | ecosystem: Environmental > Terrestrial > Soil >... | reverse complement strand
AATAGTTAGGCTCTTTGTTGAGAAAGGCGAAAGCGCAGTTTCGTTTGCGCCTACATTTAGCATTCCAAGACTTTGCGTTAAACGGCAAGAAGGCGAATACATCTCGGTGGCGCTTCTAAACAACCTCCAGCTTGATGTTAAAGGGATGCTGGCCAAGTTTTCGGATAAAACTAGGCTGCTATACATTTGCTCGCCCAATAATCCGACCTCTACCCAGTTTAAGTTGGAAGATGTTGAAACCATAGCCAAAGCTTTTCCTGGAATCGTCATATTAGACGAAGCCTACGGTGAATTCGCTGACTACTCACTAGTACCCCGAATACGCGAGTTCCAAAACATGATTATTCTAAGAACGTTCTCCAAAGCCTTCGGCTTAGCTGCGCTTAGGCTTGGTTATGCCGTGGCGAATCCCGAGTTAGCAAAGATCTTAACAGAAAGGGCTCCCTTGCCCTATCCAGTGAGCGCTTTTACCTTGAGGATGGGTTCTAAAATGCTGGAAAATGTCGACTTGATGATGGAATCTGTCAGGCAAGTTAAAAGTGAACGGGGAAAACTGATAAAGGCACTAAACGAGATAGATGGCGTTCAAGCATTTGATTCCCAAGCAAACTTCCTGCTGGTCAATACGCAGGAACCCTGCGATGAAGTGAACGAGAAGTTACTGAAACGGGGTATAATGCTTAAGAAATTGGGCAAGATCCTACAATATGAAAACTGTTTCCGCGTTACAGTTGGCTTGCCAGAAATGAATGATAAACTAGTTGAAGCGTTAAAGCAAATTCAAGGTGAATAAAATGAGGACCGAAGAAGTTTACCGTAAAACCAAAGAAACAGAAGTCCAAGTAAGAGTAAACCTTGACGGCGAAGGAAAAGTCAGCATAGCCACGGGCGTTCCCTTCCTTGACCACATGATAACTTCACTTGCCACCCACAGCTTAATCGACATAACCGCATCAGTAAAGGGCGATTTAGTCCACCACTCAGTCGAAGACCTAGCCATAGGCTTAGGGGAAGCATTAAACAAAGCCTTAGGCACCCGAGAAGGCATCACACGCTTCGGCAACGCGGCCGCCCCAATGGATTGCTCCTTGGCTATTGCGGCTGTGGACCTGGTGAGACGTCCGTACTTTAAAATTGACCTAAAGCTTAGAGGCAAAAAAGTTGAGAACATGCCAACCGAAGACATCAACCACTTCTTCGAATCCTTCGCCACCTCCCTGCAGTCAAACGTTCACGTATTCGTAGAGTATGGCAGCAATGATCACCACAAGGCGGAAGCAGCGGTTAAAGCCCTAGCCCTATCACTGAGGCAAGCAGTAGCTTTAGACCCAAGACGAAAAGGCGTTCCAAGCTCTAAAGGAGTCATTTAATGCCCAAAGCAGTAGTTTTCGACTACGGCGTGGGCAATCTGCTCAGCCTAAAATGTGCCTTGGAAAAAGTAGGGTTAGAAACGTCAATTGGCACTTCGGCAAAAGACTTAGCTCAGGCGGATGCTATTGCTTTGCCAGGCGTTGGAGCTTTTAGCGCTGCTGCTGCAAAACTAGAATCAATCAAAGAAACGCTTTTAAATAACGTCAAAGATGGCACGCTGCTTCTTGGCATATGTTTGGGATTACAGCTCTTCTTTGAAGAAAGCGAAGAAGGACCAGGAAACGGCTTAGAACTCTTTAAGGGCAAAACAATTCGCTTGCCCAACACTGTTAAAGTGCCGCACATGGGCTGGAACACACTAAACATCATAAGACAAAACGAACTATTCGACGGCGTAGCAGAGGGCTCTTACGTTTACTTCGTACACTCGCTCTACCCAGTCCCTACCGACAAGAAAATAGTGTGTACACAAACAGAATACGGTAAAACTTTCACCTCGGCAGTCGCCAGCAAAAACATCTACGGAACTCAGTTTCACCCAGAAAAATCAGGCGACCTAGGCTTGAAGATCCTGAAAAACTTCGCTAAAGTTGTTGTAAGGTGACTTTTGAGTGCAGTTGATTCCAGCTATCGACCTAATGCGTGGCAAAATCGTGAGGTTGTCCCGGGGCGACCCGAAGACGGCTAAGATTTATGACCAGTTTGGAGGTCCCGTAGAAACTGCAAAGCGGTGGCGCGACGAAGGGGCTGGCAAATTGCATGTCATTGATTTGGATGCGGCTTTCAGCTCTGGAAACAATTATGATGTAATTTCGGAAATTGCATCCAACGTTGCGTTGCCAATTCAGGTTGGTGGCGGAATCCGCAGTTTTGAGGCAGCGGCGACTCTGTTGAAGAGTGGAATCAGGCAAGTTATTCTTGGCGCTTTAGCATTCCGTGACCCGTCGGCGATTGGAAAGATTCAGGAACAATTCGGAGCTGATTCAGTTATCGTTGCCTTAGACAATAAAGATGGACGGATTATGGTTGAGGGTTGGAAAACAGCAACTGCGTTAAGCATAAAAGAGGCGCTCGAAAAATTCGCCGCCCTTGGCGTAAAAACGTTTCTTATAACGTCAATCGTTCAAGATGGAATGCTTAGTGGTCCAGATCTGAAAACGCTCCGTGAAGCCGTTAAGTTCCAAAATGCCAAAATTATAGCGGCTGGAGGAATCGGCAGCATAGATGACCTAAATGCTCTGAAGCAGGTTGGAGTGGATGGAGCAGTGATTGGCAAAGCCCTTTATGAAGGCATATTCACTCTAAAAGAAGCCATTAAGACTTTAGGAGCTTGAAGGATGCCGTTAGCGAAACGTATCGTTCCATGCCTCGATGTAGATCATGGAAAAGTGGTCAAATGCATAAACTTCTTGAATCCCAAGCGGGCAGGCGACCCAGTTGAAATGGCTAAACGCTATTCAGACGATGGCGCTGATGAACTGGTTTTTCTGGACATAACTGCTTCTTCAGAGAGAAGAGACATTTTGCGCAACGTTGTTGAAGGCGTAGCCAAAGCAATCAATATTCCATTCACAGTGGGCGGCGGAATAAGAAACATAGCTGACGCTAGACTCGTGTTATGCAGCGGCGCGGACAAGGTTTCAGTTAACACAGCAGCAGTTGAAAATCCCAAAGTCATTACTGAGTTGGCTGATGTTTTCGGTCAACAATGCGTGGTCGTCGCCATAGATGCTAAGAGAAACCGCAAAGCAGCCGATGGCAAGGTTACTGTTGAAACTGGCGAAGGAAATGTATGGTTTGAAGTGGTTACTTATGGAGGCAGAAAACCCACAGGAATCGACGCTGTAGCTTGGGCTTTGGAGGCAGCGCGGCTCGGCGCAGGCGAGTTTCTAGTTACTTCAATGGATAGAGATGGAACAAAAGACGGCTATGATATAGAGTTAACCCGCACCATCTCCGAACGAGTTAACGTTCCAATCATCGCTAGCGGCGGTGCTGGAGTGCCAAAACACCTGCTTGAAGTGTTTACAGAAGGGAAGGCGGATGCGGCGTTAGCAGCTTCAATTTTTCACTACAACCAGTACCCAATTCCAGTTGTGAAGGATTACCTTCGCAAGATGGGGGTGACAATTAGACAATGAATTCAGAAGGATTGCTTGAAAAATTAGATTTTAAAAAAGGCAACGGACTAATCCCCGTGGTTGTTCAAGACGCAAAAACAAAAGAAACACTCATGCTCGCCTACGCTAACAGGGAAGCTGTTGAGAATACGCTCAATACGGGCAAAGCCACTTACTGGAGTCGCTCCAGAAACGAATTATGGGTTAAAGGAGAAACCTCAGGGCACACCCAAAAAATCGTGTCCGTTACAGCCGACTGCGACTACGACGCACTCCTATACGTGGTAGAACAGAAAGGCGTAGTTTGTCATACTGGAGCTCCTACATGTTTCCACAACAAGCTTTTGTAGTTAATGCTTTTAAGAAAAAAGCTCCATCTATTGTTTGAGGAATCAAGTGAGAAAATATGTCACTTCATGAAGCTATGCTTTACGAAAAACTGGAAGATAACAAAGTGAACTGCTGTTTATGTGCCCGTCGTTGCCTGATAAGCAATGGAGCGCTAGGGTTCTGCTTAGTGAGAAAAAATCAAGATGGCGTACTCTACACACTTAACTATGGGAAAGCAGTGTCTGCTGGAGTTGACCCAATAAGCAAAAAGCCGCTGTCGCATTTTAACCCAGGAGCTTTAGTTATGTCAATCGCTGCAGCTGGCTGCAACTTCCGTTGCCAATTCTGCGACAACTGGATGATAAGCCAAGACAAAGAAGTTGCTGGCAGACCTTTTCCACCGGAAGAAGTAGTTAAATCAGCACTAAACGGTAATTGCCAAGGAATAAGCTACACTTACACTGAACCAACCATTTTCATGGAGTACGCTTACGACACAGCCAAGCTTGCACATGAAGCAGGATTGTTTAACACTTTTGTCACAAACGGTTACATGACTCCCGAGGCCGTTAAGACTATTGCGCCTTTTTTGGATGCGGCGACGGTTGATTTTAAGGGCGGCGGCGATCCAGACTTCTACAAATCTGTTTCTGCGGTGCCAAACGTTGGTGCAATTTATGAGGCGCTAAAAGAACTCAAGCTAAACGGTGTCCACATAGAGATCACCAACCTTGTTGTTCCCAAGATTGGTGATTCAATGGACAGAATAAAGCGCATGGCTGGGTGGATTAGAGACTATTTGGGGAAGGATACGCCGTTTCATCTGTTGCGTTTCCATCCAGATTATAAAATGACCACAATACCGGCTACAAACGTCGAGGAAATGGAGAGGGCGTACATGACGGCCAAACACGAAGGATTAAACTACGTTTATCTAGGCAATGTTCCCGGTCACCCCTCTGAAAACACTTACTGCCCAAATTGCGGTGAAGCGATAATTAAAAGAAACAGTTTCGAAATAACCCAGTGGAAACTGACCCCGGATATGAGTTGTCCCGTGTGCGGGCAAAAAATTCCCATAAAAGGCAAAGTATACCAATCCAACCTACGTTTCCCCTACTCGCTGTTTTAGGCGCTCAAGTAATCGAATAATCCCAAGAATCAATGGAAACGAATTACCACTTATGAGCTTACCTGTTTGCTTAAAGTTTAGATTGTACAGGTTTTCTTGAAAGATAATTATAAGTCTTATTAGGGTAGAATGTTGACTGCATTCGTGAGCAAGTGCCACATCAATGACTAAGTATTATGCTTTGGCGTTAACGACCAGTTACTGGAGACCAGGCGATAACTATATCGACAAATTGACCAAAACTTTGGAGGGCAAAATTGAAAATGGAGATTTCTTGGTCATATCTGAAAAAGCAATTTCAACAGCAACAGGAAACATAATAGACGAAAGCAAAATCAAACCCAGCCTAAACGCAAAAGTTATCGCGCGTTTCTGGATGCGAACTGTCTGGGGATACCCACTTGGAATATTATGCCGTTTTGGCCAGAGACTGCTGCACAGACTAAGACAGTGCCCTTTGGAATCTGGAAGCCGCCACAAACAAGTAGCCCTCCAATACGCGGGTTTTTGTCAGGCGCTGATGTTTGGTTCTGAAGGAGGAATAGACGGCTCTAACTTGCCTTACTCGTATGTAAGCTTGAAGTTAGACAACGCAGATGAAGTGGCAGTGGAAATTCGTGAAAAGGTACTTGCTAAATTGAAAAGAAATGTTTGTGTAATAATTGCTGACACAGATAAAACATATAGGTTTAGGAATTTCTTTTTTACTCCAAGGCCAAAACCATTCAAAGGCATACATTCCTTCGGAGGAGCCGTCACCTACACCGTGGGAAGAATGCTTAAACTCAAAAAAAGTTCAACTCCTCTAGCGGTCGCAGGCTGGAATCTTCAGGCTAGCGAAGCGTTAACGATTACAAACATCGCCGACAAAGCCAGAGGACCCGGCTCAGGAGCAACCGTTTGGGACATGGCGGCAAGGTTTCAGGTGGAAGTTAACGGTGTAAGCTGGGAAATGCTGTCTAAAATCAGACATAAACCGTTAGTTATCGTTAGAAAAAAATAAACGTTAAGGTTAATACAGAAGAAACAAATAATCATTTAGTTAAAAAAGAGCTTTTTTGAAGGGTAACACATAAAAATAAGACTTCGAAGGCAGATACCTGACTGGTGAATTGGGTATGGAAGAAGCATTAAAGAAATTAGACGCGTTCTTTAATCCTCGTTCAGTTGCTATAATCGGCGCCACGAAGAAAGCTGATAAAGCAGGGCACGTTATTTTCAAAAATTTTTCAACAAACAAAGAGCATGGAGTTTTCAAAGGAGAGCTCTATCCTGTTAATCCAAATGAAGATTCAATTTTAGGCTTCAAATGTTATCGCTCATTGAAGTACATTCCTGATGTAGTGGATTTAATCGTAATTATTGTCCCCGCGAATATTGTGCCAAGCGTTATGGAGGAAGCGGTCACCAAAAAAGTTAAAGCCGCCATCATAATTAGCGCCGGCTTTAAAGAAGTTGGAAACACAGAACTAGAAGAACAAGTGGTCGCCATAGCTAAAAAAGGCGGAATTCGCGTTTTAGGACCAAACTGCCTAGGAGTCTACTATTCAAAAACAGGTATTGACAGCCTGTTTCTTCCAGAAACAAAAACTCTAACCACCGGAGAGGAAGTTGTAGCAACACCAAGACCAATGCCAGGCAACATTGCGATGATCACTCAGAGTGGAGCCTTCGGCTCTGCCGCGTTAGACTACTTGACTGGTCGGCAGATGGGCGTTAGCAAATTCGTAAGTTTCGGAAACAAATGCGACGTAAACGAATCAGACATACTACATTACCTGCTTCATGATAAAGAAACTAAAGTCACATTAGTCTATTTAGAAGATATTAAAGATGGAAGAGAATTCTTAAGAATAGTTAAGAAAGTTACGCTCAAAAAGCCGGTGGTGGTTATAAAATCTGGCAAAAGCGCTGCAGGCGCAAGAGCAGCAGCCTCACACACCGGCGCCATTGCAGGGTCAGATAAAATTTATGATGCTGCCTTTCACCAAGGTGGAGTCATAAGGGCAAGGGATATGGAGGAGTTTTTTGATATTGGAAAAGCGTTAGCTATGCAGCCGCCGGCTTTAGATAAAAATATTGGCATACTAACTGATGCAGGTGGACCCGGAGTTATGACAGTTGATGAATGTGAACTTTTAGGTCTGACAGTAGATCGCTTTGATGATGAGACACTTCAGAAATTCCAAGAACTCAAAGACAAAAATGTCATTTTGAAGATCGCAGCTACGTCAAACCCGGTTGACCTAACTGGTTCAGTGACTGATGACATGTTCGAGATTTCCGCTGACTTAATGTTTCAAGACTCGCAAATCTACGGCATAATTCTGCTTGGGCTGCATCACATGCCAGGATTAAAAGAGAAATACATTGATGGAATCGTGAAAATTGCATCCAAATACACCAAGCCTATAGTAATGTGTGACATTGGGGAAACAGAAATGGCACTCTACACACGTTCAAGGTTTGACAGACTCTGCGTGCCTTCTTTCACTTCCCCCGAGGATGCTGCGCGCGCCATGAAAGCCCTGGTAACTTACGGTGCGTACTTAATAAGAAACAATTGTGCAGAGGAATACATTGCACAAATTAAGAAATCATGCAAGCCTACACGTTGAAGGTGACAGCAACTTCGCTGCCATCTATTAACTTGAGGTGCTCACGCAAATATAATGGAGCAATAATCTCTAAAACATCACTCGGATAATTGGAAATTTGGGGAATCATTATTGCACACTCCAAACTGTCAATGTTTGCCTTGATTAGATTGCCAGTGCAGTAACCTATTGCGGGGTAAATCAAGAGCTGTTTAGCATTTTCAAGAAGTTTCTTTTGATGTGCACTCTCTTTTGTAAGGCGGATATTTAGTGTTCCAGAGTAAGGAGTAAAACCAAGCTTTTCTTGAATCTGCTGCTTAACCCATGGCAAATCAATAAACTTTCGTCCTTCACCGGAACCCGAAAAAACTTTGCCCTTAAAAATTATCTCACGCAAAAAGCGGCCTTCGAGGCAGCTTACTGTTTTTGTTCTTTTAGCCATTGGGCAACTTTTCTCAGAATAGGATCAGATGTTATGTCAACTACTGGCACAATCATTTTTTCTTTGGTTTCAATTATCGGAGCGTATTTCGGCATCAGCGCGTAACCGACAAAGCTCCAGTAAACTTTGCTGTTCTCTAGTAGCTCTTTGGCGACTACAGTTGTTGAAGCGGGAAGTGGAAAATAGAGAAAGACCACGCCGTCAACCCAGTATAACCCGGCTAGTTTGCCTCCGGCTATTACAGAAGTGAACCTTGCTATTTCGTCAGGTGTATTGAAATAGTTTTTTTCCAATATGACAATTTCTTTGAACGGAGAATATGTGATAGTGACATCGGTTTTGCTCATTGACCCTTCACCAGATTAGCTAGTGTATTGGCGGTCCCTTTTAATCTTGCCATAAGATTGAGAAAAAGTTATAGAGTAGACGAACATTAAGCCTTCTCTAACAGTATAATCTTGGATGGTTATCGTTTCATGCCTGAAATACGTATTGCACTTATCGGCGTTGGCAACAGCGCATCAGCTCTGATTCAGGGAACTCAATACTATAAAGACGCTAAAGAAAACGTCACTGTTCCTGGGCTAATGCACGTAAACTATGGTGGTTACCACATTAGGGATATTCGGTTTGTTGCCGCTTTTGAAGTTAACAAGGACAAGATTGGCAAAGACCTCTCTGAAGCCATATTTACTAAACCAAACTGCTGCGTAAAATTTGCTGATGTGCCAAATTTAGGAGTGAAAGTTTCTCCAGCTCCAATCTTAGACGGCGTAGCGCCGCATATGCGAGAAATCTTTAATGTTTACGACGACAGCAAAACGGATAAAGCAAGTATCGTCAAAGTTCTCAAAGAAGCAAAGGCTGAGGTGCTCGTATGTTATTTGCCGGTGGGAAGCCATGACGCAGCGCGTTTCTACGCTCAAGCAGCCATTGAGGCAGGATGCGCCTTTGTGAACTGCATGCCAGAATTCATAGGGTCAAACCCTGAAGAAAGTGTAAAGTTTGAGAAGGCTGGTTTGCCCGTTCTTGGCGACGATATTAAGAGCCAAGTGGGCGCCACGATACTGCACCGGAACCTTGTGCGTCTCTGCTTGGATCGCGGAGTCATTGTTGATGAAACATATCAGTTAAATCTTGGAGGGGACACGGATTTCCAGAACATGACTGTGGAAAACCGCCTCATCTCAAAACGCATCAGCAAAACTGAAGCCGTCACAAGCCTTGTCCCATATAAGTTGCCAACAAGGATTGGTCCCTCTGATTACGTTCCTTTCTTGAAGAACAAGAAAATCTGTTACATCTCGCTCAAAGGACGCAAGTTCGGTGATCGCCCCATTAACATCAGCGTTAAACTTGAGGTAGAAGATTCTCCGAACAGTGCAGGTGTAGTTATTGATTTGATTCGAGCTGCGAAAATAGCGTTGGACCGCAAAATTGCCGGTGCCTTGCTTAGCATGCCGTCTTACGCGTTCAAGCATCCGCCCATTCAGGTACCTGACTCGCAAGCTAGGAATGGACAGAAGATTGGATAGCGGGTAAACGGGAGCGCTAAACCCTTTTTTTCTTTTTATGAAACCTTTTTTAACCTTGAAGTCAAACTGGATACTCATCAGTACTTAGAAGGTTAGGTGCATGGTTAAAGTTGAATCATACGAAGTGCCTGAAGGCCTCTATTTTTCCAAAGATTTTGAATGGATAAAAGTTGAAGGCGACAAAGTTCGCATGGGAATAACTGACTATGCGCAAAAGTCGCTAAGAGAAATTGTTTATGCCGAATTGCCCAGTGTTGGAACAGTAGTGGCGCAAGGCGAGCCCTATGGAACATTGGAGTCTGTTAAGGCGGTGTCGGACTTGGTTGCAGCCGTAAGCGGAGCAATCGAGGAAGTAAACGATGAAGTCCAATCGAAACCTGAAACATTAAACGAGGACCCGTATGTAAAAGGCTGGCTAGTCGTGGTTAAACCTTCAAACTTACAAGTTGAGCTCGCCAACCTGATGGACTTCAACAAAGCGGTTGAGTGGCATAAGGCACAAGCCCAATCCAAATAAGCAGAAGGTAGAGCAATATGGCTAGGCGAATTATTGTTATTGGAGCTAACGCAGCAGGTGTTGAAGCAGCCTCTGCTGCACGCAAAAAAGACCGCACAGCCGAAATCACCTTAATTACGCAGGAGAAGAATGCGGGTTACTCACGCTGCGGTTTACCCTTTGTCATCGGCGGGCAAATTCAAAATTTCCGTGACTTGATTGTTTACCCACAGGCATATTTTCAAATGCTAAAGCTAAATTTGCGCAACGAAACAAAAGCCTCTTCGATTAACACTAAAGAGAAAACTGTAACAGTTGTTGACAAAGCAGGAGCCACCGAGATTCTTCCATACGACAGCTTAGTAATCGCCACAGGTGCTGACTCGTTTATGCCACCGATTAAAGGCAGAGAAAAACCTGGGATCCTAAGCCTCCGCGGCATAGAAGATGGCGAGAAAATTGATGCTGCTATTAAAGCTGGCGCGAAATCAGCCGTTATTATGGGTGCTGGGTTGATCGGCTTGGAAGTGGGCGTTGGCTTGATGGAGAAAGGTTTGAAAGTTACCATCGTTGAGATGCTGCCTCAGATTCTGCCCCAGTTGCTTGACGCGGACATGGCAAAGCTGGTTCAGGAGCATTTGGAGCAAAAGGGAATGCGTATCCTAATCAGCAAAGGCGTTGAAGAATTCCTCGGAGAAGACAGGGTTACTGCGGTTATGGCTGGCGGAGAAAAAATCGAAGCAGACATGTTCATCAGCGCTTTTGGCGTACGTGCTAACACGAAACTTGCTGTTGATGCGGGAATTCCTCTTGGGGAAACCCGTGCGATTAAGACCAACGCGCGTATGGAAACCGATGTGAGAGACGTTTACGCTGTTGGCGATTGTGCTGAAGCCCCAAACATCATCACACATCGACCAATGTGCGCTCAACTTGGGACTATCGCGGTTAGACAAGGCAAAGTAGCAGGAGCAAACGCTGGAGGCGATTACTCATTGTTCACAGGCATTTTAGCTTCGGCTGTCACGCGGTTGTTTGAGATTGAAGCTGGTAACACAGGATTAACTGAAACAGCCGCCGCGCGAAACCGCATCGAAGTCATAACGGGAGCCATAACCAGCAAAACCAAAGCAGATTACTTCCCAGGAGCCAAACCCATCAAAATCAAACTAGTAGTCGAGAAAGAATCCCAACGCATCGTGGGCGGTCAAGTTATCGGTGGAGAAGAAGTTACTCAACGCATAAACTGCCTCAGCTTCGCCATTCAGAAAGGCATGACCGTTCGTGAACTTGCCAAAGCAGACACAGCCTATGCGCCGCCCCTGTGCGAAACTTGGGAACCAATGGTTTTAGCCGCAGAAATGGTTCTCATGAAACTGCGATAAATCAGCAATTTTCTTTTTTCTTTGTTTGACGAAAACCATGATTTTTTTTCAATCATGTTCAAGTTTTTTGACCAATTTTATAAGTCCTACATGTTTAGCAGGAGGGGCTATTCTTTTGGGGGTTGGGGTCATAGTCGCTATGCCATTTAGGGCAATTCTCATAAGTTAAAAATGGGTTTTTTTGACCACCTATCTCTT
>Ga0187860_1003847_pt1 | contig 11614 bp, 16 predicted proteins | sample June2016WEW_10_4_FD_132981 | JGI IMG/M metagenome (GOLD analysis project Ga0187860, IMG submission 132981) | Peatland microbial communities from SPRUCE experiment site at the Marcell Experimental Forest, Minnesota, USA - June2016WEW_10_40 | ecosystem: Environmental > Terrestrial > Soil >... | reverse complement strand
GGAAGTGGATTTGAAGAACAACAAGCGCATCTCGGACATGCTCAAGGTGCCGCTCAACGCCGACGGTTTCTACGTGGAAGCCCACATGAAACTGCGTCCGGTGGATTTCACCACCGAAGGCATTTTCCTTTGCGGCCTGGCCCATTCGCCGAAGTTCATTGATGAAAACATCTCGCAGGCGCGCGCCGCCGCCGCGCGGGCGGCCACCGTCCTGTCCAAGACGCAGCTCGATGTCAGCGCCCAGGTCTCGTACGTGGACCAGCAGAAGTGCATCTCCTGCATGACCTGCGTCACCGTTTGCCCCTATTCCGCGCCCTACTGCAACAAGGACGGCAAGGGGCAGATCGAAGCCGCCAAGTGCATGGGCTGCGGCATTTGCGCCGCCGAATGCCCCGCCCGCGCCATCCAGTTGCATCATTTCGAGACCGACCAGTTCGAGGTGATGATCAAGCAATTGTTCCCCGGTGGAACCGGGGGCAACGGCGCGACCGCGCCCCGCCAGGGCATCAAGTTGATGGGAATAATTTAAAATGATCGCCAAAAGAAACATCAAGACAGCCCGCTACAGCCGTAACAATTTAATTAAACCACGGATGAACACGGATAAACACGGATTAAGACAAAGCAAAAGGTCTCTTCAGAGAACCCGAAAGGCCTTCCTTATGGGTGAACCCGTTTGCATGGCTGAAATCCTTTTCCTATCCGTGTCCATCAGTGTTAATCCGTGGTTAAAAGTCTTTTTGCGATTTGCCTGACCCATGAAAACCGAAACCGTAGCTATTCAATTAAACCACGGATGAACACAGATAAACACGGATTAAGACAAGACAGAAGGTCTCTTCAGAGAACCCGAAAGGCCTTCCTTATGGGTAAACTCGTTTGCATCTCTGAATTCTTTTTCCCATCCGTGTCCACCAGTACTGCTATCTGTGAAAATTTTGTTTTCCGGCGTAAATTTTCCAACGCAGAGGCGCGGAGAACGCGGAGTTTCGCAGAGTTTATTTTCCTCAGCGCTCCTCGGCGCCCTCTGCATCTCCCGCTCGCGTGTCAACGGAGCTGTGTTAAGGCTTCCGGACGTTTGGTTGCCGCGTCAGCCGCGCTCCCGGCGCACGAGTCGTCTCGACTCACAGCGAGTCCGGTTTTCCCATCTGTTCTGCTCTGCGGTCCTCGGCGTCCTCTGCGTCTCCCACTCGCGTGTCAACGGAGCTGCGTTAAGGCTTCCGGACGTTTGGTTGCCGCGTCAGCCGCGCTCCCGGCGCGCAAGTCATCTCGACTCGCAACAGGTACGGTTTTCCCATCTGTCCCGCTCTGCGGTTCTCGGCGTCCTCTGCGTCTCTGCGTTAAGGCTTCCAGACAATTTGCATAACCCATGAAAACTGAAGTATTTGAACCCAAAATCCTGGCCTTTTGCTGCCACTATTGCGCCTATTCGTCGGCGGATCTGGCGGGGGTCATGCGCATCCAGTATCCGCCCAACGTGCGCATCATCCGCACCCCCTGCACGGGCCGGCTGGAGACCGAATACTTCATGAAGGCCCTGGAAAACGGCGCGGACGGCGTGCTCGTGGCCGGCTGCCTCGAAGGCGGCTGCCATTTCGTGGAAGGCAACCTCTGCGCCAAACGCCGGGTCAATTACACCCGCGACCTGCTGGAAGAAATCGGCATCGAAAAGGAACGCCTCCGCATGGTCAACATTTCCGCCGCCATGGCGCGGCCATTGGCGGACACGATAACCGACATGGTGGAAACGATACGCAAACTGGGCCCGAATCCGTTGCGGAAATCCGAACTCCGACCCGTCCTCCATAGCCCTGCGAAGGATGGAACTCCGAACTCCGAACTTCGAAATCCGCGACCCGAAACAACTGCAAAAAACGAAAATGGCAAAAACCTACAGGCCGTAGGCTCTCACACGGCACAATGACTTATGATCGTCGCACAAAGAAAAAACATACCCGAACTGCTGGACATCGTCGAAAAACACCGAAAGGTTCTCCTGCTCGGCTGCGGCACCTGCGTGACCGTCTGTCTGGCCGGCGGCCAGCGCGAAGTCGGCATCATCGCCTCCGCCCTGCGCATGGCGGCCAAATTAAAAGGCCGCCCCTTGGAAGTCGAGGAACTGACCATCGAACGCCAGTGCGACAACGTCTTCCTGGAACAAGCCGCCGAAGCCATCAAGCGAAACGACGCCGTGCTGTCCGTCGGTTGCGGTGCCGGCGTGCAGGCCATCGCCGAGCGTTACAGCAACAAACCCGTTTACGCGGGCCTCAACACTGCGTTCATCGGCATTCTGGAAGAACGGGGTGTCTGGACGGAAAAATGCGCGGCCTGCGGCGAGTGTGTGCTGCATCTCTACGGCGGCATTTGCCCCATCACCCGATGCGCCAAGAAAATGATGAACGGCCCGTGCAGCGGCTCCCGAGAGGACCGATGCGAAGTCAGCCCCGACCGCCCCTGCGCCTGGCAATTAATTTACACCCGCCTGAAAGAAATCGGCCAACTCGACCGTTTGAAAGAGCTCAAAAAGCCCAAAAACTGGCGCTCAAGCCAATCCGGCGGCTGCCGCAAAATCATCCGAGAAGACCACCGGGTATAAATTTTGTCGCGTGAGGTTGAACGCCCCAAGGGACGTGGTCCGCGCTGCGCGGCTTTACGTCCTTTACGCGGTCGTAAAATAATCCGCGAAGATCATCGCGTGTAAAAAAGGCTAAAGCTGAAAATGCTTTAGCCTTCCTGTTGTGTTTGTGTAAAAGTCTCACCTTGCTTCCCAAGGCAGCTTTGTCTTTCCGACGCACGTTTCACTGTCAAGTAAAGTTCCATCTGGACGAATTCGCAGGTGTTCTGCACCTTGAATTTCCGGCAGGCGAAACGTTACGTCAAAGTGCGGCTCGTGTTTGGGATTGTTCAAGTCAGATCGGATGACAGGATCGTCGTAGTTTTTCACTTTAATCACCTCCTCTCGTTCGTTGGTTATTGTGGCTCGGCGAAATAGAATCGCGACGGGTGTGCCCATGCATTTGAATCAATGAGAGTTGTCACGCCGTTCGTGATCGTCAGCGTCAAGAAGTTCGTCCAGTGGATGCAGTCATCTGACACTTTGACATTGACCTGTGATAAGCCGGGAGCATGGATTTCACATTGAAACATGCCATTGGTCGGCGGCTGTATTCCACCACCGCCGATGCCTGTGAAGATCGTCCCGACTTGGTTAACAAGTTGGTTCAACGCATTGAGATTGCCGTTGAATACATCAAGATCAACCGGCGATATTCCACCAATCGAGCCTGTTGACGAGTATTGATGAAATTTCCATGTCCATGTTTGCCAACCAGTGGTATTCGGGTTGCCTGCTGGGTTACTATAATCTGCTATCCAGAGATTAACAGTCCCGTTGAGATATGGATAAAGGGCTGTGGCATAGGTTCGATCACAATAAATCAATGGGACAGCATTTGTATGTGTTAATTGTTCGACTTTAGAAACCCAATTTTGAATCCATTGCGCTAAAGCAGATGCACTCATGGCTGGTTGACTCGGAAGAGGATGATTTATTGGATCCCAACTCGTGCCAGAGCAACTCGTGCCCGATAAAGGATCCACCCAAACAGATGCTTGATAATGACCGTTCGGAAGTAGCGTCCATGCGACAACTTGCGGCTCAACGTCAAGTGACGGGGGAAGAAAACCTGTCCCAATGATGCCCTTTGCCGCGCTCACAAAATTTGAAGCTTCTTGAATGTCAGTATCAACATGATCATAACTAGGTTGATAAAACTGTGGCGAGAATAGAGGCGTGGCGAAGTGGTAGGCTCCGATAATGATGTGCTGGCCAATTGCGCCATTAGTATTAGCAGAAAATTGAGTGTCGGGAGTGTATGGTGGACTTGTTGATTCTGTTGCCTTGATATATGCAAATTGTATTCCGGCCCCTGATACTGCGCCCCAGTTTATAGTTCCATTGGCTGCGGAAACGTCAATGCCGAGCGCAAGGTTCGTTGTTGTTGTGGTGGTGTTAGTCACTGTGAAACCCGCTGCGCCAGATGACTGACCATCGGGATTGTTCACCTGCACCGTCCAAAAGCCAACATCGCTAAGGTTATTGATTTGGTAAGTTATCTGGGTGCTGGAATTAACAGTAAGCTTGCTGGCTGTGCTGGGGATGGTGCCTCCTTCGGGGGGAACGAAAGTAAGCGAAGCCGCACTTTGAAAATTATTGCCGTAAATGATAAGTGGCTGGTTGCCGTTCAGTGCTGGCATCGAAGTCGGTGATATGCTGTTGATTGAAGGCGGCGGCACAGCCGCAGAAACTGTGAAATTCGCGGCGCTGGAATGTTGGATGTTGTCCGGGCTGTTGACGGTGACGGTCCAAGCGCCGGAATCGCTGAGGCTATTGAATTGATAAGTTATCTGGGTGCTGGAATCGACCGTGAGCTTGCTGGCTGTGCTGGCGATGTTGCCGCCTTCCGGGGGAACAAAGGTGAGTGTATCACCGCTCTGGAAATTGTTGCCGGTGATCGTGAGCGGTTGGTTGCCATTCAACGGCGGCACTGGGTTCGGCGAGATGTTGCTGATGCCTGGCGTAAGCTGCGAAACCGTGAAGCCCACCGCGCTGGAATGCTGGGTGTTGTCCGGACTGTTGACAGTGATGGTCCAAGCACCGGAATCGTTAAGGTTGTTGAATTGGTAAGTTATCTGGGTGCTGGAATTGACAGTGAGTTTGCTGGCGGTGCTGGCAATGGTGCCGCCCTCTGGCGGAACAAAGGTGAGCGTGTCACCGCTCTGGAAATTATTGCCGTTGATGGTGAACGTCTGGTTGCCGTTCAACGGCGGCACCGGGTTCGGCGAGACACTGCTGATGCTCGGCGTAAGCTCTTTGCAAAGTTTTACCGCGAGCCGTTTTTTTGACCCAAAATACCCGAATGCCGTATTGCTACCGTTGGTTGCTGAAACAATCATGTCTCTACAGCGAAATTTGGCAGTGTCCTAATTTGAAATTTATTCCCTCAAATCGAACTTAACCTTTTCTATCGTCAGCAATTCAAATGGATTTATGACTCGCACGTCCATCGCATCACAGGCGTTTGGGATTTTGACTTCATATCCATCGGCCCGAACCTCATGCGTCACAACAATATGATTGTGGGCATGAGCGTGTCCAACAATGGCAAAATCCGCATCTTTGAAAAATTTAGTCTGGAAAGCAGGTTGATAATGTTCACTGACCCAAGTTGCCAAAATTCCAAAGCTGTCATAAGTTTTTCCATCCTTTGTGGAAACAAACATCTTCTTTCTTGATTTGCACCATATAGAAAGCCTGTCTTTTCTTTCAAGGAGTTCTTTACGGACTTGATCCACGCTAAATATAGTTCCGTATGAATTGGCAATATCGAGCCACCTCCAAAACCCCTCAACCACGTCCATCCGGTAATGGAAGTTTTTTGCCTGTATAAAAACATCGGAATCTAAAAGATAGGCCATTCTACACCCCCCTGCAACGAATTGGCATATTTCCTCAAGGTTGACTCTTTCTTTATACCCAAAAATTGCATCGCATCGCGTTGCATGACCCGGCCAGCAAGTGCTTCTTGCAAAACGGTAATAGAGAACATTCTACTATTTCGATATTTCTCATTTTGGAAATAATCCGACCATCCTGATTTGGCCTTCACTGGCTTTGTGGAAAACAATTTGTAACAGTTATTAAATGTTTCCTGATCTAGCAGCCAAGCATCGCGTGCGCGCCGCGCAACCACTATTCGGCTGATTTTATATTTATATGCCAACCTTTCGATTTCAGTAATGTCATTTTTTTTGCCTCGCCAAGCACTCTTGAGTTCCTGCATCGGCAAAAGGACTTCTGCTGCCACACTATTGCAATATTTCTCAACGTCGCCATCCGTGGCATAGGTTCTTGCAAGATTTGAAACGCCCGTTTCTCCAATCCAAATATGTGCAATTTCGTGAGCAACGGTAAATATTTGTGCCGCCGGAGCATCCGCCCCATTTATAAAAATTAATGGAGCGTGTTTGTCAGACATTGCGAATCCACGAAATTCTTCAACGTCCAATTTTCTGCTGGTGCTTCCGCCAGCGAATCCCGCCCTTAAAACAAGAATGCCATGCTCTTCTGCCGCTTCAATTGTGTAACGAATGGTTTCTTCCCACTTCGTTGTTTTTCCCACCAAAGCACAGCCAATATTCAATGTTTTTACAATATCGTTCGCAGTTTCATTTACCGGTGTTTTAATGGAAAATTTCCCAACAAACGGGAGTGGTTTATATCCGTTTGAAATCAGATATTCACGATACCAGTTTTGCTTTCGTTGAGCGTCGTAAATAATATCCAAAAGGTCATCGCTTGGCACTGGCGGGAGCGTGTCGTCAATCCGGCGGAAATCGGCAATAGGAAGTTTTTGCGTCGGCAATTCTTTCAAAAATAAAAATCCGAAGGCAATGCGAGTCTTTTCTGCCAATTTTTCAACAATGGAAATCGGAATAGAGCCGGTGGATTCCCACTCTTTTACAAGGCCCAAGTGAACGCCAATCCTTTTGGCGAGCGTTTCTTCGGAAAGCCCCGCTTTCTTGCGTGCCCATTGCAGGACTTCTGGATTTAATGTTGCATTCATATCGTTACCTTTTCTGCTACAAATCCACGCAGCAAATGGTCAACGAGTCTTGAGCGTGTGCCTTGCCATTTTTCCAAGGCATTCTGCAATATCGTTTCGGTGACGGAAACACAAATTTTTGCCGTTCCGCCATCTCGCCCTTTCTTCCCAGAACGCTCTCGCCGACCACCCCATTGCGGTTTTTTTGTTGATTTTTTGTTTGACATATCAAACTTGATATAGTAATACTAAATCAAGATTAACAATAAGTCAACTGGAATTTTATGGCAAACGAATTAAAGACCGAAAAGAAGGCGCAAGCGATAAGTCTGCTTTGCGAAGGGAACAGCATCCGAAGTATTGAGCGCGTCACGGGGATTCACCGTGACACCATCATGCGGCTTGGCGTTCGCATTGGCACGGCTTGCGCGAAAATCCAAGACGAGAAAATGCGTGGCCTGAATTGTGCCCAAATCGAAGTTGACGAGATTTGGGGATTCATCGGAGCGAAACGCAACCGATCCGATACTGTTGGCGCATACGGCGACGTTTGGACATTCATCGCGCTGGATGCCGACACGAAGCTGATTCCGTCTTTCATCGTCGGCAAACGTGACGCCTATCACGCGAACGCATTCATTTCTGATTTGGCTGGACGCCTCAAAAAGCGCGTTCAAGTTTCTTCCGATTCCCTGCACGCCTATGCGAATGCGATGGAAAGGGGATTCGGCGCTGAGGTGGATTATGGCCAGATTTCAAAAACCTACTCATTCGTCAACCTCACCCAAAATGCCGCTGGCCGTTACAGTCCGGCGGAAGTTGTGAAAACTGAACGGACGATTGTGAGCGGGATGCCCGACGTGAGCCGGATTTGCACGTCTCACGTCGAGAAGCAGAATCATACGCTGCGGATGCACTGCCGCCGCCTGACTCGCCTCACCAATGCCTTCAGCAAAAAGTTTGAAAATTTTCAAGCTGCGGTCGCATTGAATTTCTGCTACTATAATTTCGTGAAAACGCATGGCGCAATTCGCATGACGCCCGCGCAAGCGGCTGGCGTCGAGAATAGCGCGTGGACGGTCACGGAATTGGTAGAACGCTGTGGGGAATAAACAGGATTATCTGGCAAAAGTTCAAGTTGCCGTCTCGCAGTTGCATAACTGCGGGACGGTTTGGCGTGAGACTGTGCCTGTCCATGAAGTCTTTCGCGGCAAAACCGTTTGGCAGGGGGACGTTGAGGTTTTTGATCTGCACGGCCATCCCAAGGCAAAACGCGCCTATGCGTGGGCACATTTGGATGGGCCAAACGATGAGCGCACGCGGTTTGTTGCCGTGCTGGAAATTCCGCCGGTTGTCTCTGCTGAAACTGCCGTGCGGGTTCAGATTGTTGCCGATTCCAAAAAGAGGAAAAAATGAAAACTCTTATCGGCATACTGTTTGTTGCTATTCTAATATCCTGCGGTTGTGCCCATACGCACGAAATTGTGGGACAACCAACGCCGGTGAATCATCGGACGGAAGACTTAAATGTTGCGCCTCGCTGGACAACGCCAACCAGAAGCGCAGACAATGCCATGCAAGAAAAATAGATAGCAGGCAATTTCAAATTAGGACACTACCCGAAATTTATTGCAAACCACAAAACGTTTCAATAACGTAATCATTGAGCCGGCAGGTCTGCTTCGTTCTGCGACGGCTTGGGAATAATTACTTTATTGAGCCCCTATGGCTATGAAAAATTAAGATTTATGAAAAAGCCGAAAAACAAACAAACCGCACCAAGCGCCGGCGGGTTAATTGACATCGAACAATATTCCATCAAAACGGACCGTAAGCATCTAATTTGGTTCAACGGTGACAAACACGAATTAGCCGTGTTCCGCATCCCCACCAAACATCTGCATTTTAATATCCAAAACGGTCGATATGCCGACAAGATGATCCAACTCAAAGCCGACAACCCCGGTGATGACATTGATCCGCAGGTCAAAAAGTGGCGCGATGAGATTAGTAAAATGCTGCGCGGCGAGTACCCTGGCACTCAAGAAGACCGTGAGCCGTGGGTACGAAACTGCTTCGAGCTACACAGTCAGAGAGACACACGCTCCTTTGAAATCACGCTCCCTGATCACCAGAACGTCCACCATAGTTACAACCATGCCTGAAATGCGCAATTTTCAGTAACAATAAGCATAGACACCATTTGCTAACTTCTAAAAAAATCCCCGACATGAGCCTTTCACTCCAAAAATTCGCAGAAGATTTCGCTGATGCCCTCTACCAGGTTGACGCCAGCGGCATCTCTCACAAACAATTTCAGCCAGGTATAGGGCCTTTCGGGGAATCAGATGCAGTAAAGGCAGCGCTCGCTTGGTTGAAACAAAACAAACAGGTCGTGTACGGCAATGCAGTCACCAAACGACAGCCAGACCTCTTGATCCCTGGAGAGTGGCAACTCGAGTTCAAGGTCGTGCGCCCCTTTGGTGACAATGGCAAAGAAGCCGAAAACTGGTCACAAAACGTTTTACATCCTTATCCCGGCAACACCAGTTCGCTTGGTGACTGTTTTAAATTGTTGCAATCCACCGGACTCGAAGGAAAGGCTGTCGTCGTGTTTGGCTACGAACACTCCCCAGCCAAAATTCTACTTGAGCCGTGCATCGCCGGTTTCGAACTCCTAGCAAGACAACTCCTCGGCTTCAGTCTTTCTAAAAGGCTTGAACTATCTCGACTGCCGCTCCGTCATCCTGTGCATCAAGTTCTTCGTGTATACGCGTGGCAGCTTGTTACCGGATAAATAATTTTCTGCTGTGATTGGTGAAGAAGCGCGTGGACATGGTTTAATAACCAAATTTAGAAACGTTTGGCCGGCATTTCTGACTGTTTCCCATAAGCCATGCGGATTTACTGGTTGCGTAAACTCCGATAAACTCCGATGAATCGCGAGTTGATCGCGAGCACGTGGCCAGCATCGTAGTCCTCGGCAGAGTTTAGGCAAACAGAAAACCGCGTAAAGCGGCGGAGCCGCCACGCGGCAGGGGTGGTGATTGTTGAGGGGTGGATTCAGAATTCCAAGATCAATCTTTGGGGTTTATCTCCGAAACTTGTTCTCGTTATGCCACTCGACAAACTCACGTCCCGGCTTGCGCAAACACAAAACGGTTGTTGGTTGAGCCCCGAAGGCATTCGGGGTGCAGTTGAGGGTTGAGGGCTGAAGACAGTGGAAACATTCAACATTTCCGCCTATGGCGAGACCTCGCCGAAATAAAACGAAGGCGGGCAACACTCAACATCGAACATCCAATGTCAGACAAAGAAGAAATTAGGGTAACATCTCTACATTCAACAATTGGACCCCTCGTCGCGTACCGGACGTACGGCTTATTTTTTGATTTCCGGCTCTCCTCTGGCCGCGTGCCAGAAACGAAGCACGTACACCGTCGCCGGCTCGCGAAATATTTCGTAGATGATTCGATACGAACCGTGGACCATTTCCCTCACGGAAGACTCTGCAATTTCCGGCACGACACGCCCTCGTTCCGGCGACGAAGCCAGCGAAAGCGCCTTGTCAATGAGTTCGTTGCCAAACGTCCGCGCGCGACTGGAATTGTTCCGCGCGATGAAAGAGACAATCTCCCGCAAATCGTCCTGTGCCTGCGGAGTGAGGATTACTTTGAAGTCCATGCCGCCACCAATTTGCGCGCCTCCTCGGCGGGAACGCCTTCACCCCGGCGTGCCTGTTCCCGCGCCCGCTGGATGCCCGCCAGCAGTTCGATCTCGCGCGCAATTTCCGCCAGGGACGTGTCCTCCGGCAGTTTGGTGACGAGGTCAATGACCATTTCCCGGCTGCTCATGTGAAAACTATCTTCGCTTTCCGCTCAAAATGCAAGTGCGACCTGGCCACCACGTTTTCCAATCGGCAACACCGCTCCGCGCGTGCCCGCGAGAGATCATCGCGTGTGAGTTGGATGGGCGAGATTGCGCTTGATCGACTGATTCAGCGCGCGGGCCTCGACCCCGTAAAGTGCGGCGAGATCGAAATCCAGGATCACCTTTTCATGGCGAATCCAGTGGACTTTCGGAGCGATGGCCGAAGGGGAAAGGGCAAGGGTGTGCTGTGGCATGGCGGGTCAGCTTCTGGTTTCCGCAAGGCCGTGACATGGCCCGATGACTTTGGCGAGGTGGCGGGCAAAGCAGCCAAGAGCGGAACCGTTTGATTTATTCTGACTGTTTCCCATAACAACCCAGATTGGCCAGCATCGTAATCCACGGCGGATTTTAGGCAAACAGAAAACGGTTGAGAGTTGAGCCCCGAACTCCGATAGATCGCGAGCAGGCGCATTCGGGGTGCAGTTGAGGGTTGAGGGACGGAATGGCCGCGCAAGAAACTTCCGTGTATCAGCGTTAATCAACGTTAATCAGCGGTTAAAAGCCGAAGGCTTCCAGCTTTTCATCCTCCCGACGCAAGAAAATTCTGCAACCGCGCTTTGGAGATGCGCTTCAGGGTCTGGCATCGCACTTTTCCCTTTCGCTTTGTGGTCAACATGGTAAAAGCACGCCATGAATACCGCTCGCGTCCTGCTCGCCGTGTGGGTGCTCTGCCGCGTCGCCGGCCTGGCGCTGGCCGAAGAGTCCGCGGACGAAATCCAGTGCCGGAAATCGGCCGCGTTCCTGACAGCGCCCGATGCCTCCGATTACCGGAAATACGCGCCGAGCCGCCAAATCAACATCCTGCACGTGGCGCTGGATGTCACTCCTGATTTCACCAATCGCACTGTCGCCGGGAAAACCACGATCACCTTCAAGCCGATCGCGAAACCGCTGGAGGAACTGAGCCTCGACGCCGTTGACCTGACGGTGGGCTCTGTGACCTCCAGCGAAGTGGTTTTGGATTACCAGGTCACGGATGAGAAAATCATCGTCCAATTCGCCCAACCGGTTCCCGCGGACAAGGAGGCCTGGGTCACGATTGAGCATCGCGCGGAGCCGACGGAGGGAATGTATTTCCG
>Ga0187860_1003844_pt1 | contig 11628 bp, 10 predicted proteins | sample June2016WEW_10_4_FD_132981 | JGI IMG/M metagenome (GOLD analysis project Ga0187860, IMG submission 132981) | Peatland microbial communities from SPRUCE experiment site at the Marcell Experimental Forest, Minnesota, USA - June2016WEW_10_40 | ecosystem: Environmental > Terrestrial > Soil >... | reverse complement strand
GCGGATCGGCCGCCAACACGGCGGCCGGCATCGCATCGCTCGGTGGTTCGCCGGGCTTCGCCGGGGCAGTCGGGGACGACAAGGCTGGGTCATGGTACGCATCGGACCTTCAGCAGTTGGGCGTGGCAGCCAGTGTGACGACCGTCTCGAGCGGGCTGCCGACCGGTGTGTGCCACGTCCTCGTCGCCACCAGGGGAGAGCGTTCGATGGCGACGAGCCTTGGTGCGGCCAGCGAGCTGGCAGCCGAGACGGTCGAGCAGGCAGGCGTCGACCGAGCCCGGGTCGTCTATGTCGAGGGCTATCTCCTCGATGCCCCGGCGGCGGCGGCGGCACTGGACCGGGCTATGGAGCTCGCCGAGGGCGCCTCGACGCTGGTGGCCCTCTCTCTGTCAGACCCGTTCGTCGTGTCTCGGCACCGGGATCGCATCTTAGAGATGGTGTTCGGTGGGGCCGTCGACGTACTGCTCGGCAACGCTGACGAGGCGCTCGGCTTGACCGGAGCCGACTCTGTCGCCGGTGCGGCCGCCGCCTTGAGGCGTGACGGATCTGTCGCGGTCGTGACGCTCGGGGCATCGGGGGCGTTCGTGGTGACACCTGATGGCGAGGCGGCCGTCAGGGCCGACGAGGTCGCCCACGTCGTGGACACGACCGGCGCGGGTGACTTGTTCGCTGCGGGGTTCCTGTACGGGCTCACCCACGGCGCCGGCCCGGAGGGCGCACTCCGTATTGGGAGCTTCGCAGCTGCTGAGGTCATCGGGCACCTCGGGGCGCGCCCCGCGATCCGGCTGCAGGATGCGATACCCGAGGGCCTGTTCAGCGGCTGAGCACCCAGCGCGGCGCGTCGAAGGCTCAGCTCGGCAGGGTGTCCTCTTCGGGTGGCCGGAACGCCAGTTGCAGGTCCGCCAGGCGCACGAGCGCGCTGGCCACCCAGCGGGCGAGCGTGGCGATCTCCTCGTCCAGCTTCGACGGGTCCTCGAGCACGCTGTCGTCGAGGCGCAGGCTTCCCTGGTAGGCGACCTCGAACGCGCAGGTGGGCTCGGGCGCACCATCGAAGCACTGCTCCAAGGTCGGGGCCGCTCGCTCCAGATGCTCGGAACCGATTTGCGGGCCCTCAGGGTCGAGCACGGTGAGGATCTTGGCGTGGTCCGGTGCGCCCACGAGATTCTGCAGCCGGAACGCCAGTTCCAGGATCAGCTCTGGCGGCTCCGCCGCGCTCTCCCCGATCGACCAGGACCGGTAGGAGCTCTGGCTCCAAGTCGGCCAGTCGAGCGTGAGATCGGCGCGCACCCGAGCCGGGTTACCCTCGCCGGGCAAGCTGTACGAGGTCTCGAACGACACGTCGCCGAGGAATACGTCGACCTGGAAGCGCTCCTCGACGGCCTGTTGCTCGAGGAGCGCACCCTCGAACGCTTCACGGATCGCCCCGATGACGTCGAGGAGGATGTGGTCGATCATGGCGCTGCCGACGATAGTTCCCGCAGCGACAGAGCAGAGACCTGGTAGACACGAGGCGTGCCGGAAAACCCCTGGCTTGGCCGTCGTGTGATCTGCTTCGCCCACCAGGGCGGTGCCCGCGAGGCCCCTTCAAGCACGCTGTACGCCATCCGGCGGGCGATCGAGGGGGGAGCGACGGCGATCGAGCTCGACGTCCACGCCACGGCGGATGGCCACCTCGTCGTCTGTCACGATCCGACGCTCGACCGCACGACGAACGTGGCCGGTCAGATTGCCTCGTACTCGCTCGCCGAGCTCCTGGAGCTCGACAACTCCTACTGGTTCGTTCCGGGCGAGGACGTGCAGAGCGACTGTGAGCCGTCCGCCTACAGCTTCAGGGGCCGTGCCCCCGCAGACCATTCGTTCGGGATCGCGACCCTTACCGAGGTCCTCGACTGCACGCCTGGCATCCCGCTGAACCTCGACATCAAGCGCACGGCGCCTGATGTCGTTGCCTACGAACGCCTGCTTGCCGACTTGATCCGCGAGCACGGACGCACGGACGACGTGATCGTGGCGTCGTTCATCGACGGAGCCACCGCTGCCTTCTCCGAGTACGCACCGGAGATCGCCACGTCAGCGGGCACACTCGCGGTGGGGACGTTCTTCCGGGCGGTCCGCGCCGGAGAAGCACCGCCTCCAGAAGTGAGTCGCCACGTAGCGTTGCAGGTGCCGGCGACCTTCCATGACCTCGTCGTCGTGGACGAGGAGTTCGTCGAGTCAGCCCATTCAGCTGGGCTGGCAGTGCACGTGTGGACGATCAACGACCGCGACGAGATGGAGCAGTTGTGCGATATCGGCGTCGACGGGATCATCAGCGACGAGCCGAGCGTGCTCGTGGAAGTGCTGAACACCCGGGGCATCGCCTGGCGACCCTAACGCCGGCGATCAGTGACTCCTGAAGGCGTCAGCCCCTGCCGCAGTTGGGCTTCTTGCCGTGGTTGGCCTTCTTCTTCTTGCGGAGCTTCCGCTTCGTGGTTCTCTTCGACACAGTGGCGCAGAGTGTAGCGGGCCTCTCGCGTGACAGAATCCGGTTCTGATGGCGTGGTTGCTCCGTGACGGAGACGTGCTCGCGAGTGCCGATGTGGCGCAGTCGTTCCTGGCGCGCAACCGTGGCCTGCTCGGGCGGTCCGGGCTCTCCGGAGCCTTGGTGCTCCCGCATACGAAAGGTGTGCATTCGGTGGGGATGCGTTTTGTGATCGACGTCGCGTGGCTCGATCGCGATCTCGTCGTCATCGACATGACGACGCTCCGGCCGCACCGTGTCACCTACCCTCGGTTGCGGGCCCGCTCAATAGTCGAGGCGGAGGCTGGCGCGTTCGATCGGTGGGGTCTCAAGATCGGTGATCGCTTGGAGATCAAGGAGTGAGCCAGCCGCCGGACGGCGGCGAAGGACACTCGGCCGCCGGCGGGGAGTTGGTGCTCGTCTCCACGCCGATCGGCAATCTCGGTGATTTGTCCCCTCGCGCCGCGGCGGCGCTCGGCACCGCCGATGTCGTCTGCTGCGAGGATACGCGTCACACCGGCGCGATGCTGAAGCGCCTCGACATCGCCGCTCGACAACTCAAGTCCCTGCACGCTCACAACGAGGCCGAGCGAGTGCCTTGGCTGTTGTCGGAGCTCGCTTCCGGGCGCACGGTCGCCCTCGTCAGCGACGCCGGCACACCGGCGGTGTCGGACCCGGGTGAGCGCCTCGTCGCGGCTGCCGCTGAAGCGGGTTTTCGCATCACGGTCGTGCCGGGGCCCTCGGCGGTGCTCGCGGCCCTCGTAGTCTCGGGGATGCGCCTCGATCGCTGGAGGTTTGAGGGGTTCCTTCCCCGCAGCGGGGCGGCACGCCGAGCTCGGCTGGCTGACGTGGCATCGTCCCCCTGTCCGAGCGTGTGCTTCGAGGCACCGCACCGGATCGCGGCGACGCTCGCCGATCTGGCGACCGTCTGCGGTGCGCATCGCCCCGTGGCCGTCTGCCGGGAGATGACCAAGCTGCACGAGGAGGTGTTGCGGACGACACTGGGCGGTGCAGCGGCGCGTGTTGCCGAGGTCGCTCCCCGTGGCGAATTCGTCTTGGTGGTCGGCGGCACGCCGGCTGAGGGTGCCGAGCTGCCGAGCGCCGGCGAGCTGGCAGCCGAGGTGGAGTCGTTGGTCGGTGCCGGGCTATCCCGGCGGGACGCCGTGCGGGAGGTGTCGGCCAGGCGAGGAGTCGGGCGAAGTGCCGTCTACGACGCAGCAGTCAAGGCTGTTCCGCAGCAAGGGGGCGCGCCACGCGATCGGTAGGCTGCGCCGTGTGACCGGCCGCTTTTACGTGACCACCCCGATCTTCTACGTGAACGACGTTCCCCACCTCGGGAACGGCTACGCCACGATCGTCGCCGATGCGTTGGCCGCTTGGCACCGCCTCGAGGGCGAGGAGGTCTGGTCCCTTACCGGGACGGACGAGCACGGGCTGAAAGTGTTGCGGGTTGCAGAGGACCACGGTGTCACTCCGCACGAGTGGACGGACCGGATGAGCGAGCGATTCCGTGAAGCCTGGAAGGCGCTGCAGATCTCGAACGACGACTTCATCCGCACGACCGAGCCACGGCACCACAGCAGCGTCCAGCACTTCATGCAGGCGATCTACGACAACGGCTACCTTCGCAAGGGCACCTACGAGGGCTGGTACTGCGTGTCGTGCGAGGCGTACTACAACGAGGCCGAGCTCCTGGAGGGGCAGAATTGTCCGGTTCACGAACGGCCGGTCGAGTGGTTTACCGAGGAGAATTGGTTCTTCGAGCTGAGCCGTTTCTCGGAGCGGCTGGTGGAGTGGTACGAGGCGCACCCGAGCGCGATCTTCCCCGAGACCCGGCGGAACGAAGCGCTCGGCATCATCCGCGGGGGTTTGCAGGACATCTCCATCACGCGCACGTCGATCGACTGGGGCATCCCGGTTCCCTGGGACGAGGACCATGTGTTCTACGTCTGGTACGACGCGCTCGTGAACTACATCTCGGCCATCGGCTACGGCAGCGACCCCGATCGATTCTCCAAGTGGTGGCCGTCCGTCTGCCATTTGATCGGTAAGGACATCATCCGCTTCCACTGCGTGTGGTGGCCGGCCATGTGCATGGCAGCCGGGATCGATCCACCGGCGTCGTACGTGGTGACTGGGTTTCTTCTCGTGCGCGGCAAGAAGATGGGCAAGAGCGCGTTCAACCAGATCTCGCCGGTCGACCTCGCATCTGACGTGGGGAACGATGCTCTGCGTTACTACCTGCTCCGTGAGGTTGGGCTCGGGGCCGACGGGGAGTTCTCCTACGAGGGCTTGGTCGCCCGCTACAACTCCGATCTCGCCAACAACCTCGGGAACTTGCTGTCACGCGTGGCCACCGTCGTCGGGTCGAAGTGTGGTGGCACCGGGCCGGCGCCACGCGCCGCTTCTGAGTCCCCACTGGCAGAACTGACAGCCGTGCTCACGCCGGAGGTCATCCGGCATTGGCGGTCGTTCGCGCCGCAAGACGCCCTGGAGGTCACCTGGCGCCTCATCCACGCTGCCAATGCCGAACTGGAGGCGGTCGCGCCGTGGAAGCTCGATCCGGGCCCCGTGGTCGACGGTGTGCTCGGCGACGCCTTGGAGGTGCTGCGCATCGTCGCAGTTCTCATCTCCCCGGTGCTCGGAGACGCGGCCGCTGAGATCTGGCGGCGCTTGGGCCTGTCCGCGTCACCCGCTGCCGCCGGCAACGTGGGGCCCGACGGGGTGCTCGGGTGGGGTGGGTACCCCGGCGGGCTCGCTGTCGAGAAAGGGTTGCCGTTGTTCCCGAGGCGGGCGGTCGAAGCCGAATGAGCGGCTTCGGGCGTATCTTCGGTCGTGGCCGGCGTGATCAGGCAGAGCACGAGGCTCCGGCTGCCAAACAGCGCCAGTCCGAGGAGCATCGTCCACGGGACGATCATGCGGAGCTGTCGACTGCCGAGCGCATCGATCGGTTGGCGGCGCTGCCGCTGTGGACCGACAGCCACTGCCACCTGCAGACGGCGAAGGACCTTCATGCGGTGCTCGACCGGGCACAGGAGCAGGGCACCCGCCGGCTGGTGGTAGTCGGGACTGACGAAGAAAGCTCGCGGCATGCGGTCGCGATCGCCGGCGAGACAAGTGGCTACGGGTCACCGCCGGTCGAACTGTGGGCGACAGTCGGCCTACACCCGCATGACGCCAGCACCGGCCTCGGAGGCGTGCGGTCGTACCTGGACGAGCTCTCCGTCTTCGGCTTGTCGAGGGCCAAGGTGACGGCGGTGGGCGAGTGCGGGCTCGACTATCACTACGACCATTCGCCTCGGGCTGTGCAGCGGAAGGTCTTTGCTGAGCAGGTTGGGTTTGCGCACCGCCACGGCCTGGCGCTGGTGATCCACACCCGAGAGGCGTGGGAGGACACGTTTGCCGTGCTGGACGCCGAGGGCGCGCCGAGCCGGATGGTCTTCCACTGCTTCACCGGTGGGCCGGACGAGGCTCGGGCTTGCCTCGATAGGGGCGCGTACCTGTCGTTCAGCGGCATCGTCACCTTCACGAGCGCGAACGACCTCCGGGAAGCGGCCACGATCTGCCCGATGGACCGGATGCTGGTCGAGACTGACAGCCCGTTCCTGACGCCGGTTCCCCATCGTGGCAAAGCGAACGAGCCGGCCTACGTGCCGCTCGTGGGTGCGGCGATCGCCTCGTTGAAGGGCCTCGACGACGCCTCGGTGGCGCAGGCCACGACGGCAAATGCCAACGTCGTGTTCAACCTCCACGGTTGAGGCTCCGAGGGTGATCGCGGGCCTGCGGTGACCCGCCGCCCGTAGTGACGAGACGACCTCCCGGCCGGGCCGAGATCGCCGCCACGTTGCGGGCCCATGGCATCTCGCCGTCGCGGGCTTTGGGCCAAAACTTCGTCGTCGACCCGAATGTCGTCGAGCGCGTCGCCCGGCTGGCTGGCGTAGGCCCGGGCGACCGGGTTGTCGAGATCGGTGCAGGACTCGGCTCGCTCACCGTCGCGCTGGCCGCGACCAAGGCGCACGTGCTCGCAGTGGAGATCGACCGATACCTCGAGCCCTTGCTGCGTGAGCTCGTGGAGCCGCTCGGAGTGACCGTGCTGCGGGCTGACGCGATGGCCTGCGATTGGGCCGAGCTGCTCGGCGCTGAAGCAGGGGCTGCCGGCGAGGCCGTGCCCGAACCAGGCTGGGTGCTCGTGGCGAACCTCCCGTACAACATCGCCACTCCGCTCGTCCTCGACCTCCTCGTGGAGGTGCCGGCGATCTCGAGGATGCTCGTCATGGTCCAACGGGAAGCGGGCGAGCGCTTGGCGGCCGGTCCCGGCTCGAGTGCCTATGGCGCCGTCTCGGTCCGGGTCTCGTACTTCGCCGATGCGCGGGTCGTGGCGAGGGTGCCCGCCGATGTCTTCCTGCCCCGCCCCAAGGTCGAGTCGGTCCTCGTCGAGATCATCCGCCGGGCTGAGCCCGCCGTTCCGGTATCGACCGCCGGGTTCGAGGAGATCGATCGGTTGGTGAGGGCGGGTTTCGCCGGGAGGCGGAAGATGCTGCGGCGTTCGCTCGCCGGGATGGTCACCGAGGAGGCGTTTTGCGCTGCGGGAGTCGAGCCGACGCGCCGTCCCGAGGAGATCGGGATCGAGACTTGGGGCAAGCTGGCGGCGTGCGCGCGGGCGATGCCGACGAAGCCGGTGGTGGGGGAGTCACCAGGAACCGAGATCCCGCCGTCCTGACAGCACCCGCCAAACTGACCAGCCAGCTGCGGATCACCGGTCGCCGGGATCACGGTTATCACCTACTTCAAGCCGAGATGGTGACGGTCGACCTCTGTGACGGGCTCGAGATCATCGGCGGAGTTCCGACGTCGGTCGAGGTCGTCGATGACGTGGACTGGGTCGGGGGGGTTGTGGGGGCGGGCCAGCCCGGCGCCGGGCAGGCCGGACCGAACCTCGTCGAAGTGGCGTTGGCCGCTGCCGGGCGGACGGCCAGGGTGCGCCTGACGAAACGCATCCCCGCCGGCGCCGGCCTCGGAGGAGGATCGTCGGACGCCGCCGCAGTCCTGCGTTGGGCTGGGTGCCGGGATCTCGGCGTGGCGGCGCGGATCGGAGCCGACGTGCCCTTCTGCGTCAGTGGCGGCCGGGCGAACGTCGGCGGCATCGGCGAGGTGGTGGAGCCGCTCAACCACGAGGAGGCGGAGTACCTCCTCGTGGTACCGAAGCTGCACGTCTCGACACCAGCCGTGTACTCGGCCTGGGACACTCTGGGTGGCCCGAGGGGCGAGCATGGCAACGACCTCGAGCCTGCTGCTCTGGTCGCCGAGCCGCGCCTCGCGTGGTGGCGAGACCTGATCGCTGACGTCGCCGGGGAACGTCCGTCGTTGGCAGGCAGCGGGGGAACGTGGTGGCTCGAGAGCGAGCACAACCGACTGTCGGAGGTCGAGCGCCACCTCGTGGCGGCGATCGTGGCCGAAGGTGAATCAGCCCTGGTCAAGCTCGTACGGGCTGTACCTGCTTACTGAGCAGCCCGGCTTGCGTCGAGAGGCGGCGGCGCTGAAGCGGTCTGCCGGGCTACTTGCCGGCGGCGCGACGCTGCCAGCGGGTGCGCTTCAACATCTTCTTGTGCTTCTTCTTGCGCATGCGCTTGCGGCGCTTTTTGATCAGGGAACCCATGGCGTGGGTGAGGATAGTCGCTCCTGGGCCATCTCTCGTCCAAACCGTGCGTCCGGCCCTCTCGGCAGGCCGGGCGGTCGGCGCTCCGGCTGGCGCGCTCCGGCTGGCACCGAGGCCGTGGAAACTCGGCGTGGCCTGGAGGATTCAATGAGCCGCCTGCGTCCGAGGCACCTCGGGTAGCGTCGAAGTCGTGCTGGAAGAACTGAGCCCGGAGAGCTTGCACGTCCTCGACATCGCCGGCCAGGAGGCAACAAGCCTCGGTCATGACTTCACCGGTACGGAGCACGTCTTGTTGGGGTTGCTGCTCGGCGGCGATCTGATCGTCGCCCCAATCCTCGCTCAGCACGGAATCGTCGCCACCGAGGTCCGGGCCCAAGTGGGTGGTGCCGGGCGCGTCGGAAGCGCCTCTCAGCAGGTCGTGCCGTCGCTCACTGCTCGTGCCAAGCAGGTACTGATGCTTGCCGGCCAGGAGAGCGACGCCCTGGAGGACGATGTGGTGAGACCGGAGCACCTGTTGCTCGGGATCATCCAGCAGGCAACTAGTGTCGCCGCACTCGTCCTGCGCAACATGGGCCTCCAGCTCGATGAGCTCCGCTCGGACATTCTGCAGGCGCGAGAGGCGCATGTGCGCGACCTCGTCGCCGCCGGCGTAATCGGCGCCGACGCCGCTCAGGGTTTCCGCCAAAGCCCGGACGGAGCCGGCGCCCGAGGTTCGGCGGGTGACATGGACGGACAGGCGTCGGACGAGTCCGGCGCCTCTCAGCAGCAAGAGCTTGCCCCACCGCTGTGCCCGGGCTGCGGTCAGCTGTTGAGCGAGGTGCTCGCCGTCACCACGATCACGCCATCCGGTGGCACGGCGACCGGGAGGCGGCGGTCCTTCGGCAGCGTGACGGTCATCTTCTGTGGGGCCTGCGGCCACACGCTGTCGGCAACTCGCTGAACCGACGCCGCTGAGTCCCGGGGTGCATTGGCGATCGTCTGGCTCTAACCACGCCGCGTAGTCAGACGGCCTGCCTGCGTGTGTCAGGCTGTTGTGGTCGTCTGCGCGCTCGGGACGCCTGAAGCGTGCGACTGTGGCGGGTAGTTCAACCGGCAGAACGCCTGACTTTGGATCAGGAGGTTGGAGGTTCGAGCCCTCCCCCGCCAGCTCAATAAGTCCAGGTAGACTGGATAAGTTGGCTCGAAAGGTCGTCTCGAGCTCGGTGAGCGAAGGCCACCGCTCGCTTCGTCGAGACTCCAGGCGGGATCGCAGGCTCGCCTTTGTCGATTCCGGGATCGCCACACGGTGAATCTACGCGGCTTGTTCTCCCGGGGCGTCCTCGTGAGTGTGCAGCTTGTCCAAGAACGCCTCGAGATCGGCGCGGGTGAAGTTCCAACCGAAGGGCTGAGCCTTCGCGTTGAAGCGGCGCTCGAAGCAGGCGATCCGCTCGGCCAGCGCCTCGAGGTCGACCAGATCGTTCGGGGAGAGAACCTTGCGCTGCAAGATGGAGAAGACGATCTCGATTGAGCCAGCTGGCGTGCACCGGGACGTGCACGAGGATGACGTTTGGCCACTTCTCCCGCGTCCGGTCGACCGAGGCCTGCCCACGGTGGCTGCTGCCTGAGTCGCAGACCACAAACACCGTGCGGGCCGACGCGTAGGGCTCTCGTGCCATCACGTCTGTGAGAAGGCGCGCGAAGGCCACGATGCCGGTCTTCTCCTCGCAGCGCCCGATCAGAAGCCCGCTATGGACGTCGAGGGCGGCGAGGTAGTTGAGCGCCCCTTTGCGCTCGTACTCGTGCTCGACGCGCATGAGGCGGGCCCTCCCCGGCGGAAGGCTCGGATGGCAGCGACAGCGCGCCTGGATGGAGGTCTTCTCATCGCTCGAGATGACGAACTCGTCGTCGAGGAGCTCCCGCCCGCCATAGACCCGCTCGTAGAGGTCGAGGACGACGCCGGCCTTCTCCGCGAACTTCGGGTCGCGGGGGAAGATCCAGGACCGGTGCCGCCAGGGACGGATCACGGCGTCGTGAAGGATGCGTCGCACAGACGAGGCGCTGAGCGCGTTGGTGACCCCCGAAGCGATGACCTCCGCCGCGATCTCCGCTGAGGAGAAGCGGCTGAAGGGGAGGTTCCTCGTCGCCGGCAGCTCGCAGGCGATCGCTGTCACCTCAGCGACGACCGCCGCACCTATCACCTTTGGCCGACCGGATCGCTTCCGATCCGACAGCCCTGCGATCCCCTCGCAGGCGAATCGCTTGCGCCACTTCGAAGTCGTGTTCACGGCGATGTCGAGCCATGCCGCGATCGTGGTGTTGTCCGCACCATCGCCAGCAAGCAGCACGATCTGGGTCCGCACGACATCTCGATGCTGACTGCGGCCGCTGCGGACTCGCCGTTCAAGCTCGCGGCGAACCTCGTCGCTCAGGACGACGACGAACGGGCTCGGCCTGCCCATCGACAGCTCCGATCATCCGCACCCACCGCCCGCTGAGGCGGGCCCTCTTCGCCAGCACCAAGTTACACCCATGTATTTACGGGCCGGACCACTTAGAGGCGTTGACTGGGCCAAACACCCGGTGTTACTGTTCGGTAAGCAGGTGCGTCTCTATTTGGCAAGCCAAGGCGTGGCACCGGCATGGAGGGCTCAAGACAGGAGATGCCGGGGCCACGGGGGGATTGGACGCGGGGAATGAACAGTCAGTGGATGGCGATCGTTAACCACGGCCGAGGCGGCCGAGGCGGGACACCGCCGCCGGCTGCTTTTGAGGCCTGTCCATCTCATGCACTCACGGCGGTACGCGTCGTCCGTCTAAGGGTAATTGGCACCGTCGATACCCGGGTTGGACGAACACAAGACAAGAAACTCGGGCGGGATAGTCCCGACGGAATCACAAACAAAAACAGCCAAGGAGGAGTGACCCCGAGGGAATAACAGACAAATCCGAGGGAATAACAGACAAAACAAACAAGGGGGAGTGATGAGACTATCCAATCGCCAGCACCGCCGTGCCCTGTGGACGGGCGGGGTGGCCGCGATCGCGACAACGATGATCGTTGGCGCAGTGACATCGTCGGTATCGGCACAGTCGACCTCGACCACCAGTACCAAGGCCAAAGGGCCCGGTTACCCGCCGCCAAACGGTATCTATAAGGCGTTCACCAACTGCCCGCTGAACAACCCCGTCATGCATGAGGATTTGCCCATCACCGACGGCGGCGGCGGTTTCTCCGCATGCGTCGCCGGGGGCGTAGGCTCCGGCTCGATCACGATCGGCAACATCGTCACGACGGTCGTGCAGCCGGTGAACGTGCAGTTCGGCTTCTTTATCCCGCCGAAGGACGAGAACTTCTACCCTGCCCCAGCCGTGCCGCCGCTCGCCGGGCCATCCGCGATCCTGTCCACCAAGCCGGACCTGATCCCGGAGTCTCTGACCACGGCGCTGGGCTGCCCGAGCAGCGACGCCACTGTCGAGAATATGTGCCAGCAAG
>Ga0187860_1003842_pt1 | contig 11633 bp, 16 predicted proteins | sample June2016WEW_10_4_FD_132981 | JGI IMG/M metagenome (GOLD analysis project Ga0187860, IMG submission 132981) | Peatland microbial communities from SPRUCE experiment site at the Marcell Experimental Forest, Minnesota, USA - June2016WEW_10_40 | ecosystem: Environmental > Terrestrial > Soil >... | reverse complement strand
GCTCGCGGGCGCATCGGTGCGCGGCTTGGTCTGGCATGACCCGCAAGCCGGGGAACATTACGCCACCGCCGCCGGCATCGTGCTGCTGGCGAAAGACCCTTCGGCGGTTTTTCCGCAGTGCCGCATCCTGGCCGATGCGTATCGCGGCACGGAGCCGGATGGCAATCCTCACGACCATGAAGACATTCGCAGGCCGATGCCGACCGCGATTGACCGCGCCATCGCCTTCATTGACCGAAACACCCGCCATCCGATGCGCGTCGTTGGCCTTATCCGCTCCGAACGTCGTGCCGCTCGTCGTCACCAACCGGACAGGAAATGAAATCGCGCCGGTCGTGTGCCGGTGGTTGGTTGGTTCTTTGCCGCGTGCCACGGTCACAGGTTGCTCGCCAAAAGCAAACGCGGCTTCTAGGATGGCATCTCTGGTTTGGCGGAGGGGCGTCCGAACCTTTGTTGCCGCGCCGCGCGGTCAAACGTCGCGGTCTTTCTTTATAGGCGCTCTGGCTGCCGCGCCGGGCAGCGTGGCGATGCTCCGCGCATCGCCTGCTGTTTTTCCGTCCCGCGAGTTGCATGGTTTTGAGCGCGTTGCCCTGCCGCTTCATTTTTCGTTGAACGCCCATGCCGTCGTCCTGTCAAATCTTCGCCTATCATAGGCCAGGCTTTTTGCCTGCAAAGCGAAAGCGCCCCTCAATTGAGGCTTCATTGGTGAGAGTTTGACCGCCGGTTTGCGGTCGGCTCGATGACCCCACAAAAATTCTTCCCCAGGTGCGGACTTTTTCCGCCTTGGGGAAATTTGTCGAAACGCACTTTGTTCCGGCCTTGGCCGTCGTGCGTTCCGAGATTGGCCGAAGAAAAATCGCGGCCAGAAAGCTGTGTGATTTCCGCACTGGCCAATGACAAATTTGCGGTAAAACCGGAGAAGTGAAAATGAACAGACTGACTTTGAATCGACGCCTCGTCGTCACGCTGCGCCAGCGGCGACCGTTTCACCCGTTCATGGATTGCTGGGAGCAAACCCGCCAGCCTGCCAACCGGCAATGGGTATTTGATTTCATCGTGAAACCAAATTCAGGCCGGGCAAAAGTTGTAATGAATTCATTACAACCTGCCCGGCGGATTTGCGGTAAAAACAGAAACTGCATTCTGTTCCAATATGGAACAACGCAGATCAAATCGCATGAGATGCTGACTCGGTTGCCATGAAAAAACTCAACTTGATTCGACGGCAGATCATCGAACTGCGCCAACGGCGACCGTTGCGCGCGTTCATGGGTTGCTGGGAGCAAACCCATGAGCATGGCAACCCGCAATGGGAATTTGATTTCATCGTGAAACCAAATTCAGGCCGGGTAAAAGTTATGATGATTTCATCGCAACCTGCCCGGTGGATTTGCGGTAAAAACAGAGGCTGCATTTTGTTTCAATGTGAAACAACGCAGAACGAATTGCATGAGATTCTGATTCGGTTGCCATGAAGAAGCTAAACTTGATTCGACAGCAAGTCAGGAAACTGCGCCAGCGTAACGGCTGGTCGCAGGAGAGATTTGCCGTCAAATTGCAGCTTGCCGGCTGGCACAACGCCACCCGCAGCACCGTTTCCAAGATCGAAGGCGGCTCGATGGGTGTCGCCGAATACGACCTGTTGTTCATCGCCGCCGCCCTGCGCGTTCACTTTGTCCATTTGTTTCCCCCGATTGACTGGAAACGCCCGATGGATGAATCCGTGCCGTTGGTTTGCAACACCCCGCCAAAATAACAAGCGTGTCGGGGTGGTGTCGAATTGACTTGCCGTTCATTTTAACTCCGCCAAAATAGGTAAAATTCAAATCGTGCGGGTTGGTTGACCGACTCAAGCCAATGTAGCTCAGCGGTAGAGCAACGGTTTCGTAAACCGTCGGTCGCCGGTTCAATCCCGGCCATTGGCTCCATTTTCTAACGCTTGGGCGTTAGAGAGTTGTGAAATCAGGGAGTCAAAGTTTCAGTGGAAGTTTCAGTAGCCGACAAAGTCGGCCACTATCCGAGACCGACTCGGCCACTACTCGCTAACGCAGCCGGGTTGAATTGGTTCATGTTCATAACCATGAAAGATGACATGAAACAACGCTACCGCGCATTCCTCCGGCCTTGGGGTGTTTATTACTGCGAAGACCTCGTGACCGGCAAACAGGAAACCCTCAAAACCTGCGACAAAAACGAGGCTTATCGTCTCGTTCGGCTAAAAATGAAACCGCTGCCGCGCCCGCATTCAGTTTGCATCTGGCGCGCGTCTATTGGAAAGCCAGTGATCCCGCCGCCGCCAGCCGCACCTGGCAATGTGTGATGGACGAAATTCTCAAATTAAAAAGCGGCCATACGCACGAGCGCTGGGTCACGGCCATCAAAGACAAGGCTTTTGATTCGATTCGGAATCTCGTCGTGATGGAAACGCGCCCGGAACATTTCCTGCGCGCTTTGGAAAATGGAACGGTTTGCACGAACATCTTTTTACGGCGGGTGCAAAACTTCGCCCTCGATATGTCATGGCTGCCGTGGCCGGTGTTGCCGAAAAAGGGCTGGCCGAAAATCCAGTTCAAAGACATCATACCAGTCGAAGGAAAGCACGGGATCGGCGAACCAGTGTTTGACGGAACAGATCCTAAAAAAGCTCTTGAAAAAATCGGGCGGGCCCTTGCCGAACTCGAAGCGAGTCGCCGCAAACATTTCCTCCTTAAGGGCACCGATCTGCTCGACCTGTCCGAAGCACCGCACCTTCTAGCCGCCCGAGCCATAACCGGGGCTGGTAAGTTGCATCCGGTGAAAGGCCTGCTTAAAAAGCTTGGCTCCAAGCTCACGGCCGATATCGGCTCGACCAAGGCTGCTTTTCTCATGGCGAAACTGCAAGAAGATGTAAAAGCCATCGTCTCTCAGCATCCTGCCACCAAAAAGAAAGCCGCTGCGGACGATTCAAATCCCCCTCAAACACAGACTGGCTTAACCTGACCGATTTTGCGATGACCATGGGGACCACCGTGAAAAGGTTTATCCTAGTGTTGTGTCTGGGAAATCGGACATCAGCCCGCGCCGGCAAAGCCCGGTCCTTGCCAGCAGTGAAGACGCATGATGTTTCTATGGAGATTTTAACATCAAAACATCCGGATATTTGAATTCAAGATAGGCGTATCCCTTAAAGTATTAGTTGACTGTAACCGATAACGTGTGCTATACGTCTGGCACATTCGATGAAAACTTGCATGAACATATCAGTCACGAGTTGGCCGACCATGTCGGTCGCGAAAGCGACACGTCATAGCCGGTATAACCCGGGTTGTGTGTTTAGCCTTAGCCTATCCAGGGCAGATTTAGAGCAAGAACCCAAAATCAATTTGGATAGACTTATGGTAAGCAGGTAAAGAATCGAAATAGACTTTCTCTAACCCTGCTTACCGCGTGTAGGCAGGGTTTTTTATTTTCCCTGCGGAACCGGCAGAGTGAATGGCAGTTAACGAAAGACGAACGATCTGTGAACAAGAATAACGCGACATCCAGGTGATGTCTTCTGGCGACAAATTGATTTTGGCGAGGACGAGCTTTGAATCGTCACCGATGTGGTGTGCCTATGAGCGACCAATCACATCGCCAGGAAGAGCAAAACGAATTTTACATTTTGAGGGCTTCGAAGGAGGTGTGCCCCTAAACACCGAAACAGCCGCCGTGAAACCGCGGGTTGGGATCGAATAGATCACCAAGAGGTGTTTGTTCTTTGTTGAAATGGCGCGGGCCGGGAGCATGAACGCTCCCGGCCCTTTTAATTTCGCGGTTGTGATTTAACAGCAGAATGGCTCCTCGCCAGGGAGCATGTCCGGGTGCGACTCCCGGCAGCCGCACCAATTTCCAATAAGTCGCGCACCAGCCTGTGCGGCAGAGTCTCCAAAACTCAGCCTGCCTGGGGCAGCACCAGGGCGACTTGCCAATTTTCATGGGGGCGTGGCAGAAAAGTGATGCACCTGCCCTGCAAGCAGGCTCAAGCGGGAGCGTTACCCGCCGTCCTCCACCATTTCGCATTGCGGGAAACTCGACCAAAGCACAGAGAGAAGCCTCATAAACTTCTTTAGGTGGGTGCGACTCCCACTCCCGCTACCAATTTCAGGGAAGTGATCCAGTTGCCCGACTGTAAATCGGGTGTCGCAAAACAAAACTGGAAGTGACGAACTGGAGCATTACCAGCACTTCCCACCAGCCTTCGCCGCCTTCATCAGCGGGCGGCAAAGGCTGCCGCGCCGAAGCACGAAGTGCGGAGGCGGGCTTTATCTTCAACCGGGCTACGGCCCGGCAGGCCATTTCGGACTCGTAGCTCAATCAGCAGAGCGCCCCGTTGTCTGCGGGAGGGTTGAGGGTGCAATTCCCTTCGGGTCCGCCACCAGCGCGTAGTGTAGGAGCAACACGCTCGGCCTGGGACCGAGGGATCGCAGGTGCAAATCCTGCCGCGCTGACCAATTTTCAATTGCTGCCGTGGCCGAGACAGATAAGGCATTCGTCTTCTAAACGAACCGAGACAGGTGCAACTCCTGCCGGCAGCGCCATGTAATGTTATTTATTGTGCGTCTACCACGAACAATAAATAGCAATTGCCAGGTAGTGTGAAAGTAGCACGGCGGCCTGTTAAGCCGTACGGTGTTGGTGCGAGTCCAACCCTGGCAGCCATTTTCAGGGTGTAATGTCAGCAGCAGACGGCCCGGTTCGGAGCCGGGAGGTCGCGAGTGCGAGTCTCGCCACCCTGACCATTTCACGGAAGGCAGGCAGATATAAGCTGGCTGCACCTGTCCCGAAAACAGGATCGGCATCGCCGAGGTCGGAGCGTTACCGACGCCTTCCGCCATCCTTCGCTCTGAGCCGATAACTCTTGTTTCAGAGCGAAGGATGCCCTCCATAGCATCTGCGCGAAGGAGGGCTCGTCTGCCTAGCTCAGAGCTATGGATGGCAGGCCAATTTCTCAAACCCTTAACGAAAGGAAGTCCCATGAAACCCATTATGCGTCACCAAAGCCAGTTGCTCTTTCGCAGGAGCTACAAACCAAATCGAGTCATGCGAATCCGGCCAATGCCGCGGCTTAATCTCGTGTTCCGCCCCGTGAACCGATTTGGCTCGAAACCGCAATTGACCATCGTCTCGTAGCTCAAAAGCAGAGCGCTCGCCTGATAAGCGAGAGACCGCGGAGCGTTACCGCGCAGGACGACCAGCCTTCTCCTGTTGGGCTACGGCCCGGCAGGCCATTCCCCCGAGTAGCTGAGGCAGATTAGCGCCTCGCTGAAGACGAGGAGACGTTGGCGCGATACCAACCTCGGGGGCCACTAAAAACCAATCCCGCTTAGCGGGCAAGAAAGGAAACATGAACACACTGACTGAAACTCAGGTGCGCCTTTTCGCCTCGTCCAAAAGCTGGATTGAGGGCGAAGCGATGCGCCAGCTCTATGCCGTGGCAAAACTTGATGGCGTGCGGCACGCCGTTGGTTTTCCGGACTTGCATCCGGGCAAAGGCACGCCCGTGGGCGCCGCGTTTGTAACTGAAGGTGTTATTTATCCGCACCTCATCGGCGGCGACATCGGTTGCGGCATGACGTTGTTCAAGACGGACCTCGTCCGGCATGACGCCAAGCTCGACCGCTGGGCGGAATTGTATTTCCACCTCGAACACCCGTGGGATGAAGATGTCGGCGATTATCTCGCCGCATCGGATTTGCAGTCCACGGAGTTCGATACCGCTCTCGGCACGATCGGTGGCGGTAATCACTTCGCCGAGATTCAAGCGGTGGAGAAAGTTCACGATACCGTGGCGTTCAAGCGCACGGGCATCGGAAAGGACCAACTCGTCATCCTCGTCCACAGCGGCTCGCGCGGTTTGGGCGAATCCATCCTGCGCGCTCATGTGAATGAGTATCGCAGTTCGGGTGTGGCTGGAGAGTCGTTTGCCGGCGAGGAATATCTCAATGGCCACAACTATGCCGTGAGGTGGGCGAAGGCAAATCGTGCGCTCATTGCCAGGCGGTTTGCCTTCAAGCTTGGTGCGGAAGCCGAATGTGTCTGGGACGGTTGCCACAACAGCATCACCCGGCACGAGGGTGACGGTGAGATTGTTTGGATTCACCGCAAAGGTGCGATCGCGGCTGACAACGAGTTTGTTGTCATTCCGGGTTCACGCGGTTCGTTGAGCTATGTCGTCAAGCCGACTGGCAACGGTGAGAGTCATGCCTGGTCGCTGGCACACGGTGCTGGCCGCAAATGGGCACGCAGCGAAAGTCGTTTGCGAATGCGCGAACGCTTCGGCGCTCATCAGTTGGTCCAGACGCCGCTGGGCGGCCGGGTCATTTGTGAGCAGCGCGATCTCCTCTACGAGGAAGCGCCGGCCGCATACAAAAACATCGAGGCAGTGATTCAGGACCTCGTTGATGCCGGGCTCGCGTCCGTCATCGCGACATTCCGACCGCTCCTCACCTACAAGACGCGCGCGGTTCGCCGTTAGCGCCTGCAGGCCGGTCCGGCTCGGACCATCGCCACGGAGGAATGGAGTTCACAGAGTTAAGGCTCGCCGGTGAGCAGCCACTCTGGTTCTCCGCGACTCTGAGGCGACCACTTTCGTCCGTGAATGCAAAGCAGCTCGCGCACCCGGATTTTCAATCCGACCCTAGCCGGTGCGAGACCGGCCACGGATGCCAGTTTGCTCTCAAGGTGTAATCAGTTTCTGCACGCCGCTCTGCGAAGGCGGAAGTTCGTGGTGCAAATCCACGTGAGAGCGCCAGTTTAATTGATAATTTACGATTGATGATTGATGATTTTAAAGCGGCGTCCTCCGCGGTGTTCTCAAATCGTAAATCACAAATCAAAAATCGTAAATGAGTTGCCTCTGTGCCTCAGCAGCCACAGGGCGAGTTTCGTAAACTCGTATTCGTCGGTGCGAGTCCGACCAGAGGCTCCATCCGTCGCTCTGAACCGGCGTCAGCCGGGGCGGAGCGACGGATGCCCTCCGTAGCCTCGTGCGAAGGAGGGCTCGTGTAATCTGGCTCAGAGCTATGGATGGCAGGCCAACTGCCGGCTGCGGCTCGGCAGGCCATTTCAGGATTGTGGTGTAACAGCAGCATTTCGCGTTGTGAACGCGACGGTCCGGGTGCGAATCCCGGCTTCCTGACCAATTTTTCGGCGGCGCATGTGCGTCGTCGTTCCACAACCACAAACCACAACCCGGAGGCCGTATGGCAAACCAATCGTTCGATCAAGAAAGCCCCTTTTTTCGAAATCACCAGCAAGCGACGCAAAGGTTTCCCGTCCGAGACCCGCGTAAAGCGCGGCCTTCGCGTCGTGCATGGCGACAAGGAGCTTCATGAAAAGCTCGGTCGCAATGATCCATGTCCGTGTGGGTCAGGACGCAGCTTTCAAAAGCTGCTGCCTTCACACCGGTCGCTATGACGGCAGTCAGCGGAATCATTACTTCCGTGAGTGACCGGCAAAATCATTTCAGACTTTGAATCAGGCCAGCAGCCATTCCGGCAGTCCGCCGGAACCGTCCTGCGCATGGGCTGGTTCATTTGCGGTTCGATTCCGCATGTTGGCTGAGAACCAACTCCTTGGTACGGAGCGCGGGAGAAATCCCGCATCAAAACCCGACCGGAAGGCCTGCGTTCAATCGCAGCCCGAAGGCAGCTCTGTGAAAAACGCTCCGGCGATTTTCCCGCTGCCGGACGGCGGCCTTCCGGCCCGGGCACAATTTTAGGAAAGGAAAACAAACATGAACTATAACATACTGTTTATCTTCGGAATCGCCGTCGTTGTCATAGCCGGCGTGATTGCCATGCCGGCAATCAAGAACCTGCGCCACGTATTTCGAGTGCCGGAAGGCTGGACGGGACTCGTGTATCATCACGGCTTGTACATGCGTCGCAACAATGCCGGACGCCATGTGCTCTGGGGATACGGCTGGACGATGAACCTGATCGATCTCCGCAAGACTTCACTGCTTGTGGCCGGCCAGGAAGTCCTCACGGCTGACAGCGTCGGCCTCAGGTTGAGCCTGCTCGTCACTTACCAGGTAACGGAGCCGGTCAAGGCCGCGCACGAAACGCAGAACTGGTTGAGCGATCTCTACAACGCCACCCAGCTTGCGCTGCGAGCGGTCGTAAGTGGTGTTGCTGTGGAAGCGTTGCTCAATCAGCGGCTCGAAATCGGCGCGCAGCTTCTGGCCCGCGTGCAGCCGGAGGCGGCCAAGATTGGCATCAACGTCCTCGCTGTCGAAGCAAAAGACGTGATGTTCCCGGCTGACTTGAAGCGGGCCTTTGCCGACGTGTTGAAGGCGAAGCAGGAAGGCCACGCCACCCTCGAACGCGCACGCGGAGAGAGCGCCTCGCTGCGCAATCTGGCGAATGCCGCCCGCGTGCTGGAAGGAAATCCGGCCCTGATGAACCTGCGTCTGATGCAGTCGCTCTCGGCTGCACAGAACGCCGGTAGCACTTTGGTAGTCGGCATGCCGGGTGGCTTCGTGCCGCTGAAAAATGGCAAACCTGCAACCAGCACCGAAGCCGGAGAATCAAACTAACAACGCGGGCGGAGGCAAAAAGCTTCCGCCTGCATTCCGTATTGCTTTGGCAAAAGCAAAGCAGAAAATCATCATCCGAAAGTCAGATTATGGAAGAACGTCAAGCCGAACATCCGTTTACTCAATTTGAAAGCGCGCTCAAGAGGCTGCAAAAGCCTGCGGGTAACGACCCGCGCTTTGCGACTTTTGATCTAATCAGGCAAAACAGCGAGTCCTTTCTGTTAGCGTGCAATGAAACATTCAAGGAATTGCACTAACTCTCAATCATTAACATGTCCGTGTTGGAGAAAGTCACAAAAAATCCATCCTTGCCACAAGAGGCGCAGATGGATTTGCAGTATCTGAAACTGTTGTGGGAGCGGATCAACGATACGATCATTTGGCAGATGTTTTGCCAGCAACGGCATTTGATCAAGAGACTTTGTATGAGGCAACCGCGCCGGCCTCTGTCCGCCTGCAATCCAAGTAGCGTGATTTCGGTTTTGAAACAGATTAATTCCGATCCGTTCAAAATTGCCATCTGGACTGATGCAACGGGGATCGTTGACGTTGGCGACATCTTGTGTCGGGACTGTAAGACCGGTGAGGTGTTATTCCTGGAGGTTAAAGACGGCGAGGTTAACGATGACATCCATCGAACCCTGAAAACCAGTGCTTGTCCTTGGACAGTTCAGGATTTCCTTAACCGGCGTGGCAAGAAGGGTGGTGAACAAATGATGCGCGTGATCGAACAGATGAAGTTGAATTCTCAGGTGAGTTCATTTCTGCGAAAGGAAAAGGGCTTCGATCCTTCGGCTGGTTGTGAAGTCGAGATCATGGATATGACCGCCATTCCAGAAAGAGACTGGGATCTAGAACTCAACCAAGTGCTAAGGGCATCTGAGGCCGAGGATGGAGCGCTTGTGTGTGTAGATGACACCCTCTGGCTCTTCGCCAAGACTCGGACCAGCGAGAGTGTGTCTGCGGTCGAGCAGGAGTTTGCAAAGCGAGTGGAACAGCTCCATCACCCAACTGCTTCGAAGTGGATGAAGGAATATCAAAAAGGCGACAGTTTCCCTTCAATTCTCAGTTTGCAGCAATGGGTCAGTTATGTGCAAAGTCGTCCTTTATTCTGTAGGGACCTTGCTGTCGAGGATATGGTTTCAATTCTTAAGGGGAAGAAGCATGTCATGATGTTCTTTGACTGGTCCGCATTTGCTCATTCGTTGTCACAGTTAGGGGTAACGCTCGAATGGAGTTCACAAAAACAAGGCCGCCGCGAAAAGTCGAAACCTCGATATGACAGGTTTCTGTTGGTTGGGGATCGAATGCCAATTCTGAAATGCGGTGATGTTACAATGCACTTGGGCGACAGCCGGCTTTTGCGCATCTTCTTTGATGGAATTCGTCCATCCTCGCTAGCTGCTCACCTCAAGCAAGCTTTTGAGCTTTTGCCTCAACGCTTCGACAATAAGTCAGGTTGAATTCTGTTGTTCTTTACCGTCGGGTCATCCCGTTGGCCGATTAGCTCAGGCGGCGGCCTGCAAAGCCGCAAAGGCTGGTGCAATTCCAGCACGGGATTCCATTTCTTCGAGCATAGGTGTTGAGAGATACACGCTGCGCTTCCAACGCGGAATACAGGGCGCGATACCCTGATGCTCGTCCAGCCTTCGCCAAGGCTTCGGCCTGGCAAGCCATTTTCCCAAGTGAACCCGGCATGCCGACAGAAACCTCGCACGGTCGAAGTAATGGTCGGGCACCGGGTGCGGTGCGCTTGGGGATACTTTTGCGACGCGAAATCCCGGTGCCGGCGAGGATTTCACAGACCTGGCTGCGGCGGTTCAACTCCGCCTTCGCGTCGTGAATGGGTTGCAAGCATTGCAGCGATGCAGCGGTCTCTTAAACCGCAGAGCACGGGGTAGCACCGTGGCGACCCACCATCCTTCGCTTGGAATCCGAGCGACCGCGAGGGTTTCAAGCGAAGGATGTCCTCCATAGGCTTGGCGAAGGAGGACTTTTCTTTTCAGGGATTCCAAGCTATGGATGGCAGGCCATGTTCTACACATACGTGATCGAGAGCGCGAGCCATCCTGACCAGCGTTACATCGGTCATACTTCAGACCTCCGCCAGCGACTCGCGGACCACAACGCCAGGAAATGTCCCCACACTTCCAAGTTTGTGCCGTGGAAGATCAAAGTTTATGTCGCGTTTGAGACGATTGAGCAGGCTCAACATTTTGAACGGTATTTAAAGAGCGGTTCTGGTCACGTCTTCGCAAAAAGGCATTTTTGGAACCACGGGTAATTTCAGAATGGGAGTCTTCAAGTTCTCTTGTCCCGAGCTTCGGCTCGGCAGGCCTTTTCATGCCGATGTGGCTCAGCAGCGACAGTCCCGCCGCGGCGGGATAAACTGCCGGGCATTTGCCCCACGAGAGTGCGAGTCTCTCCATCGGCCCCATTTCGCTCCCGTAGCTCAAATTATCAGAGTGCGACGCTTCGAACGTCGCGGTTGCAGGTGAGAATCCTGCCGGGAGTACCAATTTACGGGCATGTGGTTAAACCCGAACAGCAGAGGATCCAGACTCAGAATCTGGCAGCCTTGGGGGTGCAATTCCCTTCATGCCCACCAGCCTTCGCTCGAAGCGCAGCAATAGCAAGGCTGCCGCGCCGTAGCACGCAGTGCATCGGCGGGCGTAATCGCCCACACTCGCGAGCTACGGCTCGGCAGGCCACTTCACGGCGACTGGCTTCAGCGGGAACAGCAGACCCCGGCGACTTAAAATCGCCGAGCCTTCCGGGTGCAAGTCCCGGGTCGCCGACCGGCGTGTGGTTCACAGGGAATAGCAGACCGGTTCGGCTCAAACCCGAACAGCCTTGGGAGTGCAAGTCTCCCCACGCCGACCAATTAGGAATGTCAACCGGACAAGCGAACCGGGCCTGTTTGCTAAACAGTGCGCTCCCGGAAACGGGAGTGTGGTGCAAGTCCACGGCATTCCGCCATGCGCGCGTAGTTCAAAGAGAACCGTCCGCCTTATAAGCGGAGTCGCACTAGATGAGTGCCGAGTTCCGGAGCGTTACCGGACGCGCGTACCAG
>Ga0187860_1003839_pt1 | contig 11637 bp, 8 predicted proteins | sample June2016WEW_10_4_FD_132981 | JGI IMG/M metagenome (GOLD analysis project Ga0187860, IMG submission 132981) | Peatland microbial communities from SPRUCE experiment site at the Marcell Experimental Forest, Minnesota, USA - June2016WEW_10_40 | ecosystem: Environmental > Terrestrial > Soil > Wetlands... | reverse complement strand
GCCGCTCCTCGCGCCGGAACTCCAGAAACGATAATAAGGAAAAGTTTGAAGTATAGGCCAGTATAGGGTAGAGTGGAGAAAGATAAATTCCCTTTCGGAAGAGGAAAACAGTCAGGATTACCGTGACCAACGCAAAGAGAAATAAAAACGTCAGATTTGCAACTACGTTGCAGCGGCCAGAAACAATTGTTGAGAACAATCCGATAAAAAGAATGGCAATAAATTCAGCAGCCGTCGGCTGCACAAGAAAATCCCCTTGCCGAATGGCGTCGATGATGTTCGCGTGCACCTCTACCCCAGCCATTGCCGGGTCGGTTGGCGTAGCGAAATGATCCAACAAGCCGGGCGCTGTCGCTCCAATGATCACGATGTGTCCTGCAATCTCCCGAGTTTCGGTTGTGCCGTTCAGAATATCGGAAGCCGAGATGTGACGATATGTTCCGTCTCGACCGTGAAATGGAATCAGGAAGGATCCGTTTTTTTCAAGCGGGATCTCAACATTCTCCATAGAGAGACGTTCTGTTCCTGCTTGGCCAACAGTCAATACCATGGGTTTCGGCTTTGCTGCTGCAAGAAGCACGGCTAAAGAGAGGTTGGCGTAGAATCGACCATCATATTCCATTATGAGGGGGACTCTGCGAATAATTCCGTCTTGCTCGGGTATTATATTGAAAAAACCTGAAGCTGGAGTTGCCTCCGCGAGCGGCTGATATAGGCAGTCGACAGAAGACGGTTTGAAAAGGCCGTTCACAGAATCCGGCACCTCGGGTTCCTTCCTGAGCAATACATTGACCGGATGAAGTGTGCATCTTCTTTCTATAGGCTCCCCAAATAAAAACTGGTATGCAAGCACAAAAGGACCGTTACTGAGCGTTTCCGCCAGCAGCGCATCATTGTCGATATATTGTCGGGGAACTCCTGAGAGGCTAACAGTGTAGTTGAAGTCTGCTAAAATATTTGTTTGTATATTACGCAGCGAACTTCTGTCAGGCTCGGCAAACAGGATATCAACACCGACACTTAGGGCTCCCATTTCGCGCAATTTGTCCATCAAACGTGCTATCCGGTATCGCGGCCACGGCCACTGTCCGTACTGTGCAAGGCTTTTTGTATCTATAGCAACAATAACGATACTACCGGATGCGGCGGGTCCAGAACGCGATCTGAGCAGGGTGTCGTATATTTTAAAGTCGATGTTCGAAAGCAGACGTGGCTGGAATAAATATAAAAAGACTACAACACAGGTGCATGCAATTCCGAAGAGAATAATGAGAGCATGTTCCTTGCTTTTTTGGATCCACTGGGCATAGGAAGATAGTCGTCGTAAAGCGCGCATTATGGCAGGCTATTTTACAACGACTTCAACTCTGCGATTACGTGGTTCTCTCACATTGTCTCCCGTTGGAACAACAGGGTCCCGCTTTCCGTAATAACTGAGCTCCATCTGACCAAACCGAATGCCGTGAGAGAGAAGTGCGTCCCGGACAGCCTCGGCGCGGGCAGATGACAATCTCATATTGTACTCATCGTTCCCGGTTGTATCTGTATGGCCAACAATGCTTATTTCATAAAACCCTTTTTTATTGACTAACGACACGATTTTAGGAATATAAGACTTTGACTCGGCAGTCAGTTCCGTTGAGTTGTTCAAAAAATATAAGAGAAAACTGACCGGTGGCAGAGGAAGGGCGTTGATGGAATCAGTGAAGAGTGAATCAATTTGGCTTTGGTCTATCTTTTTAGGATCAGACGGGCTCTCCCCAGATCCGGTGACCTCTACCATTGTATTTGCAGCGGTAAGAGTCTTAGTCCCACCCTTGGTAGTAACTGTTAGTTGCCCAACTTTACCATCGGCATCCTGAACAAGAACAACCGTATCCTTTATGGTACCATCGGCATTCTGAATAAGAACAACCTTGTCATTTGCGGTTGCGCAGCCTGATATAAACAGCAATACCAAGAGAACAAGAAGATTACCCCACGTCTCATTGCATGCGACTCTTACGGGCACGATAAAGAACTGGGAGCATTTAGTCTTCATTAACCTTAACATTGTATGTAGTGCCACGGACACCAATTGTAGATGTCGGGGTCTCAAGGATGACAGACTCCGGAGATAGCTTTGTCATCTTTCCTGAAACAAATGAGGCAGTCCCTTTTGTCAGCTTGTTAACCATAGAAAATTGTCCCTGGGCAGGCTTAAAGACAAACTGCTTTAAATCCAAGCGAGAGTTCGGTCCTAGGCTTATTCTTGAGTTATCCTTGAAAATTATTCCCACCGAGCCGTCTCCGCCTGTTTTAACGGTATCATTTGGGTACACGGGAGAGCCATCTTCAGCTTTTACGATGTTTCCGTTCCGCTCAATGAGAACGTCTCCTTTCTTCTTTCTCAGGCTTCCGGCAGATTCATCTGAAGCGTTGACAGCAGTTGCAAGGAGAACTACAAAAAGAAGTAGCAGGGAAAGAATCTTACTCATAGAAACCTCCATTGCGCATATCTAGGCATATCGATATGGGACGCGGTCCCAAGTGCTACCAAATAAGATTACATCTACGGTAACATGTGTTATGCGATTGTTCTATTTTTGCCGACCATTAATATGACATGCACGTTTTATACCCACAGTATCATTATCCATAACTTATTGATATTTCGATGAACAAAACAATTAGACTATAAAATATCTGTTAAGAAACTGACATGATGTGTCAATCCTGATACTTTTAATGGCACCCGGCGGACAGGACAAAGAGTTTCTCGACCCGTATACTCTGTATAGTGAAAATGCAAAACTTAAGAATGCGCAGATATTCAGATATCACATTGTTTCAGTCAATCACGGTTTTATGGAAGGTCAGACAGAATGGTCTGGACTGGTGAGAAGCCTGTAGTCATCTAATGTCATCTACTGCTGACTTGGACTAGGAAGATTCTGCTTTTCAAAAATAACCCAATCAGCTTCAAAAGGAACTGAAACAGATAAAGATCAATCTTGAGGATTATGGTATTGAGTTTTAAGTAGGTGAGACAAACCATATAAGTGTGCCAGTGACATTTGGTGGAATTGATACCGGCCTCGTGACTTAGCCGCATCGCAACTTTCCATTGAAAATCTTCATTGTTGCCCTTTCTCGAAACGCGTTTGTTTATCGGCGGCGTTGAGAGGCAAGCATCCTTCCTGCTATACGTAACACCGTCTCATGTATTGCGAAGCGCCGAGGCCGGCAAAGGGATAGTTTTCATGCTTAGATTACGAGTGGAGGTGTGAATAACTGCGATGTATCAGGTGCATCACTCCGACTCCGGAGACGAACTTATTGAGCTGCCACCTCACGCAAACGCGTCTCACACAAGACACTACTGCCTTTTGCTCAGCACCTCTATCGCCAATGGGATTGTACTAATCGCTCCGATAATCAACAGTGTCCACCCGATGGCCTTTCTCTGGTCGTCATTGAGTCTGTCAGCCAATAACAGACCGGCTCCTGCTCCCAGCATGCCGCGTGTGCCAGCTATTAGAGCGATTTCCGGTAACGTTAATTCTGCTTTTTTCATAGTTCCTCCCTGATAATTAAAATTTTACCATGTCTTAGATGTGATGGTTACAGGATGGTATCGAGAAGCAAAAACCATTTGCAATCAGCACAATTATATCAGATCTCAGAGGTGAGATGCACAGTCAACTATTATGAGTTCACCTTTCAGGCACGCGTGAAAGAGCCCTCTTGTGGTTAAAATAGTTGGTCCTGAACGGTATGCACTGAGACCTCCGAAATGATCTGGAGGCGTTAGTTTTCAGCCACCACTCTTTTTTGTCCTCACAGGCCTGAGACTCTTGATTACGGGCTTAAACATATAAGCCTAAAACTATGTGTTACCCTCCTGGATACTTTCAGTGACGTGATCTGACGCGCAATTGCGGATAGAACGCTATCCATTTTCTCAATAAACTGAATAAGAATAGCTGAACTGACGTTGGAATTAGAACTAATAATTCTCATGATATAATAATGCTCGTGGGCAAGGCGGCAAGAAAAAAGAATGTTTCAATTCATAAAGCCCTGGGCAATGAGGGGAGCTATGAGAAAGAATTAAAACCCTCCCAGGAATCGGCATTAAAAGGCAGTCTGCAAGAGACTACTTCAATAATTACGGTTATCCCGATTTTAATCTTGCTGCTTGTCTCTTTCGCCGTTTATTTTAGCGCCCTTTACGGCGATTTTGTATATGACGATGCGTCGCAGATAGTGGACAATCCATGGATCAGAGATATCAGAAACATACCGATGATATTTTCCAAGAGTGTCTGGAGTTTCGAACCAGGGATAGTTATCTCGAACTACTATAGGCCCCTGATGCACATTGTCTTTATGCTCAATTATCATTTATTCAGCCTGAAACCTTGGGGGTTTCATCTGGTCAATATCCTCTTTCATTGCGGCGTATCAGTCCTTGTCTTCCTGATCATACGGAGGGTACTGACTGAGCCTAGGGTCACAACGTCCTCGGTATACCTCTCCCCTCCGTTCATAGCTGCCATGCTCTTTGCCTCACATCCCATCCATACGGAGGCGGTTACATGGACCTCCGGATTGCCGGATGTGGCATTCACATTTTTTTATCTCCTTTCTTTTTATCTTTATGTCAGGTCACAGACCATACTGTCAGGCAGCTATCTATTTTCCATAGTGTGCTTTGCTGTCGCAGCGTTTTTCAAGGAACCGGCCCTGACCCTGCCCGTGGTCCTTGTGGCACATGATTACGTATTTCGGGGGGAACGAACCCGTTTTCCGGATTATGTGAAAAGATATATCCCCTACCTCGTAATCGGAGTGGGTTACCTGGCATTGAGGATTCACGCCCTCGGAGAGTTTGCTCCTCAGAAGAGGTATGTTACCCTTAGTGCCTACCAATATGCTATCAATGTTTTCCCCTTGTTCATTCAGTATCTCGAAAAACTCCTTGTCCCTCTCAATCTCAACGCCTTTTATGTTTTTCACCCGATCGCCTCCCTTTTTGAATTGAAGGGGATCCTTTCATTGATGGCAACAGCAGTCTTTGCGGTCCTCTTTCCTATCGCCCTTAAGAAAAACAGGGTTGCTTTTTTGGGTCTTTTGTTTGTGACAGTGCCGCTCCTGCCCGTCCTTTACATCCCTGCGCTGGGTGAGAATACTTTTACCGATAGATACCTTTACCTGCCCTCTGTTGGTTACGTGCTTCTTCTTGTAATCTTTTTATCATGGGCCAAGAAGAAGCTGCCGCGTGCTGTCATGAGTATCACAATAGTCTTTGCAGCAATATGGGGGTTATATACCATCGGAACTATAACCAGGAATAACGTCTGGAAGGATAATCTTAAGCTCTGGACAGATACGGTCAAGAAGTCACCCGATAGTGAAATAGCGCATGATAATCTTGGTCTTGCATACGCATCGCAAGGCCAATGGGATAGGGCAAATGCAGAATACCAAACAGTATTGCGGCTGAAGCCCGATAGTGAAATAGCTCATAATAATCTTGGTCTTGCATACGCATCCCAAGGCCAATGGGATAGGGCAATTGCAGAATACCAAACGGTATTACGGCTGAAGCCCTGCTTCGCAGAGGCTCATTATAACCTTGGCGTTGCATGCGCATCGCAAAGCCAAGTGGGTAGGGCAATCGCAGAATACCAAACAGCATTACGGCTGAAGCCGGACTACGCAGAGGCTCAGAATAACCTTGGCATTGCATACGCATCGCAAGGCCAAGTGGATAGGGCAATTGCGGAATACCAAGCAATATTACGGCTGAAGCCGGACTACGCAGAGGCTCATTATAATCTCGGTCTTGCATATGAATCGCAAAGCCAAGTGGGTAGGGCAATCGCGGAATACCAAGCAGTATTACGGCTGAAGCCGGACTACGCAGAGGCTCATAATAACCTTGGCATTGCATACGCATCGCAAGGCCAAATGGATAAGGCAATTGCAGAATATCAAGCAGTATTACGGCTGAAGCCAGATTACGCAGAGGCTCATAATAACCTTGGCATTGCATACGCATCGCAAGGCCAAGTGGGTAGGGCAATTGCAGAATACCAAGCAATATTACGGCTGAAGCCGGACTTCGCAGAGGCTCATTATAATCTTGGCATTACATACGCATCGCAAGGCCAAGTGGGTAGGGCAATTGCAGAATACCAAACAGCATTACGGCTGAAACCAGATTTCTATGAAGCACGCCAGCGTCTCAATGATATCTTCTCAAGACGGCACTAAGGCGCATCATTGCATATTTCCGGATGACGTCTTGGTGCGTGGACTCATCGTTTCCGAAGGATATCCTCATCAGTTCAAGTCCGCTTTCGCGTGTGATGTTTACGGAGGATACGTGAATCATTGCTGATGCTAAATTATATTTGTTTCAAGCGTATAAAACAGTTCTCTCTAAAGCCGAAACGACGGCGGACTTCAAGAAGGAGTACTGCGTGGACATGCCTTTTCAATACTCTCGCCATTCCATTGGCACATTATTATCCATCACATAACCATCAAGTCTTCTGAAGAGTTTGTCGGCGTCTTCGTGCTGTAAATCCACATATTTCCTTAACTCACACACGGCGATAAGCGATGTCTTTTTGCCACTTTGGGGAACCTCTACGGGTTGAGATGCGTCCTGGAAATGATAGAGACCATAGATATTGTCCCCTATTTTTTTCCATTCTGCGCGCCTCGAAGCAAATTCATGAAAATGCTCTTTCCACCAATTTGTCATCATGACCACCGGGCAGTCTGTCATCATTGCCCTTCCCAGCGCCATGACATTGTCAGGGATTATGCACTTAACTGTTTATAAAGTATACATCATGTCTACTTTATAAACAACATGTTTTTAAGGCAAGGGCAGAAGTCCTTATTTCGCGCTAAATTCTCTCATGGCATGGAGATTGCTTCTGCTTAGGACGATTGGCAATTAACCGGAGGATAATATGAGCAAGATCGATGTAAAGTTGAAAGTTGATACACTGGCCCTTCATGGCGGTCAAGAGCCTGACCCCGTGACAGGATCAAGGGCAGTGCCGATTTATCAGACCACTTCTTATCAATTCAGGGATTCGGAACATGCGGCAGATCTATTTGCCCTGAAAGAGTTTGGAAATATTTACACGCGCCTGATGAACCCCACTACAGATGTGCTCGAAAAGAGAATCGCCCTCCTCGAAGGGGGAGTGGGGGCCCTTGCGGTTTCAAGCGGCCAGTCTGCGATAACCCTGGCCCTTTTGAATATCGCACAGGCGGGCGATGAGATTGTTTCAGCAGACAACCTTTATGGAGGGACTTATAACCTGTTTCACTATACCTTCCCCCGTCTTGGGGTAAAAGTGAAGTTTGTCAAATCAAACGACATCGAGGCCTTCGAGGGAGCGATAACTGGGAAAACAAAGGCGCTTTATGCGGAATCCATAGGCAATCCCAAGCTTGATGTAGCAGACCTGGCGGGGATATCGAAAGTGGCCCACGACAATGGCATACCCTTTGTTCTGGACAATACCGTTTCTCCCTATCTTTTGCGGCCTATGGAGTTCGGGGTCGACATTGTCGTGTATTCGGCGACGAAATTTATCGGGGGACACGGAACAGCCATAGGAGGGGTTATCGTAGATTCTGGAAAATTCGACTGGACGAACGGAAACTTTCCTCTCATCTCCGGCCCTGAGCCAAGTTACCACGGAATTGACTTTGTCGATGTCCTGAGGCCGCTGGGAAATATCTCGTACATCATTAAGGCGCGGGTTACACTGCTAAGAGACCTTGGGACCTCGCTTTCACCGTTCAACTCATTTCTCTTCCTGCAGGGGCTGGAGACGATACACCTGAGGATGCCGAGGCACTCGGAAAATGCATTGGCCGTGGCTCAATACCTAGCGGGCCACCCTCAGGTAGAGTGGGTTAGTTATCCCGGGTTGGATACAAGCCCTGAAAAGGAACGCGTTAAGAAGTATCTTCCGAGCGGCGCCGGCGCTATCATCGGTTTCGGTGTCAAGGGTGGTGCGAGGTCAGGGAAGAAATTCATCGACTCTCTTGAGCTGATCTCTCATGTTGCAAATGTGGGGGATGCAAAGACACTTGCGATCCATCCCGCCTCGACAACACACCAGCAGCTATCCCTTGAGGAACAGCAGGCGACTGGGGTTACGCCTGACTTCGTAAGACTATCGGTAGGTCTTGAACATAGTGATGATCTTCTCGTCGATATTGCGCGGGCGTTGGGAAAGGCCGCAGAATGAGCGCACACAGGGCGTTATACAAAGACAAAAGGGAGAAAAGGTGATTGATGGCAGGTATATTTGATGATATTACTAAAACAGTCGGCAATACGCCTCTTGTACGGCTGCACAGGATTACTCAGGGGCTAAAGGCAGAAGTGCTCGCCAAACTCGAATCGTTCAATCCTCTTTCGAGTGTAAAGGACCGTATAGGAGTTGCGATGCTCAATGCCGCGGAGGAATCCGGACTCCTTAAAGAAGATTCGATTATAGTGGAACCGACCAGCGGCAACACCGGCATAGCCCTCGCCTTTGCCGCCGCCGCTCGGGGTTATAAACTCATTCTAACCATGCCCGAGACGATGAGCATCGAGAGGAGACAATTATTGCAGATCTTCGGGGCTGAACTGGTCTTGACACCGGGGCCTGAAGGCATCAAGGGGGCAGTAACAAAGGCTGAAGAATTGGCGGCTTCAATTCCGAACGCCTTCATGCCGCAGCAGTTTAAAAACCCATCGAACCCCGAGATCCACCGCAGGACAACAGCAGAGGAAATCTGGAATGACACAGACGGCAGGGTAGATATCCTTATCTCAGGTGTCGGGACTGGAGGCACAATCACAGGGGTAGCAGAAGCGATAAAGAAGAAGAAAAAAGACTTTAAAGCTGTGGCCGTCGAGCCGGAGACCTCGCCGGTGCTTTCAAAGGGGATCCCTGGTCCCCACAAGATCCAGGGGATCGGAGCAGGGTTTGTACCGGATATCCTCAATCGTAACATCATTGATGAGATCATCACTGTCTCCGAAGAAAATGCAGGGCTCACTGCGAGAGCGCTGGCTAGGACGGAAGGGGTTCTCGCAGGCATATCTGGCGGTGCAGCAATGTGGGCGGCGCTGGAAGTTGCGAAGCGAAATGAGAACGGAGACAAACTTGTGGTTGTTGTGCTCCCCGATACCGGCGAACGGTACCTGTCCACATGGCTCTTTAAGGAGTGAAAGAAATGATGTGCACCGAAGCAGAACAGGCAACAGATCAGGTCTGTATCGGCATCGTTGAAACGGAATATTTCACCTTTGCTTTTCCGCCTGACACGTTTCTTCTCGAAAGCGGTGAACGGATCGGGCCGATAACTATTGCCTATGAAACATATGGCAGCCTGAATCGCGACAAATCAAATGCCATTCTCATATGTCATGCCCTTTCGGGCGACGCCCATGCAGCCGGGTTTCATCACGGTGACGATAAGCCGGGCTGGTGGAACAACATGATCGGACCGGGAAAGGCCTTTGACACGAACAAATATTTTGTTATTTGCTCAAATGTACTTGGAGGCTGCAAGGGCTCAACGGGACCCTCTTCGATAAACCCTCAAAATAGCAGACCCTATGGACTGGACTTTCCCATCATATCCATTAAGGACATGGTCAACGCCCAGCGGCGCCTGATCGATCACCTGGATATTGATGTCGTGCTCTCTGTGGCCGGGGGATCGATGGGAGGTATGCAGGTGCTTGAGTGGATGACTGCGTATCCTGGAAGGATATTGAGCGCAATACCTATTGCGACTTCAGCGGGGCACTCACCTCAACAGATCGCCTTTAACGAAGCAGGCAGACAGGCCATAATGGCCGATCCTGACTGGAAATCAGGATATTACTATGGAGGCCCCTTGCCTGTCAGAGGCCTTTCCGTTGCAAGAATGATAGGACACGTGACTTATATGAGCGATCAATCGATGGATGAAAAGTTCGGCAGGCAAGTCAGGAGCCGTGGACAGGCAGACAAGTTCTCTTCGGATTTTGCAGTAGAGAGGTATCTGAAGGACCGTGGTGATAGCTTTTGTAAAAGGTTCGATGCAAACACTTACCTTTATCTCACAAAGGCTATGGATTATTTTGATCTGGCACGAGAAAGACCTCTCCACGAGGCATTTGTAAATGTGACAACAAAAGTTATGGTCATAGTCTTCAAGTCCGACTGGCTCTACCCCGCATATCAGTCCCAGCAAATCGTGAAGGCCTGTAAGATAGCGGGCGTTGATGCTGCGTATTGTGAAATCGAGTCTACGCACGGGCACGATGCATTTCTCCTGGAAAGCGAAGAAGAGACCAATTTGGTCGAACATTTTCTCAAACAGGTCTTGTTCAAAAATGGAATTTGCAATTAATGAGCTCACTTTATGTACTGGAAGGTTTATCCAAAGAACGTCAAAATTCTAATCCATAATCAACTACGGGGACATGGCATGCCTCGCATTAAGAGTGGACCAGCGGAGCGGGTGGGGAAGATATTTTTACCAGGGTGCCTTGCCGTTTCCCTGATATCGAGTTGTCGGCATTCTGGAGGCGGTTCGGTCCATTTATTAACTGATTAGGCCAAAATAAATAAAGTGAACCTCCCCGCCTACAAGGCGGGGCTTCTTGAAAGGCGAGGAAAGCATTCATCCCCGCTTACAAAGCGGGGTATTCTGCTAAGCTTTCATAGGACGCCTCTATTTTCATAGTACTCACTTTCCAAACCTGATATAATACAATTTATTACAGTTGGGTAATGGTAAGCCCCATGCTTTTATAGCCTCTGCTTGAATCGTGGTATGATTTATTAACAGATCAGAGCAATTCACGTACATATAGATTTGAGGTCTTGGTTATGTTTCTTAAGAAAGCGCTCGATTGTCTGTTGTCCCCCGTCATGAAGCCGAGGGTATATATCGATGATTACAACGGTATTACCGCCCATTTAGAAACATTGGCAATGGCCTTTGCCATTCGCAAAGCTTATGGGCATGAAGTTGCTCTGGATTGGCGAGAGCTCGATGCTCTGGAGATTGAGGAAACTATCCAGCGCCGAGTCGGGATACTCGCTAAGATTGGAGCCGTGCGTCTGCGTCACTCCTGTGATAAACAGACTTTTCAAACCCTGAAAGGCAAGAAAATCATCTGTCGTTCTGAAGACGGACCGGCGGAGTTTCTAGACCCTATTTATCTGGAGGTTGCTAGAAAAGTGAAAATCAGACGGGACATGGCCGATAAAATTGTCCAAACGTTTAGCGATATCAAGGATAGACCCATAGTAGGTCTGCAGATAAGAAGGGGAGATTTCTCTCTCCTGTCAGAGCATATGTATGATCCGACCCTCGCCGAATGGCCGGCTGTTCCCTTATGGTGGTATGAGAAGGTCATGAATGCTCTTCTGAAGAATCAAAAAGACCTAGCATTTTTTTTATCCGCCTCAGGCGACCCTGCTTGTTACGCCGTTTTACGGAGTAATTTCGATACTTTTACATTGGACATCCCGAGTCCATACCACTGGAAAGGCCCTGGGCATCAATCTGAAGTTCACCCTGTTGCAGATCTCTTTGCTCTTGCTTGTTGTCCGTTAATTCTAG
>Ga0187860_1003834_pt1 | contig 11648 bp, 10 predicted proteins | sample June2016WEW_10_4_FD_132981 | JGI IMG/M metagenome (GOLD analysis project Ga0187860, IMG submission 132981) | Peatland microbial communities from SPRUCE experiment site at the Marcell Experimental Forest, Minnesota, USA - June2016WEW_10_40 | ecosystem: Environmental > Terrestrial > Soil >... | reverse complement strand
GCTGAGGAAGTCGCACAGCACCGCGCCCTCGTCCTTGAAGCGCTCATAGGCGGCAATGCCGCGCTGCGGCTGGTTGCCGGTGTCGACCACATCGATCTCGATCGGATGGCCGAGGATGCCGCCGCGGGCGTTGACCAGCGCGGCGTAGTCGCGCTGCCCCTGCGAGTATTCGGCGGTGACGAACGTATAGACCGTGGTGAAGTCGAGCGCGGTGCCGATCTTGATCGGCGCCTTGTCCTGCGCCGCGGCTGGGCCGATGCCGGCGGCGCAGAGCGCGGCCAGGGCGGCACATATGATGGTGGTCTTCTTCATGGATCGCCTCCCCTATGAAAGCTTGATTTAGCGCCGGGCATGGCGGAACGGCCACACCAGGAAATAGTTGCGCAGATTGTCGTAGACCTTGGCAAGGCCGAGCGGCTCGATCAAGAGGAATCCGATGATGAGTCCGCCATAGAGAATGAGCGGAATGTGCGATATCACGTCGGCGCTGAGCGACAGGCCGAGCGCGTGCGCCAGCGAGTCCACCAGATTGTTGAGCACGATCGGCGCCAAGAGCACCAGCGCCGCGCCGAGATAGCTGCCGATGACGCTGGCCATGCCGCCGACAATGACCATCGCTACCGCCTGGATTGATACGTCGAGATCGAACTGCTCGGGGGTTACGGCGCGGTAATAGCAGAAGGCGAGCACCGCCCCGGCGATCCCGCCCAGGAACGAGCTGCACCAGAAGGCCAAGAGCTTGAAGCGGTAGGGATTGACGCCGATGACGGCAGCGGCGAAATCCTTCTCGCGGACCGCCGCCAGGGCGCGGCCGAAGCTGGTGCGGCCGACATTGAGCAGGAACGCCGTGACCATGAGGCAGATGGCGAGCGCCACGTAATAGCGTGCGCGGTCGTCGGCGATGGGGATGCCGAGGACGCGGAAGGTGGGCGCCTGCAAGGTGGCCTGGCTGCCGCCGCTGATCGCCGGCACATGCGAGATGATCCAGTCGACCAGATACTGCATAGCGAGCGTGCTGATGGCGAGATAGAGGCCTTTGACGCGGAGCGCGGCGAAACCAAAAACGAGGCCGATCGCGGCGCTGAGGACTCCTCCGAGGATGACGGCGAGCTCGAACGGCACGCCGGCGCGGACCAAATGAATGGCGCCATAGGCGCCGATCGCCATCACCGCCGCATAGCCGAGATGGATCTGCCCAGCCCAGCCCATCAGCAGATTGAGCCCAAGCGCCGCCGTGCTCCAGATGATCCAGGGCAGGAGATAGCTGCTGAGATAAAGGTTGGGCAGCACGAAGGGCGCGAGCAAAGCGAGCAGCAGCAGAGCGGCGATCTGCACGCGGTCGACCGGCACCGGCCAGAGCGCGCGGTCGGCGGAGTAGCTGGTGTGGCGGATGCCGGCGAGGCGGTAAAACATCGCTTCACACCCGCTCGATGTCTTCACGGCCGAACAGGCCGAACGGGCGCACCAGGATGGTGAGCAGGATCACAGTCGCGGCGACGAGATCGCGTGTGCCGCCGCCGACCAGCGGATCGACATAGCCGGGGATGACGTTCTCCAAGACGCCGACGGCGACGCCCGCCACCAGCACGCCGCCGATGCTGTCGAGCCCGCCGAGGATGGCGACGGCAAGCGCCTTGATGAGCAGAAGCGACAGCGTCCAATCGACCCCCTGCACCGAGCCCCACAGGATGCCGGCGCAACCGGCGGCAACCCCGGCGAGGCCCCAGGACAGGCCAATGGCGCGCTCGACGCGGATGCCGACCGCCCAGGAGGCCGTCTGGTCGTCGGCGACGGCGCGCAGCACCACGCCCTGGCGCGAGGTGAAGAACAGAAGCGAGAGGCCGATGAGCACCAGCGCGACCAGGCCGCCCCAGAAATAGGCGCGGTTGATGAGCATGTCGCCGAGCACGATCGGCCGCTGCGCGATGCCGATGTCGAGACGCTTGACCACCGCACCCCACAGCGCCGGCGCCGCGCCGCGCAGCAGGATTTCGACGCCGAGCGTCAGCATGATGATCATAATCACCGGCTGCCCGACCATGCGCCGCAGCGCCACGCGCTCGATGCCGCGGCCGACGCCGAACATGACGACCAGGCTCAACGGGATGGCGAGCCAGAGCGGCGCTCCCAATGCGGCCGCGAACCACCACATCACATAGCCGCCGACCATCGCCAGCGCGCCTTGCGCCAGGTTGGCCACGCCCGAGGTCTTGAACACGAGCACGATGCCGAGCGCGGTGAGCGCGTACATGAGGCCGACCAGAGCGCCGTTGATGGCGAGCTCGGCGAAATAACTCACTGTTGCACCTCGCACACCGCCAGCCGGCGGCGCAGCACGCCGGTGCCGCCGCTCTCATAGGTGATCTGCGCCTCGAAGGCGACCTCGGCGGCACCCTCATAGATCGCGGCGATGACCGCGGCGTAGTGCTGCTCGATGACGTTGCGGCGCAGCTTGCGCGTCCGCGTCACCTCGCCGTCGTCCGGGTCGAACTCCTTGTGCAGGTTGACGAAGCGCTTGAGGCGAAGCGGCGCCGGCAAAAGCTCGTTGACATGGTGCAGCACGCCCGCCACCAGCGTCGCCACTTCCGGCTTCTGCGACAAATCCGCATAGGAGCTGTAGGCGACGCTGTTGACTTGCGCCCAGTGGCCGACCGCGTCCGGATCGATGCAAACGATGGCGGCGAGGAAATCGCGACCGGCGCCGAGCACGGCCACATCGCGCACATAAGAGCTGAACTTGATGCGGTTCTCCACATAGTTCGCAATAAAGCGTTCGCCGGCTTTGATATAGACCACCTCGCTGACGCGGCCGAGCACGACGAGCTGTCCGTCGGCCTCGAGATATCCGGCATCGCCGGTATGCAGCCAGCCGTCGACCAGCGCGCGCGCCGTCGCCTCGGCGTCGCCCATATAGCCGTCGAAGAGGCTGGCGGCGCGCACCAGGATTTCGCCGCTGTCATCGATCTTGATCTCGACGCCGGGGAGCGGGCGGCCCACCGTCTGCAATCGCACGCTGTCGCTCGACTGTGCCACGGTGAGCGCGCAATTCTCGGTCTGGCCATAAAACTGCTTCAAGTCGAGGCCGAGCGCACGAAAGAACAGAAAGGTATCCTCGCCGATCGCCTCGCCCGCGGTATAGGCGCGTTGCGCGTGGCTCAGGCCCAGTTGATCACGCGTCGGGCCGTAGACCAGCGCTTCGCCCAGCGCGCGGAGCGCGCGGCGTCCGAAGCGCGGCGTTTCGCCGGCAAGCCGTCGGCGCTCCGTGTCGACGGCGAGCGTCATGAAATAATTGAACAGTCGGCGCTTCAGCGGCGTCGACTCGGCGACGCCGACTTGCAGGCGCGTCAGCAGATTGTCCCAGCTGCGCGCCGAGGCGAAATACAGCGTCGGTGCGGCCTCGCGCAGATCCCGCAGCACCGTTTCCTGGCGCTCGGGAATGCTGACAGTGAAGCGCATGGCGACGGCGGCGGCCACCGAGAAGACGAAGTCGCCGACCCAGGCGATGGGCAGATAGGCCACATACTCCTCGCCGACACGGAAATAATCCGCCGCCGCGGCATTGGCCACCGCCGCCGTCAACTGGCGATGCCTGAGCAGGATGCCCTTGGGCCGTCCGGTGGTGCCGGAGGAGTGAAGAAGGACGGCGCCGTCGTCCGGGCCGGCGCGGGCGATGAGCGCCGCCGCAAGGCCTGGCTCGCCGTCGAGCCGCGCTTGGCCGCGCGCGGCCACGGCCTCGAGGCTGATAAGACCCGGCGCGCCATAGTTGGCGACGCCGCGGGGGTCGTCATAGACAATGTGCGCCGGGGCGCCGGTGCGTTGGCGCAACTCCAGGAGCTTGTCCACCTGCTCCTGATCCTCGGCCACCGCGAAGCGGGCCTGGCCGCCGCGCGCGAAATGCTGCAACTCCTCCGGCGGCATCTCGGCATAGACCGGCGCCGGATGGCCCCGCAGCATCGCGGCCGCCAGCATGGCCACATAAAGCCGCGCGCGATTGTCGCCGATGACGATGAGCGGCTCGCCGGGCAGGAAGCCCAGCGCCTCGAGGCCGGCGGCCAGCGCCAGCACCTGATCGAGATAATTTCGCCAAGTGTATTCCTGCCAAATACCAAGATCGCGCTCGCGCAGCGCGATCTCGCCGGCATGCTCGGTGGCGTTCTTCGCCAGCAGCGTGAGCAGCGTCTGGGCGGCGGGCGCGGCCAGGAGCTGCGGCGGCTCTTCAAGCGCGAGTGCCTCAGGCGGCATGGCGCGCCGTCTTGCCGAGATATGCCGCGACGACGCGGGGATCGGTGAGCACGCTGCGCGGCTCGCCTTCGGCGATCAGCTCGCCATAGCTCAAAACCACCATGCGGTCGCAAATGCTGGCGACCACGTCCATGTGATGCTCGATCAGCAGGATGGTGGTGCCGTGCTCCTCGCGGGTGTCGAGGATGAAGCGCGCCATATACTCCTTTTCTTCCTGGTTCATGCCGGCCATGGGTTCGTCGAGGATGAGCAGGCGCGGTTCGGCGGCGAGCGCGCGGGCGAGCTCAACCCGCTTCTGCAGGCCGAGCGGCACCGCATCGATCGGTTCGCCGCGGACATCTTCGAGCTGGAGGAAGTCGATGATTTCCTCGACGCGGCGGCGCTGGGCAATCTCGTCGCGCTCGGCCCACCACCAGTAGAGGAAGGTGGCGAGCGCGCTCGGCCGCATGTAGATGTGCCGCCCCATGAGGATGTTGTCGAGCACGCTCATGCCGCGGAACAGAGCGAGGTTCTGAAAGGTACGGGCGATGCCGAGGCGCGCCACGAGATGCGGCTTGGCCCCGGTGATGTCGCGCCCTTCATAGAGAATGCGGCCGCGCTGCGGCTGGTAGAAGCCGGTGATGGCATTGACCAGGGTGGTCTTGCCGCTGCCGTTGGGGCCGACCAGTCCGAAGATCTGGCCCGGCGCGATGGCGAGCGAAATGTCCTTCAGTGCCTTCAACCCGCCGAACGAGCGGTCGATCTCCTGGCACTGCAGGCTCGGTACCTCGGCCATCCCCGCATTCCCCCACTTCCCGCTTCTTTTTGCCAGCTTAGCAGGGTGCGCTTGGGCTTGCGCTAGGGTCTTCGCGCCGCCGACGCTGAATATTTGGCGATAACCTGGAACGCCGCGTGAACGATCGCATTCCGCTCTGGTAGCCGAAAGCTTTTGCGGACCGGGCTGACGAAAAGTGCATCAGGCAGCAAACGGGTGAACCCGGGATTTTGCCGGTATACGTAAACCGCGTCGCGATCTCGCGCGGTATCAAATAATTACAATAGCGGTGGTGCCCAGGGGCGATGTGCTGCAATTGAGCAAACTCAGTGGGTTACGACTTCCAACCCGGCAAGAGCCTTTCATTGAGCTAAAATAACTTTCAGGCGTTTTTCCCAACCCGTATTCGGTGAGGCGATGATTTCGTGGCCCGCTTGGTTGCGGCGTTCTACTGATTGGCGTTACCAGCAGCCTATGCTATTCTGAGTTGAGCCCTTCCGCCAACCGGGTTAGGCGCGACAACTAACCCCCGGCCTCCTTGGTCCCTCCTACAGGCGGGAGGGCTCACCTCAACGCAAATGGAGCTACAAGTCATCCGTGAGCATGTTCCCAGGCATCCGTCTTAGCCACGAACTTCACGCTACCAATTGTTGTTCTGAAAATCCTTGCCTTTATGACCAGCGCCAAAGCACATAGTTAAAGGCGATAAACAGCCAAACAACCGCTGCCAAAAATGCGGCCAAGACCTGATATCCTTTTCGGGATGCGACGAATGCAAGCCCCACCAAACCAAAAGTGGTCGTGATAGTGGAGGCGAGTAGCGGGGAAGTTGACATGAGCCAACTGCCTCCAAATTGGTTGCGTCTTTCCACTTTACATGAAGCTTCTTGCCAATATTCTGTAAAATGCTCCGGGAGACGGCCTTGGTTCTAGCAGCGGATAAGGATGTTGCGCCCGGCGAACGGAATATCGCGTAAGGCGGGCTTTAGCCCCAGTGGATAAGAAGACTATTCATTTGGTCCGCAGAAAATAACAGGGGCGCTTCCGGGCAAACCGTCTCAAGCGCCAAATCGCGGCGCCGAAACTCGTCTTGTTTCTTCCGATAGCGTATCCCTACGCCGGCCCACCGCCAAGTTCCCAGCAATTTAAATAGTGCCAAGCTAGCGGCTCTCACAGACATCCACATCTCAAATACTTTTCGTCTTCCTATACCAAGCACTTTCACTGCCCATGTGCTATGGCGGCCAATTAAAGAAATCACGTAGGCAACGCAAACAACCAACGGCACGACAAGCCAATACGGTTGCTGCTTCCATCCAAAAGCTATACTTCCAGCCCATGTTGCGAGGATAACCGCGATATCGAAATTGCGCATTCCCCACTCTTTCCTCAGAACCATTAGTCCCGCCGCCAAGGTTCTGGCCCCTTCTCGTGAATTCGGCAGTTGCCTTCCTGCATTTTCCCGTGGCCGCCACTCTTCCACGACGGTCTCCCTGCATTGGTCGCATTCATAAATCCGCAATTCAGGATGACGACGAAACTTGGAAATTGCTCTCACAAAGCGCATGTGACGGCCGCAGGTTTGGCAAGCAGGTGAGAGCTTGGCAGGCTTAACCGCCGTGAGTACAGCCACGGCAATACCCGCAGAGAGGGCGATATACTCAATCGTGGCGGCTGCCGACTCGTCCTTTAGGAAATCTCTGAACTTTCGGACCAAGTCCAGGATGGTAGGCATCTGTTGCAGGGCGTGTCCTAATTTTGCGGAGGACAGCATCTGAACCTTAGATTACCTGGGTTTGGATGTAATCGCGAAGCGACACGGCATTTGTCATGGTTGGCACGGGCGCACGAATTCCACACCGACTAAACGGTTCCTACGCCGTTTCGTGCGTGCTAGGTATCGAGCCTCCCTGCCCCCAAGGAAAACGTTCAAGGTGAATTCACCCGGAGCATCGGTGACCTTGTGAAACGCCAGCTTTGCGCCCGTTTGTGAGAGGTTTTGGACCATACACTTCAAACGGTATCGCCCCGCAAAGCTAATCGTTCCCTCTACGAATAGGGGCCGACGGTGCGTTCTACGACGCTCTGGATTTCTAGACTGTCGCACCCAGAAACCCTAATCGCGCACTTTTCTACGGTAAACATCATATTTGATGGATGGTTAAGATGCGGATTGGGTCAGCTATCTCAGCAACTTGGCTGATGGACGTCGGCTCTTTCATACGATGTCTGGCGCGCTCGAATGGCGGACCCTTAAGCCCGGTCGCTGCTCGCACAGCCTGTTATAGTATTAGTGAAGCGGAAGTTTGACGTATTGACGGACGTTGTCGACCAATTTGTTTATGTCATCATTTGTCAAGGCTTTATTGTAATTGCCCCATTCAATTACGCGAATCGGAACACCGCCAAATGTCCCGGCGCTCCAATTCTGGCTTCCAAGATTAATGGCGAAGTGCAACGTTCGTCTCTGCACCTCCGCCTTGTTTACTACGACGCGCAAGATGGTGCTGTCTTTCGTGAAGCCAATTTCGCAGAATAGAACAACATAACTGGTAAGTGGAATTTTGCCGCTGTCGATGGGGATTTCCAGAGGGTAACTCTCACCACGTATGTCGGTGGCAGAAAGCGTAAAAATATCGGAAGCAGATATATAAAACGAAACCTTCGCCCCTTCCGGTGTTTGATAGTCGAATAGATACGTCCTCTTGAAGTCCGGCGTATCAAATACCCTAACAACGGAGTAGTTGGAAAACCCTGACATTGGGGAATCGAATGCGTCGCTTGGCCAAAAAACTATGATTGTTAAGACGATGACGCCAATGCCCGTAACAATCATTCCGATTAGAAGTTTCCTCGGAAACTTTTGTGCGTCCAATTCATCCCTGTCTCGAAATGCAACTACTACCGCCGAGACCACTAACATGATGGCCGTAGCAGTTCCGCCCAGGAAACAGGCCCACAAGATGTTGCGGGAAGCATCAGGAAACAACAACGAAACCGCACTTAAGGCAATTGCTGCCGCAAGTGTGCCGAACCAAAACAGCACCGCGATTTGATGGGTTTTTCGCATCGCCCGCTCGTTACGGGACCATACTACAAAGGGTGGTCTCCGTAGAACGGGTATGCCCTTAACTTTGACTGCGTCGCCTTGAAATGGCCCTCTGCAAGCGGGGATATCCGCCGACTGAGGGCCTTAAGGCAAAATACGAGCGGAAGGGCCGCTGAGGGGCAATGTGGCGAGGTCCCCTAATTCCGAGCCGAGTGTGCTTAACTCGCTCTGAGCCACCGGAGGTGGGGCAAGCAATGTCCGCAGAATCCGAAGTTTTTTGGCATTGCCTCTCTGGCGGCGGAAAGCGCCTCTAACCCATCTTCAAATTCAGTCCGGTCCGCGCTCACGGTATGAGCACAAGGCTCTGGTCCTAAGTAAACGCAGTTTGCAGCATGTATGGTCGCAATTCGATTGGGGCGATTGACTACCGTGATATATTTTGACACGGAAGCCTCCTGTATTGAGAGGCTTCCTATTTTCAGCACCTTTCGAGCCGCGTCTATGTTCAAAATGTTGTTCAGCGACAGCCTGTCGCAGGTGCCTCAGTTGCAAACGCAGCGGCGGCCCTACCAGCGGCGAGCGTTGTGCGGGGGATGCAGTGTGGCGAAGCCGTCAACCCTGCTGTGGCGGTCCAACCATTGTCGTCGCCATCCCCTGTTCCGGCGTTGAATGTTTGCGTGGCAACGGCTTGGAGGCTTGCAGAAATCGCCCAGCGTAACACGATTCGCCGCGAAGCGAATTTGCCCCTGCTTTCGGCTGTGAGGGAATTGCGCCGCATGGAACAGCAGGAAGATTTGCAGGAATTCGAGCGGTTCGCGTGGGATGAGGTTCTCAAGGGCCGCCGAGAGGCGGAGGGCGGTTCAAATTGGCGACCGAACTGGATGGAGGGAGTTCTATATCAAAACGAAGTTTATGGACTTCTCCGGCAACGATTTTATACGCCGCAGCAATAGTTGTCGGGACCGCGTTCACGTTTTGGAGTACATCTTCGTTATGAGCGCTCCATTCGATTCGGCTGCAGAGTTCTCGGCCATCCGACATACCGTACCCCTGGGTGTCGCACTTCCTTTTAAACTGGGGTTTTCGGTGTGCAAAATTGCGCCAGGGCTTGAAATCCGGGAATGCGCCGAAGCGGAGAAAGAACTATTCAAGCACGTCAGCGAAACATGGGGCACCGTAATCAGTTCGATGCATGCCGTTCCGATATTGAACCACTCGCACATTATCTGCATTGACGAACGACTTTACGGTCAGCATGTCGAACAAGCACTTGGGCGAGAACCAGGACTGCGTCTCCCCGTTCTATTTCGACGTTTGTTCATCGATGATATCTTCAAGATGATTGTTACGTCCTTAAATTTATTTGCTATATTTCCATTGTACCCTTCACCATTTTATAACAGAAGAACTCCTCACGAATCATACATATCCTACTTTTTTTCGGCGAGTTAAAGTGGTGTGGGATACCTGGCAACGGTACGCAGTTCCTACAGGATATGACCTCACTGGCGGCGGTAAAATTACATGTGAACACATTAGACAGGCAGTGAATGTTCTGGAAAAATATTACCGACATAACGAATGGCTGGCGAATAGAGTTGCAGTCGCTCTGCATAATTTTTGGAATGGTTTGTTTATCGACGAGAACACATTATCGAAAGGGCCGCATCTCCAACACTGGAACGAAGAGCAATTCGTAAGTACGTACAGGCACTCCCAGCCCACTGAAAGCAGTGGCTCCGAATCACGCGCCTATCCGCGCAGCACAAAGAACGCGAAATAAGCGCCCACTTACTGAGTTCGAAGATGGAGTTTGTTGAATGCGTAATCTGCCTAAAAGACTGATTTTAGCTATGGGCATCAGTGTTTTGGAAAACACCTCTTCTCAAGCTCCTTGATTCTATCTTCTTCCGTAATTGTTGGATTTTTAAAGGTTTTGCCGTCAACAACGAGCGTCACAGCTATTTTCAAATCCTTGCCGACTTTCGTCACGTACTGACATGGTACCTTTTCTAGTACTTCATGCCAATTCGCACCTTCAAAGGTCGGCGCACTGCCGTGTGTCCAGCCGCCGAATGCCACGGCCATAAAGAGGGCGGCGGCGAACAGTGCCAGTTTGTTGGTTGGCATGGCTACCCCGATGAATCACAGGTTGCACAACTATCATCTACCTACCTACGACTCATATTTGTCAAGTCGCCTTGACGTGAATCAAATGGTCATGCCCCACCGGAGAATAGGGATACAATGCCCCCAGAGGGGCAACCATGCCATTGCCACCAGTCCTTTATATCCCACCAGCCCGCTACACGGACAGAACCTCAGTTTTTGTGCCCGTTATCATCCATGCCCTTCGCGTGGGAGCGGTAATGGGCTTGGAGTGGACCACACTAAAATTCATTGAGGATTCTCCCATTATCGTAAGGGCGGCAACATTTATTGTCGCGCTCGCAATCCTCGCCGTCATTGAAAGTCGGGATTGGCTTAATTTCAAACGCAAAGGGGCATTCCGCAATTCAATTATATTGCTTGTTTTGCTCTATGTTGGAATTTGCGCTTACGCTTTCTTTTATCTTGAAAATCACGAGCCACCTAAAAATCCAGTAATTTCAAATCTTCAATCACAGCTTAGTTCGTTGACCCGTGAACGTGATGCGGCTCGCCAAGAGCGAGATGCTGCCGTGCGCGCGCTTCAAGGACGAGATGCCAACAAAACATCACAGCCGCCAACCTCACAAACACCTAACCCGGCTGAAAATCTCAACGATTACCCTCCACTTACCCGCGAAAGGGAACGCGCGCTAGTTCAAGAGTTGGCCGATGCTAGAGATATATTGGGCCAAGTCCCTATACTCCGAGCTGGTGCTCACAATGAAGCTTTTGGCTACCGCAATAGTTTGTTGCCCCTCTTTGACCGGGCACAAGTACCTGTAACTGCGGGCGACGAAGCCACAGGTGGGATTGACCAAACTGGCGTTATGGTCGCGCTAATGGATTTAAATAATCCGTCGAAAGCGGCCGAAAAAATCTTGGAAATTCTGACTAGCACGGGATTCCGACCAAAGGTCATTCAGGCCAAACCCGGCCATGGCGATTACTACATTTTCATAGGTCCACGTCCGCTATGATAACGGCAATTCGTATGGACACGCCGCATTGGATGCGGCGATTGCGTCCTATCCAGACCAAAGATTCACATTGCGGAACGGCATCCAGGTCATTCGGCAGCATGTTCCAAACCTCAAGGCCTAAGACCCGGACGAACGAGAGCCCAAATCGGTTCGGGCCTGCTATGCTTGCCGCAAGGCAATCTGAAATTCCGCAAGAGGTTTAGCAAACATGACCAGGGACCGACGCCCAGAGATACAAACGTTTGCACTCATGGGGGTGTGCCCGCTGTAACGTTCAATTGGCGGAGCGTGTGTTTGCGGGTGCTGTCCTAATTCCGAGGCTTCTGTCCTGATTTTGCGGGATGCAGTGTCCTAATTTGCGGTTGACAAGAGCACCATCTAAACGACTTACCAGCTGGCTAGGATGCACAGAGTCATGAGCGACAAAGAAACTAAGGACGATAACGAATGCCAAGCCTGTCACGGCACAGGT
>Ga0187860_1003824_pt1 | contig 11681 bp, 8 predicted proteins | sample June2016WEW_10_4_FD_132981 | JGI IMG/M metagenome (GOLD analysis project Ga0187860, IMG submission 132981) | Peatland microbial communities from SPRUCE experiment site at the Marcell Experimental Forest, Minnesota, USA - June2016WEW_10_40 | ecosystem: Environmental > Terrestrial > Soil > Wetlands... | reverse complement strand
CATCACAATGCCCAAGACAAATGTGCTGAAATCCACCTCGCTCGGCCTCTCATTCTTGGGCAGGTGCAATAAATAAACGAACACCAGCGCCACGCCCGCCACGCCGAGGAATTCCATCAATTGACTTGGGATCTCGTTGGCCCGCAGCACGCGCATCACGTGGCCTACATATTTTCTCGTTGTCTCCCTGAACTGCTGGACCACGGCCTCCTCGAGGTTATAGGCCTTGATGATCCGGTTGCCGGTGAAAGATTCGTGCATCAAACCGGTCAAGTCCGATATATGGCCCTGGATGGCGCTGGCGGATTTGCGGACCTTGCGAGCATAAATGACGATTGGCAGCACGCACACCGGCAGCACCACGATCGAAACCAGGGTCAACTTGGGTTGGACGATCAGTTGATAAAGCAGAATCACAATGATGGTGACGGGGTCTTTGACCATCGATCCGAGGGAGTTTGCGATGATCCCATAAAGCGCCTGGGTGTCGTTGCTGATGCGGGAAATCAAATCACCGGTGCGGGCGCGGCTGAAGAAACTCAGCGACAGGTTTTGCAGATGCTCGAACAACATCGTCCGGACGTCTGCGATCGCACGCATTGCCGACCAGCTCGTCAGGTAAATGCTCAGGTAAGCCAGCGTCCCGCGCAGCAGCATGACCGCCGGAATAACGCTGATGTAGGCAACCCATCCCCAACCGGAAGTGGGCGCCCTGAATTCAGGCAGCCAGGACCCAATCCAGTGCGTCACCGGCCGGAGCAGCGCCGGAGCCCTTTCTAACTTGTCGTGAAAATTGGTGGATTCGTTGAAAAGGAGATCCATCACCACCTTGGCAGCTCCCAACAATGCGCCGTTCGTCAATCCATAAATGATGCCGCACAGCAGTCCCAGAATGAAACGGAACCGATAGGGGCGCACAAACGCCCACAGCCTGCGCAAGAATGCAATCATCGCTCCAAAAGATTATGGTCGCCCCTCCATCCCAACGCGAGCACTTTCCCGGTAGTGGCAGCATTTGGCGGGGCGAGGGATTCGATGAACCGAGCCGCCGCAGCCGCCGCTGCGAAACGGCGGAGATCGCCACTGCGGGAAGGATCCGCCAATTCACATGGGCGGCTGCAAGGGTTCATCGTCCTGCAGCAGTTTCAAAAGGAACCGCAAGCCGCCGGCGAGTCGGCTCACCCCACCCGGGTGTAATGCTTGTGGCTGAATTCGGCGCCCGTCCAGCCCTCGATGACCAGCATGACGCGATGGCGGATCTCATCGCGGGTCAGTTTGTGGTTCGGGTTCGCGCGAAAAATCCCCTCCGCCGGCGGCAGCCATTCCTCCACCACCTTCGGATGCGTGCCCGTGAACAGCTTGAGCGTATAAGGGTCGATCTCGGCGTAGTCGTATTCGGCCGGCGGCGTGTCGCTCCAGTACTTGTAAACCGCGGCGTTCTTCAGCGACATCTGCTCGGGCTTCCGCACGTATCCATAGTGAAAAATGCGCGCGTTGGCCGATGCCGCCCTGGGATAACGCCCCTTCTTGTGCTTCTCCAGCACGACGAAAAACAACCCCTCCGGTCCCCAGGCCGGAATGTTGTTGCGCAGGATTCGTGGCGCGGTGCGATAGGCCCCGGGGTCCCACACGTAAGTGTTCCTGTTCCCCTGAAAATGAAGGTAATTAAAAAACAGGGCTTCGACCCGCGGATTGTCCAGATGCCGCCGCATGGCCTCCTGGATTTTCGGCAGGTCCTCCTCATGCACGACTTCGTCGCCTTCCAGGTAAAACGCCCAGTCCCCGGTGCAGTTGAACAGAGCGATCGACTTTTGCTGCCCATAAACGAAACCCTTCACTTTCAAATCGTTCCGGATCCGCTCGTTCCATTGCGTGTGGATGATCCGGATTTTGGAATCGCCGATCTCCAGGATTTTCCTCTCGGTGTCGTCGTCGCTCGGTCCCAGCGCGATAATGTACTCATCAACGATCGGCAGGATGGACCGGATCGATTGTGCGAAAGGATACCCCAGCTTGTCTGCGTTCCGCAAAAAGGTGAACCCGCTGACTTTCATCGGGCCACTCTAGAAAGAGGGTCCGGCAAAATCAAGGCCTCGGCAAATCGGGGTGGCGACGGCTCGTCGCCATTAAGGCTATGGAAACTTAAGGGTTTCCCCGCAGTGAGCCGTCGCCACCCCGGCGGCAGGGTGTCCAACTCCCACCCCGGGGAGGCGACAGCTTGTCGCCTGCCGAGCGCTGCAAACAATAAAATCTGGCGGCGAGCCGTCGCCACCCCGGGATGAAATGGCGCTGACGGCGAATTGAGGCTTGTCGTTCCCGGGCCGTCCGGTTAACTACCCGTCGTGAAAAATGCCGGATTCGAGCTCGAACCGAAACGCCGCGCCGCAATCGCGGCATCCAAAAAAGTCGGGGCGGCACCGGTTCGCATCGCCCGCCCGGCTCCTCCAGCCCATCCTGGAATTCCCTTCCATCGTCCCACCTACGACGAGCGGGATGAGCGGGCCCTGGTGGATTGCCTGCGCAGCGGAAGAATCGTGGGAGACGGGGATTGCACGCGCCGTGCCTCCGGGAAGCTGGCTGAAATCCTGAAGACTCCCCATGTCCTGCTGACGCCCTCCTGCACCCACGCCATGGAACTTGCCATGCTGACTCTCCGTCTCCAGCCCGGCGACGAAGTCATCATGCCAAGCTTCACGTTTGTTTCCTCCGCCAACTGCGTTCTCCGGGCCGGCGGACGCGTCGTGTTCGCCGACATCGTTCCTGACACCCTCACGCTGGATCCGGTGGATCTGGCCCGAAAACTCGGCCCACGGACGCGCGCCATCATCCCGGTCGTGTACGCCGGCGTGTCCCCGGATATGGATGCAATCGCCGCCGCGTTGCACGGACGCCCAATCGATATTGTGGAGGATGCTGCCCAGGGTCTCGGCGCCTTGTATCACAACCGCCCGGTTGGAACGATCGGCTCGATCGGCTGCTTCAGCTTTCATGAGACAAAGAATTTCTCCACCGGAGAAGGCGGCGCCTTCGTCACGACCCGCGACGACTACATGAGCCGCGCCGAGGTCATCCGCGAGAAGGGAACCAACCGGAAACAGTTCCTGGAGGGGTTGGTGGACAAATACACCTGGGTGGACGTCGGGAGCAGCTATCTTCCTCCGGACTTCATCGGCGCGCTGCTCCTCAGCCAGCTCGACAAGAGGGACTCTATCCGTCAGACCCGCGAAACGCTCTATCGGCGCTACCTGGAGGAACTCGCGCCGCTTCGTGACCAGGGACTGATTTCCCTGCCGGTGATCCCTCCCGGAGTCGGGTCGAATCATCATATCTTCCACGTCCTGTTCGCCGATGAACCGGTCCGGAACCAGGCGGTTGCGTTTTTTCGTTCGCGCAACATCGGGACTGCGTTCCATTACCTGCCGCTCCACCTGTCGCCGGTCGGCCTCTCCCTCGGCTGCCACCCGGGTGATTGTCCGGTGACCGAGTCCATCAGCGGAAGGCTCCTGCGGCTTCCCCTTTATCCCTCGCTGACGGCCGCGGAACAGGCCGTGGTCATTGCCGTCTTGTTCGAGTTTCTGAAGTCATGAATTGCTTCACGTATGAAGGTTGCCATCCTCGTCCGCCGCTATATCACTACGGGGGGCGCCGAGCGCTACGCAGTCGAAGTCGCGCGGCGGCTGGCCCGAACCCATGAGGTCCATATCTTCGCCCAGCAGTGGGATCATGAGCCCGCCGGGATGACGCTGCACCGCGTCTGGCGCCCCTTCGACAAACCGGCCTTTGCCAACCGCTGGTGGTTTGCCTGGCGCACCTCGAGGATGGCCCGGGGTTTTGACGTGATTTACTCCCACGAAAAAGTAATTCGCTTCGACGTCATGAACGTCCATTGCGGCACCTTCGTGGGCGGTCTTCGGGGATCGGCCCGCGAGGAACACAAAAACGCGTTCCGCACCTGGCTTAAGATCCTCACCGGGCCGAGCATCTGGGGAAACTGGCTCCTGGAAAAACTCCACTACCGGCCCGCCCCGGGCCGGTTCTGGGTGGCCGATTCCGAGCTCGTGAAAAGTGAAGTCCAGCAGGATTACCCCGTCCCCGACGACCGCTTCTTGATCGCCCACTCGGGTGTGAATGAGCCGGAGCCGGACGCGGGCAAAAGACGGACCCTGTGGCGGGGCAAGCTCGGATTCCAGGACGGGGAGGCAGTGGCGCTGTTCGTGGGTTCCGAATTCCAGAGAAAGGGGCTGGGAGCCCTGGTGGAAGCGATGGGACTGCTGAAGGACCGCGCTCCCCGGTTGGTGATCGTGGGCGGAGAAGACCCCGCCCCCTACCAGAGTCGCGCCCGCGAACTGCAGATCAGCGACCGCATCACCTGGGCCGGCCGGGTGAACAACGTGAATGACTATTACGCCCTGGCCGATATTTTTGTGCTGCCGACACTCTCGGATCCGTCGCCCTTGGCGCCGCTGGAGGCCATGGCGCATGGCTGCGCCGCGGTGGTGAGCTGCGGACGCTACACGGGCGTAGCAGAATTGGCCCGGAACGGCGAGGCCATTTTGTTGGAGGACCCCAAAGACCCGTCCGAAATCGCCCGCGCGATCGAGCGGCTCCTGGATCCGGTCATCCGGAAGCAGTACGCGGACAAGGGCAGGGAGCTGGTCCGCAATCTGTCCTGGGATCGAACTGCCGGCGTGATCCTGGCGGCCCTGGAAGCATCCCGTCGCGAGCGTCGGGCACAAACCGGGCTCATCCCGCCAGCTTCTCCCCTAGGACAAGGATTCTTTTAATCTCACGATTTGCGCGCGTAATTGTCGCGCCAGCTCTTTGCGGTCCGCGCTGCCTTCGCGCGGCTCGGCAAAGCGGACCGAGGCCCGGATGCCGCGCTTGCTTAGCAGGTTGATCAAATGCGGCACGAGCGTCATGTCCTTCCAATAGCAGACTTCCTCGCTCACGTCGCCGTCGTCGAGTTCATATTGAATCAAGGCCACCGCCAGCGGATGCATCTGCCGTGCGGCGGGTTCGAGCAAGGAGGATTTGAAAGGGAGGATGGTGCCGTCGCCTGAACTCGTTCCTTCGGGGAAAAGCACCACCAGTGCGCCGGAACGCAGTGCGGTTTCGATTCCATTCGCTGCCTGAAGGACTTGCGCCCGCCTTTCACGATCGACAAAAACCGTCCCGGCAAGGCGGGCAAACCAGCCAAATACCGGCCAATGTTTCACTTCGTGTTTGGCGACAAACACGCAAGGCGTGAGTGCGGCCAGAACCAAAACATCGACATAACTCAAATGGTTGCAAACGAGCAGGCCGCTGGAAGGAATTGCGCCGGCGACCCGCGTTTCCGCCCCGAGAATTCGCAGCATCCGGCGGGACAAATTGTGGAGCCAGACCGCGCGGGCGGGCGGCAGCGAATCCCGGTGGCGGAACGCGCAGTGAATGGCATAGCTGAGCGCCGCCACCAACGCTTCGCCAGCAATCCAGAACAGCCGGCCGGTGACACGCAGCGGACATTGAAGCCATGCTTTCAAGCGGCCAGATCTTGTTTGTTCGATTGCCTTCGCAGGCGCGGCCGGCGGCGGTTGTCCGCCCTTTGGCCGTTTGAAAAACGAACGCCTCACGATCGCAAGCAGCCATCACGACCGCCGCAAAAATCCCCGCCGCGAACAGTGTTGCAAGGAGCGCTCCAGTCTCTCGACGCACCAGTGTACGAAACGCCGGCGAATGAACAAAACAAATTTGAAACCATAATTGCAAGAATCCGGTTGCGTCCTCGTGCCGATCTGCGACTTTCTCCGTGCACCCATTCCAGGATCGAAAACAAAAACATCAACTCTATAAAATCATGAGCGCAAACAACAATTCCTCCATGGCACCGCCCGGCCATGTCAGTTGGAACGAATTGGTCACCACGGACCTGGCAGGGGCCCAAACATTTTACACCGGCCTGTTCGGCTGGAAGGCGGAAGCGTTCGGTGCCGGAATGGACTACACGCTGTTCAAGAAAGGCGGCACGACGGTGGGCGGCATGATGAAATGCCCGCAGCCCGGCGCGCCTGCCCACTGGCTGGCTTACGTGACGGTGGGAGACGTGGACGCTTCCGCAGCCAAAGCCGGGAAACTGGGCGGCACGGTGGTGGCCCCGCCATTCGACGTGCCCGAAGTCGGACGCATCGCGGTAGTCCTCGATCCGCAGGGCGCAGCGATCGGATTGTTCAAGCCAGCGGCCTGATCCGGGAGATAGCCGCGTCCATCCGTATTTATTCCTGGATTGAATTGCAGACCTATGGATGCATCAGGCATCGGATGCCCTGCCCAACACGATGGATTCGTGCTTTACTTTACCGGGAATCCCGTTTAACTTTTCATCGCTGCTCGTCGCTGTTCCAGACCCGCGCGAAGTTCAGCCCGTTAAAGCTAAAAACTATGAAATCTGCATTGCGCTGCATCCTTGTTGTATTGTTTGCTGTGATTCTGCCGGGGTTTGCGACGGCTGCAAATGTGACCGTGACCGTTTCTTCCACAAAATCGGTCATGGCGCAGACGGGATTGGGTGTGGGTTCATCGGTTTATGACAATTATATGGTGGACAGCGCGGTTCCCGGCAACCTTCAGTCGGCCGGGATAAAGGCGTTGCGATATCCTGGCGGCTCTTACGCGGACTTTTTCCACTGGCAGACTGCTACGCTCACCACCGGCCAGAGCGGATACGTTGCGAGCGGGAACACGTTCACCAATTGGATGGTCCAAGACGTGATTCCGTCTGGAGTGCAGCCTGTGATTACGGTGAATTACGGTTCGAATCCGGGCGGTACCGGCGGCGCCGACCCCTCCGAAGCGTCCAATTGGGTGCAATATGCGAACGTCACCAAGGGATACGGCATCAAGTATTGGGAAATCGGGAATGAAATTTACGGCAACGGCTATTACAACGGCAGCGGTTGGGAATGCGATCTGCATTATAATTCCACTTCCGGTCGCCAGGGGCAGTATGCGCTCAGCCCGACGGCTTACGGAAGCAATGTAAATCTGTTTGTCTCGGCGATGAAAGCGGCTGATCCCACGATCAAGATCGGCGCGGTATTGACCGCCTATGGTTTCTGGCCCGATGCGTCGCAAGGAGTGTCGCCGAGTTGGAATGCAAATGTGCTGCAGCAATGCGGAACTAAAATTGATTTCGTGATCATTCATTACTATCCGGACAACGGAAACATCGGCAGCGGGGCGGGCACGAACCTCCTCAACGACCCTTCATCAGAAATCCCGACCATCGTTTCGCAGACGCGCACGCTGATCAACGCGTACTGCGGCACCAATGCGCCAAATGTGGGAATCGCAGTCACGGAAACGGCGGGCGATGCTATTACGAGTTACTACCCGGCGGAGAGCCTGTTCGCGGCGGATCTGTATTGCTCCTGGATTGAAAATGGGGTGATGAATGTGGAGTGGCAGGAGTTGCACCATACGCCGCCCACGTTTTTAGTCAACGGAACAGGCGGAGGACCCCATCGCCCGTGGTATGGAGCGTTGATGACCCGGCTGCTGGCTTCCGTGGGCGACACCTTTGTGTCCGTGACTTCGGATAATATCCAGTTGAAGGTCCATGCCACGTCGCGGCAGGACGGGACGATCGGTCTGTTGCTGCTGAACGAGAATGTGGCCAACAGCCAGTCGGTGAACGTGACGATCAATGGCGCGTCGCTGGGCACCAGCGGCACGCAGTATCAGTTCGGCGCCGCCAATTTCGGCGCCAATCAGCTTCCGACCTCCGGCATTTCGACCAACAGTATGACCGGTTTGGGCAATTCCTTCTCGATTTCCGTGCCCGCGCTCACGATGACAACCTTGCGGATTCCTGTCGTCGTTCCCAATACTCCGCCAGTGCTGGCATCCATTCCCAATCAGACCGTAAACGTGGGCCAAACCGTGGCGTTCACCGCCAGCGCGACGGATACGGATCAGCCGCCGCAGATCCTGACGTTCAGCCTTCTGAGTGGACCGAGTGACGCCACGCTGAATAGCACGAATGGCGCTTTCTCCTGGCTTCCCTTCGCCACGGACGCCAATACGAGCAATTACTTCACCCTGAAGGTGGCCGACAACGGCTCCCCAAGCATGAGTGCGACGCAGAGTTTCGACGTCATCGTGAACCCACTCACGCTGCCGACGCTTTCGGTGGGCGCTTTGGGAGCCGGGCAGCTTACGCTGCAGGTGAGTGGTGACGCAGCACCAGGACCCATTTACTCAGTGCAGACCTCAACGAATCTGGTGAATTGGACGACGGTGCTGACAACCAATTCACCGCCATTCCAGTGGGTCGATGCGAATTTCGGGACCCTCCCCATGGAGTTTTACAGGGTGATGGTTGGTCCGCCTTAACAGCGCGGTCTGGGGGAAGCCCGTGTTTCTCGAGCAGCCACGGGCTGCCAGGACAACCTGCGATCTGTTCCGTCAGTTGCTGGACCACCGGTGAGCCGGTTCACAGGGCGTTTCCGCCCCGCGCGCATCATAGGTCTTCAAGTATTGGACCCGGCCTGGCGAGTTTTAAACCTTACTCGAGCGCCGGCTCGCTGCCGTCGATCATCTTCACTTTGTTGTGCGTGAAATATTCCTTCGTCAGCGCCCTCATCAGTTTGCCGCGCTGATCGTAAAGCCGCTTCAGCTTCCGCGGCTTGTGCTTGGCCAGCGCATAGTGCGTCAGGAGCGGCATCGCAATGGTGGTGTCGGTATAGCAGACGACGGCATCGGGGAGCTTGGTCGGATCTATTTTGCCCCAGCTCACGGCTTCGCTGGGCGTCGCGCCGGACAGGCCGCCGGTGTCGGGCCGCGCGTCCGTCACCTGGATGAAAAAGTCCTGGCCGAATTCCTTGATGCGGAGCACTTCCTGGATTTGCGGTTCGGTCTGGAGCATGAAATTCTTGGGGCTGCCCCCGCCCCACAACACCACGCCGCTGCGGCCGCCGCCGCGTTTGGCGCCCAGCACGAACGACGTGGTCTCGTTCACGTCAATCGAAGGATTGACGCGGAGTTTGTTGCCGCGCAACTCGACGCCGGCGAAATTCATGCCAATGGTGGAGTCGCCGGGCGACGAGGTGTAACACGGCACGCCGGCGCGATACGCCGCGGCCAGCACCGAGACGTCCCTGAGCTTGTGCTTGCGTTCCCATTCCGCGCAGTACTTGCCGATGAGGTAATGCAATTCGGCGGTGCCCATTTCCTTCTGGAATTCGGGCTGAATAAGAATCTCCCGGAGAATATCATCGGTGGCCATCAACCCGTCCGAGTATGGAATCACCACGTCGTAAATGCGGACAAGGTCGTTGTCGCGCAGGTCGGTGTCGTCGAACTTGAAGCTGCCGGAGTGAACCGGGTAGTTCAGCGCGAAGTGCATGTCGTGGTAAAGATTCGCGCCCGTCGAGACGATCCAGTCCACGAACCCGGCTTTGATGAGCGGGATGATGCTGGAGCAGCCGAGACCCGCGGGCGTCAGCGCGCCCGAAACACTCATGCCGATGGTGACGTCCGGGGCGAGCATGCGGTTGGCGAAAAGCTGGCAGGCTTCCCTGAGCCGGGCCGAATTGTAGGCGAGAAAGACTTCGTCGATGATGTAGGTGAGCTTCTCCCTGCCGTTGAGGTTCCTGGGCTGGATGCGTTTGCCCGCCATGTACTGTTTCTTGTGCGGGCAGTTCTTTTCCTTCATCCACTCCGGCATTTCGGAGATGTCTTCACGGGAGCGGACATGCGCGCGTTCGGTTCTGGCCATAATTCAGTTTAAAATTTTGTCCGTTCACAATACGAATGCCGGCGCGCTTGCCAATCATTAAATGCAAGAATCGGGAGAGAATCGTGAATTGAACTGCGTCGAGGAAGGTTCTATGTTCCGCCCCGTCTTTTATGTCACACCCGAACAGTGCAACGGACGCCACCCCCGCTGAACTCGGCTTCGCGATGCCGGCGGAATGGGAACGGCACGAGGCCACCTGGCTGGACTGGCCGCACAACCCAACCGATTGGCCGGACAAGCTCGACACCATCCGCTGGGTTTACGGCGAAATGGTGCGCAAGATCTCGGCAGGCGAAATCGTCCGCATTCTCGTTCGCCACAAGGCCGAGGAGAAACTGGCGCGGCGCTATCTGAAGCGCGCGGGATCGAACCTGGCCAATGTCCAATTCATCATCCACCCGACAAACCGCGGCTGGACGCGCGACAGCGGGCCTGTTTTCGTCCGCCGCCCGAATCAAAAATCAAAAATCAAAAATCAAAAATTCGAGACCGCCATCGTTCACTTCCATTTCAATGCGTGGGCGAAGTATCCGGATTGGCAAAAGGACCGGAAGGTGCCGGAGACGGCTGCCAGGTTCCTCCGCAAGCACTTGTTTAACGCGGAGCATGAAGGCAAAGATTTTGTCATCGAAGGCGGCGGCATCGAGGTGAACGGCCGCGGCACGTTGCTCACCACGGAAGAATGTTATCTCCATCCAAAAGTGCAGGTGCGCAATCCGGGGCTGGGCCGGAGGCAGATTGATGAAACGTTGAAGCAATATCTCGGCGTGACCAACGTGCTGTGGCTGCGGAGGGGCCCCGTCGGCGACGACACCCATGGCCACATCGATGACATCTGCCGGTTTGTGAACCCCAAAACCGTCGTGCTGATCAAAGAGCCGAACCGGCGGGACATCAACCATCGTCCGCTCGCCGAGAACTGGGAACGGATCCCGGACCTGCGGCTTGAAGATGGCTCCCGTCCCGAAGTGGTGCCCCTGCCCATGCCGGGGCCGCTGCATTTCGACGGCTATCGTCTGCCGGCGAGCTACGCGAATTTCTATATCTGCAACGCGGCGGTGCTCGTCCCCACGTTCAACGATCCAAACGACCGTGTCGCGCTCGGCATTCTGGGCGAATTGTTCAAAGACCGTCCGGTGGTTGGAATCCACGCCGTTGACCTCGTGCTCGGATTCGGTTCGCTGCATTGCCTGACCCAGCAGGAACCGGCTTAGCCGGAACGATTCAGTTGAAAAGAGGGAGCACACGCGCCCTCGCGTGTTCCGACCGGCGCCCTCGCCGGTCGGTTCGATCGCCGCAGCACGAACTGAATGGTGCGACTAGCTCCGAGGCTCCCAGTGGTGGGCGAGGGCGCCCGCCACCGCACCCGAGGCGGGTGCGCTCCCCGGAATAACGGGATCGTTACGACTTAGGGTTTCACATGCTTTGGGTTGAACGCGACTCGCCCGTCCCGCCCGGCCACTGGCCGGGTGGAAGAGCGAGGGCCAATCAATACTCATGCCCATTCGGAACGCACAGCGGCCTGCTTCGTTCCCGCCGGCGAGTCGCCGGCCGGCACAGGCTGGCAGCCTGTGCTTACCCTTTTCCAGGTCAGACGTGTCCGTGCGCGATGCCGCAAGCGTGCTGCAAGGCATGTAAGACGTGATCGATGATTTCCTCAATCCCGACACCATGCTTCACCTGCGCAAACACGAATGGACCGGATCCGGAGCTTTTCGGCATGGGGGTACACAAAGGCCCCTTCGCACGGGCGAAGGGGCTTGTGGAGGAACTGTTTAATTTCAAGTCAGCGACCTCCGGCAAAGCCGGAGGCTTGAGATAGCGTGAACCGCTCAAAGCGGTTGTTTGTTATCGTGAGGCGCTCAAAGCGCCATCATCTCTAGTTGTTCGAGGCGTCGATCTTCTT
>Ga0187860_1003812_pt1 | contig 11705 bp, 7 predicted proteins | sample June2016WEW_10_4_FD_132981 | JGI IMG/M metagenome (GOLD analysis project Ga0187860, IMG submission 132981) | Peatland microbial communities from SPRUCE experiment site at the Marcell Experimental Forest, Minnesota, USA - June2016WEW_10_40 | ecosystem: Environmental > Terrestrial > Soil > Wetlands... | reverse complement strand
CTGATGAAGCTCGTCGCGGCGCTCGATGCGCTTGGCGTCGAGTTGATCTCCGACAGCGCCGCGAGCCAAGGCGGCGGCCGTGGCGTACGGCTGAAGGGGGCGACCTGGTGACGGTGACGATCGTCCTTGTTTGCGCCGGGGTCCTGCTGGCTCTCGCTCCGATCGCCGTGGCGCTGAGGAGTTCGAACCGCGCCACGCGCTTCGTTTACGGCGCGAGCATGATCATATCCGCGGTTTCGCTCATAGCTGCGATTGCGCATCTTCTCGGCGCGGCGGCGCCTGAAAGCATCACGCTGCCGGTTGGCGTGCCGTGGCTCGGCGCGCATTTACGCATTGACGCGCTCTCCGCCTTTTTCCTGGTCGTAGTCGATCTCGGCGCCATGAGCGCGAGTCTGTTCGCGCTCGGCTACGGGGAACACGAGACAGCGCCCGAGCGCGTACTGCCGTTCTATCCTGCCTTCCTCGCCGCTATGACGCTCGTCGTGCTCGCCGATGACGCCTTCACGTATCTGCTCTCGTGGGAATTTATGTCGCTCACGTCGTGGGCGATGGTGATGGCGCATCATCGCGTGCCTGAGAATGTGCGCGCCGGCTACGTGTACCTGGTGATGGCGAGCTTCGGGACGCTCGCTTTGCTGCTCGCGTTCGGCCTGCTCGCCGGCCCCGACGGCATGTATGCGTTCGCGCAGATGCGCGCCGCGCATCCGTCCGCCGCCCTCGGCGCGCTGACGCTGATCCTTGCACTGACTGGCGCGGGCTCGAAGGCCGGCCTCGTGCCGCTGCATGTCTGGCTGCCGCTCGCCCATCCGGCGGCGCCGAGCCACGTCTCCGCCCTGATGAGCGGCGTAATGACGAAGGTCGCCGTCTACGGCTTCGTGCGCATCGTCTTCGACCTCGCCGGCGGCCCGGCCTGGTGGTGGAGCATCGTGGTGCTTGCATTCGCCGGAGTGACGACGGTCATGGGCGTGCTTTACGCGCTCATGCAGCACGATCTCAAGCGTCTGCTCGCCTATCACACGGTGGAAAATATCGGGATCATCTTCATCGGGCTTGGACTTGCGCTGGCATTCAAGGCGCACGGCATGCTGTTCGCGGCGGCGCTGGCGTTTACCGCTGCGCTCCTTCACGTGTTCAATCATTCGCTGTTCAAGAGCCTGCTGTTCTTCGGCGCCGGCGCCGTGCTCACTGCAACCGGCGAGCGCGACATGGAGCATCTCGGCGGCCTCATCCACCGCATGCCGCAGACCGCTTTTGTTTTTCTCGTCGGGTGCGTGGCGATTTCCGCGCTGCCGCCGCTCAATGGCTTCGTCTCCGAATGGCTGACCTTCCAAGCGATCCTGCTGAGTCCGCAAATCCCGTCGTGGGGGCTTAAGCTTCTGGTGCCGGCGGTCGGCGCGCTGCTTGCGCTCTCCGCTGCGCTGGCCGCCGCCTGCTTCGTCAAGGTCTACGGGGTGACGTTTCTCGGCCGCCCGCGCACGCCCGCCGCCGAAGGCGCGACAGAGACCGATTGGTATTCGCTCGCTGCGATGATGCTCCTTGCGTTGCTCTGTCTTCTTGCCGGAATTCTGCCCGGCCTGTTCATCGACGCGCTCGCGCCTGTCAGCTCGGCCCTGATCGGCAGTCGCATGCCGGAGCAGAGCGGCGCGCAATGGCTGTCGATTGTCCCGATTGCCGCAAGTCGCAGCTCCTATGACGGCCTGCTCGTCTTTTTGTTCATGACTATATCGGCCATGCTCGCAGCATTCGCGATCCACCGTCTCGCCTCTGACCGACTGCGCCGTGCGCCGGCATGGGATTGCGGCTATCCCGATGCAAGCCCGGCGACGCAATATTCGGCGATGAGCTTTGCCCAGCCGATTCGGCGCGTGTTCGGCACCATCGTGTTTCGCGCTCGCGAGGCGAGCTTCATGCCGCCGCCGGGCGACACGCGGCCGGCGCGGCTGACGGTGGAGCTGCGCGATCTTATCTGGGACGCGATCTATGCGCCCATCGTCGTCGGCATCGGCTTCGCCGCCGATCGTCTCAACCGTCTGCAATTCCTGACCATCCGTCAGTTTTTGAGCCTCGTGTTCGGGGCCCTGGTCATCCTGCTCCTGGTGCTCGCGATATGGACATGATTCTCGACGTGGCCGTGCAGGGCGTGCAGATGCTGCTGGTGCTGTTTTTGGCGCCACTCTTCACCGGCTTCGTGCGCAAGGTGAAGGCGCGATTGCTGCGACGGCAAGGCCCGCCGCTGATCCAGCCTTATCGCGATCTCGCGCGGCTCATGCGCAAGGACGTGGTGCTGGCGGACAGCGCCTCGTGGCTATTCCGCGTCATTCCTTATCTGGTCTTCGCCGCCATCTGGGTCGCGGCATCGCTGGTGCCGACCTTCCGCACCGGGCTCCTGTTCTCCTGGTCGGCCGACCTTATTGCCATCATCGCGCTCTTGGGCAGTGCGCGCTTCTTTCTGGCGCTGGCGGGACTTGATGTCGGCACGAGCTTCGGCGGCATCGGATCGAGCCGCGAGGTGATGATCGCCTCGCTGGCGGAGCCGGCGATGATCATGATCGTGTTCACGCTCGCGTTGATCGCCGGCTCGACGCAACTCTCCACCATGGCCGCGTTCATGGCGTCCTCCGAAGTCGGGCTGCGTGTCTCGCTCGGCCTAGCGCTTATCGCACTCATGATGGTGGCGATCGCCGAGAACGGCCGAATTCCGGTCGACAACCCGGCGACGCATCTTGAGCTCACAATGGTGCACGAGGCCATGGTGCTCGAATATTCCGGCCGGCATCTGGCGCTGATCGAGCTTACCGCCTCGCTCAAGCTCGTCCTCTACGTCTCCGTGATCGCCTGCCTGTTCGCACCTTGGGGTCTCGCACCGGCCGGTGCCGGGTTGCCGGCGCTTGCCGTCGGGATTTCCGCCTATGCCGGAAAGCTCGCCGTCGGCGGCTTCCTTCTTGCGCTGTTCGAGACGTCGATCGCCAAGATGCGCGTGTTCCGCGTGCCGGAATTTCTGGGCGCGGCGCTGATGCTTGGGCTGTTGGCGACATTGCTGCGGTTCGTGTCGGGGAGTTTCTAATGAGCGGCATCGATTTCGACATTGCCCATCTGCTCGCCGGATCGCTGGTGCTGATCAGCTTCCTCGAGCTTTATCAGGACCGGCTTTATTCGCTGCTCAACATCTATGCCGTGCATGCCCTGGTGCTGGCGGCTTCAGTCGCCTGGCAGGCTTTCATTCAGGACGCACCGCATCTCTACGTCACCGCCGGGATCGCGCTCGTCTTCAAGGCGATCGTCATCCCGGTGGCGCTGCATCGGATCATCGTTCGGCTCGGCATTCATCGCGAGATCGAGAAAGCGGTGGGCGTCGGCCCCGCCATGCTCGCCGGCATCGGCCTCGTGGCGCTCTCCATGGTAGTGATGCTGCGCGTAACGTCGGATGCCGATCCGTTGGCGCGCGAGGACCTCGCCTTCGCGCTCTCTGTGGTGCTGCTGGGCCTGTTGATGATGGTGACGCGCCGCAATGCGGTGAGTCAGGTGGTAGGCTTCATGTCGCTCGAAAACGGCCTTGTGCTCGCGGCGACTGGCGCCAAGGGCATGCCGCTCGTGGTCGAGATCAGCGTCGCATTCTCCATCCTCATTGCCTTCATCGTGATCGGAATTTTTCTGTTCCGTATCCGCGAACGCTTCGACACGGTCGACGTGCAGGTGCTCGATCGTTTTCGCGGAGAGCGCCGATGACCTTCAATGAAGTAGGACCCGATGCTGTGGCGGGCGTCCTCGTCGTTCCCGCCGTCGCGGCCGCACTGCTTGCGGTGCTGCCCGATTATCGGGCAACTGCCCGGCTCAACGTTCTGGCGACGACGCTCACTTTGATCTGTGCGCTTTCGCTATTCTTTGGACGGCCGCAGCCGAACTCGTATCTTCAGGTGGACGATCTCAATGGCACCTTCATCGCGCTCACTACGTTCGTCGGCTTCACTACCAGCATTTTTAGCGCGAGCTACATCGGCCATGAGCTCGAAACCGGGCGGCTAACGCCGCCCTTCGTGCGTTTCTACCATGCCATGTATCAAGTGCTGATGTTCGCGATGAATCTTGCGCTCGTCGCCAACAATATCGGCCTGATGTGGGTGGCGATCGAGCTTGCCACGCTGACCACCGTGCTGATGGTCGGCATCTACCGCACCCACGAGGCGCTCGAAGCGGCGTGGAAATATTTCATCCTCGGCAGCGTCGGCATCGCGCTCGCTCTGTTCGGCACCATCCTCGTCTACATGGCCGCGCGGCCGGTTATCGGCGAGGGCCTCGACGCCATGGAATGGACCGTGCTCGTGCGCCGCGCGGGCGCCTTCGATCCGGCGCTCCTCGATTTAGCCTTTGTGTTTCTGCTGCTTGGTTACGGCACGAAGGTCGGCCTCGCGCCGCTGCATGCCTGGCTGCCTGATGCACACGCCGAAGGTCCGACGCCGATCTCGGCGGTGCTGTCGGGATTGCTGCTCAATATCGCGCTCTACGCCCTGTTGCGCTTCAAGATGCTGCTGGCGGCCAACGCGGCGGCGCTCGCACCCGGCCCGCTGATGGTGACGCTCGGATTGCTCTCGCTCGTCTTCGCGGCGTTCATGCTTTACCGCCGCCGCGACATCAAGCGTCTGTTCGCCTATTCGTCGATTGAGCACATGGGCATCATCACCTTCGCCTTCGGCATGGGCGGCCCGATCGCCAATTTTGCTGGCCTGTTGCACATGACCATGCATTCGCTCACCAAGTCGGCGATCTTTTTCGCCGTCGGCCATGTTGCGCAGGTCAAGGGCACGCAGCGCATCGCCGACATGGGCGGCCTCACTGTGACCCATCCGGTTCTCGGCTGGGGTCTGATCCTCGGGGTCGTAGCGATCGCCGGTCTGCCGCCGCTCGGCATCTTCATCAGCGAATTTCTGGTAGTGACGTCGACCTTCGCGCGCGCTCCGCTGCTCGCGATCATCCTCGTCTTCGGCATTCTGGTCGCCTTGGCCGGTCTCTTCCTTCGGCTCAACAGCATCGCGTTCGGCGAGCCGCGCGGTCCGAGCGCCAAGGCGCAGGCCTCTTACGTGCCGATGTTTGCCCATCTCGCGCTCGTGCTCGTTGCCGGCATCTACATACCGCCGGCGCTCGTCGCCTGGTTCCAAAACGTCGCCAGACTGCTCGGTTAGGACGATGCCCGCACTCATCGACGTCATTCCGCAGGGCGAGCGAGTCGACGCTCATCGCCCTTGGCCGCGCCTGGTAGTAACAACCGAAGCGTGGCGCGTAGTTGCGGGCGAAGTCGCCGCCGGCCGCGCCACGCTGCTTGGCTTGTGGGGAGATGCAGACGCCGCGTTTTGGGTACACATGGCGATCATTGACGAGGACGCAGGCGACATCGCGGTCGTCAGCCTCGCATGTCCCGACCGAACGTTTCCGTCGGTCGGCGCGTTGCATCCGCCCGCCATCCGGTTCGAACGCGCGATTCGCAGTCTCTACGGCCTCGAGCCGATCGGCGCGCCTGACACGCGGCCCTGGCTCGATCTCGGCTTTTGGGACGTGCAGCATCCGCTCGGCGCGCGTACGCCCGCGCCGGCTGTGCGACCAGCCTATTCGTTTCTACCGGTCGAGGGCGAGAGCCTGCACCAAATTCCCGTTGGGCCTGTACATGCCGGCATCATCGAGCCGGGACATTTCCGCTTCACCGCCGGCGGGGAGACGGTGGTGCGGCTCGAAGAGCGCCTGGGCTACGCGCACAAGGGTATCGAGTCGCTGATGGCTGGCGCGAGCATCGAGCGGGCGGCGCGGCTGGCCGCCCGCACCTCCGGTGACAGCACCGTCGCCTACGGAATCGCTTTCGCCCACGCGGTCGAAGGGGCGCTCAATTTCGAGGCTCCGCCGCGCGCGCGATATCTGCGAGCCCTGATGGCTGAGCTCGAACGGCTGGCGAACCACTTCGGCGATATCGGCGCCATCTGCAACGATGCGTCGTTCTCGATCATGCACGCGCATTGCGGGATCCTGCGCGAGTTGGTGTTGCGCGCCGCCGAGGTCTGCTTCGGTCATCGGTTGATGATGGACCGGGTTATCGCGGGCGGGGTTACGTCCGATCTTCCTGCTCATGGCGCAGCTCTGATCCGCAGTTGCTTGACGAACATTCAGCGGCGATTTCCGCGGCTGGTCGAGCTTTACGACAACACCGCTTCCTTGCAGGACCGCACTGTCTCGACCGGCATCGTCAGCGCCGATCTCGCGCGGCAGTTCGGGGCGCCCGGCTATGTCGGGCGCGCCAGCGGCCGCGATTTCGATGCGCGTAAAACGCCGGGCTATGCGCCATACGATGAACTTGACTTTGCCGTCCCCGTGCTGACGGCGGGTGATGTCAATGCCCGCGTGTGGGTGCGCATCCGCGAAGTCGAGCAAAGCCTGGCGCTCATCGAACAGCTCCTCGAGCGCATGCCGACCGGACCGATCGCAACCGCGCCCGACGCCGGCACCGGCGCAGGTGAAGGGTTGGGCTTTGCGGAAGGCTTTCGCGGTGATGTGCTGGTCGCGGTACGGCTCGATGGCGGGCGTGTCCTGCGTTGCCATTTGCGCGATCCGTCGTGGTTCCAGTGGCCGCTTCTGGAAGCGGCTATTGAAGGAAACATCGTGGCGGATTTTCCGCTGTGCAACAAATCGTTCAACTGTTCGTATTCAGGGCACGACTTGTAAGGACAAGCCAACAGGATGAGACCATGCGCAGAACGCTTTTCGAGGGCTTGACGCACCGTCCCCTCACTGAGGCGCCGCCACGCGCCGATGATGACGCGCTTGGCGAGCTTGCGAGACAATTCGACCGCGCCGCGCGGCGGCGACTGGGACGCAGCCTGTCGATCCGCGAGGTCGACGCTGGCTCGTGCAACGGCTGTGAGCTCGAAATTCACGCCCTTAACAATGCGTTCTACGATCTTGAGCGCTTTGGTCTGCGTTTCGTCGCATCGCCGCGCCACGCCGATGTGCTGTTGGTGACCGGACCGGTTACAAAGAACATGCGCGAGGCTCTGGAACGGACTTATCGCGCAACGCCGGATCCTAAATGGGTGGTCGCGGTCGGAGACTGTGCCGTTGACGGCGGAATTTTCTCGGGCAGCTATGCGGTCACCGGCGGGGTTTCGAACGTGGTGCCGGTCGACCTGCACATTCGCGGCTGCCCGCCGTCGCCAAATGAAATTCTCAAAGGGCTGATCGCGTTGTTGGAGCGGGTCAGCGAAAAAGCCGCCGTTCCCTGAAACGGCACGTCGATGTTGCGCTTGTCGCATGTAGGACACGTAGCCGCGGGCCGCCAGCTTGTGGCGCAGGGGCTTTCCGATTCGGTCAATTATACCCGGTTGGAAATTTCAATGTGGCTGGAGCAGCTTTCCAAGCTGCTGGAGAAGCTCGCCGTAGCGCGCGAAGTTGCCAGACGCATATTCCCGCTGCATCTCGTCGAACAGTGCACGCGCACGCTCCAACATTTCGTTGCCGGTTCGCGTGTCGGGCGCGCCAGCTGTCGGCGCTGGCGCACCGACAAGGAGGCGCTCGGCATCGGTGAGCGTGCTCGCCCATTCGATCTTGCGGTCATCGGGCAAGAGCTGCCCCAACACCACGCGGGCGAGCATCGGGATCCTAGTCTGCTCAGCCTCGATATAGACCGGCTCGATCATAATGAGCTGATTGTCGACAAGCGGCAGCACAATGAGATTGCCGCGAATGACATGCGAACCGTGCTGATCCCAAAGCGTGAGATCCCCGGAGAACCGGCTGTCCGAGCTGATCCGTGATTCCACCTGTGCCGGGCCGTCGATAAAAGTCCCCTTGGGAAAGCGGAAAGCCACCATTTTCCCGTAGTTCTCGCCATCGGAAAGGCCCGCGAGCCAACCCGCCATCTGATTCTTGCCGGCGACCGCCAAGGGCAACATGAGCAGAAACTCCGGCTTTTCGGCACCGGGAAGCTGGGTCGTCACGTAATAAGGCAGCATCGCGATCTCGCTGCTTCGATAAAGTTCGTGCGGGACCTCCCAGCGATCCTCACGGTTGTAGAAGGTGGTCGGGTTGGTCATGTGGTAGGTGCCATACATCTCGGCCTGCACCGTGAAGATATCCTCCGGATACCGGATATGCCGGCGCAGATTCTCAGGCATCTCGCGCGCGTCCTTGAAAAGCTCGGGCAATACTTGCCGATAGGCGTTGATGATCGGATCGTGCCGATCGAAGACGTAGAACGTCACCGAGCCATTATAGGCGTCGATCACTGCCTTGACGGAATTGCGCAGGTAGTTGTACCCGCGGAAAGTCGGAAGCGATCCCCGATAGGCCTCACTGTAAGGATAATTCTCCGAGGTCGTATATGCATCGAGGATGTACGAATAATGGTCCGCATCCGCGACGATGTACGGATCGCGATCAAAGCTCAGGAACGGAGCGAGCGTCTGGGCCCGTTCGACGATATTCCGGCGCAGCATCACCCGGCTTTCGGGCGTGAAATACCCCGAGATGAACAGCCGCGGGCCGTCGAACTCGCGGGCAATGACCAGCCTGCGCCACAAGTTGGATAGCAAGATTCCTCCAGTTCCCTGGTACACCGTCTCGGCGTTGGCCTGGCCTTGCGGGAAATCGAATTCCTTCTCGGTAGTGTGCACATAGACACGGTCGTCGGTGAGCTCGCCGAAATAAATCTCGCCGCGGGCGACGGACAGATCTTTCTTAGCGTCGACCGGAATGTCATGCGCCCAGAGAACTGGATTGCCTCTGCTGTCGATCTCATTCACCGGAACCGCGACTGCACCATAGCCGTGGGTGTATTTGAGCGCGAGATTGACCCAGACCTGGGCGGGGGCGGGAAGCCGCGTAACATCGAGCTCGCGCGCCGTGATCATGACCTGCCGCTCGGCGCCATCGATCACATAACGATCGATATCGACGCTGTGAAACGTGTAGTAAGGCCGCAAGCCTTGAATTTGCTGTAGTTGCGGCTCGAGCGCGCGCCAATCCCAGATGCGCGCGTCCTGCAGCGTGGCGGCATCTTTTGTCAAGTCGGCAGCCGTTAACGGCGTCGTGGAGACGGCGAATTCTCGTTCCGCGACCAAGGGTCCCTCAAGGTTATATGCTTGGCGGGTGCCGGCGATGCTCCTGAGCAGATACGGCAGCTCCAACGTGATCTGGTTCGGACCCACGTAGAAATCCTCGATCCCGCCCGGAACCACGACTGCTCCCACGAAAAGCAGCGCCAGTACCGCCAACGGCGCGAGCCAATGCGACCGGCGCATCAACAACCAGTTGCGAATGCGCGGAAGGGCAGCCGCCAGCCCCAGGATCAACGCGGCCGCGAACCAACACGCGACGATGAGGTCGTATCCGGGTAGCCAGAAATTGACGTCGGCATAGGCTGCGCCAGCCACGACCTTCGAATGTCCGTCCACAACGAGGTGATAGCGGGCCAAAAACCGACTGGCCGCGAATGCGACGCACAAGAGGGTGCCGAGAACCATGCCTTGCCGGATCCAGGTCGCCGAGAGCGCGCGGCTCTGGCTCGGTGATAAAACGGCGACGCTTCGATTCGCCTGAGAGGCTCCGAATGGATCGGGGCGATAGCCGAACGGAGCCGTTCCGCTGCGTGCCACCGCCGCTATGACGACCCAGAGCGCGATCATGACGCAAAGGATGCCGATGACGATTTCGACCATGTCGTCGTAGAGGGGTAATGCCAACAGGTAGAAAGAAAGATCTCTGCCAAACACAGGATCGGCCACGCCGGCCGGCGTGGCGCCAAGGAACCGCATGAGCGGGATCCACAACGGCATCGCGAGAAATCCGATCAAGGCCGCAAGCACAAATCCGACGATCCAAGGCGCGCTTGTCGGGACGACCGCATACGGCCGGCACAGTACGCGCAGGTTGGCGCCCACAAACAGGCCGACCAAAAGCGAGACCACCAAGAAAATTGCCACACGATATTCGAGAGACAGCCAATAGCGGTGGCTCTGGCCTAGCTCTTCAAACCAGTAGTTCTCGAGGGAGATGCCGAGCGCGCCTTCGAAGACGATGATTCCGACGACAGCCGCCAAAATGTATGCGGCATCGCGATAGAGCCGGTGCACAAACGCAATGTGGTTGCCGCGTCCCCCTTGTATTAGGGTACGGGCCAAGGGCAGCGCTGCCCATGCGAGCACAAACAGGTAGATGATTTCGAACATCAATCTTTCTCCCACTCGCGACAATCAAAACTCGCGACAATCAAAATTTTTTGTTAACTTCCGCATGTTGCCTTCACAAGAAGGCGCTATTCTTTTGTCTCGATTATCATAATAACATCGCAAATCGCTCCGGCGCTGTTTGATGCAGATCAACGCCTGACACGCAATACCGCGATCTGGTACTCGCGCTTGCTTAAGGGGGTCGTTTTTGACCGGTTGGTTCGGTCGGCGGCAATTTCGTGTCCAGATCGGAGACAGCCGCGTCGTGATAAACCGTTTAGTTCCCCTGCTCCGCACCGCGATGTATGCGCTGCGCGGCGGCTTTCTGGTCCGGCCGTTGCTGATCTCCATCGCTCTCGGCCTTCTCGGTGCTGTCCTTTCGTCGCTCGAAGAAACCGTCCCGGTGCTGAGCGCCTGGGTTCCCAGGGTGCTGTTTCCGTCCCGTGCCGACCCCCAGGTCGCCCAGATCATCCTCGGCGCGATCGCCGGGTCGATCATGACGGTCGTTTCGATCGTTTTCGCCATTCTTCTTATGACGTTGACGCTCGCGTCGATGCAGTTCTCCCCCCGAATCCTCGTTAGCTTCGTCAGGGACCGCGTGACTCAGTGGACGCTGGGTATCTTCCTCGGCACCTTCGCCTATTGCGTGGCCGCATTGCCTGCCGCGCACTTCCTCCCGCACCCCTTTACTCCGGTTGCCACAGTTACCGGCGCAATGTTGCTCGCTCTGACCTGCGTCGCATGGTTGATCTTCTTTATTCAGCACATCTCGCAGGCGATCAGCGTCAATCACATCGTCGATCGGATCGCGGGCGAAACGGAGGACGTGATCGACAGCGTCATGCCAGACTCGCAACGATACATCTACGACTCAGCCGGCGTACCATTCAATGGTAATGAGCGCGAGAGTCCGGTCGGGAGCACGGTCTCCGGCTACATCCGCTATGTCGATACCGGGCGTCTGCTCTATCTCGCGAAGGCATTCAAGGTGCGGGTGCGCATGCTCCGAAGGGTCGGGCATTTCGTGCCGGCGGGCGTCCCGCTGTTCCACGTCTCGCCTCGGGAGCGGCTCAATCCCATTTGTGTCCGCGAACTGCTCTCGACGTTCGACATCGGACCGACTAGGACGATGCAGCAAGACGTCGAGTTTGGGGTCATTCAGATTGTTGACATCGCGCTAAAGGCGATTTCACCCGCGGTCAACGACCCAAGCACTGCGATCACCTGCATCGATCAGCTCGGGCGGGTCCTAATCCGATTCGTGAGCCGTAAGCCCCCGGTTTCGCTGCTTTGCGATCCACCGCACGTCGTCAGGGTCATTGTTCCGTGGATCGAGATCGAGGGCCTTCTCGAAACGGCATTTGAGCAAATTCGCCACTACTCAACGTCGGACATAGCCGTCAGTCTACGGCTCCTGCGTGCCCTCGACGATGTAGCATCGACGTGTCACGACCCAAGCATCGTCAAGCCGCTCGTCGTGCGGGGCCGGCGCGTCGTAGCGGG
>Ga0187860_1003808_pt1 | contig 11711 bp, 12 predicted proteins | sample June2016WEW_10_4_FD_132981 | JGI IMG/M metagenome (GOLD analysis project Ga0187860, IMG submission 132981) | Peatland microbial communities from SPRUCE experiment site at the Marcell Experimental Forest, Minnesota, USA - June2016WEW_10_40 | ecosystem: Environmental > Terrestrial > Soil >... | reverse complement strand
TCGTCAACGCCACAAGTGCACCTCATTGGTCGCGGCGCAGTCCACTGGTCATAGTGCTCGGCACAGAGCCACCACTTGTGTCCGTCTTCGTCTTCGGGCGGCGGGTCGTCGCCAGGGTCCATGGAGCGCACGGATCGGGCGCGATTTGCCGTGAACTTGGGGTAATGCATGGAGGCTTTCAGAGTACGTGAGGCGAACTCCAGTGTGCGTCCATTGCGTCCATATTGCGTCCAATAATTGAGGACAAAAGGGTGGAAAAAATCTGACTTGTACATTGAAAATCAATAACTTAGGAACGGAAGACTACAGCCCTGAAAAGGCTGGCGTCGGCGGTTCAACTCCGTCCCTGGCCACCATCTTTCAAACACTTACAAGCACCCCTCAACTCAAGTCTGTCCCAATCTGTCCCAATAATTTGTTCAAGAGCTGCCGGAGTTTGCCTCAATTCCAACACCGCAGCACTTCCACTACTCTCTTATCAAACTTTCCACGTTCATCAGATTCGCCTCTCAGGTGCCTAAGCGAGCTCGCGTTCAGCAAGCGGCTGTCATGCCTCGTTGCCACGCGCCTCTCTGCGCCTGAGAAGTTCTTTACTGACTCTTGGACGCGCAAACAACTCGGCAAGCCGGTCAGCAGAATGCGACGCATCGAGGAGGGACAATGACCACACCGCTTCCAGATTTTAAGGTTCTGACAATCGCGCCGGGATACGATTTGCAATATCTCGCGAGCTTCTTGCCGCCAAACGAGGCTACGAAATGGTTCGAGTGGCTGCTCGCAGGCACGCCCTGGGCCACCGAGGTCGTCACGATGCTGGGCAAACAGCATGTGCTCAGGCGAAAGACCGCACAGTTTGGCAGGGATTACGATTACAATCCGACCGCCCAAGTAGCTCGCGAGTGGACGCCCCTGATGTTGGAGCTTAAGGCGCTCGTGGAGCAGGCAACGCACAAGACTTTCGATTCGGCCCTTTGCAACCTGTACCCGGACGGTGCGGCCAAGATCGGCTGGCATTCTGACGCCGGACACCCCAAGTTGATTGCCTCCCTCAGCCTTGGAGCTGTGCGGGTCTTCAGGTTCGCCCCCTTCGGTTCGACCAAGGCTGTGTTCAGCATGGAGCCGGCGCACGGCAGCCTGCTGCTCATTCCCAGGAACGTGAACGACGCCTACAAGCATTGCATTGCCGAGTCGAAGCGGTGTACGGGACCTCGCATCAATTTCACGTTCAGGAAGTTTTAGCGAGTTGTTAATGAAGAACCTCGTCCTCCGGATCGAGTCCGCGTGAGACCGACTTGAAATGAGTTTCGGTCTTACGCAATCCGCTAGGCAGGGTGCCAAGACGGAGCAAGTCTAGACCATGAAGCAACAACGACAATATCTGGCGCGGGAAAGCAAAGTACAAGCGGAGGGAGCATGGAATCCGACATAGACATTATCAGCCTCGTCAACGAGCTTTCTGCTCGAAGTTGTAGGGCATAATCGGCGGAACAGTGCTTTTCTTTCGGAGTTGCACAGACAAATGTCCCAATTCAAAGGAACTAGGCAATTTCGGTCACGGGCCGCCCTTGTTGCCGCGGCACACCATGAAGCAGGCCACGCAGTTGCTGCTTTTTTCGTTCGAATTCCGGTCGTGCGGCTGGATATTACAAAGTGTGTAACTCGGAACCCCTTTTTCGGGGCCAACGCAGATCAAGTCCAAGATGTTGTTGCCAGGTTATCCTCAGACAAATTGGACAAATTGCGCCTCAAAGCGGAAAGGTTAGCGTTAGTACGCCTGGCGGGCGCCGCCGCACAGCGACGTCATAGACCGTCGAGTGTTCGAGAAACTCATGGCATAAAGGATCTAGCAGAAGCCGCTGCTCTCCTGAAGTGTTTCTGTTCTGATGAAGAAGAACTGCGAACCTATGTTTACTTGCTGCAATTGCGGGCCAAGTCCCTGTTTGAAGAACCGGAAGCGTGGAAGCTCGTAAAGGCGGTTGCAAAGCGGCTTGCTGAGCAACAAACGCTCTCGGCTGAGGAGACTGCTCGCACAATTTATGAAACCCTGCTTACTGAGACCCGAGCGCGACATGCTGCACATTCTCGGCCCAAGTTATCAGGATCGCAATCCGCGCAGTGAAATCAAGCCGCAGCAATCCCCTCGGCCGGGTGGAGATATGACCTACGGCCCGCGTGCGATTCAGATGGCGCCCACGCGTACCCTCTCGCGCTGTGCCCAATGCGGCGTGATGCTTGGCGGAGAACATCCTCGAGCCGCTGAGCGAGAAGCAGTGCGCGGTACTTACGGCGGCAATGGCGCAGGTCGAGCGGCTCCTGAAGTCTCGATGGTTCGAATCGCGGTCGAGGACCCGACCACGGCTGATGCCCGCTGGTGCATCAGGCAATACTTTGCGGAACTCAATGCGCGCTTCGAGACGGGCTTTAATCCCAAGTTTAGCATTTCTGCTGATGCCGTTGAGCTTACGCCTCCGGCCGGCGGATTGCTTATTGCGCGGCTGCGCGAGCGGCCCGTCGGCTGTGGCGCGGTGAAGATACACCGTTCCGGCGTGACCGAATTGAAGCGCATGTGGATTGGTCCAGCTATGCGCTGGTATGGTCTGGGACGCCGAATGCTTAAGGAACTGGAGCGATATGCGCAGACACAGGGAGCGAAAGTGATTCGACTCGAAACCAATCGCGCGCTCAAGGAGGCAATCTCGCTGTACTGGCACTCGGGGTACATGGAGGTCGCTGCGTTCAACGATGAGCCATACGCGCATCATTGGTTTGAGAAGCGGTTAACTCGGTAAGTTACGGGTTGGCCTGATTAACTCCCCACCGCGCTCTGGCGGCGCACAGAACACAAGCAAGCAGCGTTTCAACCGCTGCAAAAAGAAGGGGTTCAAAATGACCCTGGACGATTTCCGTAAATCACTCGCCGAGGCCAAACCGCCCGCGGAGCTTACACAAGCCCTTGCCGGCCTGTGGTGGGATGCCAAAGGCGATTGGACGCAGGCCCACAAATCCGCCCAGCAGGACGAAGGACCCGATGGTTCGTGGGTGCACGCCTACCTCCATCGTAAAGAAGGCGACCAGAGCAATGCAGCCTACTGGTATCGTCGCGCAGGTAAGCCCGTTTGCCGAGAACCACTCGATGCGGAATGGCTCAGCATCACGAGAGATTTGCTGACATAGAGCAGCCGCGTGCACTCCGGGATGGGCTAATCCGAAATGCTCGAAGCCGGCCAAAATGAAGGGTTTTCACCCCCGCAAAGCAAACAACAGTTCAACGACAGTCACGACCAGAATTCCCAGCGCCTGCCAATTGTGTAGCAGGTGGTAGCGAACAGGCCACGCAATCCCACCGCAAGCACCAGGATCAACAGGTTTCCGATCACCGAGAATGCTCGTGTGAGCCCATCGCTATGCCGGCCGCGCGTTACGTTCAGGAACCCACCGGCAATCATGGCCGCCGCTGTTCAAGATAGCGACAACGTGAGATGACTGGACGACTGGATGCGGAAGTTCGTGACGGACTGAGCTGCCCCGAAGGCGATCATCAGCCAGCCAGAGATCTGGTCAAGTGCGTTCATCACTGGCTCCTGCCTTGAGTAGTGTCCTGCTGAAATGAAGCGGGTCGGTTCAGCAGCATCAGGGCGACTTCAATCAAGTCTATCGAATCGGTTACAGTATCACTGTCTCCAGTCACCAGGCCCAAAAGCAGCGACACCTGAAGTTTTGTTTCTCCCGGGAGCAATTTGCGATCAAAATAGAAGCATGAAGCGCTCTGGCACCGCCGATCTCCCTCTTCACGGAGGCCGTGTACCCGCCTGGCTTGGTGAGCGTATGACTCAGCTCGGCACGGCAGTTGTCGAGCACATCGTCGCCTCGTATGGAACTTCAGGATTTCTCACCCGGTTGAGCGATCCCTTCTGGTTCCAAGCCTTGGGCTGCGTGATGGGGATGGACTGGCACTCTTCCGGCATCACAACTGCGGTGATGGGGGCACTCAAGCGCGGGCTCAATACGCGAGTCTCCGATCTGGGGATCTACATTTGCGGCGGGCGCGGACGTCATTCGCGTCGTACACCCGACGAGTTACGTGCCTATTCCGGCCATACCGGGCTGGACGGCGATGCACTTGCCCGCACCAGCCGCCTCACCGCCCGCGTTGATAACAACGCCATCGGCGACGAATTTCAGCTCTATCTGCATTCCTTTGTCGTCAGCGCATCCGGCGAATGGGCCGTTGTTCAGCAGGGGATGAATCCTTCCAGTCAGCTCGCCCGTCGTTACCACTGGCACTCGGCGGAGGTCCGTGACTTTACCTCGAATCCGCATACAGCAATCCTTGGCCGGCCGCAGGGAATCATTCTGAACTTGGTTGACGCGCGCTCTTCCTACGCCCAGCAAGCTTTGCTGAACATTGCGAAGCAGCCCGTCGATTCATCTCTTACCGAATTTCGCAAACTCACGATGCCCGCTCATCATGACGTTCGCCCACAGGATGTCGATCTCAAGCGTCTTGGAGCCGTGCTCGCGGTTGCGCACGACCAGGAGTTGCGTGACTTTGCTTCCTTGTTGCTTGTCGAAGGACTCGGACCGCGCACGCTTCAATCGCTTGCTCTCATTGCCGAGGTTGTGCACGGTGCGCCCAGTCGCTTTTCTGATCCCGCCCGTTTCTCATTCGCACATGGCGGCAAGGATGGTCATCCATTCCCTGTACCGCTCAAAACGTATGACGAATCCATTGCTGTCCTGCGGCGGGCGCTCAATGCTGCGCGCCTCGATCACACGGAGAAACTGGAAGGCTTCCGCCGTCTTGACGGTATTACCCGAGCGGTGGAAGAACAGCGCCAGCCTCTTGCGGATTTCAGCGCCGCCATCGCTCATGAGCATGCCATCTCGGCTTCCCTCGATGGCCGCACGGTTCTTGAACACGAGCCTCATTCGACCAGGAGGACAGTGACGAAGCCCTCCCTGCAGCTCTCTCTGTTTTCGGATTAGAGTTCGGGAAGCCGCGACTTGTTCCTGGCCAGCAGGTCGAACCCGCACCGCTAACTTTGCCCCCCAGAGGCGATACAGCCGGGGCGACCCTCGCTCCATGGTTCCGGTGCGGCTGGCTGGTGCAGAGGTCAATGAGGCTTTTTGTACCAAGCTGGCGGGGTTGTCCTGACGCCTTAAGGTCTGCAATCACAGCGTAACAGGCAGCGGCTCGATCGAGCGCCGAACCTCCTCGGTCGGATACTCGTAATCCTCTAGTTTGCCCGAAAGGTGAGCGTCGTAGGCCGACAGATCGAAATGGCCGTGGCCGCTCAGGCTGAAGAGGATGGTGCGAGGCCTGCACTCTGCGCGTGCCTCCAACGCTTCATTGACTGCAGCCCTGATGGCATGCGAACCCTCAGGTGCCAGCAGAACGCCTTTGGGGTAACCTAAAAGCTCAATGCTGCCTGAGGAAGCCAAGAGGATAGCGAATAATCAGCGTCGCTGTTTCAACGAACTGGTGGATGTCTTTGATCGGCCACAGCCACTAGAAGTGATGGCGCGCCTGCGGGAGATTGTTTCTTCAGCCGGATTGCGCCCTGGCGAGATCGTTCTGGATGTCGGAACAGGAGTTGGGGTTCTGATCCCCCTGATTCAGTCCTACCAGCCGGGTGTGGTGTTGGCCTGCGACGTGGCCGAAAAAATGTTGCAGCGGGTTCAGGACAAATACCCAGCAGTCCACACCTACCATGCCGATATCGCTTCGCTGGACGTGGCCTCCACCAGCTTGGACGCCATCTTCATGAATGGCATGTACGGGAATATTGCAGACAAACCAGCCGCCTGCCGAAATGCGGCACGCATGCTTCGGTCAGGTGGGCGTCTTGTGGTCAGCCATCCCGAAGGCCGTGCCTTCATTGATCAGCTACGAGCCAGCAGCGATCTGTTCATTGAGCCATTTCCCACCAGAGAAGAATTCGAGACTCTCCTTAAGCCATTGGTGTTTGAAGTGATCACATACAGAGATGAACCCAAGCTGTATCTCATGGTAGCCCGAAAGATCTAATGCTGGCGTGTGGGGACTGACGTCCCCCGCCCACTGTCAAGCGCGCTACAGCGGCTCGTGTTCAATTACGTTTAAGCCTTCGGCGCTGAACCGCTCGACCAGCTTCTTCGTCGGAATCAGACCCAATGCCTTTGACTAAGCCGCTGCCGAGATATCGCTCGATCCCTTCGGCAGTGGTCGGCGGCACCGCCTTCAGGGTTGTGGCTTTGGGGGGTACTTCTGCTCACGGTTCCCTATAAAATACGAGCACGAAAGGCAATTATTGTCAGTAGGGACGCGGTAAAGACTCCAGCTCCGCTTGGTTGCTTCGAAATCACGTTTGTTCCTGATGTTTATGGCCATCCGCCGGAAGACCATTATCGTCGCGACAGTGATTGCCGCCGCTACGGTTGGCGCGGCGGCGTTGCTTCTGCCTTTTCTAGCCAACCCAGATCGCTATCGCCCCCAGGTGATTTCCTATCTAGAGGCAAAAACTGGGAAGCAGATCGAGGTCGGGCATATCGGAATAAATTGGGTTCCTCTGTCAATCCGCCTCGACAACTTTGGCTGTAAAAATCCTAGACCATTTCCTTCCGGCTATTTTCTTAAGGCTGCCAGAATGGACGCCGCCATCGATATCGCGGCGCTGCTGCACCGGCAGATTGTAATCAAGTCGATCGTGTTGCACGATCCAATAATCAATGTGATCTCGGATCCTGACGGACTGTGGAACTTTGAGAATCCGGTTTCCAAAACTTCTCAAAAACGGCCTCCGATCTTTGCTTTTGGAGTAATTCCCCGGGTAGAGATCATCGGCGGGCAATTGTTTGCTTCAAGTCTTATCGACCCATCCGATAGACCTGGGCCTGTAGTTTTTGAGGCCCACAATGTGACAGCCACGCTGGAGCAGGTGGATTTCGATGCATTCATTGGGGCGGTTTCATCTGTCGCTGCTCAGGGCGTCATGAAGGCGGATTCTTTGCATTTCGGTTCGATCGAGGCGACCAATGTAAATAGCAAGCTCCGCCTGCAGGCTAGACAAGTCTTTTTCAACGACGCCAGAGCGGAAACGTATGGCGGAAGCACCACGGGGGAGCTCTCCTTTAATTTGTCGGGAAAGAACCCAAGTTTTAAGGCAGATGCGCGAATCAGTGGAATCGATATGGACCGTCTTCTCGCGGCATTCCGAAATGTTCGCGGGAAGATGACGGGGACGATGGAAGGAGAACTCACGCTTGCAGGAGAAATCGAGCACACACTCAGCCCGATGGCAGGAATGCAGGGGACCGGGCAGGTGACAGTGCGGAACGGTCAGGCGCCAAGTCTCAAGTTCAACGAGAACTTGATGAAACTGGCGCGCTACAACGATCTCGGTCCCGCCAAACAATATCCTTCGTCGTTTTCTTCCATTAGCGCCGACCTGAAGTTGGCCAATAAGCGGATTTCGAGTAGCAAAATCGACATTGTGGGCTACGGAGTCAATGCTCAGTGCTTCGGAAGTCTCAGCGTGACGGGCTCCGACGCTCTTGACTATCAGGGCGTAGCAGAGATTCTCGCCAAGCAGGGCTTCTTCACCAACACGCTCGCCCGGCTCTCCGGAGCTACGTTGAAGAATGGTAGGTTGTCGATTGCCTTTCGGGTCGGAGGAACCATCCAGAATCCAGTTTTCTCCGAGGGAAAGAAGGCCGACTAGATTGTCGGTGGAACAAGTTAGGCGTCGACCCGATCGACCATACCAGTAAATACATTTGGCGCCGATTCCAAAGTCCGCGCTTGAGAATCACCTTTTCGTTTCTAAGTCCAGCATTGTTCAGTACCATCGGCAGCCGATAGGGAGCCGTGAGCAGACACTTGTTTGCTTATGTGCGGGTGAAGGCAGATCGCCGACAGGCCAGCAAATCCCCGATACGGTTAATTTTAATGTCGGCCGAAGAATAAGAACTCAGGATTTTCGGATCATGCGCGTACCGTCCCTGCCTGGGGAAGACCGTAGTGACGCGGCTCTTCCACACCTTCTTGATCGCGTCCAGGATGCGGAGCTTGTCGTCGATCATCACATAATGACGTGCCGGATATATGCGCTCGACGTCGGCGAGCATTTCTTCTTTGTGGATGAAGACCAGCACACGACCGCCGAAGGCTTGCCACAGGCCTGAGTGGCAGATTTTGCGTGGCTGGAAAACGGCGTCTCCATCGGACAGAATCACAACTTGTCCCCAGCGTTTGACCTTTTGGATGACTTCGAAAACACGCGGATAAAGCCTCTTGGCAAACGGATATTCCACCAGCCAGTTTGCAACACGTAACAGCCTTGGATCGTGCAGGTGCTCTAGCCGGTAGCGCTCCAGTGCGCCGAGGTAGTCGGCGTAGCCGATTTCTTTGCGCAACTCTTCGAAGATCGCGATGTAGCGCTCGTAGACATGGGGCCCATAGCTGCGGGCGAGGTGAAGGTACAGATCTCTCTGGATCCGATCGTTGTCCAGCAGCGTATTGTCCACGTCGAAGAGAAAAACCAGATCACGCTTTTGCCTTTTCATTTCTAGTCCTGAGCCTGCGGATTGATCCACGGTCCATCGCTGGCGATAAGCGCGTCAGCCTCTTTCGGCCCCCAGCTGCGGCGCTTGTAGGGGCGGGCTCGGTGGTGGGTCTTAAGCACTGGATCGACCACCGCCCAGGCGGCCTCAACTGTGTCCTCACGGGTGAAGAGCGCTCCATCGCCGGTCATGGCGTCGCCCAAAAGCCGCTCGTAGGGCGCTTCCTCTCCTGGCCGTTCTTCGAGCAGGTAGAGCTCTCGCTGCTCCCCGACGAACCCCTTCCCCGCGAGCTTGACGCGAGCGGCGACGGCGATGGCCGCGCTGGGGGAGAGCCGAAAGCGCAGGTAGTTGGCCAGACCTGTCGTTGGCGCTGAGTCGGCGAAAAGCCTCTGCGGCGGCGGCTTCAGCTCCACCAGAACCTCGGTCGCGGTTTCGGCCAGGAACTTGCCGGAGCGCAGATACCACGGTACGCCCTCCCATCGCCATGAATCGATGAAAAGCCGTAGGGCGCAAAAAGTCTCGACGTCGGAGTTCTTCGCGACGTCTGGCTCTTTCCGATAGCCAGCGTACTGGCCGCGAACCAAGTCATTGGGATTCAGCGGGCGCATGGCTTGAAAAACCTTGGCTTTCTCGGTATGAACGGCTCCAAAGTCCCTACCGGTCGGTGGTTCCATGGCAAGTAACGCAACGACCTGGAAGAGGTGGTTCTCGATCACGTCGCGTAGACAGCCGGCTGTCTCGTAGAACGCGCCGCGTTTTCCCACGCCGAAATCCTCGGATAGGGTTATCTGTACGCTGGCCACGTAGTTGCGGTTCCAGATCGGCTCCAAGAACGAATTGGCGAAGCGGAAATAGAGGATATTCATGATCGCCTCCTTCCCAAGGAAGTGATCGATGCGGAAGATCGAGTCTTCCGGAAACACCGTGTGCGCAACTTTGTTGAGCTGCCGCGCGGAGGCCAGTTCGCGTCCGAATGGCTTTTCGACAATCACGCGCGCATGCTCGGCCAACTTCGCGGCACCGAGTCCTTTGATCACCGTCTCGAAGAGCGAGGGCGGGATAGCGAGGTAATACGCCGGTCGCCGAGCGCTGCCCAGTGCCTCTTTGATCGCCGTGAACGTGCCCGGGTCTTTATAATCCCCACTCACGTACCGGAGCAGAGAGAGAAGATGGTGGAGGGCACGCTGGTTATCGATCCCACCCGATCGCTTTATGCTGTCCGTCACACGTTTGTGCAGACGCGCCAAACTCCACTTTGGGAAGGCGACGCCGATCACCGGGACCTTGAGGGTACCTCGTTTCGCCATCGCATAGAGTGCAGGAAAGGTCATCTTGTGGGCGAGATCGCCCGTCACACCAAAGAGCACCAGTGCGTCTGAACGGGAGGCGGTCATCAGGCAACTTTCTTCTTGTCGGCGGCTTTTTCCTCATGGCCGCCGAACTGGTAACGAAGGGCGGACAATACCTTGTCGGCAAAGTCATCCTCGCCGCGTGAACTGAATCGCTCGTATAGCGCGGCACTGAGGACGGGCGCCGGAACCGACTCGTCGATGGCCGCCGTGATCGTCCAGCGTCCCTCCCCCGAGTCCGACACGCGGCCAGCAAACTTCGCCAGGTTCGGGCTATCGAGGAGCGCCATTGCTGCGAGATCCAGAAGCCACGAAGCGATGACACTGCCTCGGCGCCAGACCTCGGCGATGTCGGCAAGGTTCAGATCATACAGGTAGTGCTCTGGGTGGCGCAGTGGCGTGGTTTCAGCATCGACGGTGCGCAGATCCTTTCCGGCGTTGGCATGGCGAAGGATGTTCAATCCCTCCGCATAGGCGGCCATGATGCCATACTCGATGCCGTTGTGGACCATCTTGACGAAGTGGCCCGCACCGCTCGGACCGCAGTGCAGATAGCCGTGTTCGGCCGTGCCGCCTAGCTTCTCCCGACCGGGCGTGCGTGGCGCCGCCTCCACACTTGGGGCCAGAGTGGCGAAAACAGGGTCAAGGCGCCGGACGACAGTTTCATCACCGCCGATCATCAGGCAGTAGCCTCGCTCAGAGCCCCAGACCCCGCCGCTGGTCCCAACGTCCACGTAGTGGATGCCCTTCGGCTTCAATTCGGCAGCACGGCGGATGTCATCGTGGTAGTAGGAGTTGCCGCCGTCGATGACCACGTCGTCACGCTCAAGGAGCGGAATGAGGGTCTTCAGCGTCGGATCAACCACGGCCGCCGGCACCATCAGCCAGACGGCGCGGGGCGATTGCAGCTTATTAGCGAAGTCGGCCAGCGATGCGGTCCCGACCGCCCCATCTTTGGCGAGTGCCTGTACGGCTTCCGGCTGGAGGTCGTAAACGACGCACTGGTGGCCGGCACGTAGCAGGCGCCGCACCATATTGGTTCCCATTCGACCCAGTCCGATCATGCCCAGTTCCATGTATTTTTCCTTTCACCTTAGGAGCCGAAACGTCCGCTCCTCGCAGGTCATAGCCAGACACGTAGCCTCGCAAGGTCTCTTCCGGAAAGGTTTTCGTATACTCCCTTCGCTTGGATCATTGCATTTCTGCACGAGGTTGCGCGCTCACCGGAAGATTCGCGGCGTGGGTGCGCCCACGCCGTCGCCGCAGCGCCCAAGCCTACGCAGGCGATCACGGGTGCAGAATGGCCTATGAACTATCAAAATCGCGAGCGCATGGTTACGCTGCCTTGAGTTCGTCTGCCTTCTGATTCTTCGCGTGTTCCTGGCTCAGTTTCATCGTCAGCGCCGTAATTCCGGCAAGATCGCCCAGTTGCATCGTATCGATGGCTGAGCTGGGGACGAGGACGATCGTGGAGTTTTGTTTTAAGCCTTCATACAGCATGTTCATGGCTCTCAGATGTAAAGCGACTGGGTCGTTGGCATAGGTTTTGGCCGCATCGCCGAAGCTCTGCGCCACCTGACGCTCCGAATCTCCCAGAATCACGCGGGCCTGGCGTTCCCGATCGGCCTGAGCTTGCATGGACATCGCATTCTCCAAACCCGAAGGAATCAATACATCCTTGACTTCTACCGAAATGACATTGATGCCCCACGGTTCAGTGCGCTCATCGATGATCTTCCGTAGCGCGTCACTAATCTTGTCCCTGCCTTCGAGCATGTCTGAAAGCATGGTTTTGCCGATGACATCGCGCAGAGCTGTTTG
>Ga0187860_1003807_pt1 | contig 11719 bp, 9 predicted proteins | sample June2016WEW_10_4_FD_132981 | JGI IMG/M metagenome (GOLD analysis project Ga0187860, IMG submission 132981) | Peatland microbial communities from SPRUCE experiment site at the Marcell Experimental Forest, Minnesota, USA - June2016WEW_10_40 | ecosystem: Environmental > Terrestrial > Soil > Wetlands... | reverse complement strand
TAGTTACCTTCCTACCCCGGAAGTCTAGCCCCATGCAAGCCGAAAGTCAAGCACAATCTTTGCTCAGTTGCTTTGTAAGTTCTTTGGAATAAGTGGCGGAGAGGGTGGGATTCGAACCCACGTGCCCGCTTTTGGCAGGCAAGACGCTTTCGAGGCGCCCCCGTTATGACCGCTTCGGTACCTCTCCGGCAAATTGGAAACTCGAAAATGGAAATTCGAAAATAGCTACGTGCACATATTTTGTAATTTTCGGCGCTGCCTAATACAAGCCAAGAGTCGAAGGTCGACGGTCAACAGTTAAAGCTACGAACTGCCGAGATCCTTCGTCGTCCCGATCAGATCGGGACTCCTCAGGATGACAGTAGGATGGCCTTCTTGCGCAATCCCCTAAGTCCTTCTTCTCCTGCAACGGAAAAAGTCGCGCAGAATCACTGCGCATTCTTGGGCTAGCACGCCGGAAACAACCTCAACCTGATGATTCACTTTGGGGTGGTTGAGGACGGCCAGGGCTGACCCACACGCGCCCGCTTTAGGATCTGGCGTTCCGTAAACCACTCGTCGCAGGCGTGCTTGGATAATCGCGCCGGCGCACATTGCGCAAGGTTCAATTGTAACATAGAGGTCGCAGCCTTTCAGCCGGTAGTTCCCGAGCTTCTTGGCCGCGCGCCGCAGCGACAGGACCTCCGCATGGGCTGAAGGGTCCGACAGGCCGAGGGGACGATTGTGCGCCCGAGCGATAATCTTCTCATCCTGAACCACTACGGCGCCGACGGGAACTTCCCCCTCCGAATCGGCCTTTTGTGCTTCCCGAAGTGCGCGCCGCATGAAATTCGCGTCCGCAGTCGAGAAGGTCCCAGGTGACAATCGACGGCTCATTGGGTTATCGTAGCAACGAAGAATGAAAGTTGAAACTAGAAATCAGAAAGCAGAAGCTCGAAGACGAGGCGGCTGGTTTCTGATTTCTAATTTCTGCTTTCTGCTTTATCTCGTCTGTACCCCGCGGCGCTAACACTCACAGGCGGGGAACGAATTCACAGAGAAAGGAGATTCCATTCTGATGATTAACCGAAGAGATTTTATACGGAATACTGCCGTAGGCGCTGCAACAATTGTTGGAGGGTCTGGGTTAACGCGCAGTCTTTTTGCAAACCCTTACGGCAAACCCATTGGGTTACAGCTCTACACGGTCCGTGATGAACTTCAGAAGGACGTACCGGGCACGATCAAGAAAGTGGCGGCCATCGGCTACAAAGAGGTCGAGACTTATGACCTCTACGGGATGCCAGCGAGCCAATTCGCAAAGCTGCTGAAAGACAACGGCCTTACAGCGCCCAGCGGCCACTACATGGTGAAGGATATAAAGTCCCATTGGGAAAAGTCGATCGCCGAAGCCAGGGATCTGGGTCTTAAGTACATGGTGAATGCCATCCTGGAGCCTGAGGATCGAAAGTCCTTTGACGACTATAAGCAACTGGTGGACTTGTTCAATAAAGCCGCTGAGCAGACGCACCAGGCCGGCATACGGTTCTGCTACCACAACCATAATTTTGAATTCAAGAAATATGGTGAGACTACTGCTTATGATTACCTTCTCAAGCAATTGGATCCCAACCTCGTGCAGTTCGAAATGGACTGCTTCTGGGTTACGCACGCCGGCCAGGACCCGGTGACTTTCCTCAAGAAACACCCGGGCCGTTTCCCCCTGCTGCACATTAAGGACCTGAAGGCCGGGAATCCACCCGCAACAGAGTATGACGCCAGGATGGGATTATTTGCCGAGGTGGGGAAGGGGACTATCGACTGGAAGCGCATCTTCGTGGCTGCGCCCCAGGGCGGCATGAGGCACTTCTACGTAGAGCAGGATTTTTGCGAGGTCCCGCCGCTGGAGAGCATCAAGATCAGTTACGAATACCTGCATAACCTGACCGTTTAAACCCGACCTTGGGACTTGGTACTGACTGTTTCGTTTCTACATTTGTGCTGAGATTCTCTGGCCTTGCGCAGCTTCCCGCCCTCTCCGCCTTGGGGGAGAGGGGCGGAGTTTGGACAATTGGCGAGCTGTGTCAACCTCCCCGGTGTCATTCCGAGCGTAGCGAGGAATCTCGCTCTGATTCTTTCCTCCACCTGTGCCCATTTTAGGCAGTTTTCCCGCCTGGGCGCAGAGCGAGATTCCTCGCTACGCTCGGAATGACATCCGCGCCCGGCTATTGACCCAGGGGGAGAAGTTGCCCTTTCTCCAGGTGGCGCGTCACGGTGGCGTGGCGTGCGGCGCGCGGGTCGTGTGTTACCAGGATGATGGTTTTCGAAAAATCTCGGTTCAATCGGGAGAGTATATCGAGAATCTCTTCGGCAGAGTGCGCGTCCAGGTCGCCCGTGGGTTCATCGGCCATGAGCAGCGTGGGGTCGGTAACAATGGCGCGCGCAATCGCCACCCGTTGTTCCTGACCGCCGGAGAGTTGTCGAGGAAAGTGGTGGATGCGCTCTTCCAGACCGACAAGTTTCAAGGCGGCGCTAACGTGCTCTCTTCGTGCTTGCGAAGAGAGCTTCGTGAGCAGCAAGGGTAATTCGACGTTCTCGAAGGCAGTAAGAACCGGAATCAGGTTAAAAGTCTGGAACACAAAACCAACGTGCACGTTTCGCCATGCCGCCAAGCGGTCCTCGCTCATGCTCGCCACGTCTTCGCCCAGGACGCGCAGTTGCCCTTGGGTGGGGCGATCGATTCCGGCGATAATATTCAGAAGGGTTGTTTTTCCGGATCCCGAGGGGCCCATCAGGCAGAGAAACTCGCCCTCCACAACGGTCAGATTCACGTCTTCCAGCGCTGCGACCTCGAAAGAATCTCGCCGGAAAATCTTGGAAAGCCCTTTAGTTTCCACTACAGCATTAGACATGGCGCGTCCTTTGGCAGAGTTGTGAGTGGTCAGTAGTCAGTGGTCAGCCGTCCCGCCACGGCGGGCCCGGCCCGCACACGGTTCGCTGGGGCGGGGCGCTTTTCTTCTGACTTCCGACTCCTGACTCCTGAATCCTGCTCTTCTCCCTAGCCCCCGCTTTTCACCCTAACCCGCTGGCCGGGAGTCAAAGCATCAGCTCCTCGCACGACAATCCGCTCGTTGGGTGAAAGCCCATCAAGAACTTCGACGCGGTCGCCGAGGTCCCGCCCCACCTGGATCTCGCGAAGCCTGGCATGCGAACCATCGATGACGAACACAACCGTCTTGCCGTCCTTTTGAGTCATGGCAGGGCGGGGAATAGTGATGATCTCGCGGACGGATTGCTTCTGGCTTTCCGCCGGCGCCAGGAACGACACGTGGGCGTTCATCTCCGGGCGCAAGTAAGCGTCGGGATGCAGGATTTTGACCCGGACTTCGATGGTGGCTTTCTGCCGGTTGGCCTCGGGTGCAATTTCCGCCACCACTCCCTGGTACACCCGGTCGGGGTAAGCGTCTGCCGTTACGCTGCATTGCTGGGCTGGCGAAATGCGGGAAAAGTCGTTCTGATTGATGTCGAGCTGGGCCTGGAGGTCATTCAGATCCGCAACCGAGGCGACCGAAGCCTTGACCCCGCCGGTTCCGCCGAAGGTCATGGTGGAGACCATTTCACCCTTTTCGACCAGGCGCTCCAGCACCGTGCCGGTGACGGGCGCGCGGATGAGGGTGGAATCAAGCATGGTTTGCGCGTACTCGACGGCGGCCTGGGCCTGAGCGACCTGGGCTCGAGCATATTCAATCTCTTCGATGCGCGGGCCGATTTTCACCAGTTCGTAGTTCTTGCGAGCGCTTTCGAGCTGGTTCCGGGTCACATCGTACTGCATCTGTGCGGCATCGAGCTGTGACTGCGACGTGATCTCTTGCCGGAACATTTCTTTGCTGCGTTTGAGGGTGATGTCGGCGTTCAGGAAATTGGCCTGTGCCTGCTCCATGGCGGCCTTGGCAGCGTCGATCTCCTGCGGGCGCGAACCGGTTTCCAGTTGCCTGAGCCGGGCCTTCAAAACCGCCACGTTGGCCTGTGCCTCCTTGAGTTGAGCGACGAACTCCGCGTCTTCCAAGCGCACGATCACCTGGCCCTCGCGAACCCGGTCCCCCTTTTCAACGCCCACCCAAGCCACTTTTCCCACCACCTTGGAGCTGACGTCGATGGGATGATGGGCCACGATGTATCCGCCAGCGGTCAAAACCGCGTTCCCCGTGGCGGCGCCCTGTTCCAGCGCCGGCCGCTCGACCTCAACCTCAGCCGCGTTGCCGAAGAGGCGCGAGACCGCCAGCCCTGCGCCTGCCAGCAATACCACCGCCGCCACGGCGTACAGGAGCGGACCGCGGTTTCCTTTGTCTTTTTGGTCGAGCGCGTCTTTCTGAGACCGGTCGATTTGCAAGACGCGCAAGTCCTTTGATGCCGGCTCGACTGGGGCCATATTCTCGCTCGCTCCTGCGGGGGGATCCGTGGATTGCCCCTTTATCGTCGTAGCGGCGAGTTTACCTCGCCACGTGGCGGCATAAAGCCGCCTCTACATCAAACTGACCCACTAATCCTCTACACAGACCGTAACGCGGTTACGATGTTTTCATGCGCGGCCCGCCAGGCGGGGAAAAAGCCGCCCAGGAAGCCCATGAAGACCGCAAAGATCATACCGCTCAGCAGCAACGATGGGGTCACGCGAAAGTTGAACGCCACTTCACTAAAGGTTGCAAAATTGGTGGTTCCCGTGGTCAGGCCGTTGACCGGCAGGGCCAGCACGCAGCCCAGCGCGCCGCCCAGCGCCGCGATGAGCACCGACTCGAGGACGAAGGAGAAGAGGATGCTTCCCCGCGAGTAGCCCAGAACCCGAAGCGTGCCGATTTCCTTGGTGCGGCGCGCCACCGCAGCGTACATGGTATTCATGGCTGCAAAGGACGCCCCCACCGCCATCAAAACTGCAATGAACAGTCCCAGGGCTTTGATGGGAGCCGCAAAGCGAGTCTGGCTCTCATAGTACTCGCGCTCGGTCTGAGGTTTCAGGTGCAGGCGGCGATCGTTGGCGATCTGGTCACGCAGGTTGGCAACGCTGCTCGAGTCGGCTGCCCGCACCATCACGCTTGAATACCCGTCACGGTCAAAGTCTGTACCCAGGTCATTCACATCCGTCCAGATTTCTGAGTCGTACGCGGTGTTGCCCACATCAAAAATGCCCACCACGGTCCAATAGCCCTTGGCGAATTTTAGTTTGTCCCCGAGGCCGCAGTTCTGAAACCGGCCGGCAATCTTCTTACTGGCGATGACTTCCCTGAGGCCGGACTTGAAGAAGCGGCCCTCCACGATCTTAAACTCCGGTCGAAGCGTGGGACCATACGGGCCCAAACCGCGAATCGTCACGTTGGACCCTTGCGTCTCACCACGGCGTGGAAGGTTGATGAGGATAATCGACTCCGGGGAGACCCACGGCTCTCCCTTATCCGTTTTGGCGATGCCGTGGAGGTACTTGATCACCTGGAGCGAGTCGCGGGTGACCGAACTGGTGGATTCTGACTGCGCCCCTTCCCGCATGATGAGGACGTTCAGGGGTTGTCCCGTAGCTGACAGGGAAGTCTGAAGTCCTTGGGCAAGCGCCATGAGCACCACAAACACGGCGACCGTGAGCGTGATGCTGAAAGCCGTCATGAGCGTGGTCGTCCTGCGAACGATCAGATTCCGTGCGTTGTATTTCAGCGGGATCGCCATAAATCGTTTCCCTTATCAGCCCGTAAAACGAAGCGCCTCGGCGATGTTGATTCTCGCCGCCCGGTAGGCCGGCCAGCTCGAGGAGAGAAAGGCCAAGACGACGGATAGCGCCATACAGAATAGAAAAGTCTCCGGCCTCATCCTCATGTCGGCCCAGACCAATGACCCGATCTTCCTGAGGGCCATCGCATCATAGAGCAATTTGGCTCCTCCCACCCCAACCAGCGCCCCGCCCACCGTCAGGATCAACGATTCTCCCACGAAAAGAGCCAAAATATGACGGGAAGTGAATCCCAGGCTGCGCATTACGGCCGCCTCTGTCACTCGTTCCCGGACAGACATCGCCACGGAGTTGGTCACAATGAGCAGGACAGCGAACGTGACGGCGGCGCCGATCATGAGAATGATGCCGCGAACGTTTCCGAGCATGGAGATGAATCCGAGCAGGAAGGTTCCCTCCGCTTCGGTCTTGGTTTCTGAATCAGCATCCCGGAAAGTCTGGTCAATGGCCTGCCCGACGCGCGCGGCGATCTCGGGACGTTCAACCCGAATCCAGTAGAGACCAACCTGGTTGAATTTTCCCATGGCCTCGGTCAAGTAGTCATAATGAAAATAGAACTGGTCGTCGGGCCCGCCCGTGAACGTTCCGCGCAAGACAAGTTCAGGAGCGATTCCGTAAGGACTCCCCATCAAAGTTATCCGGTCTCCAATTTTCCAGTGGAACTTCTCGATCAACTGACGGCCGGCCACCGCCGCCACTCGCTCGCGTTTGAACGCCTCCAGTTGGTCGGGAGCGATTCGGGCCATATCCAGCACGTCGAACAACGTGTTGGCGTCGATGGCGAAATTCGCGAAGGTATTAGCGGGGTCTTTCCAATATCCTCCAAACCAGTTCATCGGAGTGACGGCCACCACCCCAGGCACAGCTTTGATTCTCTGCCCGTAACTCGCCGGCATCATGAAGGTGATGCCACTCAGCCGGCGTACCATCATTCGAGGGCTCCTTTCCTCGCCCTCAAAGGGTTTTCCGAGCGCGGTGTAAACAATGGCCAGTGACGATAACAGGAAAAGGGAAACGGCCACACTCGAGGCGGTGAGTATGGTCCGGCGCTTGTTGCGGAGCAGGTTTCTAAGTCCTAGTCGCCACATATTCAGTTCACTCCAGCAATCCTGTCGCGTCCTGGGCCGAGCGAGGTAAGCCCGCGCGCAGGCAGCACTGATCGCACGGAACAAGAATCGCCTGCGATGCGCCCGCGATGCTCCCCATGTTCAGCCGGAGCGCAAATGATATCGCACACTCAAACACTTCTATCATAACATGCGAGTCACCACGAATGGGTTGCACAGGAAGGATTCAGGAGTCAGGATTCAGGATTCAGGGAAGGCCTTTTCTGAAACCTGACACCTGAGACCTGTTTTCTTCACCCCGTATACCGGAGTGCATCTGCAATGCTCATGCGGGAAGCGCGGTAGGCGGGAAGCAGGGTGCTGGACAGGCCGATACCGATGGCCACACTCAAGACGACTCCCACCGTGACCACATCCACCTGGATGTAAATGGCCATGGCTCCCCCGACTCGATATCCCCCGATAAGAGCGAAGGCGGTTCCCGCCAGCAGGCAGCCGACGAGCGCGCCGGCCACGGAGACCGTCAGACCCTCAGCAGCTAGGAGTGCCAACAAATGCCTCGGCTGGAATCCCAGAACTCGCAGGATCGCCAACTCGGCGGTGCGTTCACGGATCGACATCCCCATGGTGTTTGCCACCACCAGCAGGATCGCGAAGACCATGGCCGCCGAAATGCTCAGCACGATCAGCTTGACGTTGCCTATCATGGCCAGGAAGTCGAGCACCCACTGTCCCATGGGTTGCGTGCGTGTTTCCATCTCGCCGTTGCGAAATTGTTTGTCGATGGTCTGCATCAGGCGTGGGACGTCTTCCTCCGTCCGGGCGCGCACCAAAAAGGCTCCGGCTTTGTCCAGGCGGCCCTGCGCTTCGTTCAAGTAGTCCCAGTGGAACCCCAGCAATGATTCATCCTCAGAGGTATAGATGGCGCGCAGAATCAAATCCAGATCGACGTGGTATCCGGGGCTTCGCAAGTGAATCCGGTCGCCCAGTTTCCAACCGTATTTGAGGGCTGTTCGGCGTCCAGCCAGAGCCCCCGTCTTTTCTCGAATGTAAGCGGCGCGCTGATCCTCAGGCACATGCCACTCCGTGTAAACCTTGAGAAAAGTGGCGGGATCGGCGGCCAGCGCGAACATAAAGTCGTCCCGGGCGCCATACAGGCCGTCCACCATGTTGACCGGCGTTATGGCCCCGACTCCGGGCAGGCGCACGATGCGCTCACCGTAACTCAGCGGCAAGGGAATCATCAACGAGGTGCGCGGCGAAACCGTCAGTAGCAGACGCCAGTCGCTAGGCATGATGGGATTTTCAAAATAACGATAAGTGGCGCAGAACGCCGTCAACAGAGTGATCGAGGTGGCGATGCTCAGGAACGTCAGGATCGTCCGGCGACGATTGCGAAGGAGGTTCTTGATGACCAACTGGCTACGCGTCATGGGTCTCGGTTAATTCTACGCGCAAAGCCAGGGAAAGTTCAGAGGGAAGTTAACCGGAGGGACCTTCTGGCCTTATCCCGTGTAGCGCAGCGCCTCCGCAATGCTCATGCGCGAAGCGCGGTAAGCGGGAACCAGGGTACTCAAAAGGCTGGTGAGGATTGCAACGCCTAATGCAGACAGGCCGCCCGTGAGGCCGATTTCAAGGTTAACAAGCAGCAGGCCGCCCCCGAGGGCGTAGCCGGCCACGGCTCGGCAGATTAGCCATGCGGCCACACAGCCGCAGGAAGCCCCCACCAGCGAGATGACAAGAGATTCAGCCGTGAGCACGGTCAACAGGGTGTTGGTGGAGAAGCCCAGCGCGCGGAGAACGGCAAGCTCTGTGGTGCGCTCGCGGATGGACATGGCCATCGTATTCGCCACGGTGAGCAAAACTGCAAATACCACAGCCCCGGAGATGCTTACCAGAATCAACCTCACATTGCCGAGCCACGAGATAAAGTTCAAGACAACTTGTTTGACGGTTTGGGTGCGGGTCTGGACCGTTTCTTCCCGAAACTGCGCATCGACGGTTTTCATCAAGGACGGCATGTCGTCGGCTGAGTTGGCCAGGATCCAGAACAGGTCGGTCACGTTCGGACTTCCCAGGACGTCGTTCAGGTAATCCCAGTGAAAGACCAGGTAGGATTGCTCCTCATTGGAATCGTAGATGCCCCGGAGAATCAAATCGACGCCAACGCCGAAATAGGCTGGGCTGCTCACATGGATGTGGTCGCCGACCTTCCAGCCGTATTTGTTCGCCGTGCTGCGCCCCGCAATCGCCGCCACTTTCTCATGCATGAACTGCTCCTTCTCCAGCGGCGACAATTGCCAGTTGGGAAAGAAAGTAAACAGGATTTGCGGATCGAGGCCGAATGTGGCGATCATCGTATTTTCGTTCCTGTATCGAGCGTCGAACCAGAAGACCTGGGTTACGGCGCGCACACCTTCCAGCCGTTCGATGCGGCTTCGGTAACTGACAGGCATAGGTTGGAGTGGGGAAGCGCTTGCCATCACCACCAGGACAAGGTGTGAGCGCTCGGTCGTCGAGGCCGGAGGAGACTCCAGGAACCGATAGGCAGCGAGGAAGATTATAAGAAGAGCGATCGAAACCGCTACGCTCGCCGCCGTCAGCAGAGATCTGCGCCGATTACGGACGGCGTTGCGGAGGACTAACCTGGCTAGGGACATAAAGCAGAGCCACGAAAATCCCGGCTGCCCCACAGGTTAGCACAGCTTGTACTTTCCCAAAAAGGCTATTCGTTCAGCCAACATATCGCAGCGCCTCAGCAATGCTCATGCGCGAAGCGCGCAAGGCGGGGAGCGTAGCGCTCGCGATGCCCACCCCCGCCGAGATTCCGAGGCCCAGCGCCACGGTTCCGTAGTTCACGCCGAAATCCGCGAGGAAGCCGCCCTGATTCATAACGTAACCCGTGGCAATGTAAAACCCAAAACCGGCGGCCAAACCGAGCAGCCCTCCCAGAAAAGTCACCACCATGCGCGTCACCTTCATCCACGGGCGCGAAGCTGAAGAGCCGGCGAAGAGCATCCAGGTTCCGTATGCTGCCAGCAGCGCCACGCCCAGCGCGTAGAACAGGCCGAACGTTCTCCCCTTCGTTGAAGTGATATGGATGAAGCCATAAGTCGTCTTGGCCCCGACGGCGCCGAGAATACCTCCCAGCAGCGCGATGGCCACCGACTCGCCCACCAGCAAATAAAGGATCGAGCTCTGGCGGAAACCCAGGGTCTTCAAAATTGCCACTTCTCCGGTGCGTTCGCGAATTGACATCGCCATGGTATTTCCCGCCACCAGCAGGATGGTGAAAACCACGATCAGACAGATGGCGTTCAACAGCAATTTGATGTTTCCCAGCATGGACACGAAACTGAGGTTGAAGGCCTTCTCCGTTTCTGTCTTGGTCTCGGCGTCGGTGTTTCGAAACATGCCGTCAATCTTCTCCGCCAAGCGAGGAATATCCTCCGCAGTGGCGGCCTTCACATAGAACGACCCCGTGCGCCCCGGGCGGCCCAGGGACTCATCGAAGTAATCCCAGTGGAAATAAATCGCGCGTTCCACTGAGACGTCTTCGGGGTCGGTATAGACGGCGCGAATGATAAACTCCAGATCCACCGGGTATATCGTTCCCTTTAGAGTTATACGGTCGCCCAATTTCCAACCGTACTTTTCCATGAGCTTCTTGCCCACCAGAGCCGCCATCCGCTCTTGCTTCCATGCGGCGAGCTGGTCACGAGGGATTACGAGTTCGTCGGCGATCTTTTCAAAGTCTTCAAAATCCGTGGGAAAGTTCGCGAAGAAGTTGCTGGGGTCGGCATAGTATCCGCCGAACCAATCCATCGACTCGACGTATTTCACTCCCGGCAGGGCCGCGATGCGCTGTTTGTAGGCGACGGGCATGGACTCGGTCAAAGCAGTGGCGCGGTGGACCACCAAGCGAAGATTCGAACTGTTTGACTGGCCTGTGGTCTCGAGGTTGTGTAAGACAGCTCGCAGGGTGCTAACCAGAAAGATGGAGACGGTGATGCTCAGGATGGTCAGTGCCGTCCGGCGCGGGTTCCGGACTGTGTTCTTCAAGATGAGCCGGACAATCTTCATCGCGGTTCTCCTGTTGGACAAACCCCGCCTCAAGCCTTCCCAACGCCCAGGCAATCCTCAGCGCTGCTCCGGGTCTATGCGGAAGAAAGTTGAGGCGAATCCACCCTGCAAGAATAAGATTCTATCATGGAAACCAAGCCTACGGATTGGGCTGGGGAGTGTGAGACAATGACAGGTTTTCATTGCCCCGCCGCGGCGGGTCGATTGACGAACTGGAAAGGTCCGCTCCTCGTTGAGGCCTACCAGGAGCCGCAGAAGCTCGGAACGGGTCGGGTGGCACATCGCTGGTCTATCTCGGCGACTTGGCCATAAAGGGCTCACGGCTTCCAGCTAACATGCTTGTTTTCAACAACATTCCCGCTCTCGACGCGTAACTACCTTTGTTTTCTATAATATTCCCGCTTTGCCCCCGCCTGTATTAGGCCGACCCGTTGTTTTCATAGACATTCCCGCATTGCTCGTTCAATTTTGAAAAGTCCTTTTTCTGTTTTTCCTCTGAGAGCTGACTGTTTGTCCGCATCAAACCAGGAAGCTTTTCCGGGCTTTTCGCCCCGCTTGGGGCACCTTCGAGAGTAGACTGGGGGATCGGGGTAGCATAGCAGCCAAGTCTTCCCAGGAAGCCATGACCGCTTTCATGGCTTCAACTCACTATTCTAGCCTATCTTCTTCCCCTTGTCAAGAGACGCGGTGTCCGCTCAGCAGCTTCGGAATCCCCATGATAGAAAGTGCTGAATCGCGGTTTGGGACGCATTTGACAGTCAATGGTGATCTCACGGCGAAGCGGCACCTATTTTCCGAACCTATTTTTTCTCTATTT
>Ga0187860_1003801_pt1 | contig 11725 bp, 8 predicted proteins | sample June2016WEW_10_4_FD_132981 | JGI IMG/M metagenome (GOLD analysis project Ga0187860, IMG submission 132981) | Peatland microbial communities from SPRUCE experiment site at the Marcell Experimental Forest, Minnesota, USA - June2016WEW_10_40 | ecosystem: Environmental > Terrestrial > Soil > Wetlands... | reverse complement strand
AGGGGGAACACTTTACTTTGCGTTCCCGGCTCTCTACGCCTCCAGCTTCAGCGGATTCTATTTGCCCCTGATGATCGTCCTGTGGCTGCTCATCTTGCGCGGCATCGCGGTGGAGTTCCGCGCGCACTTGACCAACGACGTCTGGCTGAAATTTTGGGACGTGGCCTTTGCCGGTTCCAGCCTGCTGCTTGCGGTTTTCTTCGGAGCGGCGCTCGGCAACGTCGTGCGCGGCGTGCCGTTGAACGATCAGGGTTATTTCTTTGAGGCCCTTTGGACCAACTTCCGCCTGGGGCCCAACGCCGGTGTGCTGGACTGGTACACGATTATTGTCGGGGTGACGGCTCTCGCAACGCTAGTGCTGCACGGCGCGCTGTGGGTTGCCCTGAAAACCGAAGGCGCCGTCCACGATCGCTCCCATCGTTTGGCGCGCAGCATCTGGTGGATCGTCTTGCTACTGACCATCGTACTCACTGCGATTACATTCAAAGTCCAGCCGGAGGTTCCTGCGAATCTCACCACTCACCCATGGGGATACGTCTTCCCCGCGCTGGCGCTATTCGGTTTGGTGGGGATGGCATGGTTCATGCGCAAGCATGACGAGCTGAAAAGTTTCCTCGCGTCGTGCGCGTACATCGTGGGTATGTTGACCAGCGTCGTCTTCGGATTGTATCCGCTCATTCTACCGGCCAGCACCAATCCTGCCTACTCGCTCACCGTCGACAATGCCAAGGCCGGAGACTATGGCCTGCGTATTGGTTTGGCGTGGTGGATTGTTGGCATGATCCTAGTTGGCGGTTACACATTTCACGTCTATCGAAGTTTTGCCGGGAAGGTAAAAATCGAGAACGCCGAAAGAGGGTACTGAGAATTCTTGGGTTTTTTTCCGCGCGCGTTAAACACCCGAAGTTGGCGCGGGGTACGGTTGGGTTCGGCAGCATCCTCCACCACCGGCTGGGACTCCATTGTGGATAGTTAGCTAATGAGCACCACAGTGGGCAAAAAGCCGATTCGGCAGGCGGACTAAATGTCGCTTTTTAGGCTCGCCTCCTGATCTTCCCCCCAATTGCCCGACAATTTTTCCCCTGACAATTTTTCCCCTTGACAATCTACAGGGCCCAGCGTAATTTCTCCTTGTCGAGCGTCTAGGGGAGGAATTCCGAGCGTCTCAGTCCATCGCCACAAGGCAGCTATGCCGCCCGTAGGGCCGGATTGAACAGCCTGTGACTCGCAATTTCACGGACCACTTAGAATCGGCGTGTTGCGGGGCAGTCGCAACCCAGAGGTAGGCCGCTATGAAACTCTTCCATCGTCTGCGCGCGCTATTCCGGAAAGAAAAACTAAACCAGCAGCTCTCCGACGAGGTGGCGTTCCACCTCGCGAAGCAAATCGAGCAGAACCTCGCGGCGGGACTGAGCCCGGAAGAAGCCCGTTACGCCGCTCTGCGCAAATTTGGCGGTGTCGAGCAAGTCAAGGAGGAGTGCCGCGACGTGCGCCGGGTGAATTACCTGGAGAACTTTCTTCAGGATGTCCGTTACGGTCTGCGGCAATTGCGCCGAAGCCCGGGTTTCACGGTGGTTACGGTTCTCACGTTGGCGCTGGGGATTGGAGCGAACACTGGGATTTTCAGTTTGATCGATGCCATAGTCTTGCGGCCTCTCCCCTATCCGCAAGCCGACCGCCTGCTAGCGCTTCAAGAGGCCAATCGGAAGGGAGACGAGTACTCGCTCTCATGGCTGGATTTTGTCGATTGGCGCGACCAAAGCCGGAGCTTCAGCGCCATGGCGGCCTTACAGGGCGGGACCGCGACCCTCACCGGCATGGGTGCAGCCGAGCGCCTGCAAGCGCTCAAGGTTTCGTCCCCTTTCTTTTCAGTTTTAGGAGTGCGCCCTCTCTTCGGGCGAGATTTCCGTGACTCCGATGACCGCCCCGGGGCAGCGCCGGTGGGGATGCTCTCCTACAGACTCTGGGCGCAACGGTTCGGCGGCGATCCTCATATTGTCGGCCGCACGATCGAGGTGGACGGAAATGCGGGGACGATAATAGGCGTTTTGCCTGCGGATTTCCGGTTCCTCTATTCCGCGGACATTTATTGGCCGATTGGAATCATTGCCAAGGATCAGGGCGGGCGAGGGAATCACCCGGGGATCCTGGCCATCGGCAAGCTGCGGCCGGAGGTATCGTTGGCGATGGCAAGGCGCGAAATGGCCGCGATTGCCGGCCGGCTCGAGCAGGCCTATCCAGCGTCGAATGACGACGTCCTCGCGAACCTGCGCCCGTTCGCTGAACTGGTCACCGCCCCGGCGCAAAGGACGCTGCTCACCCTCTGGGGCGCAGTCGGGTTTTTACTCCTGATCGCGTGCGCGAATGTGGCGAATTTGCTTCTCGCCCGAGCCGCCACTAGGGAACACGAAATGACCCTCCGTGTGGCTCTCGGCGCTCGACGCGGCCGCCTGATCCTGCAACTCCTCACCGAAAGTGGCTTATTGGCGTTGTGCGGGGCGGTGGCTGGGTGTGTTATTGCGACGGCTATTCTGCCCTTGGTATTACGCCTCTTGCCGATTGAGCTTCGCCACTATGTTCAAGTCGGAATCAATCTTAGAATCCTTGGATTCAGTCTCCTGCTGACCTTTTTAACCACAGTCCTGTTTGGCCTCATCCCCGCATACCGAATGTCGTTGGGTCAGCCCGACCTGACGCTGCGAAGCGGGATGCGAGCTTCAAGCGCCGGCCTTCAGAAACGATCGCTTCGCGGCTTCCTGGTCACGGCACAAATTGCTCTCGCGCTCGTGCTCCTGGCGGGGGCAGGGCTGCTGGTCAAGAGCCTGGTGCGGCTGGAAAGAGTAAATCCCGGCTTTCGCACGGAGCGTGTCCTGGCGGCTCGCTTGAGTCTTCCGCACACCGGGTATCCGCATACTCCCCAACAAACAGCATTCGTGGATCGGATGCTCGAAAGGTTTGATTCCATCCCAGGCGTTCTGAGCGCGAGCGGCTCATATTGTTTGCCGCTCGATGTGCATGGGTGTTGGTCGTCTGTATTCGTGATCGAGGGGCGGCCCGTTCCGCGGACGAAGGATTTGCCCAACGCGCATTTTAATGGTATCGAACCTGGCTATCTAAAGACGATGGGGATTCCGCTGATCCGCGGACGCGACTTTAGCGAGCAGGATGGTCCGGGCAGCCCCATGGTCGTCCTCGTCAACGAAGCCTTTGTCCGAGAGTTCTTCCCACACGAAGATCCGCTGGGCAAACGCATCAAGCAGGATTTTCCCGAGGGTAAGACTCCGTACGCCTCGATTGTGGGTGTGGTAGGAGACGTGAGGCGGGATCAGCTTGATCAGCCGGCGGCGGCGGAGGCGTTCGAGGCGCTCCGCCAAATGGGACCGGACTACATGAACCTCGTGGTGCGGACAGCCTTGCCGAATCCGCTCAGTGCCGTACCTACCCTACGGCGGGCGTTGGCTGAACTTGATCCGAATGTTCCGCTCTTCGACGTCCGAAGCATGAACTACTACGTTGCCGAGCAAGCAGCGGGGCGTCGTTTCCCCATGCTTTTGCTGGCCGCGTTCGCGGGAATAGCGCTGTTGCTAGCTGTCGTTGGGCTTTACGGCCTTCTGTCGTTCCTGGTCACGCAGCGCACGCATGAACTCGGCATCCGGCTTGCCCTCGGCGCGCATCGACGCGATATAACGGGAATGGTCATGAGTCAAGGTCTGCGGCTTGTCCTTGCGGGTCTCACGGTGGGCCTGGGCGGCGCCTGGGTGCTGACCCGATTCCTTGTTGCCTTGCTCTTCGCGACTCAACCTAACGATGCGTGGACGTTTGTGTGTGTTTCCTGCTTGCTCGCAGTGGTCGCCGCAATGGCATGCTGGCTGCCCGCCCGCCGAGCAGCCGCGGTCGATCCCATGGTGGCGCTGAGGTATGAATGATAGGTGACAGGTTACAGGTTACAGGTGACAGGGCAAGGAGTCCGGAGTCCGAGGTCCGGAGTCCGGCGTCAGAAGCTCGGTGCCCCGAGTCCCGAATCCCGTGTCCCGTGACCCGTATCCCGAGCTCACAAAGGATTGACGACACGCAGGAATTTGAATTCATGGAAACCGATATCGGCCGTGCGAATCTCCACCACGCCGTGCTCCCTCATGAGCGCCGCGATGTGAAGGTCGTGCAAGCGGTTGCCCGACATACGCGGGTATTCCCGGGTGAGGTCGCGCACGACCTCCGAGTGATGGTCCGTCTCCACCAGGATTCCAAACGAGGGCGACGATTGCAGGTTTTCGATGAAGGTCCAGCCATCGGCAAACGTCAGGGGATGGGCGAAAATCGAGCGATGAGTCACCACGCGCAGGAACTCGTAGACAATCGACCATGTGGCATACCAAGGCTCGCGGGAAGAACACCATTGGGTAAGCAGGCTTTGCATGCGGTGGCGACCGGGGAAGTTCTCGTTCGCCGCATAAATCAGAAGGTTGGTGTCAACAACGAACACCGTCACGCCTTCCTTCTTTTTGTGCCGTACAGCCGCTCGTCGCGCTCGGCGTCCAGAAGGTCAAACAGCGCTTCGCGATTGGCGACGTCGACCTTAGGAGGCCACCCCATTTTGAAGCTGGGCAGGGGCGGGAGGCGGACCGGTTTGGGCCGCTCGGTGAGCCCCTTGCGCAAAAGTTCGGCGGCCAAGGCAGAAAGCGTGGTGCCTCTCTTGGCGGCCTGCCGCTTCAATTCGTGGAAGACCGGATCGGGAATGATCAGAGTCGTCTTCATATGGAAAACCATACCATGGGTACGGAAAGATGGCAACCGGCCGGCTGCGAAAAGATGCGCGACAAAAACGTGTAAGCCGAGATCCCCCGGACGTAGCGCGGGCGTCTCGCCCGCTGGCGCGGGAGCGTCCCGCTCCCGCCCGGAACGCGCGGGCAGGATGCCCACGCCCCAGCGGGCGGGACGCCCACGCTACAACCTTCTCGTCCAGGTCGGCACGAGAAGCCTGGCTTTTAGCTGTTATACCACGCACGCCTTAGAAGGCAGTGATTATCAGCTTGGTGATGGTTATCAGAATGACATGTCAGGGGGACATGAGAGCATCGCTGAAAGGTTGGTGCTGGGAGGCGCCGCAGTGACCCAACCCTTCAAAGGGTCAAGAACCGTGGTGCGCCCTGGTGGGGTCAAGCACTACCAGGCGTTTAAAGCAGGATCGATAAAAGCCCCGATCGCGCGTCAGCAACCGGTCAGCCTGGGAATAGGCATGTGCCCCGATCAGAAAGTCCGCCGCCACGCGCGTTTTGAGGCCGCCTCGCGCCTGATACGCCTTCCAAGCGATTCCCGCGGCAAGAGACGCTTCGACGCTCAGAGCGCTGAACTCCAGGTGCAGGAGCTCCAGGGCGTTCTGAGCTGCCGCGGCAGAGGCGAACGAACCCGCAACCTCTGCCCACACGGCCTCGCAGGCCAGCAACTGGCCTTCGCGAAGGGCGGTGCGCAGGGCGTTGGCGGAAGCCGGGCCAAAAGTGGGATCGGCACCCAATACGTCCAACAAGACATTGCTATCCACGGCGGTGATCATCTTGGCTTCTCACTACCTCGAAGTTCTTCCATGATCTCGTCGGTCGAACGGCCAAGCTCCAGGATTCCGTACAGCTTGTCAATCGCGTCGTGGGGCCTTGCCTGCTTGGACATGACGAGACGTCCGCGCTCCTCCTTGACCTCCAGGACCTGGCCGACGCGGATTCCCAAGCGGACCCGCAGAGGCTTCGGAATGGTAATTTGCCCTTTTTCAGATACAGTCGTTTTCATACTCTTGGGTATGAATTCCTACTTGAAAAGTCAAATCAAGGCTTTATGGCGAGAGCCGGTGTGAGGTCTGAGGTGTCAGGTGTCAGGTGTCAGGTGTCAGGTGTCAGGTGTCAGGTGTCAGGTGTCAGGTGTCAGGTGTCAGGTGTCAGGTACTGTTTACCACGGTTTCGTTTCATGGAGATTTCGGAATCTTGAATTTTGAATCTTGAATCTCGAATCGATGTGGGGTCGCGATGAAATTCCTCCGTCGTCTGCGCGCGCTCTTTCGGAAAGAAGAACTGAACCAGCAGCTTTCCGACGAGCTGGCGTTCCACGTCGCGAAGCAAATGGAGCGGAACATCGCGGTGGGAATGAGCCCAGAGGCAGCCCGCTATGCCGCGCTGCGCAAATTCGGCAGTGTCGAGCAGGTCAAGGAAGAATGCCGCGACGCCTGGGGCGTGCGCTTCATTGACACTCTACTTCAGGACATCCGCTTCGGTCTGCGCATGCTGGCGAAGAATCCCGGCTCCATGGCCGCTGCGGTGTTGACGCTGGCGCTTGGCATCGGCGCGACCACCACGGTATTCAGCTGGATTGATGGCGTCCTACTCCACCCTCTGCCGGGCGTCGAGAAGCCCGACGAACTGCTATCGTTTGAGACCGTAGCGGCGAATGGCGAGTTCCTTACCACTTCCTATCCTGACTACCGCGATTACCGCGACCATCTAACCTCGCTGGCCGGCCTTTCCGCCACGCAGATCGAGCCACTGAGCGTAGGCGAGGAAGACCATGCCGAGCAGGTCTGGGGCGAATTCGTGTCAGGGAACTATTTCGCGGTGCTGGGGGTCAAGCCCGCCCTGGGACGCGCCTTTCTGCCGGAGGAGTACGGCGACAAACCGGGTGCGTTTCCGGTTGTGGTGATCAGTCATCGCTTATGGCGGAGACGATTCAACTCCGACCCCCAAGCTGTGGGCAAGACAATCCCGGTGAACCGGCAGGAACTGACCATCGTCGGCGTGGCGCCTCCGGATTTCCGCGGGACCATTGGCGGCCTGGCCTTCGACCTCTGGGTGCCGTTCATGATGCACCCGCAACTCCAGGGGGTGGGGGAATGGATGCTCCGCGACCGCCAGACGCGCCAGCTCGTCGTCATCGCGCGGATGAAACCCGGCGTGACGCTCGATCAGGCGCGGAGCGAAATTGCGGAACTCGCCCGCTACATGGCCAGGGCGGATGCCGATACGAACACCGGTATTAGCGCCACGGTTCTGCCAATATGGAAGTCACACTTCGGCGTGCAGGGCGCGCTTCTGGCTCCCCTTGGGACCCTGATGGCTGTGTGCTTTGTCGTGCTGGCGATCGTTTGCGTCAATGTCGCGAACCTGCTTCTGGCGCGCTTCACCGCCCAGCAGAGAGATTTCAGCGTTCGATTGGCGCTCGGGGCCGGACGCGTTCGGCTGGCGCGGCAGGTGCTCACCGAGAGCCTAGTCCTCGCTGCCGGCGGCGGCCTGGCGGGCATCGCCCTGACGATGTGGATGGGCGGGTCGCTCCAGTACCTGCTCCCACCCAGCCACTTTCCCTTCGCGCTGGACATTCATCTGAACAGCCACATGCTCGCCTTCACGGTGCTGCTGGGAGTTGCTACCGCGGTGCTCGCGGGGGTCGCTCCCGCCGTGCAGGCTACACGGGCTGATTTGAACGAGGGTCTGAAGGAAGGCGGCCGCACCGGCGCCGCCGGGCAGGCGCCGCATCGCTTGCGCGGGCTGCTGGTGATAGCGGAAGTCTCGCTGGCGCTGGTGGCCTTGGTGTGCGCGGGGCTCCTGGTGCGCAGCTTCCAAGCCACCCAGAGGGTCAATCCGGGACTCGACCCGGGCCACGTGCTGCTCTCGCGCTTCTTTATCAGCACGAGCGGTTACAACCTCGAACAGCGCAAACAGTTCTGCCTGCGGCTGCGTGAAAGGCTCGAATCGACGCCCGGCGTGACCGACGTTGCCTACTCTGACGTCGAGCCACTGGGGCCGCTGTCGGGTTGGTGGGAGGACATGCAGGTGGAAGGCTATGTGCCGGGCGAGAGCGAAAATATGAAGATTTACCGCAGCGTCGTCTCCCCCGGTTACTTCCGGCTGATGCGAATTCCACTTCTGGAGGGACGCGACTTCACCCAACAAGACGATGAGAAAGCGGCGCCGGTGCTGATCGTTAACCATTCATTCGCACGCCGGTTCCTTGCCGGACGCAACACCCTCGGGCAGCGAGTGCATGGCTGGGGCCAGTGGTTCACGGTGGTTGGGGTGGTGAAGGATAGTAAATATCTCAACCTCACCGAGGCCCCGCGTCCCTATTTTTACGTTGCCTTCCAGCAAGTGTATCGCGCCGACATGGGCTTGGCCGTCTATATTCGAACTGCCGGAGAGCCGAGCGCCGCGGCTGCCCTGGTGCGACGCGAGGTTCGGGGGATCGACCCTAACGTCACCGTTATTGACGCCATGCCGTTAGCGCAGCACGTCGTGCAGACACTTTACGCCGAAAAGATCGCAGCGGACTTGCTAAGCGTGCTCGGAACACTGGCTCTGCTGTTGGCGGCGGTGGGCCTCTACAGCGTGATGGCGTATGCGGTGACGCAGCGGACGCACGAAATCGGCATCCGCATGGCGCTCGGCGCCACGAGGAAAGACGTCCTGAAGCTCATCGTGGGCCAGGGGCTTGCCCTGACCCTCGTCGGGATCGGGGCAGGGCTGGTTGCCGCCTTGGCGCTCACCCGCCTTCTCGCGAGTTTTCTCTACGGCACCACAACAACTGACCCTACGACGTTTATCGGGGTCCCGGTCCTGCTGGCAAGTGTGGCCCTGCTGGCCAGCTACCTGCCCGCCCGCCGCGCCACCAAGGTCGATCCCATGGTGGCGCTGAGGCATGAGTAGGCTACAGATTACAGGGGACAGGTTACAGCAGTCCGGTGTCCGGTGTCGGTTGTCGGATGCTGGCCACCACAATATGGTTTCAGTGCGATTTCGTGATTCTGAATATCCGGTGTTGAATTGAAGTTTTTCGGAATCTTGAATCTTGAATCTCGAATTGATCCGCCCGTGACTCGCTGCCACGGGAGCAAAGGTACGTCATTATGAAAATCTACCGCCGTCTTCGCGCGGTGTTTCGGAAAGAGGAACTAAACCAGCAGCTCTCCGACGAGCTGGCATTCCACCTCGCGAAGCAGATCGACCAGAACATCGCGGCGGGAATGAGCCCAGATGAAGCCCGCTACGCCGCGTTGCGCAAATTCGGCGGCGTCGAGCAAGTCAAGGAAGAGTGCCGCGACGCCTGGGGGATGCGCTTCATCGACACACTGCTACAGGACATCCGCTATGGCTTGCGTATGCTGGCCAAGAACCCTGGCTTCACGGCCGTGGCGGTGGTCACGCTGGCGCTCGGCATCGGCGCGAACACGGCGATTTTTACCCTCATCAACGCCGTATTGCTTCAAAGCCTGCCCCTCAAGAACCCGGGGCAATTGGTATTATTCTACGACGGAGCCGCCACGGGGACTAACACCTCGAACGGCATTCCTAACGACATCTATTCCTACCCCGCTTGGGAGTATTTTCGCGACCACGATGAGTCCTTCGAGGGCCTATGTGCTTTCCGCCAGGAGTCTGACCGGTTGACCCTACAGATGGGTGCTTCGTCTGACCCGCAACGGCAGGAGCAAGTACGGGGGCATCTTGTCTCCGGGAGCTACTTCACAGTTCTGGGTGTCCAGGCCGCAGCCGGCCGATTGCTGACAGCTCAAGACGACATACCCACTGCACCTCCTGGCGCGGTCATCAGCTACGACTTCTGGCGCCGCCGCTTCAATCTCGACAGGTCGGTGATGGGCAAGACGGTTGACCTGAATGGGACCGTGTTCACCATCGTAGGAGTCACCCCGCGGGAGTTCTTTGGGGAGCGCGTTGGAACACCCCCGGACTTTTGGTTGCCGCTCTCCTGGCAGCCACAAGTATTGCAGCGTGGGTCTTGGCTCGCTACGCAGGATTTGTATTGGCTGAATCTGATGGGGAGACTCAAGCCCGGCGTGACGGCCGAGATCGCCCAGGCGAACCTGAACACGCAGCTTCATCAATACTACACGGCGCAGGCCGGCTCGCGGATCACCCCCGAGCGGCAGCGGCAAATCCAAAGTGCCCACATCCAACTGAAACCGGGTGCGCGGGGCATCTCCGTACTGAGGTTCGCTTACTCCGAGCCGCTGCACGTCCTCATGGCCGTCGTCGCGCTGGTGCTCTTGATCGCGTGCGCGAACGTCGCCACACTCATGCTGGCGCGCGCGTCAGCTCGCCGCCAGGAGTTGTTCGTGCGCTTGGCGCTGGGAGCAAGAAGAAGCCGCCTGGTTCGCCAACTGCTCACGGAAAGCGTCCTGCTGGCGCTTTTCGGCGCCCTGGCGGGAGCGGTCCTGGCAGGATGGGGCGTCCACCTTCTTGTCGCGATGCTTCCGCTAGCCTCGGTCGTCGAGGTCAAGCCTGACCTGCTGGTTTTAGGGTTCACGCTGGCGGTCTCTGTTCTCACCGGGGTTCTATTCGGACTCATGCCGGCACTCCGCTCCAGTAAAATGGGACTAACGGGCGGCGCTGCGGCGAGGTCGTCGGCCTCCAGCGGCGGGTCAACGTTCAAGCCCGCATACACCCTTGTGGTCTTGCAGGTGGCGCTTTCGTCCGTGCTGCTCGTGGGAGCCGCCTTGCTCACTCATAGCCTTCTCGATCTTGAACGCCAAGACCTGGGATTCAATTCTGAAAACGTGCTGCTGGTGAGTACAGGCTTTCGACTAGCAGGGGTCCCGCCTGCGGAATTGTTGCCGCTTTACCGGCAGATTCAGGAGCGGCTGAACAGCCTGCCCGGCGCGACTTCCGCCAGCATGGCGAGGTTCAGCCCAATCAGCGGTGGCATTTCATCAAATAACTTTTCTCTGGCAGGATACGAGCCACCTGCGGAAAAAGCCATGAATGTGTACAAGCTGGAGGTCGGACCGGGATTTTTCGAGACGCTAGGTGTTCCGCTGCTGCTGGGACATCCCTTCGGGCCGCAAGATACCCCTGCCTCCCCCTTTGTAGCCGTGGTCAACGAAACTTTCGTCCAGGAATATCTACCCAACCAAAATCCCATTGGGCGCCGTATGTCCATCGGCTCGCCCTTCAAAGCTCCTGGGGCCGAGATCATTGGGGTGGTGGCGGACTCGAAGTATTACAACCTGCGCGAAAAGCCGAAGCCCATGGCCTTCTTTTCCCTCTGGCAGGCAGGGGCCGACAAGCACCTGGACGCTTACGCGGGTGAATTGATGATTCGTACCTCCCGCGACCCCTCCGGGGCGATTGCCGAAGTGCGGCGAGTCCTCATCGAGACGGACAGCCGGCTTCCGATTCTGGGCGCCCAAACCCTTCATGACCAAATCTATGAATCGTTGAACCAGGAGCGGATGATCACGAAGTCATGCAGTTTCTTTGGGCTGCTTGCACTTGTGCTGGCCTGCATAGGTCTATACGGGACCATGGCCTACTCCGTGGCGCGAAGGACGAACGAAATCGGAATCCGCATGGCCTTGGGCGCCCAGCGCTCACGCGTACTTTGGTTGTTTCTGCGCGATTCCGTGGCCTTGGTCGCCTTGGGACTTACCCTCGGGCTCCCCCTGGCCATGAGCACCACACGCTGGATCAAAAGCCTTCTCTTTGGACTTCCCCCGGTCGACTGGTTGGCCTTTGGCGGCACCCTCGTCCTTATGGTAGCTGTTTCGGGACTCGCCTCCTATCTGCCCGCGCGCCGGGCAACGAAGGTCGATCCCATGGTGGCGCTGAGGTATGAATGATCAGGTTACAGGTGACAGGTGACAGGGCAGGGAGTCCGGAGTCCGGTGTCCGAAGTCCCGTGTCCCGTGTCCCGTGTCCCGTGTCCCGTGTCCCGTGTCCCGTGTCCCGTGTCCCGT
>Ga0187860_1003794_pt1 | contig 11736 bp, 16 predicted proteins | sample June2016WEW_10_4_FD_132981 | JGI IMG/M metagenome (GOLD analysis project Ga0187860, IMG submission 132981) | Peatland microbial communities from SPRUCE experiment site at the Marcell Experimental Forest, Minnesota, USA - June2016WEW_10_40 | ecosystem: Environmental > Terrestrial > Soil >... | reverse complement strand
TTGCATATATCTACATATAGTTTAGACTTTGGGCATGGCATGGCTCTACAGGCAAGCGAACTCGAAAAACTGGTGGCTTGGCTACCGGCTCAATGGCCGGCAGTATCTTCGTTCCACCAAAACCAGCGATCGCAAAAAGGCCGAGCAGGAACTCGAAAAACTCCGCGCCGTGGATCACGCCCACAAAGCGGGCAGCCTCACGGATGAATTTGTCGCCCTGCTTACCCGCAAAGAATCTTCCGGCGAATCGCTCCGCGCCTACGTCCGGCAATGGCTGGCCGAATGTAAAGACCTGTCATGGCGCACAACGGAGAGATACGAGGATGTCATAAATGAATTTTGCGACTACCTGAACGCGACGGACACCGCGCCTTTGCTCCGCGACATTCAGCCGGAAACCCTCGGGGCGTTCGTCCGGGGGAAGCGCGCGGACACCAGCACGGCCACCGCGAAATTGACCCGCCGAGTCCTGTCCGCGTTTTTCAATTACTGCGTGGACAATCGCGCCCTGCCTTTCTCGCCCGTGCCATCAGGACGCGCCCTGAAGTTGACCAAAGACAGCAAGGCCGTGCGCCGGGCATTCACGTTGCGGGAATTGAAAACCCTTTTCGACAAGTGCCCGTCCGACTTCTGGCGTTACATGGTGCTCGCCGGTTTCTATTGCGGGCAACGCATGGGGGATTTAATTTGCCTGCCTTGGGGCGCGGTGGACTTCACGCAGAATCAAATCAGCCTTGTGCAAGGCAAGACCGGCAAAAGCATCACCGTGCCCCTACGCGCCGAGCTTGGCACGTTTCTGCAAAAGTTGCGGCGCAAGACCGGGACGGTAAAGCCGGCGGACCCGATCTGGCCAGCCGAGGCGCGCCAGTATGCCGAGCGTGGCGCGGGCGTATTCTCAAATCAGTTTTATGATGAAGTCCTATTGCCCGCCGGACTTGTGCTTCCCCGCACGCATCACGCCAAGAAAACCGGAGAGGCGACAAATGGCGAGCGCCGGGTTAGTCCGGTTTCGTTCCATTGCCTTCGCCATACGTTTGTCAGCCTGTTAAAAATTACCGGCGCGAGCCAATCCACCGCGAAGGAACTGGCCGGGCATTCATCCGACGCCATCAGCGACAGTTACACGCACGTTGACGAGGCGACGCTAACCAAGGCCATCAAACAACTGCCGCAGGTGACAAAATGAAAAAGAAACAGGCCAATCGGCAAAGAACAGTTTTTATTCGTGTTGCTCCCCGGCAACGGCATAACGTCAACTCAAAGGCCAGTCGTGCAGGAGCAAGATTTTTTGTCCCCAAAGGCCATGATGGAATTTGCGACTTGTGCGGCTATCAGACAGCAAAAGTTCAAGCAGTTGTGCGTCGGTGGACAAAAGCTTGCGGCGAGCAGGGCATTGAAAAAGCCGGCGCCGAGCAGCACATTAAAGATTTATTCCCAAAAATCGCACTCGCCGCGATTGATAACATTCCAGCGCGACAAGATTTAACTCCGCTGGAAAAAGACCTCGACGCGGCCATCCGAAACACGCTGGCAGAGGACAGCCTGGTCCGCTGGCTGCTTTCGTGCAATCTATCTGTGATGACCGACGAACGCTTTGATTCGTGGAAAGAAATTCAGTCTCAAATGGAAATACGAAGCGGAAAAACATTTGAAATTACAGCAATCAGAAAAGCAGCCGAGCGTCTTGGTTTGACCATGCGCCCCGCCGATGCCGCTAGTTTTATTAAATCCCGCCAACAAGTTTTCTCGCCGGAATAGTTGTCACACCTTTGTTTTGGAGAAAAATAATTTCATCGGCGAATGTTAGGCCGATGCACAACGATTCAAAGTCAGTCACAAAAGAGCAGCCGCTCACAACAACTTTTGATTTGTTTCGATTAAGTCGCGCCCGGCAGGAAGTCGGATGTTGCGCGAACACGTTGAGGCAATATCACGCTGACGGCCTGCCGTTTTACCGCCAAGGAAAAGCTGTTTGGATTTCCCGCGCCGAACTTGCGGCGCACATCCGAAGGGGCGCGGTGGTTTCGTGAAAAGTTTTTTGAGAAAATCCTCCGCGTCCGGCTCCGACCGCGCCAAGATTGAAAAGCTTGTCCGGCGGGGCTGGCGTCCCGGCTTCAAAATTGGCGACTTCCTAAGTCGGCGATGGAAGGGAGTTGCTAATGCAAATTGAGGACCGCCCCAAACGTGCCGCTCGCCAGCCGTCTCTGGACACCAGCCCGGACAACCACCGCGCCCGCGCCATCATTGCCACGGTCCTGAACGAAGCCGGGCAGCACTGGACGCCCAAGCTAAGGCAGGCTATCGCCCGGCCTGAACTGTTTCAGGATGGACAGTTGCGCATCATGGCTAAGGCAATCAACACGGCATCGGCAAACGGCATCATTCCTTCATCCATTGCCATCCATGAACACTTGCCCAAGGTCCACCGTGGTCTGGTTTGGAGTTTTCAACCAACCGAGGCTTTGCCTTTGGCCATCATTGAAATTGAGGCGGAAACTTTTCTGGAAAATGCCCTGCCCGTTGGGATTGAAACCCTGCTTGGCGAAAGCTGGCAGGCCATCAAGGACAATCCGAAATCCGCCAGCAGCATCGCCCGGCACACCGTCGCGGCTCTGGAAAGAATTACCGCCGAGGGTGACGGCAAATCTTCGCTTACCTTGCGTTCGCCTGACGAATTGCTGGCCATGACCTTTGACGACTCCGACCGCATCATAGGCGACCGGCTCCTGGCGACCGGGCAATCCCTTGCCATTTGTGGTGCCGGAGGCGTGGGCAAATCCCGGTTGCTGTTGCTATTGCTGGCCTGCATCGCCGGTGCCCGTAGGTTTCTGACATTCGACACGTTCAAGCCCGAAATGAAATGGCTTGTCCTGCAAACCGAAAATTCAAACCGCCGATTGCAGCAAGACCTGGCCCCGATCAAATCATGGCTTGGCGATGACTGGCTGCGTTTCACAGAGTGCGTGACCATTCACACGATTGAAACGGATAGTGACGCATTTGTGAATCTGGACGACCCGGACGCGGTTGCCCGAATCGAGGCCGCAATCCAAAATCACAAGCCGGATGGAATTGCCATTGACCCGCTGGCCGACTTCGCCGCTGGCGACTTGAACAAAGATGCCGACATGAAATTGACGCTGCAATCACTTTCGCGCTTGTGCCGTCGAGGAAATCCGAAGCGCTCAATCATCGTCCTGCATCATGCGATCACCGGCAGAGGCGGCGCGGCCAAGGCGACCGGCTACGACCGCGCCAGCTTCGCCCGAAATTCAAAAATGCTTCACGCTTGGGCACGCGGGCAAATCAATCTTGCGCCAGTTGACCCCGACAGCAACGACCGCTTGATCGTCGCGTGCGGTAAATGCTCCAATGGCCGCGAGTTTCAAACCTTCGCCGTGCGGTTGAATCCCGACACCATGATTTATGAGTGTGACCCGACCGTGGACGTGAGCCAGTGGGAACGGGACATCACCGGAACGAAAGACAACGCTCCGCTGATGAATCCCGACCGCGTGCGCGAATTGTGCGCCGTGACGGGTAGCAGCAAGGCCGCGCTCGCCAAGTCCATCATGGACGATTGCGGATGCTACCGGGGGAGCGCCTACCGCTATATCACCCGCGCCGAACAATCCAAGATAATCACATTCAACAAATCGCATGAAACCTACTTCCGCAAATAGCTTTGTCTCCGCCGATTCTCCAGAGACAAAACGGAGACAAGCCGGAGACGTGTCTCCTGTCTCTCTACCCCGTAGGGGGAGAGACAGAGACAACCGGCGAGACTGGACACAGCCTATCACCGTCAAAGGCTCCGAACTGGCGCAGGCCATCGCCGAGGCGCACGCGGCAGGCTATCACGGCCATTTGATGAAACTTAGGCCAATGGCCATGTATCAATTGAAATTCTTTCGCCTGCCAAGCGCGCCAGAGGCCGGAAAACAGTTTCGGGAGTCTCCTTTTAAGTCAGACCCGTGCAAGGCACCCGAGCAGTCCCTTCAATCTCTATGAGTCACCAAAACCAATTAATTTACACAAAATGAAAAAATCAAACCGTCCACCAAAAGCCAAAACGAAATTGACAAAAAGCCAGCTCGCCCTGGCGCTGGGAATCAGCCGACAGGCTTTGAACGTGCATTTGAAAGCGCCTGGCCACCCGCCGATTGATGATCTCGGCGCATGGGAAGTTTTGCTCGCTGAACGTGGCCGGGCAGGAACATCACCGCCCAAACTTCGCGACGCCATCGCCCGCCAGAGGCTTGCGATCCTGAAGGAGGAACACAAAAAACGCGCCCGAGAAAACCGGATTGCTGCGAAGGAGCTAATCCCCCTTGCCGATGCCCGGCGCCAAGTTTGCGAAGCAATGGGAATCGTATTCAACGACATGACGTGCGACGCCAACGAATTGCCGCCAGCTTGCGCCGGGCGTCCGGCGGTAGAAATCGGAATCATTTTCTCCGCACGGATTGAAAAACACCGCAAGGATTGGAAAGCAAAATTTGACGCCATCAGCACATGAATAAAGACCAACCTAAAACCGCCAAGTGCCGTTATTGCGGCGCGGAATACGGCTTCACCGAGGCCAACCGCCAGCGCGAACGCAAATTATTCAGCCCGCTTTGATGATGGACGACGCGCCAAACATTCAGCACAAGGCGACGTTCAAAGGCGAATCCGACTTCGCTTATGAGGACGGCGAGCTTGTGCCGTTTGTCGGCCATGCCAGTGACGAAGAATTGCCGCCGGACGATAGCAGCGGCGCAATGGTAACTCCGCAATTCATTGATTCAATGATGCGAGGCGCAAACAGCCTGGACGAAATCGGCGCGCGGCTTGTGTTGACTTCATTCGGCCAGCCGAAATGCCTTTACCGTCCAAAATCACTCCGTGAACTGGCTTTATGGTTGAACTGTTCACACCCCACCGCGAAGAAATTATTTACCACTTTTTTGACCGAAATTGCTAGGGATTTTGACGTTTAGCTTTCCACCGTCCGCAGTAGTAGAGACACATTTATTTTATGAGCGAACCAAACATTGCAGAAAAAATCATCGGCGCGATTGACCGCGCGATCACCGGCACGAAGCCGACGCCCAAAAATCCAATCGAGGCCGCCGCGCTCGTCATTTGTTCACTCGCCGCGCCGCGTGTCAAATCCGCGATGGGCGGCAGATTTGCCGACGCCAAAAAACTTTACGCGGATATCAAGCGGCTTCAAAAACTTCTGAATTTCGATCTCACCGAAATGGCGGCTTATAGGGCTTATCAGGCCCAAATCGACGAACACGACCAACTCACCACCAATGGCGGCGACTTGGCAGCCATTCCGCGCGGACGTTCCCGCGATGCTTGGATTGGCGACTTTGCATCGCGGAAAGAGGCCGCGGAACAGGCCGCGATTAAAGCCGGGAAAAAATTCGCAACGCTTAACATCGAAATCGGCGACTTGGTTTTGGCACAGCTTCACGATGAAGTTGCGGAACTCGAAAACATCGAGGCGCGGCAGGCCGCTCGTTTCGGCCTGCCTTACAAGGCGTCACCCACCGTCGCCGCGCTCCGTTCAATCTCGGATTATTTGCGCATCACCGCCGCAGTCACCGTCCTCGAAAACTTTTAATTCAAAACACCATGAGCAACACCTATTCAACCGCCGCCGAAAATCTGGCAGTCGAGGCCACGAGCGCAATTAGCACCTTGCTTGCCCCGTTCGCCAGCATCGCCAAAGCATTTCCACTTGAGCCGCTCAAAGACCCCGCCTTGCCCCGCGTTGTGGCCGTCGTCAAATCCGTCGCCGACACGCAGCTTGTGGCGAACCCCGACTACACGCTGGGCGATGCGACGATCAACCCGACCACGATTAATCACACGCTGTTCACGCAGCCATTCGGCATCGGTTGCGACGAATTGGATTTGGGAGCACGTCTCGCTTGGTTGTATCAGTTGAACGGCCAGAAAATCGCCGCCGCACTTTCGGATGCAATTTCGGCTTTGCTGACGACCGCGAATTATGGCGCGCCCGTTGTAACGTGCACCGCCGCGAATTTTGCCGTGTCTGATTTCGAAACTTTGTACAATGGCGTCGCAACCGCAGGCCGCACCATCATCCTCGACACGAGCTATTTCGCCAAAGTAAAACCCGCTTCATGGTGTCCGCCAGGATTCACGAGCCTGTGGGAGCATACGCGCTGGAGCGCAGCCGGGGCGAACGTGCGCGGCTTTGTGTCCGACCCCGCCGCGATTGTGATTTCCTACGCCATACCGAACGTTGACCGCCCCGGCCGTCAAGTCATGGCAATGGCGCCGTTCACAATCCCGCAAATCGGTTTGCAAGGCATGGCGTCAATTTACTATCTGACAGCCACACGCCGTTTGATGGGATGCTTGAGCCTTCAAATGGGCGCGGCTCCCGGTGACACGAACGCGCTTAAACTTTTGGTGTCAGCATGAATTTGCGAACGGCAGGGCATCCCGTTCGCAGTTTGCCCGCAGCGGTTGTTTGGCCGGTGGGGTGGTTCCCACCGGCTTTTGCCCGCCGGAATTGAATTTATGAAAACTGAAAAAATGAAATCCGCAAAAAAGACCACGGCGACCAATTCTATACCAAGGAAAGCGAATTTTAGCCGAATAAATCGCTTGATGAAGGCCGTCGGTCAAGATTTGCGGCTGTCGCAGGGTCCATATCCTCAACTTTTTCGAGGAGTGTTTGGTGAGCTAAATCAATCTGCTCATTTAACACCGTAGCGGCTCTCTCTGGTGAAATGCCCTGCCTTGCCGCCAATGATTGAAAACACAAAGCCAGAGCATAACATTTAGCTTCAAGCAAAAGACACTTTGCCGCGAGTGCTTCAACCGTTTTGGGAATCTCGGAATCATTCATGGTGAAATTTGAAGTTGAACCGCGCCGCCTGAAAACACAAGTCCGCATTTATTGCCACCACCGTCGCGCCCACGCCGGCCGCCAGCAAGCCGGAAGATCAAAGGCCGGGAAATACCATCGCCATTTGTCCGCCCTGTAATCTTGACCCTTCGCGTAATTTACGCATTAAATAAGCCGTGACCATTTTAAGAGGCAAAGTTTGCAGGGGATTCGGCAAGGCTGGTAGTTGCCTGCCGGATCAAATAAAACATTTAAAAGATTCTTTGCCAGAAATCACTTCAATGTATACGCGCGGAACCTTAAATGTCGAATTGGAAAACCCCGTCCGGTTCTCCGTATATGATTTTATATTTCCAAACGTGAAATGGCGTGAAGATTATCCTCCTGAAACTTTTAAGATTATCAAAGCTAGGCTGTTGCTCGAAGTCGAAAACAACAAACCAGCAGTCCCATGTTTACTTTATTTTCCGTCAACATCCACTCACCGGGCAAACCCGTTTATGTTGGAAATTATCACCGAGAAACTTGACCTGACAGGCGTTAATGAATGTTTTGTATGTTTTAGCCACCAATCACGACGGGCTGACTGGGTAATTTTTGGCGACAGAAGCGCGAGTCCAAAGATTCAGTGAATCATCTCAAAGCGCAGGCCGCCCCGCTTCGCTGCGTAAGCAGGGCAGCGAGCGCCGCCCCTTGGTAGGGTGGAGACACCGCGAAACCGCAAATCGAATCCTACGCGCAAATCATCATGGCCGGTTGAACCGTAGTGCGCGATAGAAACAGGCTGCTTATACTTTGCATATAGTTGGCGCTTTTATGTTTTGGCAAAACTTCATTTTGGCCTTTGTTTTACAGTGTCAAAATGAAGTTGGCGGAGAGAGGGGGATTCGAACCCCCGATACGACTCCGCACTACAAATTTAACTATTTCAAAGCATTACGACATATTGAAACACGCTTGACATCAGCAGACGTTGCCACTATTGTTGCCACTAGAATTAACCGAAAGGCACAATATGGCATCTCTCCGCAAAAAAGACCGCTCGCCGTTCTGGTTCGCGTGCTACACCCTGCCCGATGGCCGTCGCACGCAACGCAGCACCGGCACACCTGACAAGCGCAAGGCTTTGGGCCTCGCCCTCAAATACGAGGATGCCTCCCGCGAAGCTGTTGCCGGTCGCTTCATCGAATCGCGGGCGCGGAGAGTTATCGCAGACATTTACGCGCTTGCCAATGCCGAAGTGCTGCCCAATTCGTCCACCCGCGCCTTTTTGAAGGCATGGCTCGACCGCAAATCGCTGGAGGCCGACGCCGCCACCCATCAACGCTACACCGGCGTCATAACTCAATTCCTCGAACACATCGGACACAAGGCCAACGCCGACATCAAGAAAATTACGCCGACGGATGTTGCGAGTTTCCGCGACGCCGCCGCGAAACGTCTCGCCATCGGCTCGGCCAATCTCATGTTAAAGGTTCTCCGCTCTGCTTTTACCGCCGCCCGTCGTGAAGGGTTGATGGACGATAATCCCGCCGAGCGCGTGACCGTCTTAAAGCAACGGAAAGATTTTGAACGCCGCCCGTTCACGCTGCCGGAACTGAAACGGCTCATGGAACTGGCGGATAAAGAATGGCGCGGCATGATTCTGTTTGGCCTCTACACCGGGCAGCGGTTGGGCGACATCGCCACGCTCACTCGGAAGAACCTTGACCTCACCCAGGAAGAAATTCGTCTCACCACCGGCAAGACCGGCAGGCGGCAGATTCTGCCGCTCTCCGCGCCGTTGCTTGACTACGTTAAAAAATTGGCCGCCACAGATGTGCCTGACGCGCCACTTTTTCCAAACGCCTACGCCACGGTGCAGCGGCAAGGCCGTGCAGGGAACTTGAGCAATCAGTTTCACAAGATTCTTGTCGCTGCTGGCTTTGCCGAAAAACGCAGTCATCACAGCACCGGCAAAGGCCGCAATACTTCGCGCGAACAAAACGAAATCAGTTTTCATTCGCTTCGGCATACGGCCACCACCCTGCTTAAAGCTGCCGGTGTATCGGACGCCATAACGCGGGAATTCATCGGTCACGACTCACCCACCGTGTCCAAACAATACACCCACATTCCCACCGACACATTGCGGCAGGCTGCAAATAAGCTGCCGAATATTTTCAAAGCGGAATGATTTTCCAACGAATATTCGACTTTGCCAGTTTTTATTACAGTTGTTGAACTCACGAGAAAAATTCACAAAAAGCAAGCTGACGAGATTCTGACGGCAGGTTAAAATCTCGGGAAGAAATTAAATATGAAAACCGCCCTCCTCGAAATCGAAGCCGTCTTGAGCAATGCAACCGCCGAGTTGTCCATGCCAACCCCAAATGCGGAAAAGGCAAAACAGGGCATTGAGGTTGCCAGAAAAAAGCTCTTGGATTTGGCGGAGAGTCAATCTGGCCGCAATCCCCTGCTTGAAGCTAAACGCAAACTGGCCCTCGTTTTTCTCGGAATGGCGAAGAATCATTTCTCCGACGCTGACACCGAGATTTTTTCCATACTCGCCAAGGAACGGGTGCTGCAAGATGAGTTGGAACGAGCGCGAAAGAACAATTGAGCGCCGCTGGAAAACAGCGGCATGAATTACAACAACAACGAAACCGAAGAACACAAAATCAAATCACAAACTCCGCAATCCCCGCGACCACAAATGCGTTCTTGTCCGCTGCGAAAGCGGTTTTCGTCGTGTCATGCTTCCACCGCTTGAATCAGACGGTGTAGTTTCAAAGTGGTTTTCACGGTGGAGACGGCTTTTCTGACGATTGCTCCGTTGATCAGGGCAACAGAACTTAATCCCGCTCATCTTCTTCCGCAGGCATACTTAAAAGGGACAGGACGTAACCTGTGTCACCTAAACGAAAGGCTTCTTCGTCCAAATCGCGCTCGCCGTTCAGATATGGAAACCACGTCTTCGTGGTTATATGCACTTGTTCGATATTCCTCTTTGAACTGTCGTTGTATAACTGAATGGCTGCCGATCCTTGAGGCGCGACTTTCAACCCGGTGAAGCGGAATCCAAGAGCTTCGGCTTCATCCGATGGAATATATTTAGTGAGCTTCCCTTGCTTGGATATGACCATCGCGCACGCTTCGCCGGTATAGCGGACGTAACGAATCGTGGCGCTACGCGCCGAACTTTGCCAATCGTCGCCCATCTTCAAGATTTCCGCCAAAGTCATAAAGGAACGCCTCTGCAATCGTTGCTCGATGTGAGCGCGGGGGATCAACAGCGCGGCGGCAAATTCATCCGCTTCGACTTCAAGCTCGTTGTCACAAATAAATCCCGGCGTGGAATTGTGGCTCTTTCCCGCGACCAACAATTCTCGATGCGGCTCGATGAAATAGTGACCGAGTTCGTGAGCTATCGAAAACCGGACTCGCTTTCGATTAGGCGCGTTGTTTGGATCGGGATGATAAATGACAAAGCTGGCTGCTTCACGGAGAAACTCAATGCGTCCGTGAAACCCCTCACATTTTTCGATGGAGACTAAACTGATGCCCTCGCCCTCCGCAATCGTGTCCAGACTGACGGGAGAACTCGTTTGCCCGTAGGACGCACGAACTTCATCAGCCAGTTTTTCGATGGGACAATTGATCATTCAGGGGGCCGCTTTTTGGCTTTCAACTGAGCCAGCAAGGCTGCTCGCTTTTTTTCAATCTCCTCGCGTGTCTCTGTGGGTATCTGGTCTGTTGCATTTTCCCGATTCATCGCCATGTAAGGAGATTCCATCGTTTGATGCTCGATAAATTCAGCAGGCGCTTCAGCGGGTTGGCTTCGACCCTGAAATTGTTCGTGGACTCGTTTTAGTGCCGCTTTTTCGGAATCACTCAATTCAACTTTGCTGGAGAGGAATTCGTTGATCTCAGATTCAGTTGCTTCCTTTGGCGACCAAGAATGGAGCGCGCCGGTGATGAGGGCGTCAACGGCCTTTTCTTCGCGGTTGAGATTTGTGTCGTCACTCATAGTGGTAGTTCGGGATATTTACGTTTCAGAACCGCTTTGAACTTTTGCCGAATCTGACTCAAAGCACCTTTGACAGCTATTTTGCTAACGGTTTTTCCGGTGGTTTCGTAAATCTTGCGAGTGATTTCCTCTTGAGATACGACGAAGCCAAAATTGTCGGCAAGGACACCGGCAACGAGTTTCTGCTGTGCTGGGAGCGTTTGGATGAACGCAAGGAACTCGCTACGGATTGCGGGCGCGTCTTCCTTGCTGATTGCGTCCTTCCAAGCCAGTCCCACCTTAGTATCAACGAGGGCTTCGGCGATCTCCTCTGTGAGTTCATCATCTCTACCAGTCTCACGCCGCTTCGCTCGTGATAGGTCAATCGCTTTGCACTGACACATTCGGAGCAGCAGTCCCACCAAGGGCTTATCGAAGTCCAAGTCTGCCCGTTCCGCTTTTTTGAGCAATTCCAGGACGGTATCGTGGATAATCGTGCCCTTCTCGGCGTCAGACAACCAGGAGAAGCCACGAAGCTTTCCCATGAGCCGAACGCCGAATTCCTGCAAAAGGGTGTCGCCTGCCTTCTGCCGTTCGTTTTCATCGCCCAGCAGCAGACATTTGATCTCTGTGTCGTCGAATTCGGCCGCAGCTTGCTCTGTCGCGTTATTGCCATCCATACGCAGTATTCGTCCCCAAAGGTGAGAGGGACTAAAATAAATCAAAAAAAGTTTAGTCCCACCTGCCCACTGTCACCGGTCACTTGAAAACCAGCCACGAAAGGTCGAATTGATCCGGCCACTGAGTTTGCATAAACGAAATAAGCATTTTCATTCCAAAAAGCTCCATAGCAGAGCGTTACGGGGAGTTT
>Ga0187860_1003793_pt1 | contig 11736 bp, 7 predicted proteins | sample June2016WEW_10_4_FD_132981 | JGI IMG/M metagenome (GOLD analysis project Ga0187860, IMG submission 132981) | Peatland microbial communities from SPRUCE experiment site at the Marcell Experimental Forest, Minnesota, USA - June2016WEW_10_40 | ecosystem: Environmental > Terrestrial > Soil > Wetlands... | reverse complement strand
GATCGGTGAGCTCGTGCCCGGGATGGCCTACCTGGTCCGGCGGTTGCTGGAGAACACGTCGCAGGACAGTTTCGTCCGGAACCGGTACGCCGAGGACAAGAACCTCGACGCCCTCCTCGCCAAGCCGACGGTGCCGCCGGACGTCGCCGAGCGATCGCGACTCCAGGGCCAGCTGCCGGCGCCGGCCAAGCCCGGCGAAGGTGCCTACCACCCTGAGCCCGTGGCGGAGTGGTTCCGCCCGGAGGTCCGCCGAACGATGGCCGAGGCCGTCAGCTCGTTCAAGTCACCTGCCGCCGCCGCTGCCTCGGAAGGCGTGCCGGCGAGCGCGGCGTTCCGCATCGGCCGGTACGTGGCGGCTCGTATCGGGGGCGAGGACGTCTCGACCTCGCGGAGCATCGCCTCGGTCAACCCGGCCGACCCGGCCCAGGTTGTGGCGACGTCCGCCTGTTGCGACGCCGCCGAGGCGACCGCCGCGATCGAGGCGTGCGCCAGCGCGTTCGAGGGTTGGAGACGGCGACCGACCGAGGAGCGGGCAGCGGTCCTGTTCCGAGCGGCGCAGTGGATGCGGCAACGCCGGTTCGACATCACCGCCCTGGAGGTCTTCGAGGCCGGCAAGGGCTGGGACGAGGCGGACGGGGACGTCTGCGAGGCGATCGACTTCCTCGAGTACTACGGGCGGGAGTCCCTACGCCTGGCCAGAGGTGGCCACGTGCAGTCCCCTCCGGGCGAGCTGAACCGGCTGACCTACCGGGGCCGGGGCGTCACCGCCGTGATCGCTCCGTGGAACTTCCCCCTCGCCATCCCGACGGGGATGGTGTCGGCAGCGCTCGTCACCGGCAACTCGGTGGTCTTCAAGCCGGCTAAGCAGACGCCGGCCATTGCCCGCGTCCTCGTCGATGCTTTCGAGCACGCAGGCCTGCCGGCGGGGGTGCTGTCGTTCGTCCCCGGCGTCGGCGAGGAGATCGGCGACACTCTGATCACCCACCCCAAGGTGGCGGCGATCTCCTTCACCGGGTCGAAGGCGGTGGGCCTGCGCCTGAACGAAGGCGGCGCCCGCACCGTGCCGGGCCAGCGCGAGGTGCGGCGGGTGTTCGCCGAGATGGGCGGCAAGAACGCCATCATCATCGACAGCGACGCGGATCTGGATGTGGCCGTGCCGGCTGCCGTGCGATCGGCCTTCGGCTATTCGGGGCAGAAGTGCTCGGCGGCCTCGAGGATCGTGGTGGTGGGGGCGGTGGGGGGTGGGTTTCTCGAGCGGTTCGTCGAGTCCACCCGGGCGCTGCGCATCGGGCTGCCCGAGGAGATGGGCACCGAGATGGGGCCCGTGATCGACGAGGACGCCCTCAAACGCATCCGCGACTGGCAAGAGCGCGCCGCCGACTTCGGCCGGGTCGTGCTGCAGCGGGAGGATCTGCCCGATAAGGGCTACTTCGTCGGGCCGACCATCGTCGACGGCGTGGAGCCGGACTCACCGCTGGCGTACGAGGAGATCTTCGGCCCCGTGGTGGCGGTGCTGCGAGCCAAGGACTTCGAGCACGCCATCGAGATCGCCAACTGGAGCCAGTACTCGCTCACGGCCGGTGTGATCTCACGGAGCCCCTCGCACATCGCCCGGGCGGCCGAGGCGCTCGAGGCCGGGAACATCTACATCAACCGGGGGATCACCGGCGCGGTCGTCGGGCGGCAGCCATTCGGTGGGCACGCCATGTCGGGCTTCGGCCAGAAAGCCGGCGGTCCCGACTACCTCTACCAATTCGTCGAGCCCCGTGTGGTGACGGAGAACACAATTCGGCAAGGTTTCGCGCCGCCGGCCTCCGAGGGCGGCTAGCTCACCGCCTTGTTACCGATGGCGTAGCTCACCCGCGCTGCCGTTACAGGGCGGCGAGCTCCCGGGCCGCCTGCTCGATGTCGTCGGTCTGGGGGAGGATCGCCTTCTCGAGTGTCGGCTCGTAGGCGACGAACGTGTCGGTCGCCCCGACCCGGCGTATCGGGCCGTCGAGGTCGGAGTAACAGTGCTCGCCGGCCCAGGCCGCCACCTCGGCACCGAAGCCGGAAGTGAGCACGTCCTCGTGGACGACGAGCAGTTTCGACGTGCGGGCGATCGTCTCGGCGACCGCTTCGGTGTCCCAAGGGATGAGCGTGCGCAGGTCGATGACCTCCACGGACACCCCGTCGGTGGCCATCTTCTCGGCGGCGACGAGTGACTTCTGCACGGTGGCGCCCCAGGTGACGATCGAGAGGTCGCGGCCTTCCCGCACGGTCGCCGCCTTGCCGAGCGGCAGCACGTAGCCAGGCTGAGGAAACGGATCCATGGCGTACTTCTGCCGCAGGAGGTGCTTGTGCTCGAGAAACAGGACCGGGTCCTCGCACCGGAACGCCGCCCGCAGCAGTCCCACGGCATCGCGCGCCCTCGAGGGGAAGATGACGATGATGCCCGGGATGTGGGTGAAGATCGATTCGCCGGACTGCGAGTGCCACAGCGCCCCGCCGGCGATGTAGCCACCGATGGCGCAACGGATCACGAGCGGCACCGTGAACTGGCCCTGCGAGCGCCAGCGGGCGGTGGCCGCCTCGGCCCGGATCTGGTGCATGGCCGGCCAGATGTAGTCGAAGAACTGGATCTCCGCGCACGGCCGGAGGCCCCGCAGCGCCTGGCCGATCCCGCGGCCCACGATGTTCGCCTCGGCGAGCGGGGTGTTGTAGCAGCGCGCGATCCCATGGGTCTTCTGCAGGCCGTGCGTCGTCCCGAACACGCCCCCCTTGCCCTCGACGAGCTCGACGACGTCCTCGGGGGCGTCGGCCACGTCTTCGCCGAAGACCCGGATCCGCTGGTCGGCGGTCATGAGCTCGAGCAGCGTGAGGCGGATGGCGTCACCCATACCGACCGGCTCGCCGCGGCTGGCCAGCTCGCTCAGCGGGTCGCTGCGGTGGGCTTCAGTCGTGGCGGGGGCAGCGGCCTCCGGGCTCGGCAGCGGGATGTCCGGGATCGCCAGCACGTTGTGGGTGACGGTCGCCGGGTCCGGTCGCTGGCAGGTGAGCGCCTTGCGGGACATCTCGGCGACATGCAAGCGGGCTTCCTCCCGGATCTGCTCGGCCTCTTCGTGGGTCAACACGCCACCTCGGATGAGCTGGTGCTCGAAACGCAGGATCGGGTCGTGGTGCGCCTCGACCTCCAGCTCCTCGGCCGAGCGGTACTTGGCTTGGGTGTCCTGGGACGAGTGCGAGTACGGCCTCGTCACCGTGGCGTGGATGAGGCCGGGGCCTTCGCCGGCACGCACCCGCGCGATGGCGTCGGCGCCCTTCTGACGGCTGGCGAAGTAGTCAGTGCCGTCGACCTTTGTGATCGCCAACCCCCGAAACCCGCTCACCAACTCCGAGATCGGCGCCGGCGCCTGGTCCGACGCCCGCACGGAGATGGCGTAGCCGTTGTCGGCCACGAGGTAGAGCACCGGCAGGTGCAGGCGGCATGCCGTGTTCAGGCTCTCCCAGAACTCGCCCTCGGAGGTCGCCCCTTCGCCGAGCGAGACGTAAGTGACTTCGTCGCCGTATGCCTTGCAGCCATCGAGGTGCCTCGGCGCGATGTAGCGGGCCGCCTCCGCACAGCCCACCGCCGGAATGCACTGGCTCCCGGTCGGGCTGGTCTGCGACACGATGTTGAGTCGCTTGGAGCCCCAGTGCGAGGGCATCTGGCGCCCGCCTGAGCTGGGGTCCTCCAACGACCCGACGGCCTGCAGCAGGATCTCCAGCGGTGTGACGCCGAGAGCGAGGCAGAGCGCCTGATCGCGGTAGTACGGGAAGAACCAGTCGTACGAAGGCCTGAGCGACCTGGCGAGGCCGAGCAGCAGGACCTCGTGGCCGGCACCGGAGATCTGGAAGAAGACGCGGGACTGTTTTTGCAGCATGATCTCGCGGTCGTCGAGCACCCTCGAGGTGCACGCCAGCCGGTAGTCCTCGAGCAGCTGCGCCCGGTCGTAACCCCGGTACTCGTCGGCGTTGCCTGAGCCGTCGGCGGTTGTTGTTATCGCCGCTGCCGCCGCTGTCGCGGCGCTCGCCGGCTCTGCCTCGCCCAACGCCCCGGGATCGGCACCCACCTCACCCGGCTCGTCGTTGCGCTGACGCCCACCTCTGGTCACTCTTGTCACTCCGGCTCCTTTGAAGGGGGCGCACCGCTGGGCCCCTCCTGGATCGAGCACTGCCAGTGGCTGCGCACTTCGCGCACGGTGCGGCAGCCCGATAGGACCATTGCTCACCTTAGAGCCTCCATGGCGAGAAAAGGTGGGGAACCCGCGCCGCCTGAGTGCTTCCCGGCGACACTTTCGCGGAGCACCGCCCGGGCGGCGTAAGGATGGCCGGGAGGAGGCGATCGTTCGACTGGGCCGGAGATCTCGGGAAAGAAGCCACCGTCGACCCTCACCTAGACTGACACGTCAGTCAACAAACTCCGCCACCGAGAGAAAGCCGCCCGACATGCAGACTCGCCTGACAGAACTGCTGGGAATTGAGCACCCTGTGATGCTCGCCGGGATGGGCGGAGTGTCGTACGCCCCGCTCGTGGCGGCGGTGTCGGAGGCTGGGGGTTTCGCGTGCTTGGGCGCCTCGACGATGGGGCCCGACGGCATGGTCGCCGAGATGCGCGAGGTGAAGCGCCTTACGGACAAGGCGTTCGGCGTCGACCTGCTCACGGCGATGCCGGGGGACCTCGAGGCGCAGGTGCAGATGCTCATCGACGAGGGCGCCAAGGTGTTCGTGGCCGGGCTCGGCGTCCCCTCCGCCGTCATCGCCCTGTGCCATGACGCCGGCGTGATCGTGGTGAACATGTGCGGCAAGGTCGAGCACGCCCGGCGCGCTCTCGAGGCGGGTTGCGACTTGGTCGTGGCCCAGGGCACCGAAGCCGGTGGCCACACCGGGACGGTGGCGACGATGCCGCTCGTGCCGCAGATCGTCGACGCCGTCGGGGACCGGATCCCGGTCGTCGCCGCCGGCGGGATCTTCGACGGCCGGGGGCTGGCGGCGGCACTCGCCCTCGGTGCCGACGGGGTGTGGGTCGGGACTCGTTTCATCGCCACGCCCGAGGCGAGGGCGGTCAACGGCTACAAGGAAGCACTCGTCGCCGCCCGTGAGGACTCGACCGTCGTGTCCAGGGCGTACTCGGGCAAGACGATGCGGGTGCTGCGCAACGACTACACCGCCTACTTCGAGGCGCACCCTGTGGAGTTGCAACCGTTCCCAGCGCAACTCGGGCGCTCCATCAACGACGGGGCGCTTCATCTCGGCGGTCAAGCCGATCACCTGGGCGAATCGGTGATCGACCCTCACCGGGAGTGCTACCCCGCCGGCCAGGGCACCGGGGCGATCGACGAGGTCGTGCCGGCGGGGGCGTTGGTGAGGCGCTTTGTCGCCGAGGCAGAGGCGATCCTGGCTCGAATCGGGCGGCCGGCGCCGCTGACGGAGCCGGCGACGTCCAACTAGCCTGACTGACGCATCAGTCGATAGGAGCGGACATGCGCTGGAAGGTGGAGGACACGCCGGAGCGGGCGGCGTTTCGAGCGGAGTTCAAGGGCTGGCTCGCCGAAGGGCTGCCTGACGGGTGGGTCGACGCGCTCGAGCGCGAGGACGACGCTGCGTTCGCCGAGGCTCGAAAGGGCTTCGACTTCCTCTCCTGGATGGGGACCATCGGTCGTGCCGGCTATGCCGCCCCGATGTGGCCGAAGGAGTACGGCGGGCTGTCGGGCGAGGCGTGGATGCAGCAGATCGTGCGGGAGGAACTGGCGAGCCACCGGCTGCCGACGTTCGGCGTCAACCTCCTCGGTGTCGGCCTAGCCGGACCGACGATCATCGCCCACGGGAGCGAGGAGCAAAAGCTGCGCTACCTGCCGAAGATCCTCTCCGGCGAGGAGATCTGGTGCCAGCTGTTCTCCGAGCCGGGTTCTGGCTCCGATCTCGCGTCACTCGGCACCCGGGCGGTGCGCGATGGCGACGAATGGGTGGTCAACGGCCAGAAGGTCTGGACGAGCATCGCCTCGCTGTCCAAGTTCGGGATGCTGCTCGCTCGCTCCGACCCTGAGGTGCCCAAGCACGAAGGCCTCACCTATCTCATTGTGGACATGAGCTCACCGGGTGTGGAAGTCCGCCCGCTCCGCCAGATCACCGGATCGGCTGACTTCAACGAAGTGTTCTTCACCGACGTCCGGGTGCCCGATGCCAACCGCGTCGGGGACGCCGGCGAGGGTTGGAGGTACGCCAGGACGACGCTCATGAACGAGCGGATGACCCTGTCGGGCCTCTCGATCGACGCCGCCTCGATCATGGGCGGCATCCGCCGCGACCCTTGGGAGCACCTGCTCTCGGGAGTGATGGACCGGACGGATCCGATCGTGCGCCAGGAGCTCGCCCGGATCTACATCGCCCAGGAACTGAAGGAGATCACGGCGTTCCGGGCAAACTCGGCCCGCCTGGCGGGACAGACGCCCGGGCCTGAAGGCGGCGTGTCGAAGGTGTTCAACGCTGAATTCAATCAGTACCGGTCGAACGTTGCGATGGATGCCGGCGGGATGGGCTCGATCGCCTGGGAGGCAGTTGGTGCGGGCGCGAACGGTGGCGGCGACGGCGGGGCGAAGGCAACGGCGTTTCTCCGGGCGAGAGCGAACACGATCGAGGGCGGGACCTCCGAGGTGCTCCGCAACCAGATCGCCGAGCGCATCCTCGGCCTACCGCGGGACATCGAGGCCGACAAGGGAGTCGCCTGGTCGAAAGCCCGGCGGAGTTGAGCCCGACCGAGCTGAGCCCGGCCGGCTCCCGCGGCGCCAGCACCGACGGCCGTTCCGCCGCCAGCACCGCCGGCCGGCCGCTCCGGCGTGCGGTGAGCGACGCCGACAAGGCGTCCCGACGGACCGACATCCTCTCGGCAGCCAAGCAGGTCTTCGCGGAGCAGGGCTATCACGCCACGACGATCGCAGACATCGCCAGGCAGGCAGGCCTGTCGTACGGCTCGATCTACTGGTACTACGAGTCGAAGGAAGTGCTCTTCCACGAGCTCATGTCGGCCGAGGCGGCGGCATTGCGTGCCCACATCAACGACGCCGAGCGGCTCGTCCCCGCCGGCGAGGGCCCGGCCGCGCCGCTCAAGGCGGCGGTGCGGGCGACGCTCGAGTTCTACGGGGCCGACCGGGCGCTGGTGAAGCTGCTCTTCCGGGACGCATTCGCTCTGGGCGCTGCATTTGAGCAGCACCTGTATGCCATCCACGCATCGTTTGTCGACGACGCCGAGCGGTTGGTCGTGCTTGCGCAGCGCCAAGGCGCACTGGTCGAGGGCCCACCGAACATGATGGCGTTCGCGATCACCGCGCTTGCCGGGCAACTGGCTCATCGCCGGCTCACGACCGACGACGGGCTGGGTCCCGACGAAGCCGCCGAGTTCGTGGTCGAGCTGTTGCTGAACGGGCTGCGACCCCGCGACGGAGGACGTGAGGAAACACGAGCGTGAGCCTGGATCCTGATCGGACCCCCGTCATCGTGGCGGCGGGCCAGACCGAGAGCCGGGATCTGACACTCGGTCCCCTCGAGCTTGCCGAGATCGCTGCACGGCAAGCCCTTGACGCAGCGCCTGGGCTCGCTGCGGCGATCGAGCGGGTCACGGTGGTCAACATCCTGTCCCACCGTGCCGGCCGGGCTCCGGCGGCCTGGCTCGCTCACGCGCTCGGGTTGGGTTCGGTGGCGTGCGAGACGACGAACGTCGGCGGCAACACACCGCAGGCGATGGTCGAACTGGCGGCGAGCGAGATCGCTCGCGGCGAGCTCACCGCCACCCTCATCGTCGGCGCAGAGGCGGTCCGTTCAGGTCGGCTCAAGGGAGCCAGGCCGGCAGCGCCGCCTGTCGCCGGGCTATCGGCCGCCCGGACCTCGACAAAGTCCACCGCGCCGCCGCCGACTCCCGAGACGCCGCCCCCGGACCCCGTCATCGGCGCCGACCCGCAGGATCTGTCCGGCGAGGAGCGGATGGCGGGTCTTGTCATCCCCGTGCACGTGTACCCCCTGTTCGAGAGCGCTTTGGCTGCGCGGGCCGGTCGCAACCCAGCCGAGCAGCGGCAGTTCATCGGCCGGCTGATGGCGCCGTTCACCGAGGTCGCCGCTCGCCATCCGCACGCTTGGTTCCACGAGGCCCGGACGCCTGAGGACCTGGCGACGGTGAGCCCGTCCAACCGGCTCGTGGCCGAGCCGTACGTGAAGCGAGTGGTGGCGTTCCTCGGCGGCGCTCAGGCGGCGTCGCTCGTCGTCACCTCGCTGTCGGTGGCAACGGCGCTCGGCCTGGATGACGGCGCCCTCTTCGTTTGGTCGGGGGCGTCGGCCAACGACGTTTGGTATCCCACGGCCCGGCCGGAGCTGTGGCGCTCGGCCGGAGTCGAGGCGGCCGGCGCGGCTGCGCTCAACGCAGCTGGCAGCGGCGTGGATGACGTCTCGGCCTTCGACCTGTACTCGTGTTTCCCGTCTGCCGTGCAGATCGCTGCTGCCGGCCTCGGGCTCCCGGTCGACGTCGATCAGCCCGACGGGATCAGCAGGCTGACGGTCACGGGAGGGCTGCCTTATTTCGGCGGTCCCGGCAACAACTACACGACGCACGCGATCGCCACGCTCTTCGACCGGTTCCGATCAGCGGGTGACCCGGATGCGGTCGGTCTTGTCACCGCTGTGGGCTGGTACCTCACCAAACACGCCGTGGGTGTGTATGGGGCGTCTCCGAGGGTGGGGGGTTTCTTGGCGGCGGACACCGCGAGTGCCCAGCAGCAGATCAACGCGTCGGCGCTACCGCGAGTCGAGGCTGCCGATGCCGTCAGCTCGCTGGCGACGGTCGACGCTTCCACCATCATGTACGACCGCGCGGGTCACCCGGTCGCCGCTCCGCTCATCGCCACGCTCGACGACGGGCGGCGAGTAGCAGCTTCCGCCGACGATGGCGAGGTCGAGGCGGTCGCCGGGACGTTTCTCGTCGGTGCCCGGGTCCATGTCGAAGCCTCGGCGGGAGGCCAGGCCGCACCTCGTTACCGCGTCGTCGACTTGTCCTGATTCAATACACGCAGGCCCCCCCACCGAAGGAGCAACCACATGTCCGACACCAACCCAACTGCCGCCAGCGAGGAGCCACTCGTCCGCGAGCGGCACGGGAGAGTAGAGCTGCTCCGGCTCAACCGGCCGGCTGCACGCAACGCCATCGACGGGCCTACGAGCATCGCCCTCGGGCTTGCGCTCGAGGAGCTCGCCTCGGACGACGACGTGTGGGTCGTGGTGCTCACCGGCACCGGCGACAAGGCGTTCAGCGCCGGCATGGACTTGAAGGCATTCGTGTCCGGCCAGGCGGGGGACATCATGTCGGTGGAGCATGGCTTTGCGAACATCGCCCGCCGGAGGTTCTCGAAACCCATCATCGCCGCCGTCAACGGCGTCGCCCTCGCAGGTGGCTGCGAGATCGTCCTGTCGTGCGACCTCGTCGTCGCCGCCGAGCACGCTGCCTTCGGCATCCCGGAGGTGAAGCGGGGCCTGGTCGCCGCCGGCGGGGGGCTGCTCCGCCTGCACCGGCGCATCCCGTACTCGATCGCCCTCGAGCTGGCGCTCACCGGTGACACGATCTCTGCCCAGCGTGCAGCCGAGCTCGGTTTTGTCAACCGGGTGGTACCCGCCGACCAGGTCGTGGCGGAGGCGCTGGCCCTGGCGGAAAAGATCTGCGCCAACGCCCCCCTGGCCGTGCGGACGTCGAAGGAGATCATGCAGCGGTCGGTGGGGCTGTCCGAGGATGAGTGCTGGGAGATGAACACGACATTGATAGGACCCGTCTTCACCAGCGCCGATGCGATGGAAGGCGCCACCGCCTTCGCCGAGAAACGCCCGCCGGTCTGGAAAGGCGCCTGAGCCGCCAGCGGGGCAGGGGGTAACCGCATACGGTGCCGAGCTGGCCGGCGGGCGCCGGCGCCCCAGCCCGACCAGCGCCGAGTCGCACGTACCCATTGCGGCACCGGCAAGCCCGTGTAATCCTGTCGGTGGAGCAGATCCGTAGATCGGGTGGAGTCTCGGCGACTTCGCCGGTGGCCCGGTCGTCGGACCGGCAAGTCGCGTCTAGTCTGGAGTAGTCCTCAGGAAAGGGGGCCTAAAGGTGCTTGCTGATTTATTTGGGGCTGACGGCATCATCGTCATCGTCTGCGTGGTCGTCGTTCTGCTCTTCGGTGGGGCGAAGCTGCCAAAGCTCGCCCGCGGCCTGGGGAGCGCGTCGCATGAGTTCAAGAAGGGCCTGTCCGAGGGCGACCCCGAGAACCCGGCAAGCCTTGGCGGACCATCGGCCACAGTGAACGGACCGACCGCCACGCCCGAGGTTCACAAGGATGCCAGCACCAACTGATCCACTCACGTAGACGGCCGCCCCGACGGGGCAGCCCGGCGGCAGTGATTGGGTGCGCGCGGCGTCAGCAGCCTGCGCGGCCCCCGATCAGGTGCGAGGCACCGGCTCGCACCTCCCCACCCGATGCCCCCAGCATCGCCTCGCCCCCGGAGATATTGTCAGTCTCATGGACGATATCCTCGCGCTCGCTGATCGGCTTTGGCGTGGCGAGGCCGATATCACCGACCACCACCCGCTTGGGGGCGCCGGGAGCCTGACCGAGGTCGGCGACGGCGTCGCCTATGTGGCCTCCTTCGCTCGGGTGACTGCGTTCTCCACCGAGGACGGGCTGGTGCTCGTCGACACCGGTCACTCACTGGCTGCCCAGCAGATCCACGAGCAGATCCGTGACTGGACGCCGGCTCGAGCGGACCGGGGCCAGCGTTCCCGCCTCAACACGGCGATCTTCTCCCACGGGCACATCGACCACGTGTTCGGCGTGGGCGTGTTCGAGTCCGAGTCGCGGTCGCAGGGTTGGTCGCAGCCCACCGTCGTGGCTCATGAGGCGATGCCGGCCCGCTTCGACCGCTACGTGATGACTGCCGGCTACAACGCCATCATCAACCAGCGGCAGTTCGGCATCCCCGGCCTGACGTGGCCCACCGAGTACCGGTATCCGGACCGCACCTACAGCAACGAGCTGGCACTGGACGTCGGTGGCACGCGGTTTGAGCTCCACCACGCCCGAGGCGAAACCGACGACCACACCTGGACCTACGTCCCCGACCGCCACGTCCTGTGCACCGGTGACCTCTTTATCTGGGCATCCCCGAATGCCGGCAACCCCCAGAAAGTCCAGCGCTACCCGCTCGAGTGGGCAGCGGCGCTTCGCGAGATGGTCAGCCTCGGAGCGGAGATGCTGCTCCCCGGGCACGGGTACCCGGTGGCCGGGGCCGAGCGGGTACGCGAGGCCCTGACCTCGACCGCCGAGCTCCTCGAGTCCATCGTGTCGCAAACCCTGGACTTGATGAACGCCGGAGCGAGGCTGAACGAGATCATCCACTCGATCGAGATGCCCGCCGCTCTACTCGAGCTGCCCTACCTGCGGCCCGTGTACGACGACCCCGAGTTCATCGTCCGCAACCTCTGGCGCCAGTACGGCGGGTGGTACGAGGGCGACCCGGCGTCGCTGAAGCCGTCACCGGAGCACCAGCTCGCAGCCGAGCTCGCCGACCTGGCCGGCGGGGCGTCACGCCTGGCTGATCGGGTTGTTTCGTTACTTGCCGCCGGCCACCGAGGCCTACCCGGAAACCAGCCCTCGCTCCCGACGCGACCCACGCCCAGTTCGAAGGCCGTGCACCGGGCGAGGCCAG
>Ga0187860_1003792_pt1 | contig 11736 bp, 14 predicted proteins | sample June2016WEW_10_4_FD_132981 | JGI IMG/M metagenome (GOLD analysis project Ga0187860, IMG submission 132981) | Peatland microbial communities from SPRUCE experiment site at the Marcell Experimental Forest, Minnesota, USA - June2016WEW_10_40 | ecosystem: Environmental > Terrestrial > Soil >... | reverse complement strand
TCGGTCAAGTCCGGCCGAGTGGTGTATGACGACCACCGCACCAACTCTTGGTTGTTCTAGGTGACGGCCTCCAGCTCTGCCGCCGTGCCCACCTCCTTCACGTCCGTAGTGTCGCGGGGAATCACGCGCATCCGTGCTTTGGCGAGGCTGTCGGGGCTCATGTAGCGGCGGGCAACTGCCCACTCGTCGTGCTGCTCTGCCAGGACGGCTCCGACGAGGCGGATGCAGGCGGCGCGATTCGGAAAGATGCCGACGACGTCGGTCCTCCTGCGGAGCTCCTTGTTCAACCGCTCCTGGGGGTTATTGCTCCAGCACTGGGTCCAGTGCTCGGGCGGGAACGACGAGAAGGCGAGGAGGTCGGCCTCGGCATCGATGAGGAACTCGGCGGTGGCGGGGAACTGGCTCTTGAGCTGGTCGATGACGCGGAGGAACTGTGCTCTCACCTGGGTGGCATCGGGCTGGGCGAAGATCGTGCGTACGAGGGTGGCGACCATCGGCTGGGCGGCCTTCGGCACCCGCGTGAGCAGGTTGCGCATGGCATGTGTTCTGCACCTCTGCCAGCTCGCACCGGTGAGGACCGCGGCGATGGCGTTCTTCAGCCCCTCATGGGCATCTGAGACCACAAGGGCCACGCCGGAGAGGCCACGGGCGACGAGACCTCTGAGGAAGGCCGTCCAGCCCGCCCCGTCCTCGGCGCTGATGACGTCGACCCCGAGGACCTCCCGGTGGCCGTCTGAGTTCACGCCCGTGGCAACGACCGTCGCCAGGCTGACGACGCGTCCTTGCTCGCGCACCTTGTGGAACAAGGCATCCAGCCAGACATAGGTGTAGGGGCCGGCGTCGAGGGGGCGGTTGCGGAACTGCGCCACTTTGACATCGAGGTTCTTGGCGAGCTCGGAGACCTGGGACTTGCTCATGCCGTCGATGCCCATCGATCGCACGAGGTCGTCGACGCGCCGCGTTGAGATGCCTTCGACATAGGCCTGGCAGATGACCGAGACGAGCGCCTGCTCGGCACGCCGGCGTGGCTCGAGGAGCGAGGGCAGGTAGGTGCCTCGCCGAAGCTTCGGGATGTCGAGGCTGATCGTGCCGGCGCGGGTGTCCCAGCGGCGCTCGCGATGTCCGTTGCGGCTGTTGAGGCGATCGTCGGATCTCTCGCCGTAGCCGGCGTTGCAGAGCACGTCCACGTCCGCGTCCATGAGCAGCTCGGCTGCCATCTTCACCATCTCTCCGAGCAGGTCCGATCCAGCAGGGCTCTCCAGGTACTTGCGCAGCAGCTCTGCCGCGCCCATGTTGTTGTTGACGGTCACCGCATCTCTCCTTCTTGTTCCATCGCAGGTTCTTGAAGGTTGGTGCGGTGGCTGTCGCGTCTGGGGGATGCTCGGCGTCACAGCGAATTGCCCGGCGTCAAAGTGACAGCGCCGGCCGAGGTGATCACCTCAGGTCGTACACCACTCTGGCGGACTCAACTGTGTCCATCGCCAGCGGCTGTTTGCACGCGCACCGCCACTCAAGGTCCGTTGGCGTGTCCAAGCTACGAGTGCGAACCAAGCTCGCCTCCTTGTTCACCACTGGACCGAACGCCCATCTTGATTACCAATCACACCAGATCTTCCTACCATCATTTACCATTACTGACCGCTACTCACCGATCCCAAATCACCCCCCTTGACTTCACTCGCAAACTGCTATACACCGCTCGCCACGAGCGTCAGGAGGCATCTGCCCGGCAGCTCTTCGAAGAGGCCTGGAATCTTCGGCGAAGAGCCTCGCGCCTCGCCGCCGGTCTCGAGGAGTACCGGAACGACCTCTACGGCGTTGTTCGACCGCCGGTCAGCGGACGGACCGCTGTCCGCCCCCTCCAAGCACGGGTGACACCGCCGACACGCGAACCCGAACAGCAGGACGCGCCCTCGCTGGGTCCGCAGCTGTAGCCGGCTCCAGGTGGGTGAGTCATTGCAAACTGACGCAATGAACGTCGGGTTGGCGAGCCTCATCGTCCCGCACCCGATAGGCACGTCCACTGGGGGTGCCCGGATCAAACTACGGCTGGGCGATTCCGGTGGTGGTGGTAGTTGTCATCGGCCTGGGCATGGTCGTGCCCGTCATCCACGGGTTCGTTGTAGTGGTCACGGCGCCGGCACCCACGAGACATTCTCCGGGATGCTGGCCGGAAGTCAGGCCACGAGTGATGCAGGGCACGTACCGGGGGGATGTCCCGCCGTCTGAGGTCATCGCCGCGCCGATCCATGCTGTCGTGCCCACGGTCAGGACAAGGGTGATCTTGACCAAGATGCCCCGACGCACACACATCATGGTACCGACCCCGGGCCGCCTGGGGCCTGAGATCAGCTTTCCTTGGGCCCTCCGCCGCCTGGTCGCGATCGTCGGGCGTCTGGCCCCAATGACGAAAACGTCGCATTGCCGGTCCCTTCATCGCGCCGCAGCACATTGCTCGACTGTCAACCTTCCTATCGTGGCGGTTCGGATGGCTGACAGCAGAGCCGTCCAGTGCGAGAGTTAGAAACGTGGACTGGTACGAGGGTCTCCTACGCACCCGTGCAGCCGTCAACCTTGTCCTTGACGACGTCGAGCACGAAGTGGGGACCGACGTGGTCAGGATCGAATTCGAAGAGGCCGGAAAGCTACGACTCGGCGGCCCGCACGCCGAGATCGTCGGAGCCAAAACACGCATCGCCCTCGGCGGAGACCTTACGGCGGCGCCCTGGGAGTACTTCGTCTCTCGGACGGCTCAGGACATCCAGGAGATAGTTCAGGAGACCTGCGACCGGCTCTTTCCTCGATGTCCTGAACACGAATATCACGCGATGAACGCCGAGCCTGACCGAGGTGTCGCCAGTTGGAGATGTCCAGGAGGCACCTTCACCGTCGCGATCGGCGCGCTCGGCGAACCGGAACCGATAGACGATCCCACAGGTTCGGGAGGGAGCTGACGAGCGAGGAGCCTCCGGCCCCATTAACGAATAGCCGTGTTATCGGCAGCCATCGCCCCACTCACAGCCGGTAAGGCCTGTCGCCAGACAATCTCAAGGCCGCACGGGCGGCCCCGATGCGGTCGCGAACAGCCGCGGTAAGAGCCGAAGAGTCGGTGAACTCGGCCAACTGGACAGCCTCGTCGCGCAGCTTGATAGCCCAGTCAGTCCTAGCCTCACTCGCTCCGACCTCCGCAAGGTGACGCCGCGCGGCGTCGACATCGCCAGCGAGAGCGAACGCCAGCCCCGCGTTCCAGTCGTTGGCGACCGTGCGTTGTCCGGCAGCGAGATACTCGGCGGCCGCCCGCGGTGCTCGGAACATGTCGCGATATCCGAGTATCCGATCCAGTGCCACCTCTTGGTCAGTTACTCAGGAGCGCAGCTCCTCGACTAAGTGCTCTGGACCGTAATTTCGATCACGTATCCGTCCTCGGCTCGGTGCCCACGCAGAACTCGTTGCCTTCGGGATCTGCCATGACCACCCAGCGAAAGCCGGCTTCCTCGGTTACGCCCGGCTGAAGCCTTCGGGCGCCGAGCGCCTCGAGGTGTTCGACAGCCGAGCCGAGCTCGTCGGTCCGGATGTCCAGGTGCATGCGGTTCTTCGTTGTCTTCGGTTCCCCGACGCGCTGCAGCACCAGCTCGGGTCCGTCGCCGTTCTCCGGCACGAGGACGACGTAGGGCTCGGAGGAGCCGGAGACCCGGTAGCCGATCGCCGCGCTCCAGAACGCGGCGAGGCCGTCCGGGTCCTTGCAGTCGAGCACGAAGACGAGCCTCACGCACTCGATCCTTGCCCACACGGACCGCTTCATGCTGCCAGCTGGTAGTCAGCCTTGTCGGCGAGCTTCTTCATCAGCAGCGCCAGGTTGTCGCGGGTGAAGCGCCACTCGAACGGCGAGGCGCTCTGCTCGTAGCGGGGCTCGAAGGCGAGCAGTCGCTCGGTCACCTCGTCGAGACAGGCAAAGTCGTTCGGCCTCAGCACCTTGCGCTGGATGATCGAGAAGTAGATCTCGATCTGGTTGAGCCAGCTGGCGTGCACGGGAAGGTGGACGAGAACGAGGTTGGGCCAGATCGCGCGCAGGCGCTTCGCCGCCTTCTCGCCGCGGTGGCTCGAGCCGTTGTCGACGACGAGGAAGGCGCGCCGGGCGGACTCGTACGGTTCGGTGTACATGAACTGCGCCACAAGCCTCTCGAAGGGGTCGATGCCGGTCTTCTTCTCGCAGCGGCCTAAGAGCTTGCCCCGGTGGACGTCCCAGGCGGCCAGGTACTGCAGCGCCCCGCCGCTCTCGTACTCGGCTTCGAGACGGAGATCACGCGCTGGCGCCGGGGCGAGGCTCTCGTGGCAGCGCACGCGCGCCTGGATCGAGGTCTTCTCGTCGGCCGAGATGACGAAGTCTCGCTTTCCGAGCGGCTTTCCGTCGAAGGAGCGGGCATAGAGGTCGAGCACACGCGCCGCCTTCGCCTCGAAATCGGGGTCGCGGGGGAAGATCCAGGAGCGGTGCCGCCACGGCCTGATCGCGTCCTCCGACAGCCAGCGCCAGACGGTCGTGCCCGAGATCTCGGCCACGATTCCGTGCTGGCGCACCTCCGACACGATGTCTGGCACGTGCAGCCGGCTGAGCGGAAGACCGAGCCGGCTCGGCAGCTCGCAGGCGATCGCCTTCACGGCGACTACGACCTCAGGGGGGAAAGGCTCGGGGCCGGCCTCCTCTCGGAAGCTCCTCGAGGCCGGAGAGGCGCTCGAGATAGAAGCGTTTGCGCCACTTCGAGACCACCTCCCGCCGCGTGTCGAGACGGGTGGCGATCTCGTCGTTGTCGAGACCCTGCTCCGCCAGGAGCACGATCTTGGCGCGGACCACATCCCGATACGGCAACGTATACCGGCGCGCCCGAGACTCGAGCTCCCAGCGCTCGGCGGTGGTCAGACTCAGCACGTACGGGCTCTTCCGCGTCATGAGCATCCCCTCCACGGGGAGGCTCATACGTTAGTCGAGACCCCTAGTTACGCCAGTGTAGTTACGTGACTGTACTTATGTGCGGATGTACTAAGGAACCGGAAGCTGCTTACACCGTGCTCGGGCGGTGGACTTTCCGATGGCTCCAAGCGACAACACGCCGCGGGACCAGTGACCCGACGAGCAGAAGTACAGCGCCAATCCCGAGTCCCCAGGCGACGTGCCAGCGGTCTGATATCACGGCCATGCAGGCGACAAGGTGCTGTTGAAACGAGGCCGGCCTGGGAAACGGAACGTTGTACGGACTTGGCACGCCGCGCCAGTAGGACCAGGGTGACAATATGCAGCCGGAACCGCCCTGGTGGGGGACCGTCGTCACGAGCACGACCGCCACGATGGCCATGACAACCGCCCCGAGCCGTACGCCCCAGGGGACCAGGTTCGCCCGTGAGAACTGCATCGTCATCATGGTACGGCAGAGCTTGGCGTCAAACTGGACCACTACCGGCTGATGAGCGCCCCGCTCGGTAACCTACCGGTACCTGGGAACTGAGACCGGTCTCGAACGGCAGGAGGTCGCCGTGGGCCATTGGTGGCGTTGGGCTCTCCGAGCCGTGGCCCTGCTTGCGTTCGGCGGGGCTGGTCTCCAGCTGGCATTGCATCCAACCCCGCATTATCCGCCGCCAGGAAGCCAGACCATTCATTGGTGTCTCAGTCCGTTCGACCGGCTGAAGGGAGAGACGGACCGGAACGAGGTGCCCTTCTTCCACTCCGTCTCTCCGGCACAGCTGCAGTATCTGCTCGCTGCCGTTTCAACTTGTGACGCGGCGACGAGGGACCAGGAGCACGCCGCGGAAGCGCTCGGAGCCTGCGCGCTCGTGCTTGTCGGCCTATCGTTGGCGCCCCGACGGCGGAGGACTGCGGCTTCCAGTCAGAACCTCGTTCATTCGCCGCAGTGAACCAACGCGCCCCCGGCGGTCGACGCCGGCGCGTCTACGGCAGTTCGTCATCACGTGGAGCCTCCGACCTCCTTTGCGCATTGCCGTGTTGCCGGCACTCGTTGGCTCAGACGCGACATCATCGAGCGGTGCGCGATGAACCTGACCCATCCAGCGCGCTTGCCGAGATCGAGCGCTTACTCGACGAGCGGTAGGAGGGAGTCGAAGACTTCACCGTTGTCCAACGCGTCAGGGACGTGAGGGTTTGACTTCTGGCGCAACTTGGCTATTCCGCGACTCCACGAGCATCGACCCAAGGGCGAAACGTGCACGAGCACCCAGCCGGCCGCAAGAGGGCTCCTACCTGCATGTTTACACTGAAATTTCGGTCGGTGGAGGTGGCGGGAGTCGAACCCCAAGCCCACACGAGGAAGACGCTTGGTCAGGCTGATTGGCGCGCGGCGGTCACGTCGCGAAAGCCGAGCGGATTCTCCGGCTCGTAGTCACCGCGGAGCACCTCGGGGGCCAAGTCGAGACCGTTCGGCCAGACGACGGTGCCGGCCTCGGCGTCGACTCGGAGCTTGACGAAGAAGTCAGGGTCGTCGAGGGGCCTGATCAAGGACGCCTGCGCTTCACCGGGCGTGAATTGAACATCACGCACGACGCCGTCATCGAAGAGCAACCGCATGACATGCGGTCGGAGGACGGCGACTCCTACTACGAGGCGGGTTGGTGAGTGCATGGTCATTGCAGCGCTTCGATGGTACCTGGCGGCTCACCCTCGCTGGCACGTTCCCAGGCCTCGATGAGCTCGGCCCGATGAAGCTCGACCCAGGTGCGCACGAGCCTGGCTTGGCGCGGCTGGAGATCGCCGGCGAGGATTGTCCGGTCGCTATGTCGACGACCGCGCGGTCATCACCGTGCCAGGCGTGGATGTGAGGTATGCCGTGGTCTCGGATGTACATGTAGATCACGATGCCGTAGAAGGTGCTGAGTCGGGCATGACGACGCCATCATCACCGACGACGGGGCACTCGGGGCGGATGCCCAGATGAGCTGGTCCCGCCCGACGAGCCGGCGGGTGACCTCGGCCTCGATGCTCAACGACGCGGGGCCAGAACCCGCCACACCTCAACCGAACAGCGCCGCCCCGATCCTCTCTGCAGCTTCGCGTTGCATCGACGGGGTGACGTGGCTGTAGAGGTTCATGAACAGCGACGGGTCAGAATGCCCGAGCCGCTCGGCGGCAACCTTCGGCGGCACGCCATTGGCCAACATGAGTGTCGCGCATGTGTGCCTGAGCCCATGGGCCGTGAGGCGGGGCAGCCCGAGCTCCTCGCTGTAGCGACCGAGCAGCCGGGAAAGGTACTGCGGGTGGTACGGCCCACCGACCGAGCGCGTGAACACGTGATCGCTCTGTTCGTAGTGCTCGGTGGCGAGTCGCTCCCGGGCCTGGGTCGCACTCTGTGCCCGCAACACGTCGGCAAGACCTTTGTCGATGTCGATGCGGCGGATCGCGTCGCGGCTCTTGCCCGAGGAGGCAACGACCTCGTGCCCGAGATAGGTGGAGAACTCGACGACGCGAACGGCGCCTTCGGCGAAGTCGACGTTCTCCCACCGGAGCGCCACGAGCTCGCCGATGCGCAGTCCCGCTCCCATCAGAAACGCCCAGACCGGGTACGTGCGGTCCCCTTCCATCAAAGCGAGGAACTCCCGGGCCTGCTCGGGGCTCCAGTGGCACGGAACCGAGCGCCGTGCCTTCGGCTGTGGCGTGTGCGAAAGAGGGTTCACTGCCACGACCCCGCTCGAGGCGGCGAGCTTGAAGGCGCCGGCAAGCGGCGCGCGAGCAAGGCGGATCGTGTTGGGGGCGAGCGGCTTTCCGCCCTTGGCTCCCCCTTCGGCGAGGAGCTTCCGCTGCCAGGTCAGGATCACCTCCGGGGTGACGTCGCGGACCTTGCGGGTGCCGAGGAACCTCCGCACGTAGGTCTCGGCATAGACGCGGTAGTCGTGGCGCGTCTTCGGTGAGAGTCGCTGGTCTGCATCGATACCGTCGAGATAGAGGTCGAGCAGCTCGTTGACCGTGAGGACTCCGGCGCTCGGCTTGATGAGGCCGGCGTCGAGCTTGCCGATCAGCTCCCGGCGGGCCTTGGAGGCCTCGGTGGCGGTGGCAAACCCGCGACGAGTGATCTGCTCCCGCTTGCCGGTGAGCGGGTCCCGACCGAGGGTGACCTTGAAGTACCACTGGCCCCGCGTGTCGGCGTACACACCTTCAGGTCGTGCTGGCATCGCACCTCCGTGAGAACGCTTTGGTTCTCACCAGGTTCTCACAGGGGTGTATCACTCGCAGAGCAGGCGGGCTACAACCCCTCTGACCAGTACTTCTACAGTCGGGCTGGGGAGATTTGAACTCCCGACCTCTTGACCCCCAGTCAGCCGAAGGCCGTCTACGGGCGACCACTCGAATCGACTTCACCCTACTTGAGCTGCACTTCTTCTGAACGCGCGCTGGCTAACTGCGGCGGATTCGCGGACCGTTGTAGGGTTTTTGTAGGGGCACAGGAAGGACAAGGTCGGTCCTGCACAGCACTCCCCCACACACGCGCAGACGTCAGCTTTCGGCCGGACAAAGCACGATACGGGGCAGCTCGGTGCCCGGTCGACCGGACACCGGGCCGTTTGCAGCGTTGGCGGTTTGTAGCGCTGCTCCCCGTCAGTGTCCGAGGATCAGAGTCTGAGCATTACCTGCACTTTCGCCGCGAAAGTAACCTACTGCGAAGAGCGGCCCCCCGGTCAGCCCCGCGACGGCGCCGATCTCACGACTCGAGCCGGGGTTGGGGGTGGTGGACAACTCCCACTTCGATCCGTTCCAGTGCTCGGCCAAGGTTGAGCTGGAAGTCGTTGCCGGCGTTCCCGGTGGCCCAGATGCCGGTGGGCCAGAGTGCTAGCGCGCTGGTCAGTTCGCCCCCGCAGGATTCGTTGGGACTCGACACGACGGCCCAGTTGCTCCCGTTCCAGCGTTCGATCAAAGTGGTGTTGTCGTCCTCGCCCACGATCCACACATCGGCGCCGGCCGCAGTTGATAGCGAGCAGGGCGGTGTTGACGGTATGGACTGGTCCGGACTGCAGCGTCCATTTGGTCGCCGTTGAAGTGTTCGATGACGGGCTCCTGATCGGAGACTCCGTAGCCGCCCACAGTCCACACATCGGTGGGCGAGATCGCCACCACCGAATTGAGGAAGGTGACGTCGTTTGTGACGCCTTGGACCACCTGCCACGAGCTGAATGGATGGAGCGGACGACGGGACTCGAACCCACGGCCCTCACCTTGAAAGGGTGGCTGGATCGCCGCTGTCGAGCGCTGAGCTGGGCTTGCGGCGCATGGGCGGGCCTGTTTTTTGGCGCCAGCGGACGCCTACAACGGAAAGTCGGTTGGCGGGATGTTGGCGGACCTGGCACGTTCTATCGGACCCCAGACCGCGTCAGCACGATCACCCGATTCGACAACACCGTCCTCGCGCAGTTCGGTCTTCCGCGGAGCCTGGCTGCTTGATCCACGCGAGCCGCAGTTGGGCCGAGCCTCGGAGCTGACGTTCCGGAGGGGGTCGTCGAAACCGAGACCACAGGGCCGAAACGATGGTTGACATCGTCGGCCCACGGTCACGGGTTCAGGCGATCAGTTCGTCCAGCTGTCGGTGGCCGGGCTCGTCGTGACAGTAGCGGAGCCCATCGTGGCGGTCACCCCGATGAGAGATGGCATCGAGAAGTAGGTGTTCTCACACGCTGCGGGTGCTGCGGCAGCCATGCGGGCGTCGTTGGTGAACGTCACCGTGAGCGGGTTGTCGGCCTGGCCGGTAGCCGCCACTGTGATCGCGGCCGTGAGAGTGTGCGAGCTCCCCCTGGTGGCGGTCGAGTAGTTCCAGATGACGTCACTTGGGGTGACGCCCGAGCAGCCAGCCTGCGCCGTCGAGAGGGCGCTCGTCGTGAACCCGGCGGCATAGGTGGCGTCGATCGGCAAGTTTACGGCGGTGAGCGTCACCGGGTAGGGGTTCGGGTTGGAGATCGTGACGACGACGTCGCCGTTTCCGCCGGGGTACAGCATGGAGCTGCCGGCTGGAGCAGCGACAGCGTTGACCGTCAGGTTGGATACGGTCAGTGACTGGGCCTCCGCCATCGAGCTGGTGTTCAGCCCGGTGACCCAGCTCGTTGCCGCAAATGCCGCGGTGGCTGCAAGCAGGGAGCCGACGATGGCCGCCGCAACCTTGGAGCGGGGGGACCGGTCCTCGCGGTCTTGCGTCGTCACCATGTAGAAGTCATCGGCCGCGTCGTCATCCCGAAAGAGATGCAGGCGCGCGCGACCTGTAGACGCGAACGCGTCTCTAGGCGCGAAGACGCGTCCTCGGGATGCGCCACGAGATCAGCGATATAGCTCACTACCGCAGGCCTGGGGATGTGTCGGAGCCCGCGCAATATAGCTTGCCAACGTGTCGTTCGCGACGCTCGCCGCGCTAACGGGCGACCATCTCGACCCCGAGGCTCAGTCGAGGTGCTTCGACGGGTTGTCGTGGGAGAATCGCGCTCGTGGCTAGCTCAGGCAACTCGCCCGAAACGCCCATTCGTGTCGTGATCGTCGACGACCATGAGATGTTGCGAGAGAGCGTGGCACGCCTGCTCGCTGCACAATGGGGTCTGGACGTCGTTGCCACCGCCGCGACAGGTATCGAGGCGATTGCCCTTGCGGGCGAACTGCGGCCAGACGTCCTCCTCGTTGATTACGGGCTCCCGGACATCAACGGGGTCGAGGTCATCCGCCAGGTGACGAGCGCCGACCCAGCAGTGCGGGCCGTGCTTTTCACCGGCTTGTGGCTGAGCCATGAACTGGTTGCTGCGGCCATATACGCCGGTTGCAGCAGGATCTTCGAGAAGACCCGGCTAGTCGCCGAGCTAGCGGAAACCATCCGCCGAGCGGCGACGGACGAAGTTCTCGTGCAGCGAGCACAGCTTGTCGCCTTGGCGAGGGGCGGCACCGCCTCCGCCATCGCCCTCAGTCCGCGAGAAGGCGAGATCCTCGCTCTGGTGGCCGAAGGACGCGGCACGAAAGACATCGCCAGCTTGCTCGGTCTCAGCCTGAACTCGGTGCGCAACCACGTGCAGCGCCTCCTCGTCAAGCTCGACGCTCATTCGAAACTCGAAGCCGTCGTCAACGCGCGGCGGCGTGGGCTCCTCTGACGTGAGCCCGGAGTGGCGGCGGTGACTTGGACCGCCGAGCAGACGGCGGCTCTACCGACGCGCTCGCGTCACAGTAGCGCGCGCCTGCATCTCCTCCTGGACGACGATTCAGCCGATAACTTCTACCTGATCGGTGAAGAACCCGCCGTATCGAAGGGAGAAGAGCACGATGGGCCAAGGACCAAGGGCTGACAGCCCGAGTGCCCACGCAGACGGTCCCGAGACCTTCTCGGCCCTGAAGGACTGCCGGCAACTCGAGGTGGATCTTCGCGACGGCGTCGTCACCGAGCAGTTCTTCCTCGTTTACCAGCCGACGCTCGACCTCGCCTCCCTCGAGGTCACCGGCGTCGAGGCGCTGCTCCGCTGGCGTCACCCAAGCCGCGGCGTCGTGGCTGCGGCAGACTTCATCCCGATTATGGAGAAGAGCGGGTCGATCGTCGAGATGGGCCGGTGGATCCTGCAAGAGGCCTGTACGCAGGCGGTCGCCTGGCAGCGGCGCGGGCTGTCGCTCTCCATGAGCGTGAACCTGTCGGCCCGCCAGCTCGAGTCCGACAAGCTCGTGGGCTTCCTGCAGGAGGCACTTGGGACGAGCCTTCTCGACCCGAGCTCGCTCACCGTGGAGATCAC
>Ga0187860_1003791_pt1 | contig 11736 bp, 7 predicted proteins | sample June2016WEW_10_4_FD_132981 | JGI IMG/M metagenome (GOLD analysis project Ga0187860, IMG submission 132981) | Peatland microbial communities from SPRUCE experiment site at the Marcell Experimental Forest, Minnesota, USA - June2016WEW_10_40 | ecosystem: Environmental > Terrestrial > Soil > Wetlands... | reverse complement strand
GCACATGAGCCGGATGACGCGGGTGTTGGCGGCGTATTTCATCCGCGACACGCCGGCCAGATCGGCTGCCGTATAGGTGCACCAGTTGCAGAAAAAGGCAACGATGCGGGGTTTCCATTCTTTACTCATAAGCCAAAACTCCTTTGATTTCGCTGAACACCTCGTCGTCTTCGAAGAGGCGCTGCGCGATCGAGCCTGACGGGCAGGAAGCGACGCACGTGCCGCAGCCCTTGCAGAGCGCTTCGTTGATGGCGGCCTTCTGCTTGGCTTCGTCGAAGGCAATGGCCGTGTAAGGACAAAGAGCAATGCAGGATTTGCAGCCGGAGCATTCCTCCTCAAGAATATAGGCCGTGTTCGGCTCCTGCTCGATGTACCCTCGGTCAATCAGCACCATCGCTTCGGCAGCGGCGGCCCCGGCTTGGGCGACTGTGTCTGGAATGTCGCGCGGCCCCTGGCAGGCGCCGGCGAGGAACACACCGTCGGTGAACGTGTTGACCGGAGCCAGCTTGGGGTGCCGCTCCAGGAAGAAGCCTTCGCTGCCGCAGCTCATGTTGAACAGACGCCGGACATCCTGCGCGTCCGCCTGCGGCTCCAGGCCGGTCGAGAGCACCACCATGTCCACCGGGATGCGGCGCACAAAGCCGGCCAGGGTGTCCTCGACCCGGATGACCAGCTTGCCTTCCTCGTCCGGAGTCATGGCCCAGTCGGTGACTTCGCCGACGCGGCCGCGGATGAAGTGCACGCCTTCCTCGAGCAGCTTGCCGTAGAATTCGTCGTAGCTCTTGCCCGGCGTGCGCATGTCAATGTAGAAGTTGTAAAGCTCGGCCTCGGTATGCTCCTTGAGCAGGTGGGCCAGCTTCAAGGAATACATGCAGCAGACCCGCGAGCACCAGCGGTTGGTCTTGTTATCGCGCGAGCCGACGCAGTGGATGATGCCGATGGATTTCGGCGCCCGGCCATCACGGAGAATGACTTCGCCGCCGGTAGGGCCGGAGGCGTTGACCAGGCGTTCCACTTCGAGGGCGGTATAGACGTTGGGGAAAACGCCATACCCGTAATAGGGCGTCCGCTTCGGATCAAAGGTCTTGAACCCCGTGGCGACGATGACGCTGCCGACATCAATCTCCTGAATCTTGTCCTGTTGCGTGTGGTCAATGGCCTGGACTTGGCAATTGTCTTCGCAGACCTTGCAGCCGCCGGTCATGAAGTTGACACAGGTGGCGGGGTCAATGACCGGGACGCGAGGGACGGCTTGCGGAAACGGGAGGTGAATGGGCTTGCGATTCGCCAGGCCCAACTCGAACTCGGCCGGAATGGGCAACGGTTCCTGGGGCCGAACCCGCAGCAACTCGATGGCGCCGGTCGGACAGATGGAACTGCAAGCGCCGCAGGTGATGCAGAACTCGGAAGGTTCGCGGAAGGGCGTGGTGACGCGCCGCCTCATGCCGCGGCCCTCGAAGCCGAGCGCGCCGATCTTCATCACGTCGTCGCACAGCCGCACGCACATCCCGCACAGGATGCAGCCGCTCCGGCCGACGATGGTAGCGGGCATACCGTCGGGCGGATGCATCGGCATTTGCTCGACCAGGGTGCAGGCCTGACAGGTGTGGCAGGGGCTTTTCTGGCCCCGGACCCGCTCGAAACGGCAGTGCGGCACCCCGATCTCGCGGGCCATGTCGCGGAGCACTTCCGATTCCGGGCAGCGGGCCAGCATCAGCTCGACCAGGATTCTGCGAATCTTCAGCACCCGCTCCGAGTGCGTCTTGATCTCCATCCCTTCGGCCACGGGCAGGGTGCAGGAGGTTTGCATCCGCGTGCGTCCCCGTTGCGCGACCTCGACGATGCAGAACCGGCACGAGCCGTAGGGCGGCAGCGACTCGTGGGAGCAGAGGGTCGGGATGTCGATCCCCGCCGCGCGGGCGACTTCGAGCACCGTGTTACTCTTATCGGTGGTGATTTCTTTGCCGTTGATTACCAGTTTAACCATAGTGGCTCCTGATTCGTCAGTTAGTTGCGGACCACCGCATGAAATTTGCAGACCTCATAGCAAATGCCGCACTTGCTGCACTTCTCCAGCGTGATCTTGTGCGGTTGCTTCTTGTCTCCCGTAATGGCGCCGGACGGGCAATTGCGGGCGCACATGGTGCAGCCGTTGCACTTTTCGGCGTCAATGAGGTAGGAGACGAGCGCTTTGCAGACACCGGCCGGACACTTGCCGTCCCGAATGTGCGCCTCGTACTCCTCGCGGAAATAGGAGAGGGTGGTCAGGACCGGGTTGGGCGCGGTCACGCCCAACTGGCAAAGCGAGGCATCCCGGACTACCTCGGCCAGGTCTTTGAGCAAATCGAGGTGGGCCATGGTGGCCTTGCCGGCGCCGATCTGCTCGAGGAGTTGCCGCATCTGCGTGACGCCTTCGCGGCAGGGGGTGCACTTGCCGCAGGATTCGTCTTCGAGGAACGCGAGGAAGTAGCGGGCGAAATCCACCATGCAATTGTCCTCATCCATCACGATCATGCCGCCCGAGCCCATCATCGAGCCCACCTCGACCAACTGGTCGTAGTCAATCGGCAGGTCCAGATGCCGTTCGCTGAGAATGCCGCCGGACGGCCCGCCGGTCTGGACGCCTTTGAACTTCTTGCCTCCTTTGATGCCGCCGCCGATGTCGTAGATGATCTGGCGCAGGGTCGCTCCCATCGGCACCTCGACCAGGCCGGTGTTGTTGACCTTGCCGACGAGCGAGAAGATTTTGGTGCCTTTGCTGCCGCCCCAGGGGTTGTTGGTCACGTCGCCGGTGCCGATGGTCGTAAACCATTGCGCGCCGCGGTTGACAATCAGGGGAACATTCGACCACGTCTCGACGTTGTTGAGGACCGTTGGCCGGTCCCACAGCCCGCGCTCGACGGTATGGACGTGTTTGGCGCGCGGCTCGCCGGCCCGGCCCTCGATGGAGGCCATGAGGGCGGTGGACTCGCCACAGACGAACGCGCCGCCGCCGCGATTGACCTCCAGGTCAAAGCTATGGCCGGTGCCCAGAATGTTCTCGCCGAGCAGTCCCAGGGCGCGGGCATCCTCAATACCTTTGGCCATTAACTCGACGGCGAGCGGATACTCGGCGCGCACATAGATAAAGCCCTCATGGGCGCCAATGGCGTAAGAGCCGATGATCATGCCCTCGAGGACGCTGTGCGGGTTGCCCTCCATCAGGCTGCGGTTGGCGTATGCGCCCGGGTCGCCCTCGTCGGCGTTGCAGACAATATACTTGCCGTTGCTCTCGACCTTGCGGCAGGAGGTCCACTTGGGGCCAGTCGGGAAGCCCGCCCCGCCCCGGCCACGCAGGCCGGACTTCGTCACTTCCTCGATGATCTGCTCCGGTTTCATGGTGCTGAGGGCCTTGACCAGGGCGGTGTAGCCGCCCGAATGCAGGTAGTCGTCAATACTCTGGGGATCGAGATCGAAGTTCGCGCCGAAAATAACCGGCATCTGGTGCTTGTAGAACGGAATCTCCTCGCGGGTGCGCAGCCGCTTTTTGGTCTTGGGGTCCTTAATAAACAGCCGTTCGATCTCTTCACCGCGCAGGACGGTCTTCTCGACAATCTCCTTGGCGTCCGCGGCGGTGACTTTGACGTAGATCAGCCCTTTAGGCCGGAGGGTGACGACGGGGCCGTGTTCGCAAAAGCCCAGACAGCCGGTGACGCGCAGGTCCACTTTGCCTTCCAAGGCCTGTTCCTCAAAGGCCTTGCGGAAGGCCGCGGCCACGTCCAGACCCTGGCAGGCGCGGCAGCCGGTGCCGCCGCACACCGTAACACAGGTGCGGTTGGGGTCGCGTTTGGTCCCAAGCATCTTCCGATAAGCGGCTAACTCTTCGCAGGAGGTAAGTTTTGTTGCCATGTCGCTCTGCCTTTCACTGATAGGGCTTGAGGATTTGATTGACCTTGGGCGCGGTCACATTGCCGCTGTATTTCTGGCCAATCGTCACCACCGGCGCAAGGGCGCAAGTGCCCAGGCAGTTGACCGTCTCCAGCGTGAATTTGCGGTCCGGGGTCGTTTGGCCCGGCTCGATCTGCAGCTTGCCCTTGATGGCCTCGAGCACCTGCTGTGCGCCCCGCACGTGGCAGGCGGTGCCCAGGCACACGCGGACCAGGTGCTTGCCGCGCGGCTTGAGGCTGAACGCTTTGTAGAACGTCGCCACATGATACACCGCAATCAGCGGCACGTTTACACGGCGGCTCACATAGCGCAGGGCCGGCTCGGGCAGGTAGCCGAGCTCGTAGTTGATGTCCTGCAAGACGGCGATCAGCGGCGCCCGAACGGCATCCCGAACCGGCGACCTGCGATCCACAAGGACGCCCTGCAAAACCTCGGCCAATGGCGCTTCAACGGGTCGGTGCAGGTCCAAGGCCCTATCCACCACCGTTCTCACCTCCGGCTCCAATTCCGGCTCGACCGGCAGCCCGTGACCGTCGCCATTTCGGCGGGCCTCGGCTGAATAGGGGTAGGCCTTGTGCTGGACCGGGCAACGTTCAAGGCACTGCAAGCAGCCGGTGCACTTGTCTTCATCCACATACCGGGCCTTGCGCCGGACCTTGACCTTGTAGTTGCCGACGTAGCCGGAAATCCCCTCGACTTGGCTGTGGGTTAGCAACATGATGTTTGGGTGCGTGCCAACTTCCGACATTTTCGGCGTGAGAATGCACGCGGCACAATCCAGGGTCGGGAAGGTCTTGTCGAACTTGGCCATGTGCCCGCCGATGGACGGCTCGCGTTCCACCAAATGGACCTTCTTGCCGGCATTGGCGAGCGTCAGGGCCGCGTGGATGCCGGCAATGCCGCCACCGACTACCAGCACATCGGGGTGGATGGGGACCTTCTTCACTTCGAGCGCCCGGTGAAAGGCGACGCGCGCAATCGCGGCGCGCGCGAGTGCCTTGGCCTTTTCGGTAGCCTCCTCGCGGTCGGTGTGCACCCACGAGTCGTGCTCGCGGATGTTGACCATGTGGAAGAAGAAGGGGTTCAGGCCGCCGGCCTCGACCGCGCCGCGGAAGGTGCGCTCATGGAGCAGCGGAGAGCACGAGGCGACCACCACGCGGTTGATCTTAAGCTCCTTGATGTCCTTCTGGATCAGTTGCTGCCCCGGGTCGGAACACATGTATTTGTAGTCGCGGGAGACCACCACGTTGGCCAGGGTGCCGACGTAGCCGGCCACTTCCGGGCAGTCCACCATCGCGGCGATATTGCGGCCGCAGTGGCAGACGTAGAAACCGACCCGTATCTCACCGTCAGTTTGCTGTTTCATAACGCATCTCGAATTGGTTTCGCAGTGACACTCAGGCGACCGCCGCCGCCGGGCGGGGCGCCGCCGCTGCCGCCGGCCGCCACTTGAAAGGTATGGCGGCCCGATTCAGCCCCAGTTCTTTGTCGGGCAGACCGAATGCCAGACCCAGCAGTTGCGTGAAATAGACGGTGGGCAGCAGCACTGGTCCATACTGGGCTGTTACCTGCGAATGATAGGCATCCAGGTTGAACTGGCAGAGCGGGCACACCGTCGCGAGGCAATCGGCGCCGCGCTTCTTGGCTTCATGGAGGAGAATATAGACCAGGCGGATGCCCGCTTCGGGCACCGTGCCGGTCAGGCTCCCGCCGCAGCACTTGGTTTTGAGCGGGTAGCGGACCACGGTGGCGCCGAGCGTCTCCAGTAAACGGTCCATCGTGGTCGGATTGTATTGGTCATCGAAGGTCGAATACGGACGGACGAGTTGGCAGCCGTAGTAGGGCGCGACCTTGAGGCCCTGCAACGGCTGGGCAACCTTTTGCTTAATGGCTTCCAGGCCGACGTCGTTGAGCAGCACATCCAGGGGATGGCGCACCGGGGTATTGCCGCTGTAGCGCAGCCCGATTGCATTCAGCGCGCGGTCGGCGGTTGCCTTCATCGCCGGGTAATCCTCGAAGTAATGCTTGGTCTTGTTGAGCACCAGGTAGCAGGCGGCGCACGGCGCCAGGAGCTGCTGGTTGCCGCTCTTTTCGGCCAGCGCCAGGTTCCGGGCCGCCAGCACGCAAGCCTTGGCCTCGTCCACCGCCATGTAGGCCGTTGCCCCGCAGCAATTCCAGTCTTCCAACTCCTGCAATTCGACCCCCAAATGCTTCATCACGGGCAGCAGCGACTCCTCGTAGGCGCGGCCCAGCCCTTTGAGCGAACAACCAGGGAAGTATGAGTATTTCATGTTCAGGCTCCTTTCTTGGCGTCGGTGGCGTCCAACATGCGGGCAATGTCTCCGTGCTGCTTGATCTTTTCGGTGGCCAGGGAGAGGCGGCCGGTCTTCATTAGGTCAATCCCCATCCGCCAATTGCCCATCGCCGCGAGCGGGTTGGTCTTGAGGAACAACTTCATGACCAGCAGCATCTCCGTGATGCGGCCATGCTTCTTCACCATCTCGCTGAACTCCCGCGCCAGCACGGGGATGGGGAACCGCTTGGGATAAAGCCCCGCGCGGATGGCCCGTTGCTTGAGCTCATACATGATGTCCGTGATACGGATTTCGCGGGGGCATTCCACGCTGCACGCGTAGCAGGAGGCGCACAGCCAGATGGTGTGGCTCTTGAGCACTTCGTTCTTGAAGTCGCCGCGGGTGAGGGCCATGACCTGCCGGGGCGTGTAATCCATGTAGATGCTCAGGGGGCATACCCCTGAGCAGGTGCCGCATTGGATGCAGCTTTCCAACTGCTCGCACCCCGGCACGCTCATCACCTCTCTGCCGAAGCCTTTGACCCGGTCCGCATCGTATTTTATCGTGCGCTGTATTTCCATCATAAGAGTCTCCGCCGAAAACCTGTTCACCCCCCGTTTTCTCCTGCCGGGAGGCCGACGACGGTTCGTCGTGTATTGAGGCACTTAACGAGAAATCGAAGGAAAAATCTCAACATGCCTTGGCAAACCCTCTCCATTTTTTGTGCGCAAACTGTCTCTATGTTTTAGCCAGCGTAATGATGTGGATACGGGTTTATTTTGGCGCTCGATCCGGGCCCGAGGCGCTCCAGGGTCGTTGAATTGGGCACTGGGAGGCTGCAAGCCGGGGGAGGGACAAGCTCGAGGGGAACGACGGCGGTGGTCGGTTTCGGGGTGGCTTGCGCAAACCGGTCGGCGGCAGGGCGCGGTGGGGAGCCCGCGCCCCACCTTCAAGGGGTGCGGGCGATTTGGGCAACAGGCCCGTAATATTTGGGCCTCCGGTTTCTCATTATTGCGAAAAACGGTAAAGGTGTCCAGAAAGTGGACAATAACAAGGTCTGGTAGCAGATGAAATGAGTGATGCACATGGGAGCGCTACCGGACATCCCCCGGACATCCCCCGGACAGCCACGGTTGCTTGCCCCTTACGGGGGTGGTGGTGTCCTAAAATTGGACAGATTCGCATTTCCAGGAAAAGCCAATGGCGTTTGTTGGTGGGCGCTCGGGGCGGATAAGTTTTGATTTGCTAATGCCAAGTGCGCCTTGAGGGGGCACTATTCCTGCGATACACGAGCGAGCGCTCAGCATAACGCGTGTGGTGAGCATACTCTCCCTGCTGCGCGAGGGAAGTCTTTTTCGGGCGGAATGAACCTCGCTCGCTGAGGCAAAGCCCGGATTCTTGAACGCGCGGAACGCCGAGAGAACGGAGCGCCGGCATGTTGCCGGCTTATGGCATTCGGATTAACCAAAAGACTAACCGGCCAATGGCCCTTTTCCCGCTGACCCCAAGGTCTCTCTTTACGATAACGTTAACGCAGCGCCCCAGTCCCCAAGCAGCCCCCGGCGAGTGAACTTGAGTTGTGAGCGGCTTGCCCGCTTGGCGCCTTGGTAGCGGCATTGCAACAGCCGAAAGGTAGCCAAAAGGTGGCCAACGTGACCTTAGTGCATCCCTTGTACACCCTTTGTACACGCTCTTTCCTGCCCTCCCCCCACGGCAGACGCCTTCCACGGTTGCCGCAGGCTGCTGCCAGCCTCCGGCATCAAATCGGCAGCCCGAGCTTGCCGTTTGAGCGGCCCATTGCCGATCCGCTCAACCTGAGCCGTGAGTATCGCCAACCATCCCGCCCTGGATGTGCCAAGTTGATCGGCCACCCAATTGGCCTTGTCGAGCAAGTGCTGTTACGTGCGACAGCCAAAGAGCAAAGTCACGCCTCAACTGTGCCCCAAGCTTGGGATTTGTCAAGCCCGGACGCATGGATGCCGCTCCGCTCTATTGCGGCGGCAGCATCGCCACGATCCGGCACATGGCTGATTCCATCTCAATGCCCCGCAGGGGGAAAGCGCCAATCCAGGCCCGCTGGTTGCTGACCTTGTCAATCTCCCCGCCGACATTCTCCGCATGGACGAGTTTCAGCGGGAACAGCTTCAGATGCATCACCTGGTAATACTCGTCCGGTGGGAACATTTCATCCCAGGCGCTGCCGTAGTTTGCCTTCAGTTTCTTCTCCGCCTCGGCGAAACGCGCAGGATGCCAATTACGGATAATCGTGTTCATCGGGTGATCCGCGCTCCCGCAATCCACGCCAATCCACTTGAGCTTCATGTCCAGCGCCCATTGATGGAAACCCGGGCCCGGGCCGGGGTGTTTGACGAAATAGCGAAGCTCGTCCGACTCCTTCTGGTCCCAGGCATAACGGTGGTAGCCGGTGTTGATAATCAGAATGTCGCCCTTCCTGACCTCGACGTTCTTCGTGATCATCTCCGGCGTATAGAGATCGTAGTCGCCCACCTCCTTCGAGATGTCGGCCACCACGCCGGGGCCAATCCATTCCGCGAGGGGTACCTTGCCAATCGCCCGGCCGCTGGAGTGGAAGTGGATTTCCCCGTCCATGTGCGTGCCGACGTGGTTGCTGGTGGTGATGATCTGGCCGTTGGCGCCCTGGCCCATGTGCGCGCCGGCAATGCGCTTGAAATACTGGATGCCCAGCGGCATATAGCTCGGCCACGGCGGCGTGTGAATGCTCAGCGGCTGGGTCAGGTCGTACACCCGCACCTTGTCCATGAATTGGAGGAATTGATTGGTATTCATTGTTTCATTTCTTGTTTAAGCTTCTGGCGAAACCCTCGAAGGCCCTCTGAAACGGCTCGACCGGCGCATTGAGCACGCCGGCCCCGATCTGGCCGACGCCCGGTTCCTTGTGCGCCACGCCCGTATCAATGAACGGCAGGATGTTCTTCTCGATCACCTTGCGGACATCGATCCCGGTCGGCGTGCCGCGGAAGTTCAGGCTGGGTATTTGGTAGATGCTGTTCTCGGCGGCGGTGATTTCATACATCTGGCGCGTGTAGCGGAGGGCGTCGTCGCAGCTTCCGCCGACAAACTGCACGATCGCTGGCGCCGCAGCGATGGCGAACCCGCCCAGGCCGTTGGTCTCGGTGATCGCGCTGTCGCCGATGTCCGGGTTCGCGTCCGCCCGCGAATAGCCGGGGAAGAACAGCGCGTCCGGCACATCCGCCGGGCCGGTGAACCATTGGTTGCCGGTGCCCGCAAGCTGCACGCCGAAATCGGTGCCGTTGCGCGCCATGACCACCACGATGCTGCTGTGCTTGATGCCGCGCGCGGCATCCAGGGTCGCCTTGGAGGCCGGCATGGAGAGGTTTAGGAAGAAGTGGTCGTTGTGGTTGATGAACTCCAGCACGTCGGCCACGGTCGCCGGATCGGCGCACGTCGTCACAATCGCGGGCGCGATGGTCCGGTAAAAGATCGAGGTCGCGGCGCGGTTCCGGTTGTGGACTTCGTCGCCCATGTGCAGCGCCTGGGCGATGATGTTCTTCAGGTCGATCTTCCCGAGCTTGGCCACCGCCTTCTTCAGCACGGGGTAGAGCGTGCTCTCCATCCACTTAAGCCTCTGGATCACCGGTTCGCTGTAGGCGCCGTAGCGCAGCACTTTGCCCAGCCCTTCGTTCATCGTGCAATAGGCGTAGTTGCCGTGGGCCTCGTTCTTCAGCACGAACACGGGCATCGAGGGCGAGACGACGCCGGCCATCGGCCCCACCGCCGCATGTTCGTGGCAGGGAGCGAACCGGATCGCCCCCGACCCCGCGAGCCGCCGGGCTTCGTCGGCGGTCACGGCCTTCCGTTCGTAAAGGAGCGCGCCGATGACCGCGCCGCGCATCGGGCCGCACATCCGGTCCCACGTAATCGGCGGTCCCGCGTGCAGCAGCAGGTCAGGCTTCATTCCGGGTATGATGTCTATGGCCCGTTCCAGGCCCACGAGATGGGGCATGCCGCCCAGAATGATCTTCACCGCCCGCGCGTTCGCCTGCTCGATGGCGGGCTGGAACGCTCTAACCCGTTGCCGGAGTTTGGCGTCAACCTCGACCGACGGTTTCCAGTCCACCTGCACCGCCGGCACGCGGGCATCATCCAGCGCCTGCTTGAAACCCGCCAGCCCAAGGTTGATCACCTTCAACTCGCTGTGAAAGAGTTGGTGGAGGGGCTTCATAGCTCGCAGCCAGGCTTTAAGGTCACAGTTTGTGACCTTAGACGCCGGAGTGCCTCCGCCTCATTCGGCCTTCGGCCAGCGGAGAAGTTGCTCGCGCCGCGCGACTTTGATCCACCCAGGCATTGGATTATCTGCCCTGCCAGCTTGCACGCCGCGGCGTTGGACGGCATCACGATTGCCCCCGCTTTGCGCAACGCCCTCTCCACCCGGCTCCGGTTTTGCGGGTCCATATCCGTTCCGGTGATGGAACAGACCACTGCAACCTTCCGTGCCGCCTGGCGCAGCACCGTCGCCAGCTCCGCCGCCGGGTCGGGATTCGCCCCGTAACCGAGCACCACGTCCAGCAGGATCACGGCTGTCCCCGAGTCCGCCGCCTCTTTGAGAATCCGCCGGTTCTTCAGCGAGTAATCAATCATCGGGTGTGGCCGGCCAACCGTGAATTCGTCTTCGCCCAGATCAATCACCGTATTCTTCTGACTCCGCAGTGAGTCCCGGAGTTGCTTCACGCCCCGGAGCGGCACGTTCGAGTACAGGTCCGCCAGCGCATCCCTAAACAACACTTGCGCCTCGGCGCAGAAGGTGCCGCCGCTAAAAAGGCCCCGCACATATTTCTGGCCCCGTTTCCTGCGGGCCGCCTCACGCGCCGCCAGCTTGGCGAGGACTTCGTCTCTCGCGGCGAGTCGGCGCGCCGCGGCGTCGGGTTTCTGGCCCTGCGCGAGGGCTGCCGCGTGCAAGGCGGCCTCTTCGAGAGTTGCCGGTCCCTGGCCGTTGGCAGCCGCGCCGATAAACAGGGTGACGACCGGCTTGCGGATTGCCTTGATCACTTTCTCAATCCGCTTCAGCACGTGCGGATGCGGCGGTTTGGAGACAAGGAGGATCACGCGTGTCTGGTCGTCCTTGGCCAGGGCCTTGAGCCCCTCAATGAACATGATCCCGCCGACCTCCCGCTTCACGTCGCGCCCGCCGGTGCCGATGGCTTGCGAGATGCCCGCGCCCTTGTTCGAGATAATGCAGCTCACTTCTTGCAGACCCGTGCCAGCCGCCGCCACGATGCCGATGCTGCCCCGGTTGACGGCGTTGGCAAAGGCCAGCGGAACGCCGTTAATAATGGCCGTGCCGCAATCCGGCCCCATAACCAGCAACCCCCGTTTCCGGGCGAACCGTTTCAAAGCGATCTCCTGTTCCAAAGCCACGTTGTCCGAGAACAGCATGACGTGCAGCCCGCTTTCCAGGGCGCGCATCGCGACCTCACCCGCGTAGCGCCCCGCCACCGAGATCAGCACCAGGTTG
>Ga0187860_1003789_pt1 | contig 11741 bp, 12 predicted proteins | sample June2016WEW_10_4_FD_132981 | JGI IMG/M metagenome (GOLD analysis project Ga0187860, IMG submission 132981) | Peatland microbial communities from SPRUCE experiment site at the Marcell Experimental Forest, Minnesota, USA - June2016WEW_10_40 | ecosystem: Environmental > Terrestrial > Soil >... | reverse complement strand
TCGAAATATTCGAAGACGTCATTCATTGATGGGCCTTGCCCGCCGATTTCGAGGAGCACGAACATGTTAACGGGCCTGTACACCGAGATAACAATATGCGCGTTGCCATTATTCACGTGTTGGCGGATGCGACGGTTTCGGTGCTAGTCATCGTGGGCTTGTTGTTCGGACCCTTTCTCGGCTGGACATGGATGGACCCGTGGCGGCCTCATGCGCAGCCGTCGCCATCGCCGCTTGGTCCTACCGACTCGTGCGCGACACTAGGGCCGTCTTCCTCGACATGAACCCCGACCGGAACATGGCGGAGCGTATGTGGGCGATCAGCGAGACAGATGGGGATCAATTGACCGATGTACACTTGTGGCGTCTCGGGCCCGGTCACTTGGGGGCAATCATCTCTGTTGCCACACAGCAGCAGCGCGGGCCTGAGCACTATCAATCGCTGCTCGGTCGATTTCGCGCCTCATCCCACGTGACGGTCCAGGTGCAGCATCAGTGATGCCACATTAAAAGTACGGTACAAGTCCGACATGAAGGTGTATCAGGACATGCAACCATGACCGAACGCTACAGCCTTCGCGATCTGCGCGCCATGGCGGAGGGCTTGCCGGTCAAATTGAAACCCGGCGACGACGGGCTTGACGTATGGCTGGCGAAGCTGGCGCCCGAGAAGCGCGAGCTATTCATTGACGTGGTGCGCAACGCCATGCGCGCCGAGCACCAACGGCCGGACGAGTGGCAGAAGTTCCTCGCCGAGATACGGCAGGAGACGGAGTGGGCGGCGGTTTGCGAGGGGATAATCGAACGCTTTCGAAACGCGGCTGACTGAATGCCGAAACGCTCGGCATAGGACTGCCGCTAGAATATGCTGCTAATACCGCTAATCGACCATCTAATACCGAGTCTCCAAAAGGATGACTCTTTTTTGATTCCCAGATCAAGACGAGTCAGATTCAAGCATTGGCGAACGACGGAGGTTCGCCATGGCAAGAGCGATTGCGCTGCGGGATGATTTTGATGCCGCCGCGCTGCGGCAGTTGGCCAAGAATTCGAAAAATGGCCCTCAGATCCGGCGGTTATTGTCGCTGGCTGCAATCTACGACGGCGCGACGCGTACCGAGGCTGCGAAGATCGGCGGGGTCGGCCTTCAAATTATCCGCGACTGGGTATTGCGGTTCAACGCGCGAGGCGCTGACGGCCTGTTGGATGGCAAGGCGCCAGGCCGGCCCTGCAAACTCAACGCTGCACAGCGCCAGGCGGTCGCCGGCATAATCGAGAGGGGCCCGATCCCGGCGATCCACGGCGTCGTACGCTGGCGCTTGATCGATCTTGCACAATGGATCTTCGAAGAGTTCCGTATCACCAACCTCCCAGCGCGCGCCCGGCGCCGCGGCGCCGGGCGCGCGCTGGGAGGTACGGGGTCATGGAAAACACGCGGCATTGAACGATCAGGCGTTTAGGGCCGCCCGCGTTAGCCCTTTTCTCGCCGAATCCCCGCGCGTGCGCGGGAGGGTGCGCCGAGCCGGCGACGGTGGTCAGCGGGGCGACCCGCAATCAGACCGACCCGCGGGCGCCGCCTGGGCGGCGCTGCGGCTGTGGCCGCCATCTGAATTTGGGTTGGGGGCTGGTGCGGCCGCCGCGGCGCCGGATTCGATGGTGTGGTCGGCGGCGCCGGGCGAGCGCCGCGAGGTACGGGGACAACCAAAAACCGGCGGCATTGAACGATCAGGCATTTTGAGATGATGATATTGCTGCTGCGGCCGCCGGCCGCGCCGCGCGGTTCAGCCACGGGGTCTTTGCCAAACAGGCGGCATTGAAAGATCAGCGGTTACAGCCAAGGCATGGTTCCTTAGCTGGTCAGTTAAGGTTCTTCCGCCAGCTGTATTCCTTTCTATGTGCAGCGAACTCGTCGAGTTCGTCTATGCCGCCTCCGACTCTGCAGTAACCACAGTAGAACAGATTTCGCTTTGGCTGCAGTTCGAGAGTGTGGTTTGTCCCTGGACAACGTGCGATCCAAGTTGCTACGCCGAGATTTGAGGCCTGCGGCAAAAGTCCTAAGTGGGCAGCCCTGGTTACGATTTCCGCTTCCCACCACACCTCGTTCTCTTTCTTGATTTCGTCCATCTCGAGACGAACGCTACTGACTATCGCCTCAACGTGTTCCTTGCTGAGCAATCCACCTCTGACATCGACCGGTTCGCCGACATAGTAGAGGCATCCCCAGATGATACCGAACAAAAGAGTCTCGGCAGAATAAGCTAAAGTGGATTCGCTTGGCCTTTCAGCATGCAACCAGTTCAAGGTCTTGGAGGTTGAAAAAGCTCGATCAACTCCATCGGTTCGTTGGCAGCAGATCTCGACTTCAAATTCGTCAAACGTGTTATCGACCACGAGGACGCAGACAATCACCGGTAGAGAAGGTGACTCTGCCGTTTGGTCGCCCGATTTGCGTTTTGACATGAAAAAACCCTCCGTCGGTTCCCGAGGACCGCCGGCGCCAACACCCCGATCGAAACAGCACTGTCGCGCGTGAAATCGCTGCAAAAAATCAGCCGACCTTTTTCCGATGAGCGCTCGGTCGTTCGGCCGGCTTTGCGACGACTTCTTTGGCCTTCTTGCCCGGAATTGGAAACAGCATCTCGCCCTGTCCCTCAATCCGCTTGCGCCGCTTCTTCGGCGGAGCAGAGGCGGCTTTTTCCTGGGCAATACTGCGGCGGAGCGCGTCCATGAGGTTGACGACGTTCTGCGGCCGCAACGGAGCATGCCCGCGCGATACCGGCATGCCGGCCTCTTTCTTCTTGAGCATAGCGACGACGGCTTTCTCGTAGTGATCGACAAACCGCGAGGGATCGAAGTCCGTCGCCTTGCTCTGGAGGATATGCTGGGCCAGCTTGAGCATATCCGGCTCGACCTTTACGTCAGGAATGTCGTCGAAATATTCCTTCGCGTCCCTGATCTCGTATGGATAGCGGAGCGTGGTAGCCATCAGACCCTTGTCCCAGGGCTGGAGCACGATGACCCGCTCGCGCTTCGCCAGCACCACACGACCGAGCGCGACCATGTCCTTGCCGCGCATGGCCTCGCGGATTACCGCAAATGCATCCTGCCCGACTTGGCCGTCCGGTGTGATGTAATAGGGGCTGTCCAGATACCGTTCGTCGATCTGCTGGCGCGGGACGAACGAGTCGATTTCAATGGTATGGTTGCTCTCGATCGCAATGGCATCGAGTTCATCATCGTCCACCGGGATGTAGGCATTCTTCGCGTACTCGTAGCCGCGCCCCTTGTCCTCACCCTCGACCGGCTCGCGCGTGACCTCGTCGACCAGCTGCTGGCGCAGGCGGTTGCCCGTCTTCTTGTTGATCTGGCGGAACGAGACCCGTTCGGTCGATGATGTGCCGGTGTAGAGGGCGATGGGGCACGAGACGAGCGAAAGCTTGAGGTAGCCTTTCCAATACGGACGCGCGGGGGCCATGGAAATCTCCCTTGTTTGCAGGTGCCACCTGGCACCTGCCGCGTTTACGGACCACCTTGCGAGGAGAAGCGCAGGCTGGTGCGGGCCAATCCGTAGATGCCCGTCTCTATACGCTGACACTCATCTATGATGCGATTTCTGACAAGCGAGCCACTTCGCTTCGGATGGTTAATGGGGCCTTCCCCTACGCACTCCGCCTCCCGGGGGAGCGTCGCTCCATTCGCCAAGGCTGTGAACACCCATGGAACAATCCTTCATCCTTACGCGCGAGACGCGCTCCACCTGTCACCCCAGCTACGGGATACCCTTGTGCGAGTGGACGTGATCAAATTCCATTGGGGAGGCCGGGGGCGGCGTTGACGAGGCCGACGTGAGCGACCCCGCCGCCGAACGCGGGGAGCCGTCGACACGATCCGACCATTCGAACAGCCGACGTCTCCGACCTAACGCGAGCCTCCACATGGTTCGGCCGAAGCTCGAGGTGGCCGATATTTTCCGCCGCCATGGTGAGACGTGGCGCACGGCTAACGCAGGTCACCTGAACCTGACCCAGCGTCGGGTCATGACAGCAATTGAGATCTGTCGCATTGCCGCGCTCGGCGGCCATGTTGAGCGCTGCCAGGACTGTGCGCACACTCGCATCGCCTATAATTCGTGTCGCAACCGGCACTGCGGTAAGTGTCAGTGGCGAAGCGCAGCGGAATGGCTAGGGGCGCGCGAAGCCGAACTTCTACCGGTTCCGTATTTTCATTTTGTATTCAAGCTTCCGTCGGCGATCGGTGCGATGGCCTACCAGAACAAGGCCAAGGTCTATGGATTGTTGTTCAAGGCTGCGGCCGAGACCCTCACCACCATTGCCGCCGATCGCAAGCACCTCGGTGCCAAAATCGGCATCATCGCTGTGCTGCACACATGGGGCCAGGCCCTCCAACTGAATCCTCATCTTCACTGCGTCGTTCCCGGTGGCGGCATTTCGCCGGACGGCAAGCGTTGGATTGCCAGCAAGCCCGGATTCTTTCTCCCGGTTCGCGTGCTCGCGCGCCTGTTCCGGCGCCTATTCCTCGAGGGTCTGAGGGCAGCATTCGATGCTGGTGAACTACAATTCTTTACCGATCACATCCATCTCAACGACGAAAAGGCATTTACCGCCACTCTCGCGCCGCTGCGCACAGCCGAATGGGTCGTCTATGCGAAAAAGACCTTCGCCGGTCCCGAGCAGCTCTTGGCCTATCTGGCGCGCTACACCCACCGTGTCGCTATCACCAACAGTAGGTTGCTCGACCTTGACGAGACCCACGTCAGCTTCCGCTGGAAGAAGTATCGGCAAGGTGGCGGGCACAAGAACAAAGTCATGCGCATCACGATCGGGGAGTTCATGCGCCGCTTCCTTCTTCATGTACTGCCGAATGGCTTCCATCGCATTCGCCACTACGGCCTTTTGGCCAACGGCAATCGCGCCGACAAGCTCGTACTCTGCCGAAGCTTGCTCGCTGTGGCCACTGCGGCGGTGGATCGCAACAACGATGAACACAAGTTAGGCGCCACCGACTACGAACCCCCGCCGTGCCCTTGCTGCGGCGGCCGCATGAAGGTCATTGAGACCTTTGATGGATCGCTCTGCCGGCCGTACCACGTCCGCAGACTCGACGGTTTGTAGTCAGGATCTTAGCGTGATCGCTCGACGTCACAACGGCCACGCAGATAATCCGCCGTACTTACGGCCGCGACTACTCGTTGCCCGATCCGCAATTCGCCGCGGCAATTTTGTCGTATCGATCCGACAAAATTGCTATCGAGCGCCTGCTGCCTACGGAAGATGGATAACGCCATCGTTAGCTTCCCAGGCTTTGACCGATTCGGCCTCGCATTCGATCGAAAAAGCACCGACCTGCGTCGGCAAATCTCCATAGCCGAACTCCTAGGCCGCGGTTCAGTGCAACGAGCCGGGGTGCTGGATACTTTACTCAGTATTACGCAGCGCCGCCGGCAAAATTTGAAGCCCGCCACGCGAACAGCTACAAATGCTGGCATGAGCGACATCGAGGAAGCAGTCAGAGCGATCTTGAAGGCGTGTGCCGAGTTGAGCGCAGCACATGCGGCGCTAGATCGCACACCGGATGCCACGACGGCGCCACGCGACTATGCGGTGACAAAAGTCATCGAGGGGTTCAATCGGTTCGCGGCAGGCGCCCAGGCGGCAAGGAAGCCGCTTACGATCAAGATCACTCTCAGCCCACAATCCGGTTAAGCACGCGGCTACGAATCCGCGACGGCGACCGTACCTCTATGTCTCTTTGATTGCCATCTCGACTAGCTTGCTCGGTAGAGGTCCTGCTCGTCGTATGGCGTCCGATCCGGCGGGACATGGCCCGCTAATCCCACAACCGGCCGCAAATCAAAAACCGATCTTATCAATCCACTTTTTGAGTTGCGGCACTGAGAAGCCGATGCCGTAGCTGTCGGCAACCGTCTCCTCCTCATGGCCTAGGATTGACCAGCGAATATCCTCGGGGCATTCGGCGGCCCGCAACCGATCTGCGGCACGGTGCCGGAAGCTATGGACGACCTTGCGCTTATCGACAATGCCGCAGTCGTCTAAGAACCTATTGAGGCGTTTCGACGCCGCGTCGGACGGGTCCGCGTTCTTTGACCGATCAAACAGCGGCCCCTTGATTGCCTTCGGCAGATACGGCAACACGGCCGCCGGTAGCGGAACGCGGCGCAGCGATTGCGCGGTCTTTGTGCCGACCATGACATAGCGCACGCCGCGCTCTTTGTTTTCGGCGTCAATCTCGAAAGCTTCACTGATCCGCATTCCCGTTGACGCCAGCAAGCGGACTAGCAATTGGTCGGGCTTATCAAGCCGGTCTAGGTTGCGCTTTATTTGCTTCATGTCGGCATCGCTGAGCGGCAAGCGGCGGCGCGAGTTGTCTTTGTCCTCGGGTATGATGGACGAAAACGGATTGATGGACTTGTGCCGCCCCTCACTAATCGCAAGGTTCACGGCCGCGTTTAGCCATGCAATCTTTTTCTCGATGGTCTTGGTCTTAAGTGCTCGCGCCTGGAAATGGGCAACAAGCTTGCGCCCATCATCGCGATTGCAATCCTTCAACGGCTTGCCATCGCTCAACGTGTTAAACAGCGCCCACACGTCGCGTGCTTCACGCTCGTTATAGCCGCTGATCCTGCGGTGAGTGATGTACGTTTCTAAAATCGCGTCATCATCAGTTTTAGGCTTCGCCCGCGCCTGCTCCTCCTCCTCTGTGACTTGAACTTCAACGGGAAAGGGTATCCCGAGCCGATGCTGGAGGTTCACAATCTGGAACGCGGGGCCGCCGTTCGGAGTCGTTCGCAAGAGCTTGCCATCCGGGCCATAGAATTTAAGCTCGGTTGCCGACGCGGCGACGCGTTCCCCGTTGGGGCCGTTTTGTAAGTCGGCGCTCGGTTCGTACTCGTACCGCCATACCGCTTCCAGCCGGGGCTTTGCAGCTAATAGCGCGGCCTTGTGGTGCGCTATCATCGGAAGGGCTATAATCTCTGCCTCTTTGCGGTCGGACGTGCGAAGGGACTTCTCGACGCGTTTGTCGGGCGACTGTAGCTTGATCCACCAATTGCTACTGCCCGGCCGCTGAAACAGGTAATCGGTTTTGCGCGTCATAGCAACACTAATTAGCGACAATCGTTAGCGACATGCAAGAGGCTCCGAAAATCTTTATTTTGCAATGGTTACTGATGCGTCACGCTCTCCGGGCGTTCCGTCCCTCCCTCTCCGCCAACATAATTAAATCAATAACTTATTCGGAATATTTTCAGGCATTCAGGGGGTTGGCCAACCATCCTGATCGAAGGTTCGGCGGGAAGGCGTATATTGTGCGCAGCCCAGAGTGTTGGCGCGCATAGCAGCCCTCGTCTCCGCGCAATGAACGGGTGTAGTGTTTCGGCATGACAACTGAGCCGACCACGCCGACCAAGGGCATCGTCGTCGAAACAGAGGCGCTAAAGGCTCTTCAATTCTACGCGGACAATTACACCAATCTAATGTTCGCCGGACTCGGATCGGGGAACAAAAGAGTTGTGCTAGGAAGCAAGCCTTATGAGTGCAGGTTTTGCGGCGGAAGGCCGCCGAAGCGGACATTTCGAAAGCGCGCACACGCCGTTTCGGAACTGCTCGGCAACAAGGTTATGTTGTCACTCTACGAATGCGACGATTGCAACGAACGCTTTTCTGCGTTTGAAAACGATCTTGGAACAATGACCCTTCCCTTCCGCAGTATTGGCGGGGTCATTGGTAAGAACGGCATTCCGAAGCTGATGCCAGTAACGAGTGGTTCCGGCAACAAGCCAAAAATGGAATTCAAGGACGGCACTTTGCACTTCTCGCATGACGCCGGGGACATCGGCTTAGTGGAAGACGAGAAAAACAAGACCCTTACTCTCACATATATCCAACGCGCATATCGTCCGCTCGGAGCCTACAAAGCGTTGTGCAAATCGGCGTTTACGTTGCTGCCAAAAGATGAATTGATTCACTTCAAAGAACTTCAACAATGGCTTCTACAACCTGATCTAACGACACACCAAGTGTATAAGAGTGGTTCTCACATCTGTTATTGGACCTTTGTCCCAGCATTCCAACCATTCAAACAACCAATAGTGTGCTTGCTAAAGCGAAACCAACAAATCGACGCTCCATACATGTCCTTCTTTGTTGCTACTGGAAATGTCAGCTATCAGACATTCTTGCCGTGTCCAGCGAAAGACAGTCATTTGCGAGGAAAAGCCATAACAACAAAGGCATTTCCCCATTTTTTTCCAACTTCAACGTTGGCTGATTCCCGCGCCGACTCAGGCATACCAAGTTGATCTTAGCGCGGCTGATCTTACGGCTCAGCGAACTGGAACCATCGGTTGGCGTTACGAAAGCAAAATCAAAGCATCATGAAACTATGTCGCGGCGCTTGTCTGTGGCGGTTTTGACTGGCCGGGCCGCACGACGCGGCGCGCATCGCGGCGCTCTCTCCCTGGTCAGGCGGCCTCGCCTACTTACGCCCCGCTAGGCGGGCGTTTCGCCCGCCAGCACGTCGCGCATCCACGCGCGATCGATATTCTGTCCTGAGAGCACGAGGCCGACACGGCGTCCTTGCATCCACTCGCGTTCTTGCATCAGCGCGGCGAGAGATGCAGCGCCGGCGCCCTCGGCCAGCGTATGCGTGTCGCTGAAATAGATGCGGATCGCCTCGGCGATGTCATCGTCGGCAACCTCGACGATCCGTTCGGCGCCGCGGCGGATGACGGCAAGGGCCGCTTCGTCCGGCACGCGCACCGCCATGCCGTCGGCAAAGGTCAATGCCGAATTTGTCGCGACCACATGCCCCGCCGCGAACGATAGCGCATAGGCGTTGGCGCGTTGCGCCACGACGCCGACGACCTTGGTTTTCAGGCCGAGCGCGTCGCGCACGCCGATGACCCCGGAAATCCCCGAGCCGAGCCCGATCGGCACATAAACGGTGTCGAGGTCGGCGATGGCGGTCAAAAGCTCATGCGCGTAAGTGGCAACGCCGATGACGAGATCGCGATGATACGACGGCGCGAACTCATAGCCGCGCTGGCCGGCGATCGCTGCCGCATGGTCCTTCGCTTCGTCGAAGTCGCGGCCGTGCTCGATGAGTTCGGCGCCGAAACCGCGCATCGCCGCGTTCTTCTCGGCTGAATTGCCGTGCGGTACGACGATCGCCGCCGCCAGTCCGGCGCGTTGCGCGGCGAAGGCCAGCGACTGGCCGTGATTGCCGCGCGTGGCCGAGACGATGCCTTTGATATGCGGCCGTTCGCGTTTGAGCCGCTCCACATAGAAGAGGCCGCCGCGCAGCTTGAAGGCGCCGATCGGCGTGTGATTTTCGTGTTTGACGAAGACCTCGGCACCGACGCGCGCGCACAGCAGCGGCCACGCATATTGCGGTGTCGGCGGCACGGCGGCGCGAACGATCGGCAGAGCCGCTTCTACATCGCCGAGCGTGAACATCGGTCTTATCTCGTCCGGCCCTGGGGCTGGTGTATGCCAACCGCCGCCGACAGCACCCGTGCTGCCCGGAGCGATTGGTCGCTTTCGGCCATCCCGCCGGCAGCCATGAATCAAGTTACACCGGTTGCCACTGAGCAAGGAAGGACAGTGATGTTTCCCGGCCGTTTGGGTCAGCAGCGTTTCTACAGCGTCCGACCTCGAGCGCCAGCGGCCTTGAGCATACGGCATGTGCCGCCTATGCTCGCCAAGCTTTGGCTGGCGGCGCGGTTTCGCGACGGAGGTCACGTCGCCATTGGCCGCGCGCGGTTTCACCGCCGAGGGTGCCAAAAACGCAGAGCGATCTTGGCGACGGCTGGACAGACGGGATCAATGCACGGCGCCCGCAAACCAATCGATGAGGCGAGACTCGAAGCGTATTCGATGCGCCTCGAGGATATCGATGTCAGCCAGCCGGAATTGTTCCGCCGCAATACGATGTGGCCGTATTTCGAACGGCTGCGGAAGGAGGCCCCGGTCCACTATTGTCCGCAGAGCCGCGTCGGTCCCTACTGGTCGGTGACCAAGTACAAGGACATCATGCATGTGGAGACCAACCATCGGAGTTTTTCGTCCGACGTCAATCTCGGCGGCATCGGTATCCAGAACACCAAGCCGGACTACCGGCGCGAGAGTTTTATCGCCATGGACGAGCCGCGGCACGGTCAGCAGCGCAAGACCGTCGCACCGATGTTCCTGCCGGAAAACCTCGAACAGCTGGCGAACACGATTCGCGCGCGGGCCCGCGAGATTCTCGACCACTTGCCGCGCAACGAGACTTTCAACTGGGTCGATCGCGTCTCGATCGAGCTGACCACGCAAATGCTGGCCACGCTGTTCGATTTTCCGTGGGAGGAGCGTCGCAAACTGACTCGCTGGTCCGATGTGGCGACTGCAGCGCCCGGCAATCGCGAGATCATCGCTTCGGAAGCGGCCCGTGAGGCGGAGCTGCAGGAATGCGGCGCCTATTTCCAAGAACTATGGAACGAGCGTATCAAGCAGCCGCCGAAAACCGGTCTTCTCTCGATGATGGCCTACAGCGAAGCCACGCGGGAAATGGATCCGCGGAATTTCCTCGGCAATCTCATCCTGCTGATCGTCGGCGGCAATGATACGACGCGCAATTCGCTCTCCGGTAGCGTCTATGCGCTCAATCTGTTCCCCGAGCAGTACCAAAAACTTCGGGAGAATCACGCGCTGGTGCAAAACCTGGTGCCCGAAACGATCCGCTGGCAGACGCCGCTTGCCCACATGCGCCGGACCGCGCTGACCGATACCGAAATTGCCGGCAAGCAGATCAAGAAGGGCGAGAAAGTCGTGATGTGGTATGTCTCCGGAAACCGCGACGAGGACATGTTCGAGAACGCCGATGATTTTGTCATCGAGCGACGCAACGCGCGCAATCACATCGCCTTCGGCTTCGGAATTCACCGCTGTCTCGGCCTGCGCCTTGCCGAATTGCAGCTTCGGATCGTGTGGGAGGAGATTTTGCAGCGCTTCGAGACGATCAACGTCGTCGACGAGCCGAAGTGGGTCTATTCGAATTTCGTCAAAGGCTACGAGACGCTGCCGGTGCGAATTCCCGGGTAGGCTCACCTGAGAAACGCTCGAGGACGCTCGTCGTTTTTCTCGCTGCCGGGCGTCGCGCGGCAAATCGCGGCCGTCAGCTCGCGGCGGCGTTCAATCCTTGACCGGGGGCCGTGGGCGCCTGAACCGTCTCGATTGGTGCAGATTTTTTGTCGCCAGCGCTGCCGCCCGAGCGATCCGGCCGGCTCAGATGCCGGGTCTGGTATTCCCCCCAGGCCAATACCATTCCGAAGACGATGAAGGCGGCGACAATCGCGGCGACAATGACGGCATCGGTGATGGGCATGGCTCACTCCCCTGCGCCGTCATCATGGCGACGTGAGCGACGGTCAGCTTTGATATGAATCAAAGCGAGGTATGAGTGTTCCGCGTCGCGCGCGGATCAGGGTTAACCCAGATCAATGTCACTCGCGGCCGAAATGCATTTATAAGGAATTCCGAATCTAGATTGGATCGCTCGAAGCAGGCGAAGCCCTGCGTCCCCTTGAGATTGGCCGATCGATGTCAACCTATCGTCTCGACAAGTTATTCTCGCCACAATCCGTCGCTGTCGTCGGCGCCTCTCCGCGCAGAACATCGCCGGGCCGTGCCGTCCTCGCCAATCTTCATCGCGCCGGTTTTGCC